>Ga0070682_100000386_pt1 | contig 29379 bp, 28 predicted proteins | sample KBSC63LmetaG_FD_64668 | JGI IMG/M metagenome (GOLD analysis project Ga0070682, IMG submission 64668) | Corn rhizosphere microbial communities from Kellogg Biological Station, Michigan, USA - KBS C6-3L metaG | ecosystem: Host-associated > Plants > Roots > Rhizosphere | place: USA: Michigan...
GGCTGGGGCGACGGCGCAACGTCGTACGGCATCGCCAGCATTCCGCGGCCCGATCTGTGCCTCGCGCCCCAGCTCACCTCGACCGAGTACGCCGTGACGCGCCTGCTCTCGGACGGCCATAGCCGCTCGGAGATCGCGGCGTTGCGTGCGGCCTCGACGCGCACCGTTGCCAACCAGGTCTCGGCCGTGTTCCGCAAGCTCGGAGTTTCGGGCCGCCTGGAGCTTTTGGCCTACGCCGCACGAACGTTCCGCCGGCCGAGTCTCTTGGATTGAATCGTACGAGTCGCGCGTTCGTCCAACCGCGACACGGTTGTCGTGGCGCAAGGGCTTCACACTCGTCGTGAAGCCTTTGCCTATGCCGGTCGTGTGCACCCGCCAAGTGCGCTGAATTGAGCCGAATTCGCCGCTAGCCGCCACCGAGGTCGTGCTTGATGGCCCGGGCCTTGCACTTCGGTGCCTTGGTCTTTTCGGGCGCGAAGGTTGGGCACGACGTGGCACACCGACGGCTTACAATTCTTTCTTTACTCGGCCTCACCTGGGCCGGCGCTTGTTCCAACGTGGGGGCGATGGACGCGTTGGGTGAGGCCCCCGGCGGCGGCGCGTTCGGTGGAACCGGCAATAAGGGGTCCGGCATGGCCGGAACCAGCACGGGCACGCCGCTCCCCGAGGAGCAAGAGGACAACGACACCTACACCGCTCCGGTCGTGAGCGGGCATTGGATCTGGACCGCGAACCCGCTGAGCGGCAAGGTCGCGCTGATCGACGCGAAGACGCTGCGCGTGAGCACGGCGGACGCCGGGCTCGCGCCGACGTACGTGGCGGGGCTCGGCGCGAACGCGGGCGAGGACAGCGCGGCGATCGTGCTCAACGTCGGGAACGACACGGCAAGCGTACTCCACGCGACGAACGGCGTGATCGACGTCGAGAGCGTGAAGGTGCACACCGGCGCGAACCGCATGACGGTGAGCGACAGCGGGCGCTGGGCGATCGTGTGGTCGGACGCCAAGCTGCTCACGAATCCCGATCCGACCGAGGGCCTGCAGGACGTGACGGTGCTCGACCTCACGAGCTCGCCGCCGCACCCGTATTCGCTCACCGTCGGCTACCGGCCGAGCCGCGTGACGATCGGCGCCGGTGAGAAGCATGCGTACTTCGTCACGGAGCCGGGCGTGAGCATCGTCGACCTTCCGAAGACGGACCCGCCGCGCGTCACGCGTGACGTCGCGGTCGTCGCCGATCCCACGGAAGCGGCAAGCGTGCGCGACGTGACGGTGACGCCCGACGGCTCGTTCGCGATCGTGCGACGCGAGGGCAAGCCGACGGTGAGCGTCGTCTCGCTCAGCGACGAGAGCTCGGTCGACGTGACGCTGCCGGGGCCCGTCACGGATTTGGATCTATCGCCGGACGGCGACGTGGCGTTCGCCGTCGTGCGCGGCGTGGGACCGGCGGGAACGGCAGGGATGGGAGGCAGTACAGGCACCGGTGGATCGAGCATGGGAGGCACGGCGGGCTCGAGCGGAACAGCGGGGAGCGGTAACGGGGGAATGGCGGGCGCCGAAGGCGGCGCACCCGCGCTCGGCGCGGAGGGAGGCGCGCCGAGCGCGGGCGGACAAGCCGGCGCGGAAGGCGGTGCGCCGGCCGAGGCGGGAGCGGCGGGCGCGAGCGAAACCTCGAGCGCCGGCGCGAGCGACGGCGGCATGGTCGCAGCGGCGGGCGCGGAGAGCGGCGGCAGCTCCGGCACCGGCGGCAGCTCCGGCACCGGTGGTAGCTCGGGCAGCGGCGGTAGCGCGGGGCAGACGTCGACGGACTCGTTCGTGGCGGCGCTGCCGCTCGCGGCGGTGCTCGACGATCCGACTGCGTTCAAGCAGCTGGCGATCAAGGACACGGTCGGCAGCATCGCCATCGCGCCGGCCGGCTCGGTCGCCGTCCTTTACACGACCGCAACGGACAGCGACCACCTCGTGATCCTGAATACCGACAAGCTCGAGCTCGTGCGCACCGTGCTCGTGCAGTCGCCGATAACGACCGTCTTGCCGGCTCCGGACGGCGAGAACGCCGTGGCCCTCCTGCGCCCGGCCGCTGGCAGCAAGAAAGCGGGCGGATTCAGCCTGATTCCGCTCACGAGCAAGCTGCCGCCCAAGCTCGTCGGGACGGACGCGGCGCCGAAATCGGTCGCGCTCGGCGAGCACCAAGCGTTGATCACCACCGACGGCGCGACGACGCGCGGCATGGAGCACGCGGTGTACCTCGCCGAGCTGCCCGGCTTCGGCACGACCCAGATCAAGCTCGCGAGCCCGCCGATCTCGGCCGCACTGATCCCGGAGGTCGACCGCGGCTTCGTCGCGCAGTCGCACCCGGAGGGCCGCATCACGTTCATCGAGCTCGAGTCGGGCCAACCGCACACGATCACGGGCTTCGAGCTCTCCGCCAGGGTGGTGCAAGATGACTGACACGATCGCGCGACGACTTCTGCGGGCAGGCGCCGTCGCCGGCATGCTCGGCATGGCGACGACGCTCGGTGCATGTGGCGGCGACGACGACGCCGGGCCGAGCGCGAGCGGGCTTTCGGACGGCAGCGGTGGGTCGTACTCGAGCTCCGGCACGAGCGGCACTTCCGGATCCCACACGAGCCCAGTCCCGATGCTCGGCCAACCTTCGAGCGGCGGCTCGAGCGGCACGCAAGCAGCGTCCGGCGGAAGCGGCGCCACGGACGGCTCCCAGCCACCCCCTCCGCCGCCTCCTCCGGAGAAGGAGCTCGAGAGCGCGTTCGAGGCGCCCGTCGCCACGGATCGTTACGTGTGGACGGCGAACCCGACCACCGGACGCGTCGCACTGATCGGCGCCCACGACTTCAGCGTGCGACTCGCCGAGGCGGGGCTCGCGCCGACGACCGTCGCGGCGCTATCCGGCAACAAGGACGAGGACGCCGCGATCGTGCTCAACGCCGGCAGCAACGACGCGACGATCTTGCGCGTCGACGCGAGCGGCGCGCTGCGCTCGACGACCGTTTCGACGCACGCCGGCGCGAATGCCGTCAGCGTTTCGCCGCAAGGCGGCTATGCCGTGATCTGGACGGACGCCGCCAAATTCGCGGACGGGAGCCTCGATCCGACGGACGGCTTGCAGGACGTGACGGTCGTCAAGTTCGACGACCCGCCCGCCACGACCTCGCTCAGCGTGGGCTACCGGCCGTCGCAAGTCTCGTTCGACGCGGACGAGAAGCGCGCGTTCGTCGTGACAGAGCCGGGCCTCAGCGTGATCAATCTCGGCGACGCACCCGCGCCCGACAGCTTGATCGAGCTCACCACCGACCCCGTCGACGAGACGGTCGCGCGCGACGTCACCGTCACACCCGACGGCCACTACGCGGTCGTGCGCGTCGACGGAAAGATGGCGCTCGGCTTCGTGGACCTGCGCGAAGCGACGCTCACCGAGCTCGCGCTCGGCGACTACGTCACCGATCTGGATCTCTCCGACGACGGCAAGCTCGCCTTCGCGGTGAGCGGCGGGGCGCTCGTGGTCGTGCCGGTGCCGCCGCCCGAAGGCGCCGACCCGGCGAGCTTCGTGCACGGGAGCGCCGCGGGGCTCACGGCCCGCAGCGTCTCGCTCTCGAGCGACGCCTCACTCGCGCTGCTCTACAGCAACGCCGCGAACAGCCCGTATGTCGGCATCCTCAGCGCCAACGCGGATCTTTCGAGCTACGGCGGTCGCGCGGTCGACGTGAAGGCGCCCGTGCTCGCGGCGTTCGCGGCGCCCGATGCGCAACACGGCATCGCCTTCCAATCCACGGCGAGCGGGAGCACCAAGGGCGGTGCGTTCAGCATCGTGTCCGCGCAAACCGATCGCGCTCCCAAGGTGATCGGCACCGACGCCCCACCGATCGCCGTCGCGTTCGCCCCCGATGGCGACAAGGCCGTGATTGCGACGCGCGACCTCACGAAGAAGTCGTACGGCGTCTACCTCGTGGGGCTCACGAACCTCGAACAAAACTTGGTGAAGCTCGCGAGCCCGCCGCTCTCGGCGGGGATCGTGCCGGCCGCGAACCGCGCCTTCGTCGCCCAAGCGCACCCCGAAGGGCGCATCACGTTCGTCGACCTCGACGACGCTTCCGAACACACGCTCACGGGCTTCGAGCTTGCCGCAAAGGTGATGCAATGACCAAACCTTACGCGCTCTTGTGCTTGCTCCTCCTCGGCTGCGGAGGGCGGCCCGAAGCCTGGGACCAGGCGTTCGTCACGAGCGATCCCGTCGCCCTCGACAACTCGGTGGCGGTCATCGACACGTCCCAGAACCGCGCGCTCGTGCTGACCTCGAAGGGCGGCCTCGAGCTCGACCTCAGCATGCTTCCCGTCGGGCAAAACGTGACGGCCGTGCAGGCGTCCGCCGACGGCAAGCGCCTGTTCGTGCTGTCGCGCGGCGTCTCGCCCCGCCGCAATCCGGACGACGAGCGGCCGCGCCTGACGCTGATCGAGACCGATCCGACCCCGCGCGTCGTGCGCACCTACGAGTTCAACGACCCGTTGAGCGGCCTCGTGCTCGACGAGAAGAACGAGTGGGCCGTCCTCTACGTCACCACTCACGATAGCCGCCCGGTTTCGAACCCGAACGAGATCGTGCTCATCGATCTCGCGCATCCCGAGCGCGACTACATCCCGATGACGGTACAGAACGGCGGCGGTGGCGGCAGCCCGCAATCGTTCTTGATCACGTCGGAGCTCACGATGCCGGCGGCTCCCCCGCGCCGTCTGCTCGTGGTCGAAACCCAGAACTCGGTGACGCTGATCGACCTCTCCGAGAGTATCGACGACGACACGCGCCGCGCGACGCAGGTGACGATCCCGATGCCTGCCAATCAACAGGGCGTCACGGGCACGCCCGGCGAGGTCGTGTTCCACGACGCGGATGCGACGCGCGGCCTCGGCGCGGAGCTGGCGGTGCGGCTCACCCAGGACACGAACGTGCTGCTCCTGCCGCTGGTCACCCCCGCGGACGGCTCCACACGCGCCTTCCGCGTCGAGCCGAACCTGGTCGACGTGGGTGGCATCCCCTCCTCGATCCACTTCGTCAACACCGACGACGGCGTGCGCTTGGCCGCGCTCGTCAGCAGCAACGCCGTGCTCGTGGACTCCGCGACCAGTAACACCACGGTCGTCGCGCTCTCGAAGACGTTCACCGGCATCACGCTCGTGACGGACGCACTCGGCGCGGGCAGCGACGGCACCGACATCGCGCTGCTCTGGAGCACCTCCGCCCCGACGATCGGCCTCTGGACGCTCGGTCGCGCCATCGGCTCCGCGCTTCACGGTCTCGAGACGCTCGACATCGGCTCGAGCGTCCAGGCGGTGCTCGACGTCCCGAGCCCGGATTTCCCCACCTCCAAGATCCTCGTGAGCGGCAGCGGCGATTTCTTCGTGCTCGACCTCGCCGTGCCACGGAGCTCGCCGATGTCGACGAACGGCAGCAGGTTCGACCTGACGTTCGCGCCCGACGGGCAGAGTCATCGGCTCTGGGCCTACGCTCCAGAAGGCTACGCCTTCTCGAGCGTCGATCTCGAGACGTTGAACCCGACGTCACTCACGACCCAGCGCCCGATCTGGCGGGTGTTCGACATCGCGCAGAGCGCCGGCGGCACCGGCCGAACGGCGATCGCGCTCCACACCGCGGGCGGAAACCTCGCGGCCACCGTGTTCGACGCGCTCGCGCCGGACGACGGCAACACTCGCTTCTACAGCGGACTCGCGTTCGGAGGGCTCCCCCATGACTGATCGCTCTCGCCTCACGTCGGCGCTCGTGCTCGCCTTTGCAACCGCCTCCGCGACGAGCGCGCTCGCCGCACCCGGCGACCCACCGCCCGGCGCCGCCGTCCCTCCACCCGTGAAGCCCGCTGCGCCGCGCGCCGACGCACCCGCGCCCTCTCCGCCGCCGAGCGCCGCGCCCACCGAGGCCACGCCGCCGGCTGCTGCCCCCGCGCCCGCGACCGCCGCTCCGGCCGCACCTGCCGCAAAGCACGACGACGACGATGACGACGACGACGCCAAGGACGCCGAAACGAGCCCCACCGCGCCGAACGAAGGGGCACCTGCGGTCGTCCTGAAACCGAAAGAGCTCTCGTCGCCGCCCGCGGCCCCCGAGCAACCGAACCCGAACTCGATCGACGACGGTCAGATCGGCTCGCACCAGACGCACTTCATCGTCAGCATCGGCTGGCGCCAAGCGTTCGTAAAAAACGCCGGGCTCGACCCGTTCAGCAAGGACGACTCCGTTCCGCAATTCTCGCTGAGCGCCGGACGCACACTGCTCGCGAGCGACAAGCTCTCGCTCGTCGCCCTCGCGCTCTGGGACACGGGCTCGATGGAGTCGACGGCGCGCGGTGCGAAGACGTCGCTCGTCGTGAATCGGCTGACGCTCGGAGCGGAGGGGCGCTATCACATCTTCCGGCGCTTCTACGCCTTCGGGCGCGTGGCGCCCGGCGCGCTCAACTGGAACGCAACGCTCGCCGACAATGCCGCGGGCGGCGAACGCACGGCGAACGCTTGGTCATTCGCAACGGACCTCTCCGCCGGCGCGGCGTTCGAGTTCGCGGGCGACAACCGCGGCCACTCCACGCGACCGCGGGCGTGGGTCGGGTTCGACGGCGGCTACGGTTTCGCGGGCTCGTCGAAGGTCGCGCTCGAGCCGGCCGACGACGCCAGCGCTCCCGTTCGCACGCAGCCGCTCACCTTCGCGGATCTCGCCGTACGCGGGCCGTTCATTCGCTTCTCCCTGAACGGCACCTACTGAATCGACGGCCGGGCATGCCCGTCGCGGGCGACCCGGATCGGCGTTTCTAACCCTCCCTAGCTATTTCGGGCGTACCTGCTCCCCCGGTGTAGGTCGGAGAGCCGGACGTCACGAGAATTTGTTCACTAGGACTACAGGTTCGGGCGGCGGTGACCGTAGGACCTGGGTAGAAGGGCTGGAAATTCGGCCATGCTGCCGGTGGACTCTCGAAGGGACCTTGCTAGACTGATGAACGTGCAGGTCGTGCTCAGAAAGCTCGGACGCGGATCGCGAGCCGTCGCCGGACGCCTGGTGAGAGCCCCACGCCGCGGCTCGGTCGTCGTCATCGAGTTCTCGGACGGCATGCATGAATACGTGACGACGCCGGTGAAGCGCGTACTGCGCCTCGCCTCGCGCGACGTGTTCTATATCGAGACCGTCAACAGCCGTTACCGCCTCGAAGTGCGTGATCGCGAACGCGCTCTCGAGGACGTTTCGAGCGGCTGAAGCTTCAGAAGCTCCGTGCTTCTTCCCTTCGCCGCTCGTGCGCGGCGTGACGAAGCCGTGCTTCCCAAAAATTGCAATCGCAATTTACAGGACACGGCACTACCTTCCGCCCCCAGAAGCACATGGGAAAGTTCGACTCACGTCACTCGCAGAAAATGACTCGCCGCAAGGGCCAGCGGAAGAAGAAGGCGCGCCTCAAGCGCCGCGCCGAGACCGCCCGCGCGAGCCGCACGACGAAGAAGCCCGCGACCAAGAAGAAGGCCGCGAGCGCCGCGTCGAGCGCGTGACCCTCGGTCCCCGCGCGCCTAGTTGATCACGCGCGTCGGGAACTGCACGTCGGGGCGGGGCGCCGCGTTCGTCGGGGCGATGGGCTCGCCGAAGAGCCCGATGTCGCCGGATTGGCGCCGCTCCCGCACCAGCATCCAGGGGCCTTCGGTGGAGGCCCATTCCTGGAGCACTCGCGTCGAGTGCAAGGTTCCGTCATCGACGCGCGTCCACTGAAAATCCACGACCACGGTCGCGTGCTCCGCGTCGTTCATCGTGAAGCCGCCGAGATCGACGTCGACGACGCGCACGAGCTTGCCCCACTCCGCGCGCCGGCTCACGTACTGCGCGCGAACGTTCGGCGAGGTCATGGTCGCCGTGCCCGCCACGTCGCCGAAGCGGGAGTTCACGTTGAGCTCGCGCGCGGCGTCACTCGCGCGTTGCGCCGGCGTTTGGGGTCCCATGCAGCCGGACCAGACGGTGAGGGCCAACCCGGCAATCAGGACGAGCGAACGCGCCACGCCCGGTCGGTAGCAGGGTCCCGACGCCAGGGAAAAGAAAGCGGCTGTCATCGCCTCCGGCGCACGGCGAGGTACTCCCGGCCGGCGGCCACCGCGCCCAGGGCCCCTGCGAGCCAGGCGAGCAGCACCGTCCCGGACCCTTCCACGGCGACGCCCGGGAACCTCAGCCCAGGAACGGCGCGACCCACGAGCCCGAGCAGGGGACCGACCATGTACCCGACGCCGATCAGCGCCTCGAAACCGCCGCCGGCGTCGACGGCTGCATGGCCCACGGCGAGGGAATAGTAGAGCGACGCGTAGTAGGTGAGGCCCATCCCCGCGCCGAGCAAGACGAGGCCGGCGAGCACGCCTCCCAATGAGGAAGACAAGAGCGCCAGCGCGACGCCCGAAAGGAGCGCGCCACCTGCCGCCACCAGAGCCCCCCAGCGCCCGTGCCAGAACGGAACGCGGACCATGACCACGAGCGTCGCGAAGCGGGCGAGCATCCAGGTCGCGGCCATCACGCTATCGTCGATCGGCGCTCCGAGCGCCGCCAGTCGATGCGGCAGCACGGGCGCGAGCGTCGCGACGAACAGATAGCTTTGCGGCAAAAGCCAGCGTGACGCGCGCAAGAGCGCCGGGTATTCGCCGCCGACGGCCGATGCCGCGGCGTCCGGCTCGACCGGCGCCGGACGGCGCGGAAGTCGGGAAAGGAGCGCCACGGCGCTGAGATTCGTGACCGCGCACGCGGCGAGCGGCCCGAGTGGGTGCACCGCGGTGAGCCACGGAAAGACCAGCAGGGGCAGCGCCGTGCTGAGCGTCCAGGTGACGTTGAAGCGACCGAGCGCCTGGCGCAGGCCAGCGCCGTGCCGGCCCGCAGCGAGGAAGCTCTCGATGACGGGCCAAACGACTCCCGAGGCAGCTGCTCCGAGCACCCCGCCAACCCAGATTCCGGCTTCCCGTCCGGGCGCTCCGAGCGGCAACAGTGCTGCGAGCGCCCACAAAGCCAAGGCGATCGCGACGACGCGGCGCGGGCCGAGCCGTTCGAACCGTGCCGTCAACCCGCCCGCCGACCAAGCCACGAACGCGTACGCCGCCCCCATCGCGAGCGCGAGCACCAGGTTTCGCGTCGGTGAGAACCGATAATGCTGTCGGGTGAGGAAGAAGGCCCCGGTCCAGAAGACCCCCCCGCTCACCGAGCCGAGCGCCGTGACCGCGAGCACGAGAGACAGCCGTGCGGGCCGGCGCGCCTCCTCCGCATCAGGCGGCTTGACCCATGAGCGCCCGTGGTTTCCGATACCCGTTCGCGTAGCCGGAGTTTCTTCACATGTCCAATGACCGAAAATACGTAGTGCTCGTGGCTGACGACGAACCGAGCACGCTCGCGCTGCTCGGACGACACCTGCGGGGGCGCGGTTACACCGTGCTCGAAGCCAACGACGGGGACGAAGCGTGGGAGCTCGCGCACGAGCACCTGCCGCATCTCGTGATCCTCGACGTGATGATGCCGGGGATGAGCGGGTGGGAAGTGTGCCGCAAGATCCGCGAGGCAGTGTCGCTCGCTCACACGGGCGTGATCATGCTGACGGGCATCGGCGAAGCGTTGAACGAAATGACCTCGCCGCTCTACGGAGCCGACGCGCACGTCGACAAGCCGTTCGAGTTCGCCGATCTCGACGCGAAGATCGAGCAGACGCTCGAGCAACGGCAGTCCGGCACGCTCGGCAGGCCTGACGCCGTCGAGGAAATCCGACTCGAGGTGCGACGCGCGGCGCCGGAAGAAACCACGGTGCGGCTGCCGCTCCCGCGCACCGTCGGCAAGACGCCCGCCGCGCCCAAAGCCGCTGCGAAAACAGCGGGGAAAGCGGCTCCGCCCAAGGCGAAGCCCGCACCCAAAGCGAAGCCCGCGCCGGTCGCCAAGGCGAAGCCCGCACCCAAAGCGAAGCCCGCGCCGGTTGCCAAGGCGAAGCCCGTGAAGAAGGCCAAGGCACCTGCGAAGCCGGTCACGAAGACGAGCGCTCCCGCGAAGAAGCCCGCGCCCAAGGCGAAGCCCGTGAAGGCGAAGCCCGCGAAGGCGAAGCCCGTGAAGGCGAAGCCGGTCGTGAAAGCGAAGCCGGCGCCCAAGGCGAAGCCCGTGAAGAAGGCGAAGGCGAAGGCCGCGCCCCCAGCGAAGGCCCCCGCGAAGAAGCCGGCGCCCAAAGCGAAGGCCGCCCCGAAAGCGAAGGCCGCGCCGAAGGCGAAGGTGAAGGCGCCCGCACCTTCACCGAGCAAGAAGGGGAAGCAGCCGCCCGCGAAGAGCGACGCGAAGGCCGCCCCGAAGAAGTCCGGCAAGCGCTAAGCGGCGCACCCGCGAACCTGATTTCGAGCTGACCTTCAGCTCGTCGCAGGCTCTTGTTCGGACCAAAAGCGCGCAACGGCGCCGAGATCGTCGGTGCGCGTCGCGGGTGGTAGCGCTTCGAGCAACCGCTTTCCGTAACCCTTGCGGTGAACGCGCTCGTCGAGCAGCGCGACGATGCCGCTGTCGGTGGCGCTGCGAATCAGGCGCCCGAAGCCTTGCTTGAGCGCGATCGCGGCGGCGGGCACGTGGAGCTCCATGAACGAGCTTTTGCCTTCCGCCTCGAGCACCGCCGAGCGCGCGCGCACGACGGGATCGGTCGGCACGGCGAAGGGCACCTTCTCGAGCACCACCAGCCGCAACGAGCGTCCCGGCACGTCGACGCCCTCCCAGAAGCTCTGCGTCGCGACCAGCACCGCGTCACCGGCAGCCCGAAAAGTCCCGAGCAGCGTCCCCTTGGGCGCACTGCCCTGCAAGAGCAAGCGATGCTTCGGCAGAAGGCGCACGAGCTCGGCGTGAAACGCGCGCATCGAGCGCAACGAGGTCGTGAGGACGAAGCAGCCGCCACCCACGATGCCGATCAGCTCCGCGACGCGCGCCGAAGCGCGCGCCGTGAACTCGGGGCTCGACGGCGCCGGCAGGTCGCGCGGCGTGTAAAGCAGCGCTTGGGAGGGGAAATCGAAGGGCGATTCGACGACGAGCTCCTCGACGGCGAGCGCGTCCCCGGTGAGGCCGAGCCGCGAGCGCACGTAGCCGAAAGCGCTCGCGCGGGGGGCGCGCGGCGCTTCCGGATCCGGCTCCTCTTCGGCGATGGGCGGGGCTGGTGCGGCGCCGCGCGTCGCGAGCGTCGCGCTCGTGAGCACGACGGCTGGAACCGTTTCGAACACGCGCTGCCGCAAGAGGAACGAGAGATCCACCGGCGACGAGCTCAGCGTACCGCCACGCGTGCCGAGCTCGAGCCACGTCACGCGGCCAGCGCCCCCGTCGACGATCGCGGCGAGCTGCTCGCGCAGCTGCGACATACGACGCTCGGTCGCCTCGAGCGCGTCGCCCGCGAAGGCGCCACGTTGCCGTCCGGACGCGCGAGCGGCCGCGCCTTCGTCGCGTGCCCCGCGCGCGGCGAGCTCCACGCGCTCGAGCGCGCCGTCGAGCTCGATCCACGCCCGTTCGATGTGGCCGGACCACACGTCGCGCTCGAGCGTGCTGCGCGGCTCCCCGGGCTGCACCTCGCGTCCGAGCTCCGCGAAGAGCCCCTTCACGGCGGCGCGCCCCGCGTCCACCGCCACGTTCGGACGCCGCGTGAGCAACGTATCGAGCGCTCCGGCGTGTCGCAGCGCGCGCTCGGCGTCGTCGAGCGCGCGGCCGAGCCGGCTCTCGCTCACGCGGATCCCGAAGAACTCCGTGGCGATGTCCTCGAGCTGATGCGCCTCGTCGAAGATCACGGCGTCGTAGTCGGGCAAGACGCGCCCAGGGTGCGGACCGCGCAGCGCCAGATCCGCGAAGAAGAGGTGATGATTCACGACGACGAGCTGCGCGCGCTCGGCTTCGCGCCGCATGCGCGTCACGAAGCAAGCGTCGAAGTGCTGGCACACGGGGCCGAGCCTCGTCTCGCTCGACGACGCCGCGCCGAGCCGCACCGGATCGTCCTCGCGCAGCGAGGCAAGCTCACCGAGATCGCCCGTTTCAGTCGCTTCGATCCAGGCCCGTACCGTCTCGATCGCGCGGCTCAGGCCGGGCCGAAGCGCCTCTTCGCTCCGCACGAGCTCTTCCCAGCGGCGGCGGCACAGGTAGTTGCCGAGCCCTTTCATGAGCGTTGCTTCGACCGGAAGTCCGAGCACGGAGCGGACGAGCGGCAGATCCTTGAAGAAGATTTGCTCCTGGAGCGCGCGCGTCGCCGTCGAGACGATGACCTTCTTGCCGCTCAGAATCGCGGGCACGAGGTACGCGAGCGTCTTACCGGTACCGGTGCCCGCCTCGGTGAGCAGGATGCGTTCGTCGGCGAGGGCGCGCTCGATGGCCTCGGCCATGCGGAGCTGCCCCGGTCGGTTCTCGTAACGCTCGAGCCCGCGCGCGAGCGGCCCCTCCGGACCGAGAAGGTCCGCTGCGGAACGCGACACGTTTTGCTCGCTCACGGGCCCGAGGCGCCGGGCGTGGTGCCGTCCTCTGGCGGAACGGAACCCTCGACGTCGAGGAAGCGCAAGCCGACGATCTGACCGTCCGCCTCGCCCTTCGACCAGGCGACGCAGGCGCGGCGAGCCGGGCCGTCTCCGACCTCGACCTCGTACTCGAGCGCCGGATCGAGCTCATGCTCCACGACGGCGCGGAGGCCCCCCCGACTCACGTTCAGGGTCCACCCTTCGGTCGCCTGGTCGCTTTCGCCGTTCACGCGGAGCGTGACCCGCTCCGAAAGCTCGATTCGAGCGCCACCGCTCTGGCGACGCTGGCTGTGCGGCGTCTCCGAGCTCGGGGGAGTCTTGGACGTGGACACGGGCGGTGCTTGGCGGGCGGGGTATGCGAGGGGTAAAGTCCCGCTCGCGCCCTACGAGAAGCGGACAGTATCACGCAAGTCGTCCCCGCCCCCGAAAGTGTGCACAATTGCTGGAGAGGCTTGGGCTTTTCGCCTTGACCCCGAGGTCGACGGGTGCCTAGCCTAACCTCTACCCTCGTTCGTCCGTAATCTAGAGTTGGCTTCGCCCTAGAGGGGGTGCAGCAGATGCCCGGTCCGCCCAGCACCCTGAAGAAGTCTCTCCTTTCGGAGGGTTTCGAGATCTATCGCACAGCGCCGAATCTGATCACGCTTGCTGATCGGGTCCGTGACAATCTGCTGATGGATAGCGGGGTGAGCGTCTGCGAGGGGCCGCTCGCGGTTCGCGTCGTCCTGCGGGCTCAGGCCTCGAATTTTCCGGGCGAGGCAGCCGAAGGACTCTACGCACGCGCGCGCTCCCTGAGCGCCGAGCTCCTGAGCCGTGGCTACGCCGAGGTTTCCTGCCAGGCCGTTCCGGTGGCGGATCCTGGAGACCGGAGCCGAACCCTCGATACCTGGTACGAAGTGACGTACAGCGTCAGCGTCACCGACGACACCCTGTACAGCGAGCTCCGCGCCGCCCTGGCGTGCGACAAGAGCGCCGAACGCGGCTAGCGAAATCCCGGGGCTTTCGCGGGCAGCCAGGGCCTCTCGCGCCCTCGGGGGCCGCATGCTAATTCCCCGCCGCCCGCATGCTCAATTTCTTCAGGTCCGAGTCCGGAAACTATGTGGTCGGCGCGATCGTCGTCGGCATCATCGTCGTTTTCGCGCTCGAGTTTCGAACGGGTCGCGGCAACCCGACGGCGAGCCTCAAGGACCAATGCGCGGTCGCCTACGCGGGTGAATGTCTTGACCAGAAGGACTTCTTCGCCGCGCTCGGCCTCGTGATGCGCGGCGCCGACCCGAAGGCGGCGCGCGCGATGCACCTGCGCAAGCAAGTGCTCGACGGGCTCGCCGAGCGCGAGCTCCTCGCGACCGAAGCGCAGCGCCTCGGTCTCGCGATTTCGGACGACGTGCTCGACGGCGAGCTCACGGCGGGCCGCGCTCACGTGTCACTCCCCGTCGATCAGGCCGAGCTGCTCGCCTACAGGCTCGGCCTTTGTCGGCGCACTCCCTACGGCTGTGACCCAGGTACACCGATCGGCGTGCGCCAGCTCCAGGTGACCCGCACCGAGGGCGAACCCTTCGATTACCAGCTCTACGAGAAGGAGATCCGCATCCTCGCGAACCGCGGACCGAAGGAATTCCGCGCGGCTCAGGAGCGCGAGCTTCTGGCCGAGGCCCTGCGCGATCTCGTGCGCCAGCGCGTGCGCGTTGCCGATGCCGAGGTCTACGCGGGGTACGACCGCATCCACTCGAAAGCCGTCGTGCGTTCGGTGGTCCTCACCCGCAACTGGTTCGGCAGGTTCGCCGTCGACACGAGCGACACCGCCGTCGACAAGTGGGCCGCCGAGAACGCGAAGCAGGTCGACGAGGCGTGGACGGCCGACAAGGACAAGTTCACGGCCGACTGCCCGCTCGTGAGCGAGCTCAGCTTGCCGCTCGTGCCGAACGCGCTCGAATCGGAAAAGGATCCGGTGAAGGAGCGCCTCCTCGCACTCAAGGAACGCGTCACCAAGGGCGAGGCGTTCGACGCCGTCGCGCGCGAAGCGAGCAGCGCCCCGAGCGCGGCGTTCGGCGGCAAGCGCGGCTGCCTCTACCCGGGCTCCGGTCCCGACGCGGAGGCCTTGCTCGAAGCGGCGAAGAAGCTCGCCCCCGGCGCCGTCTCGGACGTGATCGAGACACCGCGCGCGCTCGTCGTGTTGCGGCTCGACGGCAAGCTCAGCGCGGCGAACGCGGAGCGCGAAGGCCGCCGCCAGCTCGCGCGTACGCTGTATCTCGCGAGCGCGGCGGAGCTGTCGATGCGCGCCTTTGCCACGGAGATCACCAAGCAGGCGCGCTCCGGCGCGAAGCTCGAGGAGGCCACGCGCGCGCTGACCGACGAGCTCGCGCGGCGCGGCACGCACCCGGCGCCGAACGCGAAAGCGCCGGCGGCGCCGCCCGGCCTCTCGTCCCCCGACCGGCCGCGCTTCGACGTATCCCCGCCGTTCAACGCGTCGGGTAACCCCCTGCCCGAGATCGAAGCCAACGAGTCGATTCCCGCGCGCGCCTTCGCGCTCGCTACGGCCGACGCCGTGGACGAGCGCCCGATCGAGACGTCGACGGGTCTCGTCGTCCTGCAGCTCAAGGAGAAGACGCCGGCGTCGCGCGCCGATTTCGACAAGGAAAAGGGCCAGCTCGTGCGCATGCTCGCGCGCATCAAGTCGACCGATGCCCTGAGCCGCTACGTCGCGGAGCTCCGCAAGAAAGCCGGCGACAAGCTCAAGGTCGACGCCCATTTCGCCGAAGAAAAAGCGGCCTCCGCGGGGGAAGACTGACCGAGCGTTTCGAGCCGCAGTCCGGACCAACGGGGGGCATCCGATGACGTCGAAAGCACCGCGCGCGCGGCGGGCAAGCATCGAGGGCGGCCCGCGGCTCGTGCTCGTCCCGATGCCGCAGACGCATGCTGCGTCGGTCGCCGTGCATCTCCGTGTGGGCTCGCGCTACGAGACCGCTCGGAACAACGGCATCAGCCACTTCCTCGAGCACATGCTGCACCGAGGCACGAAGGGCCACGGGTCGGCGCACGCTCAGGCCGTCGCGTTCGAGCGCGTCGGGGGCACGCTCGGCGCGGCCACCTACGCCGATCACGGCGTCCTTTCCGTGACGGTTCCGCCCGATGCGGTGGTTCCCGTGCTCGAGCTCCTCGGTGAGGTGTGTCGCGAGCCGGTGTTCGACGCCATCGATGTCGAGCGCGGCATCGTTCGCCAGGAGATCCTCGAGAGCCTGGACGCGCGCGGGCGCCGCACCGCACCGGACGATCTCCTGCGCGAGGTGGTTTTTCCTCGCCATCCGCTGGGTTTTCCCATCACCGGCACGCTCGACACGCTCTCGCGTTTCGACCGCGGCGCGCTCTGGCGCTGCCACCAGCGTCACTACACGCGCCATGCCGTCGTAACGGTCGCGGGACGCTTCTCCGAGCGCGCCGCGACGACGACCGTGCGCCGCCATTTTCGCTTGCCGGCGGGGAGGCCGCCCGCGACGCGCGCGCCCGCGACGCTGCGCGGGCCGCAGGTCGAGCACGTGCCCGATCACTCGAGCCAGACGGCCGTGCGGCTCGGATTTCGCGCGCCCGGCCTGCGCGATCGCAGCGAGCCCGCGGCGGAGCTGCTCCTCCGCATCATCGACGACGGCACGTCGACGCGGCTCTACCACCGGCTCTGTGACGACCGCGGGCTTTGCTACGACGTATCGGCGCTGTTCGAAGCGCACGACGACGTCGGGTTGCTCGAGCTCGCGGCGGACTCGTCGCACGAGCATGCCGTCGAGGTCGCGCACGAGCTCTTCGAGGTGTGTCGCGAGCTCAAGGAACACGGGCCCCACGCCGACGAGATCGAGAAAGCGCGCACGCGGCTGCGCTTCCAGCTCGAGACGCTCCGCGACTCGCCCGCCGACCTCGCGGCGTTCTACGGCTTCGGCGAGCTCTTCGGTCTCGCGCGCTCGCCCGAAGCGCGCCTCGAGGAGCTGCTCGCGGTAACGGCGCGCGACGTCCGCGCCGTGGCGCGCCGCTTGTTTCGACCCGAGCGGCTCGCGCTTCTCACGGTCGGGACGCTCACGGCCGCCGAGCGCCGCAAGATCTCCGCTGCGGCAAGCGTCCTCGACGAACGGTAGGCAGATCCGTCCCGCGCGGGCCTGCACGACCGCAAAAATTCGAGACGCGCGAGCGAGAGGACCTCAGCGGCGCTTGCGCGCCACCGGGCGTTCTTCGGCATGATCCTCGCGGACCAACGCCTCCGCCACCCGCAGCACACGGCGGCGGGTCGCGGGGTTCGCGGTACGCAGGATCATGCTGATGCGATCCTCTTTGGGACGCGGTCGCGAGGGCTCCGACAAGAGCTCCGCAACCTCCACCCCGAGCGCGCTCGCCAACCGAACGAGTGTCTCGAGGGAGGGATTGGAGTTTGCCGAAGAGCGACCGCGTAAGACTCGTTCGAGGCGCGCCACCGTTTCGACGGTGACGCCTGCGCGTGCTGCTAGCTCTGCTTGAGTGAGTCCGGTCTCAAGGCGAAGCTGTCTGATGTGATCGGCCAATCGCGTGGGTACGTCGGACAATTTGCGGTTTCACAGACTCCCGCCCGGTGATCGTCGCGTAAGTTACGATCTTCGGACCCGAAGTCATCAGACCTCTGCGCCTGGACTTCGACGGAGGCCGTTAATCGGGAAATCGGCCAACCGGTCGAATGCATTCGTGAAACCGGAATCTACCAGTAATTTGGCTCCAGCATTGTATGACGGCCGGCCGAACCTGGAGCCCCCCTCTCACTTAACTCCTATGGGTGGTACGGCGCGCTCGTCGGCGCTCGGGATGCGCAACGTCTCGAAGACCCCCGACACCACCACCGCGAGGCGGTCGGCGACGTCGTCGGGGGCGTGAGGCCCGCCGCCCTCGGTCTCGAAGCACGCCACGTAGCAGCGACCCGTTGCGGCGCCGATCGCGAGCGCATAGCCGTGCACCGTTCCGCCGGCGCGCGGCTCGACACCCACGACGAGGCGCGTGTCGAAGCCCTGCGGCGCGGCAAGCGCCCGACGCTCGACGACGCTCGCCCCGTCGCTCGGCGGCAAGCTCGGACGGGCGAGCCTCGCATCGGCTTCGCATTGCTCGGGTCGCACGAGACGCGCCGCCGCCGCGACCCGCAGCGTGAGCGTCGAATGGGTGGACGCGTGCTCGAGCACCGTGAACGAGCCGCTCGCGTGCGCGTGCCAGGACCGCGCGTCCGGTAGCGAGACACGCGCTGGAACGCGCGCGAGCGAGCGCTCGGCAAACGAGCCGTCGAAGCCGTCCGCAGCATCTTTCTGGACTGGCGCCGGAACGGCGTGCTCGGGAGCACGCGGAGGCGCTTCCGCCGGCGAAGCGCCCGCGCAGCCGAGGGTGACGCCAAGAACGAGGCCGAAAAACGCCATGGTCAGCGTGCGCGGAGGCATGTTATGGGTGGTGTGAACGTAGGTATCATGAGCGTGCGCTGGGTGTGGCGCGCGGGCTCACCGAGAACGACATGCAGAGAGAACGGCAGAGGCGCGCCGGCAACGACGACCGGCGAGGCGCGCGACGCGCACCACGTGTCACGGCAGCGCCCGTCGTCATGGCCGCTCGTCGCCCTCGACCCGAGGCACCACCCGCCGAAGTTTCCGCGGACGGGGCGGCCAGCGAGACGACGGCCGAGCCCATCGACGACACGGTGAGCCGCGTCACGGACGCCGCTCCGAGCGCACCGAACGCCGCGCCGGCGCCGCGTCGCGCCGCGCGCATCGTGGCCGCACCCTCGCGGTCCGACGACGCCGGGCGCCTCGAGCGTGAGCGGCTGCTCTCTCGCTTCATGGCGAGCCAAGGTCGCGCGATGATCAGCCGCGCCGCGGACGACTGCCGTCGCGCGGGCGTCGAATTCCCGCACGAGCAAGCCGTGCAGCTCCAGCTGCTCGAGCACGTAGACGAGAGCCTCGCGCGCGGCGCGATCGCGGCGCTCGGTCAGATCCTCGTTGCCGAGCCCCCCGCCAAGCGACCGATCCTCGAGCAACGGCTGCGACGGCTGGAGGACGCGGCCGACGAGGAAGGGACCCGCAGAGCCGCCGCCGAGCTCAGGCGCGCCCTGCGCGGTTGAGCCGAACCCGAGCATGGACGAGCTCTCTGCGCGCGCGTTCGAGTCTCGTTTTCGCGAGCTGATCGCCGGCTTCGGGCGCGAGCGTGGCAACGATTCCTGCGTCGAGTGCGAGCGGTGCACCTCGTGCGCGCATTCGACGTTTTGCCGCGACTCGGAGCGGCTCGTGCGCTGTCACTTCTGCGTGCGCTGCGCGCTCTGCACCGATTGCTCGCATTGCCGCGGCTCGAAGGGGCTCATCGGCTGCCAGCATTGCATCGAGAGCGAGGGCTGCTCGTCGAGCTCGTATCTCGTTCGCTGTGTCTCGCTCACGGGCTGCTCCTACTGCTTCGGCTGCGTCGGGCTCAGCCAGCGCGATTTTCACATCCTCAACGAACCGTACGGTCGGCGCGACTACTTCACGATCACGAAGCGCCTCACGCAGGAGCTCCGGCTCGGGTAGCGCCATGGCCGACAGCGCGCTCGAAACGCTTTGGAAGCACGCGCTCGACCACTGGGACAACGACGCGGCTCATCGAGCGTTCCTCGAGCACTGCCAGAAGCACGGCCAGCTCGTCGAAGCGGCCGTGCGCTATCGCGGGATGAAAGGCGACCACGCGCGCGGCGCCGTCGCGGAGAAGAAGCTCGCCGCCATCACCGCGCTGGCGCTCGCCCGGCTCGAGACGGCGCGCTCGCCCAACCGCAGGAAGCAGGGCCGCTGGCTCGGGCTCGTGCTCGTCGCGCTGTTCGTCGCCGCGACGCTCGGCCTGCTGGCCTACCTCGGGCCGGTCCGTTAGGCGGCGCAGCGTTCGCCTGAATTCTGGCGCGATCGTGGCAGAAAGGGACGAAAAATCCACGGAATGCAGCGCGGATCGCACGCGTTATCGTGAGGCCGATCGTCGATTCTGCCCGTTCACGCTTCGCAAGCGACCAAGCCTCGGGCTATAGAGCCCGAGCGAGTTCACCCCGGATCGAACCCGAGGAGGTTTCCCATGCATCGTCTCACTTTCCCTCTCGGCACCATCGCCCTGCTCGCTGCGTGCGGCTCTGACCCGCCGCCCCCGCCCAAGTCAGCGCCGCCCCCGCCGGCACCGACCGCGCAAGCGCCGCTCCCGGAGAAGCCCGGTGACGTCCCGACGCGCTCGAACATCGCGATTGCCGACGACATCAAGAAGGCGTGCGGCATTACGGACGCCGACGCCTACTTCGCGTACGACTCCGCGAACGTCCGCCCCCAGGATCAGGCGATCTTGCAGAAGCTCGCTGCCTGCTTCACGAGCGGACCGCTCAAGGGCCGCACGATGCGCCTCGTCGGTCACGCCGATCCGCGCGGCGACGAGGAGTACAACATGGTGCTCGCCGGCCGCCGCGCCGACAACGTGAAGGGCGCCATCGCGGGCGCCGGCCTCGACTCCGCCAAGATGGCCACCACGTCACGCGGCGAGCTCGACGCCACCGGCACCGACGAAACGGGCTGGGAACGCGATCGCCGCGTCGACATCATGCTTGGTAGCTGACAGCCGCATCCGGCCGCGCTTGTCTTGAACTCGAACCCCGATGGTTGAGCCGACCCCGAGCCCCCGAGCGCCCCTCGACCCGGTGTCGCTCGCCTTGCAGTCGTCGGGCGTCGTGCTCGGGGTGCTGCTCATTCTGCTGTCGGCCTCCGTCGCGGTTTGGTTCATCTGGTTTCTGAAGCTCGGCCAACTCTCGCGCATGCGCTCGAAGAGCCACCACTTCGAGCGCGAGGCGGCGAGCCTCTCCCGTGGCAACGATCTGGTCGCGCTCGCGCGGCGCTACTCGGATTCGCCGGGCGGGCGCGTGGTCATCGAGCTCGGACGGCGGCAGGGCCAAGCGCTCACGGGTGAGTTCTTGCTCGCGGTCGCCAAGCGCGCGATCGCCGCCGAGCAGCAGCGGGCCAGCGTGCTCATGCCGACGCTCTCGAGCATCGCGTCCGCGTCGCCGTTCATCGGTCTGTTCGGAACGGTGTGGGGCATCATGGATGCGTTTCTGCGCATCGGCGTGGAGAAGAGCGCCTCCTTGCCGGTCGTTGCGCCCGCGATCGGTGAGGCATTGATCGCCACGGCGTTCGGCCTCGTCGCCGCGATTCCCGCCACCATCGGCTACAACTACGTCGACAAGAAGGTCGGCGATCTGCTCGAGGAGCTCAGCGCCTCGGCGGAAGGCTGGGTCGCGCTCTTGAAGGACGACGGCCAAAGGCCGATTCCGCTCGGGCGCCCGGGCGCGTTTCCGGCGGTCGGCGGAGGGGAGTAACCGTGGGGCTCAGCGTCGGCTCGCGCGGGCGACGTGGGTTTCGCGACATCAACGTCACGCCGCTCGTCGACGTGATGCTCGTGCTCCTGATCGTGTTCATGGTGACGGCGCCGCTGCTCACGACCGGCCTGCGCATCGATTTGCCGGAGGTGAAGGCGGCGCAAACCCCCGTGAAAGACGCACGGCTGCTCGTCTCGATCACCAAGCAAGAGCGCGTGTTGTTCGGGGAAGAGGACGTAACGTCCCGCATCGATCAGGCACTGAAAGAGAACCCGCGCGTCCAAAAGGAGCGCGAGCTCTACATCCGCGCCGACAAGGACGCGCGCTACGGCATCGTCGCGACGGTCGTCGCGGCTGCGCGCAACAGCGGCGTCGAATCGCTGAACCTTCTCGTCGAGCCGGAGATCGAGGAAGAGAAGAAGTAGCCGATGGCGTCACGCACGCTTTACTCGACTGGCCTGAGCTCGCTTGCGACGCAAGACGTGCTCCTGGCTCTCGGTGGAGCGGGCCTCGTCGAAGCGGCGCTCTTCGCGCTCGCGGTCGCCGCCGGGGCGAGCTCCGCGCACATCAAGCCGCACGAGGAAGCGCCGCCCGAATCGATCCCGATCAAGGTGCTGCCGGTGCTCGACGACACGCCGCTCCTGAAGCTCGGCGGCAAGCAGAAGGCGAAGCTGCCCGAGATGTGGAAGAAGCAGCCGCCCGTGCAGCGTTTCGAAGAGAAAAGCGCGCCTTCGACGCAGGCCAAGAAGACCCCCGACGCGATCCCGACGAGCGCGCTCGCGAAGCCCGACGCGAGTCCCCCCCCGCCGCCCGACGCCGAGGTCGCAAAACAAGTCGACCAGGTGCTGCTCGACGCGACGCCCGATGCGGCGCCGACCGTCGAAGGTGAAGGCCATCCCGACGGCGTCAAGGAAGGCACCGAGACCGATCCGCTGAAGGCGCGCGCCGTCTCTCAGTACAAGGCGAAGCTCATCGCCTGGTTCAACGCGCGCTTCACGCCGCCGGATCTACCGTGCGAGGAGCTCAACAAGCTGTCGGCCTCCGTGCGCGTGAACGTCGGCGGCGATCGCTCGGTGCAGGGCTTCACGGTCGGGCGCGCGAGCGGGAACGCCGACTTCGACGCCCGCGTACAAAGCACCATGCAAGGCGCGGTGGGTGCCGAGCTCCCGCCGCCGCCGCCGCTCTTTCCCGACATCTTGGAATCGACGCTCAGCATCCGCCTCGCGAGGACCGAAAAATGCGAATGAATGGTCGAAAAATCGGTCTCACGCTGGGGCTCTGGCTAGCGGCGCTCTGCGTCGCTGCCGGCGCGGCCGCGCAAACGGCACCGGCGCAAGCCTCGACCACGGCGCCGCCGCCGGACGAGAGCGTGCTCGGCGAGCTGCTCGTCACCGGCCACAAGACGGACAAGTTGCCGCGCATCGCGATCCTGCCGTCGCTCTCCGCGGATCTCGAGGACGTCATCGTGCGCTCGGTCGTGCGGCGCGACATCGAGCTCACGGGGCTATTCGAGCTGATCTCGGATTCGAAAGCGCCCGTGGGTCTCTACTCGTTCGATGACCCGGTCGACGTGCCCGAATGGCAGAAGCTCGGCGCCGAAGCGATCGTGAAGGTCGCGGCGCGCCCGAAGGGCAAGCAGGCCGAGGTGTCCGGCGTTGCGTACTTTTTGAACGTCGGGAAAGAGCCCGTCTACCAAAAGAAGCTCACGGTCGATAAGGCCGACGTGCGCGTCACGGCGCATCGCATCACCGATGCGTTGCTCGGGGCGCTCACGGGCAGGCCCGGCGGCTTTGCGAGCCAGCTCGCGTTCGCGGCGCGCTGGACCAAGAATCAGCGGGTTTTCCGGCTCGACGCCGACGGACAGAGCCTCACGCCCCTCACGGACGCGGCGGATTTCGCGATCGCCCCGATGTGGGGTCCGAACGGCAGTCTCTTCTTCTCCTCGAGCCACGAGTACTCGCCGTTCGGGCTGTTCTCGCTCGCGAACGGCAGCATCAAGCCGGTGACGTTGCCGTTCAAGACGTCGGTCTACGGCGTCGCGTTCAACAAGGACTATTCGAAGATGGCCGTCGCCGTCGCCGAGGGCGGCAAGAGCACCATCTACGTCGGGCTCGCCGACGGAACCGGCATGACCAAAGCGTCCACGACGGAGCTCGCGACGCACCCCGTGTTCAGCCCGACCGGCAAGCTTGCCTGGATCGGCGGCGAGGCGGCGCACGGCTCGACGCGCGTGTACGTCGACGGCAAGCCGGTCTCGCCGTCCGGATTCGGCGCCTCGGCGCCCACCTTCTGCGATACGGAAGACGGCGTTCGGCTGATTTATTCGGTCGGCGTCGGCAACGATCAACGCGATTTGGTCATGTCGGACGATCAAGGTCGCGGTACGTCGCGCCTGACGCAAGGCCAAGGTTCGAACACGTATCCCGCGTGCAGCCCCGACGGCCGCCTGCTCGCGTTCTTCTCGACGCGCAAGGAGCAGCCGGGCATCTACATGATGTCGCTCAAGCGCTTCACGACGCAGCTGCTCACCTCGAAGATCGGTGAGTCCCTGCGCTGGGCGGCCTTGCCGCCCACGAAGTAGGCCTCGTGGCGGAACGCGACGAATACGCGAAGGCCGGCGTCGATTACGGCGTGATCGATCCCGGCAAGCTGCTCGCACAGCGCACCGCGCTCGCGACGGCGAAGAATCTCGTGCCGCACGGCGCGCGCGAGCTCGAGGAAAGCCGCGGCGAAAGCGCGTACGTGCTCGACCTCGGCGATCGACTGATCGCGACCGTCACGGAGGCGCTCGGCACGAAGAATCTCGTGGCGGACGCCGTCGGGCCGCTGCTCGGACGAAGCTTCTACGACGCGATCGCGCGCGACACGGTCGCCACGATCGTGAACGACCTCATCACGGTCGGAGCGCGACCGCTCTGCATCACGGCGTACTGGGGCGCGGGCAGCTCGGACTGGTTCCAGGATCAGGGGCGCCTTGCCGATCTGGTTCGAGGCTGGGGCGCGGCCTGCGACGAGGTCGGCTGCGCCTGGGGCGGCGGGGAAACGCAGGTGCTGAAGACCATGATCGAGCCCGGCACGGTGGTGCTCGGTGGCTCCGCCGTCGGCACGATCGCTCGTCGCGAAGAGCTCCTGCTCGGCTCGCGCGTCGCGGCGGGCGACCGCATCTTGATCGCTCAGTCGACGGGCATTCACACGAACGGCCTCACCCTGGCGCGCGACCTCGCGGCCCGCGCCCCGAACGGCTACCGCACGGCGCTCCCCGGCGACCCTCAGGGCCGCTCGCTCGGCGAAGCGCTGCTCGATCCGACGCCGCTCTACGCGCGGCTCCTTGCCGCGCTGCTCGACGGCGGGATCGAGCTTCACTACGCGGTGCACGTCACCGGCCACGGGTGGCGCAAGCTGATGCGCGCGAGCCAGGCATTGAGCTACGTCGTGACGGCGCTGCCCGCGGTCCCGCCCGTCCTCGCTTACCTCGTCAACGCGGCGGGCATGCAGCCCGCGGAGGCGTACGGCACGTTCAACATGGGCGCCGGCTTCGCGTTCTACGTCCCGGCGAAATCCGCCGAGCGGGCGCGGGAAATCGCCGCCCGTGAGGGCACCGAGCTGCTCGACGCTGGTCACGTCGAGAGCGGACCGCGCCGCGTCGTCCTCGAGCCGCTCGGCTTGCGCTTCGAGGGCGAAAGCCTGGCGATCCGCTGAACGCCGCTACGCGAGCGCGGCGCCGAGCGCCATCGCGAGCTCGACCTTGCCGGTCATCGTGAGCTTGCCGTCCATCAAGAGCTCGAAGGCGTTGCGCGCTCCGCTCTGAATCGCCCAGAGATCCTCGAGCGCGCACCCGAGCTCGCAATCGGGGGCGTCGAGCTTCGGTGCGGCGGAGCCGAGCGTGATGACGAGCCGGTGCGTGGCGCCGGCCGCGCCGGTGAGCTTGAGCGCCACCGAGCCGGGCGCTTCGCGGAGGAGCCGCGCACGGTCCGCGTCGACCGTGAGCACGCGCGCCGCCACGAGCCGTTGCTCGACGCTCGCGTCGTCGCCGAGCCGCTCGGCGCCGCCGATCACCACGGGAACGAAATCGTCCGCGGCGATCGTGATGCGCACGAGGGGGTCCGCCGCCACGCCCGGTGTCACCCGCACGGCGCCGTGCTCGAGACCGAGCGACCAGGCGCCGCCCGGCGTGACCTCGAACACGACGGACCCGGCCGACGAGCGGTCGCCCAGCGTGCCCTTCAGCCGCGCGAGCTGCGCTGGCACGTACTCGTTGAAGAAGCGCTCCGGGGAGCCGGGAATTGCGCTCATTGCGGGCGCCAGGGGGCTCAGCCGCCCTTCATCAGCTCGCTGATGAGGTGGGTCTCGAGGGCCCCGAGCAGGCCGAATTGAACGCCGAAGCCGCCCGCCTTGGTCCATCGAACGACGGCCGGCAGGCTCACGTCTTTCTTCGCACCCGGCAGGCGGCCTACGATCGACAGAGCCGTTCCGAACACCGGCAGCTCGGCCGATTCCAAGAACATGCCCCCGATGCTGATGTCTTTGCCGTGGGCCTCGAAGCGCTTCACGGTCGGTCCCTCGCACGCGACGGTGATGTCGATCGGAACTCGCGCGTGAAGCCGTTTGTCTTCCAAGCTCTACCTCGATCCCCGGTCTTCCGACCGGAAGCCGACACATTGTGACTCTTCAGCGGATCCTCGAGGCTGTCAAGCAGGGCGCCAAGGGCGGCATCGTTCTCGTGGGCGTCGCGCTCGTCGCGGTCGCGGCCTCGCTCGCGGCACCGCGCGCGACGGAACCGACGCTCGCTTTCGAGCTTCCCGTGCCGATCCCGAACCACGCGCGCCTCGCCGCGATCGCCGCGACCGAACGAGCACGCGCCAGCGAGGCACGTCGCCACACGCTCGCGTTCCCGGTGCGAGCGGTCGGCGAGACGATCCGGCGCATCGGCCGTGCGGCGGCGGAGCGCGGCGCAAACCCCGACGCGATGCTCACGGAGCTGCGCCTCCTCACCGTGCGCGCACTCAAGGAAAGCGGCACGCCGGAGCTCCTGTCGCTCCGCGCCGTGCAGGCGGAGCTTTTCGTGAGCGCCTGTCACGACGCCGTCCGCTCGGGGACGGTGGGCGGCGAGCTCCGCGAGCTCGGCGGCGATTTTTGGGAGCTCGCGAGCGCGAGCGAGTGGCTCGCGGGAACCACGCTGCGCCTCACCGACGACGAGCTCGCGTTCCTGTTTCGCAGCCGCTGGAACGATTTGACCGGGCTCACGCGGCATCCCGCCTTCGCCGCGAGCCTCGAGGAGGCGCGCGCACGCTACGCGCTGCTCTTGCGGCTCCCCGCGGGGGCCGATACCACCGCGCGCATCGACCATCAGCTCGGGTACGTCGGTGGGCTCGAAGCGCTCGATCGCGAGTATCCGGCCGCCTTCGCCCGCGGCGTGCTGCTCTACCGTGCCGGATCCTACGACGCGTCCGCGGCGGCCTTCCGCGCCCACCTCGCCGCTCGGCGCGACGGCCCCTGGTCGCTCCGCGCGGGCAATCACCTCCTCGCCGCGCTCGCCCGATCCGCCGACTCGGAGTAGCGGGCGCGCTACGGCGTACTAGAACCTCGACCCCCCGATGTTCGAGCTACCGAGCGATCGCCGCCTGATCTCGGTCGTGGACGGTGCCCGCGAGGCGCTCGCCACGCGCGGCGGCTTTGCGGTCGTGGGTGCGGCGGGCTCGGGTGCGGCGCTGCTCTCGCGCGCGCTGCTCGCAGAAGGGGCGAGTCACGTGCTCTACGTGGCGCCGCACCACGAGGGCGCCCTGCGCGCCGCCGAAGATCTGCGCGCGCTCGCGACGCTCGCGGTGCCGAGCCTCACGCCGGCCCCGGACGAGCCGCCGCCGCTCTTGCTCACGACGGGCGAGACGAGCCCGTACGCCGACGTCCACCCCGATCGGCGTCAGGCGATGCAACGCGCCGCCGCGCTCTTCACGATCGCTCGCGGACTCCCCTGGCGCGCCGCCGTGGCGACGCCCGGCTCGCTCCTCCGCCGCGCCGCGCCGCCAGCAGCGCTCGTGCGCGCCGGCCTCGAGCTCGTGACCGACGCCGAGCTCGACCTCGAGCGGACGGCGCACCTGCTCACCGCCGCGGGTTATTTGCGGACCCCCGTGGTCGAGGATCCGGGCGGCTTCGCGATTCGTGGCGGCGTGGTCGACGTGTGGCCGGCCAGCGCGACGGAGCCGCTCCGGGTCGAGCTTCTGGGCGACATGATCCTGTCGATCAAGCGCTTCGACCCGGACACGCAACGCACGACCGCGCAGGTGCGGTCGGCGTGGCTGCCGCCCGCGCGTGAAGCCATCCTCGACGCCGAGGCCGTCGAGAGCGCGCGTCGCTCGCTCCGCCACCTGTGCGACGAGGCGAGCTTCCCGTCGACCAAGGCGCGCGCGCTGATCGACGATCTCGTCTTCGGTCGCTCGTTCTTCGGGAGCGAAGGCTACCTGCCCGCGTTCTACGAGCTCGTGCCGTTGCTCTCGTACCTGCCGCCCGGGGCGGCCGTCGTCATCGAGGATCCGCCCGCGGTCGCCCGCGCGCTCGTGCAGGAGCTCGAGCAAGCGGCAAGCGCCGAGGCGGCACGCGGCGGGCAGCCGCATTTCCCCGTCGCGGCGTTGTTCGCGGATTTGGCGGACGTCGAGCGGGGACTCGACGGGCGTGTCTGGGTCGGCGCGCACCGGACGGGCGTCGGCGGAGCGGGCGCGACCGATCTCGTCGCGCGCCTCGAGTCGGCTCCCGCCGACGCGCCGTCGCTCGCGCAGGACGATCACGCCGAGCTCGCCCGCGCGGTGAAGCTCGCGCGCACGGCGCAGGGCAAGCACGCCGCGCTCGAGCCGCTCGTCGAGCGCATTCGCGCGTGGCAAGAGCAGGGCCTCGACGTCGTGCCCGTCGCGAAGACGGCGACGCAGGCCGAGCGCATCAAAACGCTGCTCTCGCATCGCGGTATCGAGCTCGAAGTGACGGTCGCGCCGCTCGGGCGCGGCTGCGTGGCACCGCTCGAGCGGCTCGTGCTCCTCACGGACGAAGAGATCTTCGGGCCCCGCGCGCTGCGGGCGCCCGCGCGACGCACGTCGACGCGCGCGCTGCTCGAGGATTTGCGGGCGCTCACGCCCGGTGACTTCATCGTCCACGTCGAGCACGGCATCGGCAAATACGTGGGGCTCGAACGGCGTGAGGTCGCGGGCGTGGGACTCGAGCTCATCGTCGTCGCGTACGCGGGGGGCGACAAGCTGTTCCTCCCCGTTTATCGCCTGAATCAGATCCAGAAATACTCGGGCGGCGACGGCGCGCCGAAGCTCGATCGGCTGGGCGGGCAAACCTTCGCGAAGACCAAGCAGAGCGTCGAGCGCCGCGTGCGGCAGATGGCCGACGAGCTCTTGCGCCTCTATGCCGAGCGTGCGGCGCTCGCGAAGGAAGCCGTCGCGACGCCCGACGACGACTACCGCACCTTCGAGGCGAGCTTCCCGTTCGAGGAGACGCGCGATCAGGCCGCAGCGATCGGCGAGGTCCTGAAGGATCTCGAGAGCACCAAGGTGATGGATCGCCTCGTGTGCGGCGACGTCGGCTTCGGCAAGACCGAAGTCGCCTTGCGCGCGGCGTTCCTGATGGCGCAGAGCGGGCGTCAGGTGGCCGTCCTGTGCCCGACGACCGTGCTCGCGCAGCAGCATTTCCTCACGTTTTCCCAGCGTTTTGCCGACTGGCCCATCAACGTGCGCGCGCTGAGCCGCTTCTCGACCAAGAGCCAACAGCTCGAGACGGTCGTCGGCCTCCGCGAGGGCAAGGTGGACGTCGTGATCGGCACGCACCGGCTGCTCTCGAAAGACGTTCACTACAAGAACCTCGGCCTCCTCGTCGTCGACGAGGAGCAGCGCTTCGGCGTCACCCACAAAGAGCGCATCAAGCAGATGCGCGCGAGCGTCGACGTGCTCACGCTGAGCGCCACGCCGATCCCGCGCACGTTGCAGCTCGCCGTGGGCGGCCTGCGCGACATGTCGATCATCGCGACGCCCCCCGTCGACCGCCGCACGATTCGCACGATCACGAGCCAGTTCGATCCGACGCTCGTCAGGGACGCCGTCGAGCAGGAGCTCGCGCGCGGCGGCCAGGTTTTCTACGTGTATAACCGCGTCGAAGGCATCTACGAGCGCGCGGCGCGGCTCCAGGAGCTCGTGCCGGGAGCGCGCGTCGCCGTCGCGCACGGCAAGCTCACCGAAGACCTGCTCGAGCGCACGATGGTCGGATTCGTGGGCGGCGAGTACGACGTGCTCGTCGCGACGGCGATCATCGAGAGCGGTCTCGACATCCCGCGCGCCAACACCATCATCGTCGATCGCGCGGACATGCTCGGGCTCTCGCAGCTCTACCAGCTGCGCGGGCGTGTCGGCCGCGCGAGCGAGCGTGCCTACTGCTACCTCTTGGTGCCGCCGCCGAGTCAGCTCAGCGACGAAGCGCGCCAGCGGCTCGAGGCGCTCGAGCGCTTCAGCGAGCTCGGCTCCGGTT
>Ga0070682_100000388_pt1 | contig 29233 bp, 16 predicted proteins | sample KBSC63LmetaG_FD_64668 | JGI IMG/M metagenome (GOLD analysis project Ga0070682, IMG submission 64668) | Corn rhizosphere microbial communities from Kellogg Biological Station, Michigan, USA - KBS C6-3L metaG | ecosystem: Host-associated > Plants > Roots > Rhizosphere | place: USA: Michigan...
CCGCCTGCGGCACCCTCTCCCCGCGCGCGGGGAGAGGGCCATTCGCTGAGCTCATTTCGCCATCGCCGTCAGCTTGAGGAACTCCGGATCGTCCTTCATCGACGCGAAGACGTAGTCGACGCGTGCTTCCCACATCTCGTGGGCGCGGACGTCGTCGTAGCGCTCGTACGTGTAGAAGTGGCGCTTGAGCATCTCCATCGCCTTCCCCTTGTTGCCGAGGAGCGAGTAGATGGCCGCGAGGTTGTACGAGGCGCTCAGCACGTTCTCGTTCTCCTTCGCGATGCGCAGCGCTTCTTCACGGCGTCCGCTGTCGGCGAGGTAGGTCGCGGCGAAGATGAGGTTGTAGGGCTCGTTCGGATCGAGGGCCAGCGCCTTCTTCACGTACCCGTCGGCCTTCGCATGTTGCCCTTCGGAGTTCCAGTAGACCGCGAGATTGCGATAGGTCAGCGGGATCGGATACGTGGCGATCGACTGCTCGAAGAGCGCGAGGCCCTTCGCCGAGTTCCCCATGTGGATCGTCATCTTGCCGAGGCCGTGGAGCGCGACCGCTTTCGAAAGCGGATCGGGCTGCATCGAGAGGAGGCGCTTGAACGTCGTGATCGCCTTCGCCCATTCGCCGGTGTTGTGGCGATAGAGCTCGCCGAGGAAGCGGGGCGGGACCGGATCGGCGGGATCGAGTTGCGCGGCGGCGATGTAGAGCTTGCGCGCGGCTTCGTAGTCGGTCGCCAGCTCGGCAGCCAGCGCGCGATCCATCGCCGCGGACAGCCGCTCGTTCATCGCCGGAGTCATGATCGGATCGGTCGTCCGGAGCTCGGAGTCCTTCACTTCCACGCCGAGCTTCTTCAGACCTTTCTGCGCGGCGCGTGCTTTCTTCGGAGCGACGCAGCGCTGCTCCCACACCTTCTGATAGATGGCGATCGCGCCATCCTTGTCGCCGGTGTCGGCCTTCTTGCGCGCGTCGTCGAGCTGCGCTTCCAGCTCCTTCTCGCGTCCGTTCACCGCGTCGCGGACCATGTCCTCGACCTTCGACAGCTTTACGTGTCCGTTCTCCGCATCGACGTGTGCGATGACTTTGTCGCCGTCGCCGAGGAGCAGCGCCGCGGGCGACTTGCCGGTCATCTCGAGCTTGGTGAGCGTGACCTGGTCATCGGGCCTGACCAGCTCCATGCCGATGCATTGCGACGAGTAGAGAGTGAGCGAGCGCGAATCGCGGAGATCCATGTCCTCGCGTCCGCTCGGGATCCAGATCACCGTCATGGCGTTGACCGGCATCGCCTCGGCCGGATTCACGACCCGCCACGGCACGAGGTACGCGCGCGGCTGCGGCATCTGCTGCCCCATCCCGCCCGGCATCATCCCGCCCGTCCCACCGCCACCCCCTCCGCCGCAGGTCGCGTGCGCGACCGGAACGACGAGCAACAAAACGACGGCAGCGAGGAGCGAGGCAGTCTTGTTACGCATGACGAACGGAACGGCTGTCACGGCGGATGACTTCCCGAAACCAGTAATATCCTTTTTGTTGTTTACGTCCTGGTGGATGTTGGTCCGAAAAACAACACTCCCGTCGACAACCACGGCGCCGACGCCGCGTCACGGCGACCACGAGATCCGCACACCCGTTCCCGCCGGCGTGACCTTCACGGGCTCGAATGGGTAACCTCGAGGATGCCGGCCCGGCGATGACGCGGCGTCTGCGATGGTCGTGATCGAGTCGGGCCGGCGCCGTTCGTCGCAGCGTTAGGGAAGCTCTGCACAAGTGACCGCGAAGCGGTGTGGGACGGGCACTCTTGCCTGTCCACTCTCGGGAGAATGGCACCCAAGGACAGACAGGAGTGTCTGTCCCACACTTGTACAGAGCTTCCCTAGCCTGCCGACAGGCGAGGCGCCTGTCGCTCCACCCTTGACAGAATAATTTCCGGCGCATAGTGTTAGCACTCGCAGTGATTGAGTGCTAACAACTCAAGTTTGAATCTCGCGGCATCCAGCCGCGGTAAGTCAATCAATTGAAAGGAGATGTACTACATGGCAGCAACAGCTACAGACATCAAGCTTCGCCCGCTGTACGATCGCATCGTGGTCAGGCGCCTCGACGCGAAGGAGACCGTCCGCGGCGGAATCATCATTCCCGACACCGCCAAAGAGAAGCCGCAGGAAGCCGAGGTCATTGCCGTCGGTGAAGGAAAGTTCGACGACAACGGCAAGCGCATCAAACTCGATGTCAAGAAGGGCGACAAGGTCCTGATCGGCAAGTACTCCGGCACCGAGATCAAGCTCGATGACGTCGAGTACACCATCCTGCGCGAGGACGAAGTTCTCGCCATCGTCGAGTAAAGAAGAGAGGACAAACCATGGCTAAAAGAGTTACTTACGGAGAAGAGGCTCGCCAGGCGATCCTCAAGGGCGTCAACAAGCTTGCTGACGCCGTCAAGGTCACGCTCGGTCCCAAGGGCCGCAACGTGGTCATCGAAAAGAAATTCGGCTCCCCCACGATCACCAAGGACGGCGTCACCGTCGCCAAGGAGATCGAGCTGAAGGACGAGATGGAAAATGCCGGTGCGCAGATGGTCCGCGAGGTCGCCTCGAAGACCTCCGACACCGCCGGCGACGGCACGACCACCGCGACCGTTCTGGCCCAGGCGATCTATCGCGAGGGCATCAAGAACGTCACGGCAGGCGCCAACCCGATGGAGCTGAAGCGCGGCATCGAGCTCGCGGTCAAAGCGGCCGTCGCATCGATCGACGAGCTGTCGAAGCCGGTCGAGGGCAAGGACATCGCCCACATCGGCACGATCTCGGCGAACAACGATGAAGAGATCGGCAACATCATCGCCCAGGCGATGGACAAGGTCGGCAAAGACGGCGTCATCACGGTCGAAGAAGCGCGCGGCCTCGACACGGTCCTCGAAGTGGTCGAGGGCATGCAGTTCGATCGCGGTTACCTCTCGCCGTACTTCGTCACCGATCCGGAGCGGATGGAAGCGATCCTCGAGAACGCCCGCATCCTGATTTACGAGAAGAAGATCTCGTCGATGAAGGACCTCCTCCCGATCCTCGAGCAGGTCGCCCGCCAGGGCAAGCCGATGCTCATCATCGCCGAGGACGTCGAGGGCGAAGCGCTCGCGACGCTCGTGGTCAACAAGCTGCGTGGCACGCTGAACGTCGCCGCCGTCAAGGCGCCGGGCTTCGGCGATCGCCGCAAGGCCATGCTCGAAGACATCGCCATCCTCACCGGCGGCAAGCTGATCTCCGAGGACCTCGGCATCAAGCTCGAGAGCGTGAAGTGGGAAGACCTCGGTGAGGCGAAGCGCGTCTCCATCGACAAGGACAACACCACCCTCGTCACCGACACCGACGACAAGTCCCGCAAGGATGCGATCGCCGGCCGCGTGAAGCAGATCCGCCAGCAGATCGAGGACACCACCTCGGACTACGACCGCGAGAAGCTCCAGGAGCGTCTGGCCAAGCTCGTCGGCGGCGTCGCCGTGATCAAGGTCGGTGCTGCAACCGAAACCGAGATGAAGGAAAAGAAAGCCCGTGTCGAGGACGCGATGCACGCGACCAAGGCAGCCGTCGAAGAGGGCATCGTCCCGGGCGGCGGCGTGGCACTGCTCCGCGCCATCGAAGCCGTGTCGAAGCTGACAGTCGAAGGCGACACCAAGGTCGGCGTCAACATCATCAAGCGCGCGCTCGAAGAGCCGTTCCGCCAGATCGTCTTCAATGCCGGTCAGGAAGGCTCGGTCCTGCTGAACGAAGTTCGTTCGAAGGGCGGCACGTGGGGCTTCGACGCCCGCAACGACAAGGTCGTCGACATGCTCGAGGCAGGAATCATCGATCCGGCCAAGGTGACGAAGCAGGCGCTCCAGAACGCCTCCTCCATCGCCGGCCTGATGCTCACCACCGAGGCACTCGTCTCCGAGATCAAGGAAGACGAGAAGGCCCCGGCCGGTGGCCAGGGCGGGCCGGGCGGCATGGGCGGCATGTACTAAGAGTCAGTTAACCGGTCGAAGATGACGGTTGGCAGGGCGAGTCGCGCAAGCGGCTCGCCCTTTTTGTTGCGGAGCGCGGGCGTCCCGCCCGCAGTGCTCGGGCGTCCTCGCCCGGGCACGAATTGGTCGCCGGCCGGGACGGATCGGCGACTGCGGACGAGACGTCCGCGCTCCTTCACTTCATCCCCGCAAACAGCGCCTTGTACACCTCGATCCCGTCCCACAGGTTCTGCAGCCTGAGGTTCTCGTCGGCGGCGTGTTGGTTGTCGTCGTGATTGGCGATCGGCAATCCGATGACCGGCGTGTGGTTCGTCCCCTGAAACAGGTACATCGGGATGCTGCCGCCGAGCGACGGGAGGATGACCGGTTTCGCGCCGATTGCGGCGGTCACGATGTCGATGACCTCGCGCGAGACCGGCGCATCAGCTGACATGCGGGCGGGCGGATAGCCGCTCTTGTCCCACACGAGCCGCGCCACGCGCGCGTGCGCCGCGCGGGTGACGGCATCGGGCGCGTCGTGCACGATGAAATAGCCGAGCTTCGCAATGTGGCGCTCAACTCGTAACTGCACGCTTTCCGGCGTCTCGTCGGGCACGAGGCGGAAATCGATCGACGCCGTGGCCTCGGTGTTGATGGTGTTCGATGCCTGCGCGCCGATGCGCCCCGAGGCGATGCCGCGCACGTTCAGCGCCGGGAGGAGGATCTGCTCGTAAAGCGACTTCCCCTCGGTGCGGCCGATGGCGAACTCCTTCTTCAAATCATCCTCGACGTTCGGCGCGTCCGGCATGTCGGTGTGCACGACATCGTCGTAGAAACCGTCGATGAGGATGTGCCCGTCGTCGTCGCGCATGCTGTCGATGAGGTGCGTGAGCATGACGATCGGATTCGGCACCCAGTTGCCGTAATGCCCGTCGTGCAGACCTTTGATCGGACCGTAGACCGTGAGCTCGAGGTCGGTGACGCCGCGCGCGCCGAAGAAGAGCAGCATGCGCCGGCTCTGATGCACGGGGCCGTCGCACAACATCCAGACGTCGCCGCGCAGCGCATCGGCGTACTTCGCGAGATACGCGGCGAGATGCGGCGAGCCGGCCTCCTCTTCCCCTTCGAAGACGAACTTCAGGTTCACATGCGGATGGACGCCGGCGTCGAGCGCGGCGAGCATGGCGATGATCGCCGCCTTGTCGTCGCCCGCGCTGCGGGCCCAGATCCGGCCGTCGCGGATCACCGGCGACCAGGGTGGATTGGTCCACTGCTTCAGGTCGACCGGCTGGCCGTCATAGTGCGCGTAGAAGACGACCGTCCGCTTCGCGCCCGGCGCCGGCAGATCGGCCACGACAAGCGACGGCGCGCCGTCGACGCGCAACCGCTTCGCCTCGATTCCGCGCTTCGCGAACATGGCGACGACGACATCGGCATTCCGCTCGATGTTCGCGGTGTCCGACGCCACGTTCGGGATGGCGAGAAACGACGTGAATTCATCGATGACCGCCTGGCGCGCGGGCTGCGCGTGAATCGCGATCGCGATCAGCATCGATAACATCAACAGCAACACTCTCTTCATCGCAACTCCGCGCTCGAGCCTTCGATTTTCTGCCACGGCTCGGCGCGTCCGCCGAGACACTTCGCCAGGAACTCTTCCGAGCGTCCCCAGAAATCGAGATTGTTCTCGGGGCGTCCGATGCCGTGACCCTCGTCAGGATAGAGGACGAACGTCACGTCGCGCCCCGCCGCGCGCAGCGCCTTCACGCTCGCCTCGGTCTCCGCCAGCGGCACGCGCGGATCGGTGCCGCCCGCTTCGACCAGCACCGGCGCGGTGATCCTCTCCATGTGAAAGATCGGCGAGATGAGGCGGTTGAACGCTTCATCGTTGATCACGTCGCCGATGCGGCGAATCCACCGCATCCGCACCGCCGACCAGTACGGCGGAAAGCTCTCGATCATCCGCTTGACGTCGGACGGACCGAAGAGATCGACGCCGCAGCGAAAGAGGTCCGGTGTTTCGGTGAGCGCGCGCAGCGTGGCGTAACCGCCGCCCGATCCGCCCAGCACGGCGAGCCGCTTCGGATCGGCGATCCCCTGATCGACCGCCCACTTCACGCCGTCGACGAGGTCGTCCTGCATCTTCAGCCCGAGCTGCTTCGTCGAGGCGTTGAGGAACTTCATCCCGAAGCCGGTCGAGCCGCGGAAGTTCACCTGCAGCACGGCGTAACCCCGGTCGGCGAGGAGCATCGTCCACGGATCGGGGTCGCCGTGATCGCGCGTCCACGGTCCGCCGTGCGGCACGAGGATGAGCGGGAGGTTGTGCGGATCGGCGCCGACCGGCAGCGTGAGGTAGGAGACGAGATCGAGCCCGTCGCGCGAGCGGATCACGACCGCCTTCTTCTCCGCCAGCTGGTACTGCTGGAGCTTCGGATTGTCGGTGAAGAGCTTCGTCAGCTTCTTCGACGCCCGGTCGAAGAGGTAGTAGGTTTCCGGCGCGTTGCCAAACGGCATCACGATCCACTTCGTGTCGGCATTGTCGCGGCTGAGCAGCCAGACGAAGCCGGGCAGCTCGCGCCCGATCAGCGCGAAGTCGCGCTCCATCGCCTTATCGAGGAAATGCCATTCCGGCGTGAGGTATTCGAACGCCACTGCCTGCAGTTTTCGCGTGGTGGGATGAAGAAGATCGACCGGATTGATCAGCGAACCGTCGTCGGCGAGGTCGGCCTTCGGATCGGAGGCGAGCAGCGCCAATTCTTTTCCGGTCTTCGCATCGAGGCGGACGACAGCCAGCGTGTCGCGGTTCTTCGCCGACATCACGTCGATCGTTTTCCCGTCGGCGGAAAACCCGAGGACCATCGAGCCGCCGGTCACCTGCCCGTAGAACGGCGACGACTCGAACGGCCAGCTCACGAGCTCGCGCCACGGCGCATCGGCGTTATCGCGAATCCGCACGATCGTCCGTCCGCTGATCCCGTCGAAGACCGTCGCCGCGCGGATGACGAGCGCGGAGTCGGCGGTCCAGCTCAGGACGTCGCCCGGATTGCGCGCCGCCAGCGTGACCGCTCCGGAGCGGAGGTTCACGTGATGCATGTCGAACGATTTCCGGTCGCGCAGGTTCATCGCCACGAGTACTTCCTGCGGCCGCGTCGCGCTGACGATGACGTTCTGCGCGCGCACGCCACGGAACGGCGTCAGGTCGCGCACCTCACTACCGTCGAGCGTGGCGGAGAAGAGGTGATCGTTCTCGTCGCCGTCGCCATCCTGAAAAAAGAAGATGTGCCGGCTGTCGCCGCCCCAGGCGAAGAAGTAGAGACCGCGCTTCTCGTGCGTGATCGGTTTCGCATCATCACGCCCGACGCTCTGCATCCAGACGTTGGTGATCTTCTGTTCGTCGGGCGCCAGCCACGCCATCTTCGTCCCGTCGGGCGAGAGCGCCGGCCGGTAGCGTTCCGAATCGCCGAAGATCACGGCGCGCGGAATGAGCGGACGGGTCTGGGCGGAGACCGCAAACGTCACGAGCAGCAGCACGAGCATCCTCTTCATCGTTCACCTCCGGCTATGGGACGAACGTCATAGGAGCGTGGGTGCAACGATCGCTTTCCCTTCGGAAAATCGTGACGGGCGAAGCGGTGTGATGTCAATTGAGGTCGGCACGCCGGCGATCAGTTCCGCGACCAGTCTGCCGATGGCCGGCGCGTGCATGACGCCATGTCCCGACGAGCCGTTCGCCAGGAAGAGATTCGCGAACGGGACGGAGCGCCCGAGGATCGCGTGATGATCGGGCGACATCTCGTAGAAACCCGACCATGCGGCCGCGCGGTCGATGGCCACATCGCGCAGCAGCGGAATCCTTTCGCGGGCCGGCGCCTCGACGTCGTTCACCGGCGAGAGGAGGAGCACGCGGCCGTCGCGGACGCGGAGATGAAATCCGTCGTCGGCCCAGATCGTCATCGGCATCGAGTCGGGCAGGACATCGGTCGGCACGGTCGGCACGACGTGACGCTCCGCCGGCTCGACCGGCACATCGCCGAACGCCGCCGCCCACGCTCCCGCCGCGTTGACGAAGACGTTCCCTGCGATTTCGCCGCGCGACGTTTGCAATGCGATCACGCGATCTCCCGCGGTGCGCAGTCCGAGGACGTCGACATCGAATTGGATGCGCAGATCGCGCATGTAGCCGCGAAGGATGTCCATCGGCGCGATGAAGCCGTCGGTCGGACAGAATGCGCCGCCGATGATCAGCGGATCGTCGATGGCCGGATTGATCTCCTTCGCTTCGCGGGCGTCGATCATCCGCGCTTCGTGGAGACCGCACGCGTGCTGCACGCGCTGCGCGTCGCGCAATACCTGCAGCGCAAACTCGGTCCGCGCGAGGAAGAGGTAGCCGTACGGGCGATAGCCGAATTCGGGGCGCGCTCTCAACTCCTCGCGCGAAAGAAGCGACAGCCGCACGTTGACCTCGGTTGCGAACTGCGCGCGAAAACCGCCCGTCGCCCGCGACGTGCTGCCGGCGCCCAGCTCCGCGCCGCGATCGACGACGAGCACGTCGCGGATGCCGAGCGCGTGAAGGTGCGCGGCAACGCTCGCGCCCATCACGCCGGCGCCGATGATGACGACTTCAGGCATGGCTAAAGGGCACAGACAGGAGTGTCTGTGCTACACGGCGTGTGTAGCACAGACACTCCTGTCTGTGCGCCTTTTACCTTACCTCGCCAGGACGTCGTGCATGGCGTTGACCGTGACCGTCTTCGGCTTCATCGGCAGCGCGATGTCGAACTCGATCGGCTTGCTGGTGTTGCCGAGCATCGGGACGGTCGCCAGGCGGACGATCTGGCCTTTGTCGAACGTCACGTAGAGCGGGACGATCGACACGAAATCGTCGGTCACCTGCGACTGCGTGATCGTCGCTTTGATGTGAAACTTGCCGCCGCCGATATCGCTGGCGTCGGCGTTGACGTCGAGCTTCGGGATCGATGTGCCATAGACCCATTCGCGGAAGAACCAGTCGAGACTGCCGTTCCCCTGCAGGTCGAGGTTCTTCGGGATGTGCTTCTCCACGACATGCTGGAAGTCGCGCGTCGACGCGTTCTTGCCGGCATACGTCTGGGCGAATTCGGTCATCGCGGCCATGAACGCTTCATCGGGATTCTTCTTCGAGCGGTCCTGCATCTGCATCCGGAGCATGTGCAGAACGTAGGCGCCCTTCTCGTACACCATGGCGTCGTACGCCTCGCCGTTCTGCCAGCTGTTCAGGCGCCAGCCCATGGAGATCGGGCCGACCGCGTCGTTGGTGAGGATGCCGCCGCGCGGCTTCTCGAGGATGTAGCGCCGCTTCTTTTCCCAGAGGCTGTTGTAGGCGTTCCAGCCGGATGCCTGCTGCAGTACGAGCGCCGCGGTGAACTCCGCAAAACCTTCCGACAGCCAGACGTCGTGGTACGTGCGCCAGCCGACCTGATGTCCCCACCACTGATGCGCGAATTCGTGCGGGCCGACGAGATCGACGAAGTCCTTGATGCCGATCAGCCCGAGGTTCATGCGCGTCGTGCCGTCGAGGAACGCGGTGTACGGCAGGTAGATGAGCGACGGCCACGACTGGCCGAAGAACCACGCCGACTGCTGCGTGATCGCCACGCGCTTGTTCGACACCAGCGGGCCGAAGAACGCGTTGCCGGTGCGGGCGGTGTTGACGCCGTCCGCCATCGCCGACTGCGCGAGCTTCGCGGTATCGACGCGGATGTTGGTCGGGCCGGTCGGCAATCCGAAGCCGCCGTTCTCGTCCCAGTTCCCGCCGCCGTTGTTCGCCTCGAGGATCTGGTTGATCTGACTAATGATGTCGGGCGTGCCGGGGTTCGTGTAGACGTCGACCGTCATGCTGCTCGGCCCGTCGCTGGTCGATAGTTTCTTGAACTTGCCGTAGTTGAAACCGGCCACGCGCAACGGCGTCGCCGACTTCCAGACGGAGATGCGCGTATCGCCCTCGACCCGGTTCTCGGTCTCCGTGCCGACGCCGACGATCTGGAACTTCTGCGGAAAGCGGAACGTGAGGTCGTACGTCGCGACATCGGCGAAGACGCCGACGTTCGGATACCAGCTCTCGCGCGAGCCGACGGTGTAGTTGCCGTCGCCCGCATCGGTCAGGACGTCCTTGCCGCTGTAGGCGACCTTCAGCAGATACTTCTCTCCCGCCTTCAGCGGCTGCGGAAAGACGACCGCGGCGTCGGGATCTTCGTTGTCTTTCTCCTGGACCCAGCTCACCGGCTTCCACTCCGGCGTTGCCCCGGCCGCCGAATAAGCAGCCTCGGTGATCCGCAGCTTTCCGTACAGATTGATCGGGAGCACACGCAGCGCATCGGCGTTCGTGGTGAACGTCAGCACCGTCGTCGCACCGAGCTCGCCCTTCGGCAGGATCTTCGAATCGATCGCGTAATTCTCGGCATCGACGAGCGAGGCCGGGATCAACGCCTTGCCGGTGTCGACGACGCTCTTGAGGTGGCTGAGGTACCAGGCGCCGCCCTTGGTCTGGTCGTAGGTCAGCATGAGCGTCTGCTCGCCGCTGTCCGCGCTCGGGATGAGGCGCAGCGCGTCGATGCTGATCGGATCGACCGCCAGGACCGCGGGCGGATACTTCCCGCCCCCTTTGACCCAGGCGAAGAAGAGCGGGCCACCCTCGCTGTTCAGCATCGACTCGAGGAGACGGACGTGAATGTTCGTCGTCAGATCTTTGCGCTGACGCTTCATGTACTCGTCCCAGATTCCGCCGGCGCGCGAATCGGGAGCGCCGGGCTTCGCCTCGCCCGACTGCGTCTCGGCGGCCTTGATGATCTCAGGACCGAAGAAGACAGCGGTCTCGAACTTGTCGGTGAGCGCGGTCAGCTTGTCGTCGCCGCTGTTGATCTGCAGCACGCGCAATTCCTGCTTGCTGGCCGGCGTCAGTTGATACGTTCCCTGGCCCGCGAATACCGCGCCGGGAGTCTTGCCGTCGACCGGCGCGAGGAGATGCAGCGTGCCGGTGAGGGTGATGTGGATGACGTCGCGATCGAACGTCAGGTTATTGACCGCGATCGTGCGGCCATCGGGACGCGCGGCGCGCAATGCGGTGTACGTCGGATCGGAGTCGGCAAGGAGGCTTGTCGCAAGAAAAGCGGCAGCCACGGCGAGAATTCGCGCGAGGCGCATAAGGGAATGTCCTTTCAATGTGAGTGAGTAATTGGACCTGCGGCTCGAAGGATATCAGTTAATCGTCTGTACGCCGAGGTACATGAGCGACGGATCCACTGGAGAAAAAACAATGGCATTGAAGCCAGCGAGCGCATTACGCGTACGTGTGACGGTCCCGCTTGCTTCGACCCGATAAAGATCCGCCATGGGCTCGGGAAATGTCACGCCGTGTGTGTAATAGAGAACGTTCACATCGGTCGGATGCGCGGCCATTACAGGACCATTCTGCATTTCCACGTCTGCGCTTTCGGCCACTACCAATATGAACGATCTTCCGCCGTCTACAGAGCGATGCATTGCGTGGACGCCCGATTTCGTGTCGACGGCCATGGCCCAGACCACATTGTGATCGGCCGGCGAAATGACCAGGCTCATTACGTTGAAATTGTCGGCCAGTGACGTCCGCTCCCAGATGTGACCGTCGAATGTCACAAATGCGCCGGTGACGGCGGTACCCGCAATGATGTGATCGGGATTCACCGGATCGAATGCGAAGCGATAAACGAGCGATTGCGCGATTTGCGGCAGGTGGGAAATCTGCGTCCACGTATCACCCGCGTCGGTGCTTTCCCACAGTGCACCATTCGCATCGCCCGCGCGCAGATGATCGCCATTGGCCGGATCGGTGCCGAGCCCGACGATCGCTCCGGGCGGCCTGAGCTCGATCGGGCCGCGCGAATCGTAGCGAAGCAGGAACTCGCGATTGTCCGACCACGCGAATGCCCGCCCACCTTTCGCCGGCGTGATCGACGGCGGAAAGTCGGTCTGCCAGTCGCCGACCGCGCGCCACGAACAGCCGTAGTCGTTCGAGATCGACAACGTGGACAGGTGCCACGACAGCATCGTTCCGGGGACATCGAGCACCGCGAGACCGTACGTGTATCCCGCGCCGGGATGCTGCGGGATCGGCGTCAGCGTGCGCCCTTCATCACGCGTGAACGCGACGCCGGGAGTACCGGTGACGGCGGTGCAACCGGGGAAGGGCACGGGCTGGATCGTCGCGCGACGGCGTTGGGCGGCGAGGGGGAGGGCGAGGGACAGCGCTATGAGAACGATGGTCGTGCGCATCGCCAAACATCCTACCGGAGTGCACTCGTCACAACCGTGTTACTCCCTCTCCGTTACGAACTGCTACTCTCCCCTTCATGCGTCGAGCGGCCGCGGTTGTGCTGTCCATCCTGACTTGCGTCCCATCCGTGGCGAGCGCGCAGACGAAGCTCGTCGAGACGATCGAGGTTCGCGTCACGAACGTCGACGTCGTCGTCACCGACAAGAACGGCAATCCGATCGTCGGACTGAACAAGGACGACTTCCAGATCTTCGAGAACGGGAAGCTGCAGCCGATCACGAACTTCTACGAGGTCCGGCCGCAGTCGGTGAACACGATCGCCAACGGGCCGGCCGACGCACCGGGGCCGGACGACTCCTCGCTGGCACCGGCCGAGGTGCGGCAGCGGCGCATCATCTTCTTCATCGACAACGCCTCGCTCCATCCGCTGCGGCGCAACGAAGTCTTCGCCTCCATCGAGAAATTCTTTGACAAGCTCTTCCAGCCGGGCGATCAGGCCATGGTCGTGACCTGGAACCACGGCCTGCGCATGGTCGCTCCATTCACCGACGACGCCTCGCGCCTTCGGACCGCGCTGAAGAAGACGGCGCTCATGTCGGGCGGCGGCGTGCAGCTCACGAGCGACAAGGAACGGCTGAAGCGCGAAGTGCTGGCCATGATCGACCAGGCCCGCAGCATGGGCACGCGCGGCAGCGCCGCGTCGATCGACGACGTCTACCAGCAATCGCTGAGCATGACCCGCGCGTACGCCGACGAGCTCTACACGAACGAGAAGCGGCTCACCGGCGCGATGTCGACGATGATCACGACGCTCGCCGGACTGGAAGGGAAGAAGGTCATGGTCTTCGTCGGCTCGCAGCTGCCCGACCGGCCAGGCTTCGACATGTTCCAGTGGATCGATCAGGTGTTCTCGACGAACGGCCAGACAGTGCCGGTCGCCCATCGCGAGGCGAGCCGCTTCAGCCTGGCAAACGACATTGAGAAAGTCGCCAAGCAGGCGAACGCGAACAACGTCACGATGTACATGATCGACGGCGCCGATCCGACGAAGGGGACCGTGTCCGACGCATCGAGCACGGAGCAGATGGACGTCACGGTCGACTTCATCGACTTCTCCAGCACGGCGAACGCATTCGGCAGCATGGCCCGGATGACCGGCGGCATCGCGCTGCTGCGCACGAACAATTTCGATCTCGCTCTCAACACCGTGGCCCGCGATCTCGGCGCCTACTACTCCCTCGGATACCGGCAGGAAGACGACAAGCCGGGCAACCGGAAGATCGTGGTGAAGACGAAGAATCCCGAGTTCAAGGTCCGCTCGCGCCAGACCTACGTCGCCAAGTCGGCGGATGAACAGACGCAGGACCGCGTCGTCTCGAATGCGTTCCACTCGCAGGTCAAGAGCGAGATCCCGATCACGCTGACCACCGGCAAGCCGGTCGAGCAGAAGGGCCGGTACAAGGTGCCGGTGCGGATCACCTTCCCGTCGAACATCACGCTGCTCCCCGATGGCGACAATCTCGTCGGCGGATTCACCGTCTACTTCGCAGTGGTCGACGAGAACGGCGGCATGTCGCCGGTGAGCAAGCGCAGCCAGCCGCTGAAGATGCCGAAGAGCGCCGAGGCCGCGTTTCACAGCAAGCCGATCTCGTTCGTCGCCGACGTGATGGTCGCGCCGGGCGAGCACTACATCTCGATCGGCATCGTCGACGACGTCGCCAGTTCCGCCGGCTACGCGCGCACGCGCGTCGCGGCACGTTGATCAGTTCACATTCGGAGGACGGATTTGTTCAGACGATTCATCGCGACAGCGCTGGTGTTGTGTGCCACGACGGCATTCGCCGAAGAGAAAAAGGACGCCCCCGCGGCGAAAGAGCCGCCGAAGGACAACGTCTCCTCGACGCAGCACTCGATCCACATCGGGAGCGAGACGATCAACTACACCGCGCGCGCCGGCACGATCGTGATGAAGGACGAAGACGGCAACGCGAAGGCGAACGTCTTCTTCGTCGCCTACACGCGCGACGGCGCCGACGCCGCGAAGCGTCCGGTCACCTTCGCCTTCAACGGCGGCCCCGGCTCGTCGTCGGTCTGGCTGCACATGGGCTGCTTCGGACCGAAGCGCGTGGCGTACGGCGATGACGAAGGGCACCCCGCGCCGCCGCCGTCGCATCTCGTCGACAACGAGGCGTCGATCCTCGACGTCACCGATCTCGTCTTCATCGATCCGATCACCACCGGCTACAGCCGCGCCATTCCGGTGAAGGACGATACGAAGTACCACGGCTTCGAAGGGGACCTCGAATCGGTCGGCGATTTCATCCGCCTCTGGATGACGCGCTACAACCGCTGGGGCTCGCCGAAGTTCGTGGCGGGCGAGAGCTACGGCACGACGCGCGCCGCGGGCCTCTCGGGATGGCTGCAGGATCACGGCATCTTTCCGAACGGCGTGATCCTCATCTCGTCGATCCTCAACTTCCAGACCGCGCGGTTCGAGAGCGGCAACGATCTGCCGTTCGAGCTCTTCCTGCCGACCTACACCGCGACCGCCTGGTATCATCACAAACTGTCCGCCGATCTGCAGGCGAAGCCGCTCGCAGACGTGGTGGCCGAGTCCGAGCAGTTCGCCGTCGGACCGTACGTGAACGCGTTGATGCGCGGCGATTCGATCAGCGACGCGGAGAAGAACGACATCACGCAGAAGGTCGCGCGCTACACCGGCCTGAAGCCGGAGTACGTCGCGCAGTCGAACAACCGGATCCGCATCGATCGCTTCGACAAGGAGCTGCTGCGCGATCAGCGCCGCACGATCGGCCGGTACGACGCGCGCTTCAAGGGGATGGATCACGATGCCGCGGGCGAACGGAACGACTTCGATCCGTCGTACTCGGCGGTGCATGGCTCGTTCACCGCCGGCTTCAACGACTACGTCCGGCGCGAGCTGAAGTTCGAGAGCGATCTGCCGTACGAGATCCTCACCGCGCGCGTCCGGCCCTGGTCGTACGACAAGTACGAGAACCGTTATCTCGATGTGGCCGAAACGCTGCGCGAGGCGATGACGGAGAACCCGTACCTGCGGGTCTACGTCGCGAACGGCTACTACGATCTGGCCACGCCCTTCGCCGCGACGAAGTACACGTTCGCCCGCGCCCAGTTCGAGCCGGAGGTGCGGAAGAACGTTTCGATGGGGTTCTATGAAGGCGGACACATGATGTACATGGACCGCCGCGCGCACGCGAAGCTGAAGGACGACATCACGGCGTTCATCAAGTCTGCGACGCCGTAGACATCTCCTCGGCCACCTCGATGATTCGCGCCCGGATCACGTCGCGCTCCGCCGGCACCCATCGCGCACGGCGGAGCGCGTCGGCGAGCACCTCGAAAACACGCAGCGCGATGTACGCGCTGACCGGCGCGATGATCAGCAGCGACGGGTGGAAGAACGCGTAGGCGATCCAGGTCAGAGGAAAGAGCGTGGCGGCGCCGATGAACTTGATCGTCGCTACGATCTCGTCCTCGCGCGTCAATCGCTTTGCCAGAAAGCCGATGAGCCGGTACGTCGGATAGTTGATGATCGCGCCGGCAATCGCGATCGGCAGCAGCACGATGGCCACCACGACTTCCGGCACCGACACGCGCGCCGGCACCTCGGTGCTTTCGAATCGGCGGATCAGCGACTCGAGCTCCGCGAGGCGCGCCGGATCGTGCTCGCGAAGGTAGTGATAGCCGTCGACGAATCGCCGCCGCAGCTCGAGCTCGTTCGCGAGGCTTTCGTCATCGCCGGAGAAGATGTCCTCGCCGCGCGCGATGAGGTCGAGCGCCGCGTGCGAATCGGCCTGCAGCGTGACCTCGGCCAGTCCGCTTTCGATCGCCCTCGTCAGTTCCTCGACGCGTTCGACTGACGGCTCGCCATCCGAACCGATCGCCGAATGCAACACCACGATCGGCTCGCCGAAGCAGACGAGCGCGGAACTGCGGAACGTCTTCTTCGCGGTGTAGTAGATGCCGGTCGGCACGATCGTCTCCTCGGATCCGCAGCCGAGGGCGATGCGGGCGGCGCCGGTCTTCAGCTCGCGCAATCGAGCGTCGCTGTGCGTCGTCCCTTCAGGAAAAATCGCGATGCTGCCGCCGCGCGCCAGCAACGAGCGCGCGAGGCCGAACGTCTCGGCGTTCGTTCCGCTCACGTGATCCTGTTTGCGATAAACCGGAATCGACTCGAACGCGCGCACCAGGAATCCGATCAGCGGATAGCGGAAGAGCGGCGCCTTCGCCAGAAACGAGATCGGCCGCGGCACGAAGCTGAGAAGGAAGAGCGGATCGATCAGCCCGTTCGGATGATTGACGGCGAAGATCACGCCCCCTTCGCGCGGCACGTGCTCCAGTCCGACCAGCTCGATGCGGCGGAAGAAGATCCGCAGGATGAAGCGGATGACCGCGGTCGTGAGTTGACGCATGAGTGTCATCCTGAGGCGCGCAGACGCCGAAGGACCCGTAGCTTCGGGCGATGCGGTTTCAGGTCACGGATCCTTCGCCGTCTCCGCGGGCTCAGGATGACACAGGCCTTGTAGCCGCATACGTCCAGATGATGCCCGACAGGAGGATCGCCGCCGGCACGATCAGGAACGCGCTCCCCAGTCCGTGCAGATCGGAGAGGTAGCCGATGAGCGGCGGCGACGGGACGTCGCCGAGGATGTGCATCATGAAGATCGAGAGCGCGACGGCGCTGGCGCGCTCGGTCGGCGAAACGAGATTCACGATCGCCGAGTTGATCGGACCGGTCGATGCGAAGACGAGAATCTCGGCGATGACGATCGCGGTCATGTAGACGCTCTTGTTCGTCTGCGTGAACGCCACCCACGCCACCGGCGCGGCGAGCAGCATCGAGATTCCGCAGACCCAGAGATACGACTGCTTCGTGAAGCGGAGGAGGTAGTCGCCGAGGAAACCGCCGATGAACGTGCCGGTGAAGCCGGTGGCGACGACGATCAGGCCGAAGGTCACGGTCGCCTCGTGCCGCGGCAGTCCGCGCACGCGCTCGAGGAACGACGGCGTCCAGAATCCGAGTCCGCCGAGGGCGAACGTGTACGCCGCGTATCCGAGACAGGCCAGGAGGAACTGTTTATTGCGCGTCAGATGGAGGTAGGCGGCGAGCGGCGCACGCGTCTTTTGCTCGACCTCTTCGGGCGGATCGTAATGGCCGCGCGGCATCTCCTTCACCGCCAGCGTCAGGATGGCGAAAAGGAGTCCCGGAACTCCGGCGATGAAGAATGCCGCACGCCAGCCGAAGTGCTGATCGAGCAGTCCGCCGATGATGTAGCCCGCGGCCGATCCGAGCGGAATCGCGGAGAAGAAGACGGCGAAGACGCGGCCTCGCTTCTCGACGGGAAAGTGATCCGCGAGCAGCGCCGGTGCGATGGTCCCGTAGGCGGCCTCACCCACCCCGACGAGTGAACGGGCGGTGAACAATGAAACGAAGCCGCGCGCGAATCCGCCGAGGGCGGTCGCCACGCTCCAGATCGCGACGCCGAGGGCGATCAGCGGCGGCCGTTTCCTGCGGTCCCCCAAACTTCCGAAGATGGGAGACGTAATTGTGTATACGACGACGAAACCGACGGCGATCGCGCCGAGCTCCGTGTCGGTGAAATGCAGCTCCGATCGCTTGATCGACTCGAGGACCGCGGCCAGCATCCAGCGGTCGAGGTAGTTGAACAGATTGATGAATGTGAGGACCGCGAGTGCGAACGCGGCGGCACGGCGAGCATCGACATCAGGCGTTGTCGGCATTCGGTAACAGTGTAGTGTCAGGCGCTCAATAGTCGCGCTGTATCATCGAGAGAATCGACCATGAAACGGCTCTCCCCCTGGCTCGCCTTCGCGGGCGGCGTCATCGTCCTGGCGCTCGTCCTGCCGCTGTTCCAGCCGGCGCAGCCTCACGACGTCCGCGTCACGCGCGACGACGCGCAGCGGATCTCCGACGAAGCGGCGGCGCAGCTCGGAGTCGCGCCGCACAAGTTGTGGTCGTCGATGACGTGGCGGACCTCTCCGTTGCTCGAAAAGGAGCTGGAGCAGGATCAGCAGCGCCGTTCCGCGGCCAATGACGATCCGGTCATCGGACCGCGCATGGGCTCCTATCGCATCGCGTACTACAAGTCGAACGTCAGCAAATATCCGGCGTATGTAATGGTCTCGGTGAGCGGCCGCACCGGCGAAGTCGTCGGCGCGCGCCTGAGCGAGCGCGATGAAATACCGGGCACGCATCCGATCGAGCAGCAGCTCCGCCCGCGCGCCGATGCGTTCATCCATTCGCGCGTTTTTCCGGGCGCGCCGAATCCGCAGTTCGAATCGGCGCGGCCGACGATTCTGCAGACGCGCACCGACTGGGTCTTCCGCTACCGCGTTCCGTCGGCGTTCCCTACCGGCAAGGTCGTGCCGCTACTCAACGTCTATTTCACCGGAGACCGCTTCGCCGGCTGGAACCTCGGCGAGGAGTACGCGGACGGACACGATTTCGCCGGCGACAGCAGCGAGATCGGCATCACGCTCATCCGCTTTGCCGCGATGTTCGCGGTCCTGCTGGTGCTCCTGATTACGTTCCTGCGCAAGTATCACGCGGGCGAAGTCGGCGTGGAGACCGCGTCGGTGCTTTTCATCATCTCCATCGTGCTCATCGTCGCCTGCGACATCGTGGTCCATGGTGCGGCGGGTGAAGGGATCGGCCTCGGCAACATCGACGCGCGCTGGACCTCGTTCGCGCAGATGGGATTCAAGCTGCTGCTCAGCGACATCCCGCTTTCGGTCCTGATCTTTCTCGCCTGGGCCGTCGGCGAGAGCATCGCGCGCGAACGGTGGGGCGATCGGCTCGCGTCGTTCGAGGCGATCCTCCGCCGCGATCCGATCAACGCCACCGTCGGCCACTCCGTGATCACAGGCCTCCTCACCTCGCCTGCAATCGCGGCGGCCGCGCTCGGCGTCGCAGCCATTCCGCTTCTCCTGCACACCGCCTGGCCGTCGCTCGGCAATGGCACCGAGTACGTGCTCTACCTCGGCGGCCCGATCGTGCTGGTTCTCTCCGCCGCCTTCGAGGCGCTGCTCTTCCCGATCGGCGCGTTGCTCGGCGTGCTGGCCTTCGCATCGCGCCGCCGGATGCTCTGGGCCGGCAACACCCTGGCCATCATCCTCGGCGTCTGCGGCGGGATGTGCGAGCCGCCACTCGGCCACGTGCTGCAACGCTTCGCCTTCGGCTTCGGAGGCATCCTCGCGGCGATCGCCATCTTCATGGCCACCGACCTGCTCACGACCGTCGTCGCCGTCTTCTTCGGCGCGCTGCTGACGTACGGCCTGCCGTTGATGACGGTGGCGCGCGGCGAACTGCTGAGCGACCTGCTGATCGCGGCTACGGTACCCGTGCTGATCGCGATCGCGTTCGGAATCGCCGGCCTGATGACGAAGCGCGAGGTCATCTACACGTACGAAGACCTCGCGCCGCACGTGAAGCGGATCGTCGAGCGCGAGCGGGTGAAGGCGGAGATCGACGCCGCGAATCGGATTCAGGCCGCGCTGCTGCCGCTCGACGTGCCGGAGCTCGCGGGAGCGTCGGTCGCATCGCACTATCGCGCGGCGACCGAGATCGGCGGCGACTACTTCGACTTCCTGCCGCAACCGAACGGCGAGATCGGCATCGCGTTCGGCGACGTGTCGGGACATGGCCTGACCAGCGGCATCGTGATGGCGATGGCGAAGTCGGCACTGCTGGTGCAGGTCGGCGCCGATTCATCGCCGCGCGTCGTGCTCGAGGTGCTCAACGAGATCGTCATCAAGACCGCGCCGAAGCGGATCCTGATGACGTTCTTCTTCGGCCTGCTCGATCCCGTCACGCACACGCTCCGCTTCGCCTCGGCGGGACATCTCGATCCGTACGTCTATCGCGCGGCGACCCGCCGCATCGAGCCGCTCTCGTCGTGGGGCTTCCCGCTCGGCGTCCATCGCCGCGATCCGTTCCGCGAGCACACCGCCGAATTCGCGGGAGGCGATCGCCTCATTCTTTATAGCGATGGATTGATCGAGGCGGTGGACGACGATGGCGAGCCGTTCGGCTTCGACCGCTTCGAGCGCGTGCTCGCCGACTCCGGCCACATGAGCGCCGACGAGATCAAGAAGTCGCTCCTCGCCGCGGTGAAGAAGTTCACGCACAACCGTCCGCCGGAAGACGATCAGACGCTCGTCGTCGTGTCGTTCAACGAGGTCGTGGAACAGCGGAGCTACGTCGCCGGCGCGGTGGCCGTTCAAGCGGTCGAAACCGTGAATTGACGTAGGGCGGGTTGGAGAACCCGCCCTACATTACAATCCGCGCCCTATGGCGCAACCCGAACCGAACAAAATCATCTATTCCATGGTGGGTGTCTCGAAGTTCCATGGAAAAACGAAGCAGGTCCTCAAGGACATCTACCTCTCCTATTTCTACGGCGCGAAGATCGGCGTCATCGGTCTCAACGGCTCCGGCAAGTCGTCGCTCCTGCGCATCCTGGCCGGCGTCGACAAAGACTTCCTCGGCGAGACGGTGCTCTCTCCCGGCCACACCATCGGCTTCCTCGAGCAGGAGCCGCAGCTCGACAACTCGAAGACCGTGCTGGAGATCGTGCAGCAGGGCGTGCAGCCGGTCATCGATCTGCTGAAAGAGTTCGACGACATCAACAACGCCTTCGGCGATCCCGACGCCGACATGGACAAGCTGATGGACCGGCAGGCGAAGGTGCAGGACAAGCTCGACGCCGCCGGCGCGTGGGACCTCGACTCGAAGCTCGAGATGGCGATGGACGCGCTCCGCTGTCCGCCGGGCGACACCTCGATCGCCACGCTCTCCGGCGGCGAGAAGCGCCGCGTCGCGCTCTGCCGGCTCATGCTGCAGGCGCCCGACATCCTCCTGCTCGACGAGCCGACGAACCACCTCGACGCGGAATCGGTGGAATGGCTGGAGAAACATCTGCAGCAATACGCCGGCACCGTCATCGCCGTCACGCACGACCGCTACTTCCTCGACAACGTCGCCGGCTGGATCCTGGAGCTCGATCGCGGCGAAGGGATTCCATGGAAGGGCAACTACAGCTCGTGGCTCGAACAGAAACAGGAGCGGCTGCGGCGCGAAGAGAAATCGGAATCGCAGCGGCAGAAGACGCTGGAGCGCGAGCTGGAGTGGATCCGCATGTCGCCGAAGGGGCGCCACGCGAAGGGCAAAGCGCGCATCAATCAATACGAGTCGATGCTCAACCAGGAGACGCAGCAGAAGATCAACGAGCTCGAGATCTACATCCCGCCCGGCCCGCGGCTCGGCAACGTGGTCGTCGAATCGGACGACGTGCGGAAGGGATACGGCGACAAGCTGCTGATCGATGACATGTCGTTCCAGCTGCCGCCCGGCGGCATCATCGGCGTCATCGGTCCGAACGGCGCGGGCAAGACGACGCTCTTCCGGATGATCGTCGGCGAGGAGTCGCCCGACGCCGGCACGATCCGCCTCGGCGAAACCGTGAAGCTCGCGTACATCGATCAGAACCGGCCGCTCGACGGCGACAAGTCGATCTTCGAGGAGATCACCGGCGGCACCGACATCGTGCAGCTCGGCACGCGCGAGATGAACTCACGCGCCTACGTCGCGCGCTTCAACTTCTCCGGACAGGATCAGCAGAAGAAGGTCGGCGCACTTTCCGGCGGCGAGCGCAATCGCGTGCACCTCGCGAAGATGCTGAAGGAAGGGGCGAACGTCCTGCTGCTCGACGAGCCGACGAACGATCTCGACGTCAACACGATGCGCGCGCTGGAAGAAGCGCTCGAGACATTCGCCGGATGCGCGATCGTCATCTCGCACGACCGCTGGTTCCTCGATCGCGTGGCGACGCACATCCTGGCCTTCGAAGGCGAGAGCCGCGTCTTCTGGTTCGACGGCAACTACAGCGAGTACGAGGAAGACAAGCGGAAGCGTCTTGGCGCCGAGGCCGCGGAGCCGCATCGCATCCGCTACCGGCAGCTGTCGCGCTAGCGTGTAGCACGGACACTCCTGTCTGTGCCTCTGTTTCACGCCAGCGGCGTGCGGGCTATCAGCCGGTGGCAAGGCCACCGGATTCGGACGATTCGATGATGATGTGCACCCCGGCAGGGGTGCCGGGATTCCGGCGCCCCTGCCGGGGCGCCATTGGGGCGTCCTTCGTTACCGGCGGTATCGCTCCGCGAAACCACCGGCTATCTGCCTGAACGCCTCCGGCGTTCCAAGCACACCAAATTTCCGAACGCCTGTTGCGAAAATTTGAATCGCCCCGAGTGGGGCGACTTTCGACCCTTTTGCAAATGTCCTCGTTTAAAACATTTGCAGCTCAGGCTCTCTGAAGTCTTCCGGCCGGGGTCGTGCACTTCTCCGCGCGACCCAGGACAACTGAATAGGTTGGAGGACTGAATGAAACTCTCGCAGCGTTTCGTGTCCCTGCTCTTCGTGATCCTGCTCGTCGGCGCGTCCGCCCTCGCGCAAGGCACCGGTACCAGATCCTCGCTCAGTGGGACTGTCACATCCGGTGGAAAACCATTACCCGGTGTCACGGTGACGATCTCGTCGCCCGCGCTTCAGGGAATCCGCACTGCCATCACTGGTGATGGAGGTGGATACGACTTTCCGTCGTTACCGCCAGGCCAATACACCGTAACCATGGAGCTCGAAGGGATGCAGAAGGTCACGAAGAAGCTGACCCTGCAACTGGCGAACGAAGCTCACTCGGACGCCGACCTGAAAGTCAGCGCCGTCGCCGAGGCGATCACCGTCACGGCCGCGGCCCCGGCGGTGCTCGAGACCACCTCGCTGACGCGCAACTTCGATCAGTCGACGATCCGCGAGCTGCCGGTGCGGCGCAACATCCGCGACACCGTGCTCCTCGCGCCCGGCGTCACGTCGAATGGTCCCAACAATCAGATGATGCTCTCCGGCGCGCCGTCGTACGACAACCTCTTCCTCGTCAACGGCGTCGTCGTCAACGAGAACCTCCGCGGCCAGCCGCACGATCTCTTCATCGAAGACGCCATTCAGGAGACGACGATCATCACCGGCGGCGTCTCGGCCGAATACGGACGCTTCACCGGCGGCGTCGTCTCGACGCTGACCAAATCGGGCGGCAACGAATTCACCGGCTCGGTCCGCGATTCGCAGACGAATCCGAAGTGGATCTCCAAGTCCGCCTACACCGGCGAGGCCGATCATCCGGACAAGATCTCGAACGTCTACGAAGGAACGCTCGGCGGCTTCGTGGTGAAAGACCACATCTGGTTCTTCGGCGCCGGACGGCACACGAAAGGCGCGCCGGCCAACGGCTTCAACGCGCTGGCGTCGAGCGTGGCGGTGAAGCCGAACTTCGCCGGCATCCAGTTCCTGAACACGCTCGATCAGAACCGCGTCGAAGGAAAGGTCACCGGCTCGATCACGCAGAAGCACACGGTCGTCGCCTCGTACCTCGATGTGAAGACGACGGAGAACAACAACTTCTTCGCCCCGATCTACGACTCGGCCTCGATCGTCACGCAGCGCATGCTGCCGAACAGTCTCAAGTCGATCGCCTACAACGGCGTGCTGACGTCGAGCCTCCTGCTCGAAGGACAGGCCTCGCAGAAGAAGTTCGCCTTCGTCCACAGCGGCGGTCTGCTCAACGACCGGATCGGCGGCACCTGGATCCAGGACACGAACGCCCGCTTCAACGCGCCGGTGTTCTGCGGCAACTGCACGCCGGAAGAGCGCAACAATGATTCGGCGAGCGCGAAAGGAAGCTATTACCTCAACACGAAGACGCTCGGCAATCACAGCTTCGCCATCGGCGCCGAGGAGTACAAGGAAACGCGCCTGGTCAACAACAACCAGTCGGCGAGTAACTTCACGTCGGTCAGCAGCGGCACGGCGACCTTCCTCCCCGGCGATCCGACTCCGTACCCGCACTTCGACGCCAGCAGCTCGCTGACGTGGCGCCCGATCCTCGTCGAATCGACCGGAAGTCACCTCAACACGACCGGCGTCTTCATCAACGACAAGTGGGACCTCAACGCGCACTTCAGCTTCAACCTCGGAATGCGCTACGACAAGAACCACGCGCTCGACGCGACCGGAAACGTCGTCTCCAACGACAGCGCGTACAGCCCGCGTCTCGGCGTCATCTACGACGTCAAGGGCGACGGCAAGGCGCGCATCAACGCCAGCTACGCGAAGTACGTGACGAAGATCGCCGACGGCAACGCCGGCGGCGCGGGGAACGCGGCCGGTACGCCCGCCTCGTTCACCTGGGCCTACGCCGGCCCGGCCATCAACCAGCTCGACAAGAACGGCAACATCATCGGAACGCCGGTCAGCCCGACCGAGGCGCTGAAGATCGTCTTCGCCTGGTTCGACTCGATCGGCGGAACGGCGAACACCAAGTTCCTCAGCAGCAACATCCCCGGCTTCACCACGCAGGTGCGCGATCCGATCGTCTCGCCCGACGTCGACGAGATGATCGTCGGCTACGGCCAGCAGATCGGCCACACGGCATTCGCCAAGGTCGATCTCATCAGCCGCGACTGGCACAACTTCTACGGGCGCGCCATCAACAAGAACACCGGCCAGGTCACCGCGCCGAACGGCACGGTCAATGATCTCGGCATCCTGATCAACACCAACTCCATCGAGCGGACCTACCGCGCCGCGCAGATGCAGTTCGGATGGCACCCGCAGCGCTGGAGCGTCGGCGGCGGCTACACCTACTCGAAGCTGAGAGGCAACGACACGAGCGAAGCCGACGGAACGGCGACCTCGCCGCTGCTTCCCTACAAGCTCTACTACCCCGAGTTCCTCGATTACAAGCAGCGCCAGCCGGTCGGCTATCTCCTCGGAGACGAGACGCACCGCGGACGCGTCTGGGCGGCGTACGACATCCCGACCCACTTCGGCAACTTCAACCTGTCGGCGATTCAGACCGCCGACTCAGGCCGGCCGTACTCCGCCATCGGCACCATCGACGCGACCGGCACGAACGCCAACTTCAAGTACGCCGGCGCGCCGGTCAAGCCGTCGTACTACGGCACCCCGACCAGCGCGACCGGAACGCAGATCGGCACCACGCACGATTACTTCTTCAGCGATCGCGGCGCGTTCCGCACGCCGTCGGTCTTCAGCACCGACGTCGCCGTGAACTACGAGATCCCGATCATGCGCGTCTCGTTCTTCGCCCAGGGTCAGATCGTCAACATCTTCAACAACTCGCACGTGAACAACCTCGTGAGCGGACAGTTCGACACGACGATCCGGACCAGCAGAACGAATGCGACCGCGTCGTCGGGACTCTCGCCGTTCAACCCGTTCACCGCCACGCCGATCGAGTGCCCGCAGAACGCGACGGCGGACACCTGCAAGTCGCTGGGCGCGAACTGGCAGAAAGGCCCGCTGTTCGGTACGGGCCTGAGCAAGGACGCGTACCAGACACCCCGCACGTATCGCCTGGCATTCGGCGCCCGGTTCTAGCCCGCCGAAGCAGCAGGAATCCCCCACTGAGCCACCCCGAATGACGGGGTGGCTTTTTTCATGTGCCAAAAGAATTCAAACCAACGGGCGCGAAAATCCGAAAAATTGAAGAGCGCGCCATCGCATTCGCTACAAACTCTTTAGTTATCAATGAGTTAGAAACTGGCGATCCGGGTGTTTCGAATGCATTACAATGTCCGCAACCTCGTCGTCCAAGAGAAGTTCGAGAGAAGATTTCACGGTCAAAAATTCAAGGAGGAGAGATGGTCACAAGGAGACTTTTAACAGCAGTATTCGTGGCCGCGATTCTGCTCGTGGGCGTAACCGCCTTCGCGCAGACCACGGGCACGATCGTCGGCACGGTCACATCCGCCGGCGCAGGACTGCCTGGTGCCACCGTCACGATCGCATCGCCCAGCATGCAGGGTGTGCGCACGTCGGTGTCGGGTGCCAACGGAGACTTCACGTTCCCCGCGGTTCCCCCGGGTAAGTACAGCGTCACCACGGAGCTCGAAGGACTGCAGAAAGTGACGCAGTCGGTCAACGTGCGACTGGGCGAGACCGCCCGCGCCGATTCCGATCTGAAAGTCAGCAAGGTTGCGGAGGCGATCACCGTCACCGCCACCGCGCCTTCCGTCCTGGAGACGCCGCAGGTGTCGACGTCGCTGACGCGCGAGCAGGTCGAATCGCTCCCGCTCGGCCGCACGATCGCGGCGCGCATTCAGCTCGCCCCGGGCGTCAACAACGATGGTCCGAACAACCAGACCATCATCAACGGCGCCCCGTCGTACGACAACCTCTACATGGTCAACGGCGTGGTCGTGAATGATTCCATTCGCGGACAACCGGAAAACCTCTTCATCGAGGACGCCATCCAGGAGACGACCCTCATCACCGGCGGCGTTTCCGCCGAGTACGGCCGTTTCACCGGCGGCGTGATCAACACGATCACCAAGTCGGGCGGCAACGAGTTCAGCGGCTCGGTCCGTGACAACATCACGAACACCGCCTGGACCGACGAGACCAAGTTCAAGGATCCGATCAGCGGAGCGGTGCAGCCGGCCAATCCTAGCGTGAAGAGCAACCAGTACGAGGCCACCCTCGGCGGCTACCTGATGAAGGACCGCCTCTGGTTCTTCGGCGCGGGCCGCAAGTTCAACGCTCAGACGGCGCGCGTGACAACCGGGACGAACATCCCGTACATCAACGGGTCGAACAACAAGCGTTACGAAGTGAAGCTGACCGGTCAGCTCACCGCCAAGCATTCACTCGTCGGTTCCTACCTGCACAACAACACGCAGGAGACGAACAACTTCTTCGGCAACGTCGTCGACCTCCGCAGCCTCACGAACCGCGAGCTGCCGAACTGGCTCGAGTCGGCGCACTACAGCGGCGTCATCACCAACAGCCTTCTCGTCGAAGGTCAGTGGAGCCGCCGTTACTTCGCCTTCGTCGGTGGCGGTGGTCCGAAGGACCTGATCAACGGCACGCTTCTCCGCGACATCAGCACCGCGCGCCGCGCATGGTCGCCGACGTTCTGCGGCGAGTGCGATCCGAAGGTCCGCAACAACAAGGATTACGCGGCGAAAGCCAACTACTTCCTCTCCACCAAGTCGATGGGCTCGCACAGCCTCGTGGCCGGTTATGACGACTTCCACGAGATCCGTCACGAGAACAACGAGCAGTCGGGCAGCGGCTTCCGTATCTGGGGCGACTTCATCTACGTCGGCCAGGACGTCTTCTTCCGCATGAAGCCGGAGACGAACTTCTTCGTCGAGGCCACCCCGATCTCGCAGCTCAGCCAGACCAGCGACGCGGCAACCAAGTCGCTGTTCATCAACGACAAGTGGGACTTCAACAGCCACTGGAGCTTCAACATCGGCGCCCGCTACGACAAGAACAACGCCCTCGACCAGTCGCACACCAAGGTCTCGGACGATTCGAACTCGAGCCCGCGCCTGTCGGCGATCTACGACGTCAAGGGTGACGGCCGGAACCGCATCAGCGCCAGCTATGCGAAGTACGTTTCACACATCGACAACGGCGTCAACGACTCGGTGGCCGTCGGCGGCCAGCCGGGATCGATCTACTTCAACTACCTGGGACCGGCGATCAACACCGGCTCCGCGCCGTATGTCCCGACCGACCAGGTCATCAAGCAGGTCTTCGACTGGTTCAATTCGGTCGGCGGCGTCAACGGCTACAAGAACATCGAGTTCATCGCGGTCCCGGGCCTGACGGCCAAACTGCGCGGCGGCCTCAAGTCGCCGAACTCGCAGGAGTTCGCGGTCGGCTACGGTCACCAGCTCGGATCGAACGGCTACGTTCGCGCCGACTACATCAACCGCAGCTGGCACGACTTCTACGTTTCGTTCCTCGACCTGACCACCGGCGTCAACACCGCGGCCAACGGCAGCAAGGTCGATGTCACGCAGATCGGAAACGACGACAACGGTCTCTCCCGCAAGTACAACGGCATTCAGACGCAGGCCGCGTATCGCATCGGCCGGCTGAACCTCGGCGGCAACTACACGTACTCGACCCTCAAAGGCAACGTCGAGGGTGAGACGTTCAACAACGCCACCGTGACCGTCGGCAATAATGTCTATCCGGAGTTCAACAAGTTCGCGCAGAACATCCCGGTCGGTTACCTCAATGAGGACATCCGCCACCGGGCCAACCTCTTCGCCAACTACGACCTCGCGCTTCCGTGGGGCAACCTGAACATCGGCGCTCTCGAGCGCTATCACAGCGGCGCCGCGTACTCGGCAGTCGGCAGCATCCGTATGCTCGGCATCATCGCCAACCCGGGCTACAACACGCCGCCGACCAATGCCAACTACTACTTCAGCGACCGCGGTCAGTATCGCGTCGACAACATCTCGTCGACCGATTTGACGGGCACCTACAACCTCCCCACCTTCGGTAAGGTCAACATCTTCCTCCGCGGCGACCTGCTCAACATCTTCAATGCGCAGGGTGTCGAGTTCGCCTCGACGAACCTCGGAGCGGTGATCGAGACTCGCGTCTACACTCGCGCTTCGGCAACCCGGGCCGGCGTTGCCCGCCCGACCTGCCCCGCGAACACCCCGACGTGCGTCAACGGGTTCTACACGTTCAACCCGTACACCGAGACCCCGAAGGAATTCCATGACGGCGACGACGTGACCCAGAAGTACAACTTCCGTCTCGACCCGAACTTCGGCAAGGCCACGAACAAGGACGCTTACCAGCTTCCGCGTACGTACCGCTTCGCAGTCGGCGTTCGCTTCTGATCCGTCTCACATCGCAGTAACGAAAGCCCCGGCTTCGGCCGGGGCTTTTTTTTGCCTAGCCGCATTCCTCACACCCTCTCGTCGCGAGGACGCAGAGTGAGGCTCGGATGCGAGGCGCGCGACGTGAGGGCGACGAAGGCGTAGTCGAACCTACGTCGAGGAGCCCGAACGAGCGCAACGAAGCAGA
>Ga0070682_100000389_pt1 | contig 29231 bp, 24 predicted proteins | sample KBSC63LmetaG_FD_64668 | JGI IMG/M metagenome (GOLD analysis project Ga0070682, IMG submission 64668) | Corn rhizosphere microbial communities from Kellogg Biological Station, Michigan, USA - KBS C6-3L metaG | ecosystem: Host-associated > Plants > Roots > Rhizosphere | place: USA: Michigan...
CCCGACGGGCAGATGGGCAACTCCGAGGTCGGGCACCTCAACCTCGGAGCCGGCGCGATCGTCAAGCAGGACCTGGCCCGGATCGACGCCGCGATCGCCGACGGCAGCTTCTTCGAGAACGATGTCCTCGTCGGCGCCTGCGAGCGCGCCCGCGCGAGCGCCCGCGGCCGCCTGCACCTGGTCGGGCTCGTCTCCGACGGCGGCGTCCACTCCGGCTGGGAGCACATCGAGGCGTGCATCGAGCTGGCTGCGCGCGAGGGCGTTCCCGACCTCGTCCTCCACGCCTTCACCGACGGCCGCGACACGAGCCCGACGGGTGGAGCCCGCTACCTCGAGGAGGTCGAGCGCTGGCTCCGCAGCGCCGGCCGCGTCGGCACGGTCGGCGGCCGCTATTACGGGATGGACCGCGACCACCGCTGGGAGCGCACCAAGCTCGCCTACGACGCGCTGGTCCACGCCGCCGGGCCGCGAGCCGGCAGCTCCGCGGAGGCGATCGCCGACGCCTATGCGGCCGGCGACACCGACGAGTTCATCAAGCCGACCGTGATCGGCGACTACGACGGGATGGAGCCCGGCGACGTCGTGATCACCTTCAACTTCCGCCCCGACCGGATGCGGCAGATCGTCGCCGCCCTCGGCGAGCCCGGCTTCGACGGCTTCGAGCGTGGCGGCGACCCCGGTCTCGACATCGCAACGATGGCGGAGTACCGGGCCGGCTGGCCCTATCCCGTCGCGTTCCCGCCGCGCGCGCCGAAGACGACGATGGCGGAGGTCATCAGCGCCGCCGGCGGTCGTCAGATCCACGTCGCCGAGACCGAGAAGTACGCCCACGTGACCTACTTCTTCAACGGTGGCCGCGAGGCCGAGTGGAGCGGGGAGGAGCGGCGGATGGCCGACTCGCCCCGCGACGTCCCGACCTACGACCACAAGCCCGAGATGAGCGCCGCGAAGGCCGCCGACGCCTTCTGCTCGGCCTGGGAGGAGGGCGGCTACCGCTTCGGGATCATCAACTTCGCGAACCCCGACATGGTCGGCCACACCGGATCGATCCCGGCGGCGGTCAGCGCCATCGAGGCGGTCGATGGCTGCCTCGCCCGGGTCGTCGCTGCCGTCCACGGACGGGGCGGCGCCTGCATCGTCACCGCCGACCACGGCAACGCCGAGCACATGCTCGAGCCGGACGGCTCCCCGAACACCGCCCACACGACGAATCCCGTGCCGGTCGTCGTGACCGTCCACGGCCTGACCCTGCATGAGGGGATCCTCGCCGACGTCTCGCCGACGGCCCTCGACCTGCTCGGGATCGACAAGCCGGAGGGGATGACGGGCAACTCGCTGCGCGGGTAGGGATCACGGGCGCCCGTAGGCTTCGCTGCCGATGCGCCACGACCGCGACCGCCTGACCTTCGAGATCGTCGCCCGTGAGGGGGATGCGCGGGCGGGCGTCCTCCATACCCCGCACGGGGACGTCGAGACGCCGTGCTTCGTTCCGCTCGCGACCCGCGGGTCGGTCAAGGGGCTGCTCCCGGAGGAGGTCGCGGAGATCGGCTACGAGATGGTTCTCGGCAACACCTACCACCTGATGCTAGCCCCGGGGAGCGAGCGGATCGCGAGCCTTGGCGGGCTCCACGACTTCATGGGCTGGGAGCGGGCGATCATCACCGATTCCGGTGGTTTCCAGGTCTTTTCGCTTGCCTTCGGGAGCGTTGCCGACGAGGTCAAGGGCCGGCGGGGGAGGCCGCCGCTCGACGGTGGCGTGCTCGGCATCGGCGAGGACGGCGTCCGGTTCCGCTCCTACATCGACGGCACCGAGCACTTCCTCTCGCCGGAGCGCTCGATGGAGGTGCAGGCCGGCCTCGGCTCCGACATCGCCCTCGTCTTCGACGAGTGCACGCCGTTCCGCGCCGACTACGACTACACGGCTCGATCGACCGAGCGCACGCATCGCTGGCTCGAGCGCTGCCTCGACTGGCACGACGCGAACGGGCCGGCCGGGCAGGCGGTCTTCGGGATCGTCCAGGGCGGCACCCACGAAGACCTGCGGGCGCAGTCCGCGGCGGCGGTCGCCGCCGCCGGCGTCGACGGGATCGCGATCGGCGGCACCCTCGGCAGGGACAAGGAGCAGATGCGCGAGGTCGTCGCGATGACCGCCGCGATGCTGCCCGACGAGCCGCCCCGTCATCTGCTCGGGATCGGCGAACCGGACGACCTCGTCGCCGGGATCGGCGTCGGGATCGATGGATTCGACTGCGCCGTCCCGACCCGGCTCGGCCGCCACGGGATGGCGCTGGCGCCGCTCCCCGAGCGCCGCTTCCGCTACGACGTCCGCAAGCGGCGCAACGAGGACGAGCCCGGCCCGCTCGTCCCCGGCTGCCCCTGCCCGGCCTGCACACGGTTCAGCCGCGCCTACGTGCACTACCTGTCGCGGGCCGAGGAGCTGACCGGCGTCCGCCTGCTGACGATCCACAACCTCGTCTACTCCCGCGAGCTCGTCGCCGGCGCCCGCGCGGCGATCGTCGCCGGTCGCTTCGCCGGCTACCGCGACGCCGTCCTCGCCGGCGCGGCCCCGTGGGAGGCCGCCGTCGCGGCCTAGCCGCGCCGTTCGCCGGCGGCCTACTGGCCGGTCGCCTGGTTGATGTAGTCCTTGATGTTCTGGACCTGCTCGTCGACGTTGTCGCTGATGAAGCGCCCGATGTCGGAGCTCTGGCCGGCGTCGGTCGCGAGCAGGATCACCGCCGCGATCAGCCCGGCGACGATCGCGATCATCAGGACTGCGAGGACGCCGCGGACGAAGCTGCCGAACCGCGAGCGCTTGCGGGGCTGCTGTGCCGGCGCGATCGGAGCCCGGCGCGGCGGCGGCGAGGTGCGCCGCGGGCGGGCGGGACGCGCCGGTGAGGTCGGCGTCCGCGGCTCGCGGGGGGCGACGCGGGTGGCGGCGGTGCTGCGCTGGTCGACGATCCGGGTCGTCGCCTCCGAGGCCGGGGCGATCCCGGCGAGGCCGGCGCGGAGCGCGGCCCCGTAGGCGAGGGCGTCGACGTAGCGCTCCTCGGGTTCGTTCTCGAGCGCCCGCAGGACGGCCGCGGAGAGCGACTCGGGGATGTTCTTCTCGTAGCTGGTCGGTGGCAGCGGCCGCTCGTTCTCGCGGCGGATCGCCAGCTCGGCGAGGCTGTTGCCCTCGTATGGGAGCCTCGCGGTCAGCAGCTGGTAGGTGACGACGCCGAGCGAGTAGACGTCGGAGATCGGCGTCGCCTCCTCGCCGCGGGACTGCTCCGGCGACAGGTAGGCGGCGGTGCCGACGACCGAGCCGACCTGCGTGAGACGCGTCTGCTCGGCCGCCCGGGCGATCCCGAAGTCGGCGAGCTTGACGGTCATCTCGGGCGGGCCGCCGGCGGGGCCGCCGATCACCATCAGGTTGCCCGGCTTGACGTCGCGGTGGATGATCCCCATCCGGTGCGCGTACTCGAGGCCGGCGCAGGCCTGGGCGGCGATCTCGACCGCGGTCGCCGGCTCGAGCGCGCCGTCGCGCTGCAGGAGCTGGGCCCCCGAGCGGCCCTCGACGTACTCCATGACGATGAAGTGGCGGCCGGCATCGACGCCGGTGTCGTAGACCTGGACGATGTTCGGGTGGACCAGCTTGGCGACGGCCAGGGCCTCGCGGCGGAAGCGGGCGACGAACTTCTCGTCGTCGGACAGGTGCTCGGCGAGGACCTTGACGGCGACGGTCCGCTCGAGCACGCGGTCGACGGCGCGATAGACGGTCGACATGCCGCCGCTGCCGAGGCGGTCGCCGAGTTCGTAGCGGTTGGCGATCGTGGTGCCGCTCATCGGTTCGGATCCTTGTCCTTCTTCGGCTTCCCGCCCTCGTCCTTGTTCCCGGTGGACTTCGGCTTCTCCTTCTTGTTGCCGCCGCCGGGGATGACCCCGCCGCCGGGACCGTTGCCGTTCGGGTTGTCGGGGTTGCCGGGCGGGCCGGTCGGAGGCTCGGGCGCCGTCGTCGTGGTCGTGGTCGTGGTGTCCTTCGTCGTGTCGGTCGTCGTCGTGGTCGTCGTGTCGGTCAGCGGCGGCGTCGTGGTCGTCGGCAGGGTGTCGGTGGTCTCGGGCGTCGTGTCGGTGGTCGTCGTCTCCACGGCCGGCTCGCACTGGTCGTCGATCCGCTTGGCGAGGTTGTCGAGCATCTCGTTCATGTCGTCGATGAACTGCTGGTCGACCTCGAGGCCGTTCACTGCTGTCTTCAGCGAGTCGAGGCTGCTCGTCGCCGAGTTCGCCCCGGTGCATTTGCCGGCCGCGAAGCGCTCCTGGATCTGATCGAGCTTGGCGTTGACGCCGGCCACGGTCTCCGACGGGAGATCGACTTTGACCGGGTCGCCGGAGGACCCGCACCCGAGCATCACGATGGCCGTCGCGACCACGGCGAGGCATGAGCCGATCAGACGCCTCGGCAACATCGGCGGCGAGTGTAGCTGCGGCCTCATCGCCCCAAGAACAGCCTGCGTGCGAGGTGTTCCGGCAGCCCGGCGGCCTCGATCGAGCGCGCCGCCCGCTCGATGTCGTAGCCGACCCGGTGGTAGGTGGCCTCCCAGCTCTCGGTGTCGAGCTCGAGCCACGCCGCTCGCGGATCGCCGTCGCGGGGCTGACCGACGCTGCCCGGGTTGATCAGCCACCGCCCCTCGCCGATCTCGAGCCGGGTCCCGGCGCCGGCCTGATAGCCGTGGGCCTCATCGGCCTCGCCGTCGTCGTCGGCGGGGGTCGAGAAGAACAGGGCGACGTGAGAGTGGCCGACGAAGCTGACCCGCTTCTCCTGGACGGCGATGCAGTCGGCGGCCTGCTCGGGCCAGAGCACGTACTCCCACACCGGGTCCCGCGGTGAGGCGTGGTAGAGCGCGGCAGCGTTCCCGGCATCGCTCGGCCCGAGCCCGGCCAGGAAGTCGAGGTTCGCCTTCTCGGTGTGCTCCGCCGTCCACTCGACGGCCGTGGCCGCCGCCCCGGAGAAGGTCGATGTGTCGAGCTCGCCGAGCACCGCAAGGTCGTGGTTCCCGACCAGGCAGACCTCACACCGCTCGCGCGCCAGCTCGACGCAGAGGTTGGGATCGGCGCCGTATCCGACGACGTCGCCGAGGCACCATCGCTCCTCGACGCCGGCCTCGTCGCTGTCGCGGAGGATCGCCTCGAAGGCGGGCAGATTGGCGTGGATGTCGCTGAAGACTGCTACGAGCATGAGCGTCGACGCACGGCAGCGCGACGCGTCGGCGCCGGGCCCGGGCGCGTCTATCGTAGGTGTGGATGGCTTGGCGCGGACCTTCGGTCACTCGATCGGGCGCCGGGGTGACAACCCTCACGATCGTCGCGATCGCCATCGCCGCCGCGGCGGTGGCCGAGCTCGGCGTGATCGTCCTCGGCCCCGACGACACCGGACCCGAGCCGGTCCCGGTCAGGGCCGCCGACTGGTTCGACCCCACCGCGACCGTCGCGGCGAGGGACTACCAGCAGGGCCAGCTCGTGCTCTTCGTGATCGGCTTCGCGGTCGAGCTCGCCGCGCTCGCCGCGCTCGCGCTCGGCCGCCCGCGGTCGGTGCGCCGGCTGCTCCGCCGGCTCGGGAGGCGGCCGATCCTCGGCGCTGCCGTGGCCGGGGCCGGCATCTCGCTGCTGCTCGCGCTGCTCGCCCTGCCGACCGGGCTGGTCGGCCACGAGCGCTCGGTTGACATCGGCCTCTCCACGCAGGAGCTCGGGAGCTGGCTCGGCGACCGCGTCCGCGGCGCGGCGATCGCCGCCGCCTTCGCCGCGGTCGGGGCGATGATCCTCGTCGCCCTGCAACGGCGGCTGCCGCGGCTCTGGTGGCTCGCCGGCACCGCGGTCGTGATCGTCTACGCCGTCCTCAGCACCTGGCTGGCCCCGGTCGTCCTCGCGCCGATCTTCAACGACTACACCGAGCTCCCGCCCGGGCGCGCCCGCCACGCGCTGCTCGAGCTCGCCGACCGCGCCGGGGTCGAGGTCGGCCACGTCTACGAGGTCGATGCCTCGCGGCGCAGCACCGGCGTCAACGCTTACGTCGACGGCATCGGCTCGAGCCGGCGGATCGTCCTCTACGACAACCTCCTCGACCGCGCCGACGGGCCGGTCCTGCGTTCGATCGTCGCTCACGAGCTCGGCCACGTCGCCCACGACGACCTCCGGCGCGGGCTGACCTTCGTCGCGATCATCGCCCCGCTCGGGATGCTGCTCGTCGCGGTGGCCGGGACGGCCCTGGCGGACCGCGGCGGCTCCCGGCCGGGCACGCCGGCCGCGATCCCGGCCTATGCGCTGCTGATCGCCGTCGTCGGCTTCGGGCTCAACCTGGCCGGCAACCAGCTCTCGCGCCGGGTCGAGGCGAGCGCCGACCGCTTCGCGCTCGAGCTGACCCACGATCCGCGTGCCTTCATCGAGCTCCAGCAGCGGCTCGTCGCGGCCAACCACAGCGACCCGGATCCACCCGGAGCGTTAGCAGCGGTCTTCCACACCCACCCGACTCCGGTCGAGCGGATCGGCGCGGCGCTTGCCTATGCGGATGAGCGCGGGATCGCCGTGGACGAACGGAGGTTCGCCCCCCGGCCGTAAGTCGTCGGAAGGCCTTGTTAGGGTGGCGCCCGCTCTGCATCCAGACAGGAGGAACCCATAGTGACCAAGGCCGAATTCATCGAGCGCGTCGCCAGCGACGACCGCATCGGCAGCAAGAAGGAAGCAACGGACGCGGTCGAGGCCGTCCTCGACAGCATCCTCGGCGCGCTGAAGTCCGGCGAGGATGTGAACTTCACCGGCTTCGGCAAGTTCAGCGTCAACGAGCGTGGCCCCCGCCAGGGCGTCAACCCGCGCACGGGTGAGCGGATCACGATCCCGGGCGGCAAGGTCCCGAAGTTCTCTGCCGGCGCCGGACTGAAGAGCGCCGTCAAGGGCTCCTGAGACGCCCGAGGGCCCGACACCATTCACGGACCGGCTCGCGGCGCTCCAGGCCGAGCGCCGCAGCCAGGTCTGCCTCGGGCTCGACCCCATCCCCGGCCGTGAACCGTGGGATGGGGATGGCGGTTCCGGGACGCCCCGTGAGCGTGCAGCCGCGGCGGTCGAGGCTGGCTGCCGCGAGCTGATCGCGGCCGCAGGCCCGGCCTGCGTCGCGGTCAAGCCCCAGCTCGCGCGCTTCGAGGCGCTCGGGACGCCGGGCTGGGCCGCCCTCGAGGCGGTCGCCGCCGCCGCCCGCGACGCGGGCCTGCTCGTCGTCGCCGACGGCAAGCGCGGCGATGTGCCGGTCAGCGCCGCCGCCTACGCCGATGCCCTGATCGGCCGGACCGAGACGCCGTGGGGGGCGGTCGACGGGCTCGGCGCCGATGCGGTGACCCTGAACCCGCTGCTCGGCGAGGACTCGCTGGAGCCGTTCGTCGATGCGGCCGCCGCGGCCGCCGCGGGCCTCTTCGTGCTCGTCAGGACCTCGAACCCCGGCGCCGCCGACTTCCTCGATGCCGATACCGGTGCCGGGCCGCTTCACGAGCGGATCGCCCGCGTCGTCGACGGCCTCGCGGACCGGCTCGCCGGTTCGGGCGCCTTCAGCGGTGCCGGCGCCGTCATCGGCGCCACCGAGCCGCGGTTCCTCGACCGCCTCCGCGAGCTGATGCCTCGGGCGATCTTCCTGCTTCCCGGCGTCGGCGCCCAGGGGGGGTCGGCGGCCGCGCTCGGTGGTGCGTTCGCGGGGCCCGGCTCGGCGCTGGTGACGGCGTCGCGCAGCATCGCATCGGCGCCCGACCCGGCGGCGGCGGCGGAGGAGCTCCGCGCCCAGGTCTGGTCGATCGCCGGGGGCTGAGCGAACCCGCGAGCCGGCCGCGGGAATCGGGTGCGCGGCCCTCCCCGGAGTCGCCGGCGGCGAACGGCAACGAAGCGGTCACGATGCCCAGAGCCGGCATGGCACCGACTGGCGCATCAGCATCATGCTGCGCCGTTCGTGACATTCGATCTCGGGGCGGCGTCGAGATCCACGTTCGGGTCGGTATACGACCTTTTTGTGTCAGTCACGGTCCAAGCGGCAGCGAGATACACGTTCGGCACTGCCCGTCCGCGGCTTTCCCTTCGTTGCCAACTTCGCCTGGACGACCTGAGTGATCTCCATGCGTGGGTGCCCGCATCAGGCCTCTAGAGTCCCCGCCCATGCAACCGGAGCCGAACCCGACGGCCGATCTGCGCGAGGCGATCGCCGCGGCGACCGCCGAGCTTCACCCGGCGGTTCCCGCTCCGAGCCTCGAGCGGCCGCCGCGGCCCGAGTTCGGCGACTACTCGACGAACGTCGCGATGCTCGCCGCGCCGCTGATCGGCGAGCCGCCGCGGGACGTCGCGGCCAAGCTGACTGCCCCCATCGACGAGCGGCTCGGCGACTCCGTCGAGCGGATCGAAGTGGCCGGCCCGGGCTTCCTCAACCTCCACATGGCCGAGGGCTGGGTCCGCGACGCGGCGGCGTTCGTCGCCGCCCGCGGCCGGCGCTTCGGCTCCGGGATCGTCGAGCAGCCCGAGTCGATCCTCATCGAGTTCATCAGCGCCAACCCAACCGGCCCGCTGACGGTGGCGAGCGGCCGCCACCTCGCCTACGGGGACTCGCTGGCGCGGGTGCTCGCGTTCGCAGGCCACAACGTCGAGCGCGAGTACTACCTCAACGACACCGGGTCTCAGATCGACCTCTTCGGGGCCTCGATCGCGGCCCGGATCGCCGGCGACGACGTCCCGGCCGGCGGCTACGAGGGCGATTACGTGACCGAGATCGGTCAACGGATCGTCGCCGACCGGGGAGCCGATCTCGCGGCCGAGGAGCTCGGGCGACTCGGCGTCGAGCTGATGCTCGGCGGGATCCGCGAGACGGTGGCGCGGGCGCGGGTCGAGTTCGACACCTGGAGCTCGGAGGGTGCGCTGCACGATGCGGGGGCCCTCGATGCCGCGATCACCGCCCTGCGCGAGCGTGGGTTCGTCTACGAAAGCGACGGCGCGGTCTGGCTGCGGACCTCGGAGTTCGGCGACGACAAGGACCGCGTCCTGATCCGGGCGGACGGGGCGCCGACCTACTTCGCCGGCGACATCGCCTACCACCGCGACAAGCTCGAGCGCGGCTTCGATCGGTTGATCGACGTCCTCGGGGCCGACCACCACGGCTACGTCGAGCGGATGCGCGCCGCGATCGTCGCCTTCGGGGCGCCCGGCGATTCCTTCGAGGTCTCGATCATGCAGATGGTCAACCTCGTCGAGGGCGGCGAGCGGGCGCGGATGTCGAAGCGCCGCGGCGACTTCGCCCGCTTCGACGACCTCCTCGACGACATCGGCGTCGACGCGACGCGGTTCTTCATGCTGATGCGAAGCCACGAGACACCGATCGACATCGATCTCGATCTCGCCCGGACGAGCAGCTCCGACAACCCCGTCTACTACGCGCAGTACGCCCATGCGCGGATCTGCAGCCTCTTCCGGATGGCCGCCGATCGCGGCGCCGAGACCGGCGACGACCCGGCTCCGGCGGGCAGCCTCGAGCCCGCCGAGCGGGCGCTGATCGCGCGGCTGCTCGAGATGCCCGAGCAGGTCGGCCGCGCCGCGACGAAGCGGGAGCCGCACGGGATCTCGACCTACGTTCGCGAGGTCGCAGCAGACTTCCATGCCTTCTACCGGGACTGCCGCGTCGTCGGCGCCGGCCCCGGGCTCGAGCAGGCGCGGCTGACGGTCTGCGCAGCGACCCGCGACGTGATCGCCACCCTCCTCGACCTGCTCGGGGTCGAGGCGCCGGAGGAGATGTGAGCGGTTGACCGCTGCCGGTAACGCCGGGGGATCGGATCCGGCGCCTGCGGCCTGGCGGATCCTCATCGCCCTGGCCCTGATCGGCGCCGCGCTCGGCCTCGCCTGGGGCGTCGCCGATCAGGCCCGCTACCGGGCGACCGCCACGGTCGCGGTCGAGAGCGACTCCCAGGGCTCCGACCAGGCCCGCCTCGAGCGCTTCGCTCAGCGCGGCGAGAGCGACGAGGTCGCGACCCGTGCGGCGGGACTGCTCGGCAACGACATCCCCGGCGCCGACCTGCTCGCCGACGTCAGCGTCCGGCCCTCGCCGCGCGGAGGCTTTCTGATCGTCACCGCGGATGCCGACGCGCCCGACGTCGCGGCCGCCGCGGCCGACGGCTTCCAGCGGGCGATCGTCGCGGTCGAGGGCGATCCGCTCGCGCTCGGCGCTGCCGCGACGATCCCGGCGACGCCGTTCGAGAACCGCTCGGCGCCGCTCTGGGCGGCGATCGGCCTCGCGGCGGGACTGCTGCTCGGGCTGATCGTCGTCGCCGTGCTGCGCCTGAGCCGGCGCCACCGCGCCGTGCCCGGAGGCGATCCGGCGCCCGGTGCGGGACCCGCCGACGCGGCCTGGTCGTCCGGGTTCCCGGCCCCGGATGCGCCTCCCGTCGAACGCGGTGGCGACGTGGCGGCGCGGTTCGCCGAGCGCCTCGGCGCCACCGTCGCCGAGCTTCATCCCGGCCCGGACGGGGCGATCGTCTCCGGGCGTGACGGCGTCGCGATCGTGCCGGCCGCGGCACCCGACGTCGGGATGCTCGCCGACCGGCTCACGCTCCGCACCGCCGGCGGTCCCCGCTCGGTCGCGCTGACGGCGGTCGGTGCCGGAGCCGACGCGGTCGGGCTGGCCGCCGCGCTCGCCGTCGCCGCGGCCGGGACGGGCCGCCGGGTGCTGCTCGTCGATGCCGACCTCGGCGATGGCGAGCTCGCCGGGCGGCTCGGCGTCGCACCCGCCCCCGGCCTTCACGACTACCTCGAGGGATTTGCCACCCCGCAGGCCGTACTCCGCGGCATCGAAGCCGGGGGCGGCTTCGCCGCCGTGCCGGCGGGCTCGGCCGGCCCGGTGGCGAGAGTCGCCGGCGAGCGGTTCAGCGAGCTCGTCGGCAGGCTGGGCCGGGCCTACGAGCTGGTCCTCTACGCGGCTCCGCCGCTGCTCGGCAGCGAGGACGCCGATGCGGTGGTCGAGGTCGTCGACGCAGTCGTGCCGCTCGTCGGTCCAGGCGCGCGGCCCGGCGAGGCCGACCAGGCCGCGGAATTGCTCGAGGGCATCTCCGTCGAGACCGTCGTGGCGGTGGTCCGCTGAGGCTTCCGGCGGGGTCGCAATTCCCGCCGCAGGCAGGGATTTTTCGTGGCCGCGAGGCCCCGCGTTCCGTACCATCGACCTCGTGGCCACGATGAGCGCCCAAGGTCATCCCCCAGATCGGATCTCATGGATCAACCGAGTGCTCGGGCCGCTGGCGCTGATCGTCGTCCTGATCGCGATCGGGGTCATCGTCTCGACGAACACCGGCGACACGAACAAGGCCGAGCAGGCCGCGAAGGCACACATCAACTCCGAGGGCAACAGCAAGAAGGACGGCACCGAGAACCCGAAGACCTACGTGGTCGAGGAGGGCGACACCCTGAGCGGCGTCGCCGACAAGTTCGATGTCTCCGTGAAGCGCCTCGAACGCCTGAATCCGGATATCGATCCGCAGACGATCGGGGCCGGCCAGGAGCTCCAGATCCGTTAGATAGTTAGATAGGTCGGGATGCCCGTGACCGTGACCCGACCGGCGGCGCCGGGCCGCCTCCGGCTGCTGCTGGCCGTGGCGCTGCTGGCGGCGACCCTCGCTGCGGCCGCGCTCGTCCCGGCGAGCGCCGGCGCCACCACGAAGAAGCCGCCGCAGCTCGACGCCGCCTCGTGGATTCTGATCGACCTCAAGGACGGCGCCGAGCTCGCCGCGCGGGCCCCCGGGGCGCGCCGCGCGATCGCGAGCACGACGAAGCTGATGACCGCCTATCTGGCGCTGCGCGACCTGCGGATGAGCGAGAAGCTCGTCGTTCCCCGCTACGACGCCGAGCCCGCCGAGTCGCTCGCCGGGCTCGAGAAGGGTGAGCGGCTGACCGTCCACGACCTCCTCGTCGCGATGATGCTGCCGAGCGCCAACGACGCGGCGGAGACGGTGGCGCAGGGAATCGCCGGCTCCGAGCCGGCCTTCGTCGCGGAGATGAACCGCGCCGCAGGCAAGCTCGGCCTCGACCGGACCCACTACGCGAACCCGATCGGCCTCGACGCGAAGGGGAACTACTCCACCGCCGCGGATCTGACCACGCTCGCCGAGGAGCTCCTCTCCGACAAGCGGTTCCGGCGGATCGTGGCGATGCCGAAGGCGAAGCTGACCAGCGGCGACCGCAACCGGGTCGTCACCAACACGAACACCCTGCTGCGCAGCGATCCGACCGTCGACGGCGTCAAGACGGGCCATACGACGGACGCCGGATACGTCCTCGTCGCCTCCGCGAAGCGCGACGGCGTGCCGCTGCTCGCCGCCGTCCTCGGAGCGTCGAGCGAAGCCGAGCGCAACGACGAGACCGAGCGCCTGCTCGACTACGGCTACGGGCTGTACGCGCGCGAGGACGCGATCGAGCGCGGCGACACCGAGGCCGCCGCCGCGGTTCGCTACGAGGACGGGAAGCTTCCCCTGACCGCCACCCGTGGCGTCTCGGTCGAGGCCCGCGACGACCAGAAGGTGAAAGTCGACGCCGACGGGCCGGCCGAGGTCGAGGGGCCGATCGACGCCGGCGAGCGCCTCGGCGAGGCGACCGTGACCGTCGACGGGCGGTTCATCGACCGCGTCCCGCTGGTCGCCGGCCACGCGGTGGCCGCTCCGACGATCGTCGACAAGGTCGGCGGGCCGTTGGTGGCCGCGCTGATCGTCGCCGTGATCATCGGCATAATGGCGGTGGTCGTGATCGCGCTGCGGCGCCGGAGGAATGACGGCAACGATGGCGGCGATCGCGTCTCGGAGGAGAGAATGAGGGATCGCCAGGATCGGATTCGCAGACGGAGAAGGGGGACCGGGGAATGATCCTCACGGTGACGCTCAACATCGCGCTCGACCGCACGGTCGCCGTGCCGCGGATGGCGCTCGGCAACCGCCACCGTGTCGTCGACACGCGGCGGGCCGCCGGCGGCAAGGGGGTCAACGTCGCCCGGGCGCTGAAGGGGCTCGGCGAGCCGGTGATCGCGACCGGGTTCGCAGCGGGGCCGACGGGCGCCCGGATCCGGGAGCTGCTCGACGCCGAGCACGTCCTCCACGACTTCGTCGAGGTGGCCGGTGACTCGCGCACGAACCTCTCGATCGTCGACCCGGCTTCGGGCGAGCAGACCGAGATCAACGAGCGCGGCCCGCAGGTCACTGCCGCGGACCTCGAGCGCTTCACCGAGCGCCTGCTCTATCTCGCCGGCGGGGCCGACTTCTGCGTGATCGCGGGCTCGCTGCCGCCGGGCGCCGAGGCCGACCAGTACGCGGCCCTGATCGCCGGCCTCCGCAGCGCCGGCGTCCCGACCCTGCTCGACACCGACGGTGAGCCGATGCGGGTCGGCCTGCGGGCGCAGCCCTCCGTGGTCGCTCCGAACGTCGCCGAGGCGGAGGAGGCGGTCGGCAACGAGTTCACCGAGCCCGGCGACCTCGTCTCGGCGCTCGACGGGCTCGTCGGGATGGGCGCCGAGGAGGCGATCGTCACGACCCCGTCGGGTTGCGTCGCGCTCGTCGACGACGGTCACGGGCGCGCCCACTACGAGGCGACGATCGAGCCGCTCGCCACCGTCGCGAGCGTCGGCTCCGGCGATGCCTTCCTGGCCGGCTTCGTCGCGGCCCGCCGCGCCGGGCGCGCGGTCGAGGAGTGCCTCGCCTACGGCGTCGCCTGCGGGGCCCAGTCGACTCAGCATCTCGGGGCGGGCACGATCGACGGCACCGAGGCCGCGCGGCTCACCAGCCGGGTCGAGGTCAGCCGGCTGACCGCGCCGCTCCGGGTCGCCTAGGCCTGGTTTTTGAGCGCCGGGCCTTCCCCCGGGGCGCCGTTTCCCCGCAGTTTCCGGACGACGGCCGTGGCCGGCCCGTCGTACGGGGCGCCTACAATCTTTGCTTCGCAGCAGTCGACCATGGGAGCGCCACCAGTTGGAAGTTGAGATCGGACGGGGAAAGAAGGCGCGTCGGGCCTACGGGTTCGACGACATCGCGATCGTGCCCTCGCGGCGGACCCGTGACCCCGACGACATCGACATCACCTGGAACCTCGGTCCCTACCGCTTCGAGCTGCCGCTCCTCGCGTCGGCGATGGACGGCGTCGTCAGCCCGCGGACCGCGGCGCTGATCAACCGCCTCGGCGGGCTCGGCGTCCTCAACCTCGAGGGCATCTGGTCCCGCTACGAGGACGCCGACGAGCAGCTCGCCCGGATCGCGGCGGCACCGCCCGGCCAGTCGACGCGGCTGATGCAGGAGATCTACGCCGAGCCCGTCAAGCCGGAGCTGATCGCGCAGCGGATCGAGGAGATCAAGTCCGAGGGCGCCGTCTGCGCCGGCTCGCTGACCCCGCAGAAGGTCGGCGAGTACCACGAGGTGGCGCTCGAGGCCGGCCTCGACATCCTCGTCGTCCAGGGCACGGTGATCTCGGCCGAGCACGTCTCCTCGTCCTCGGAGCCGCTCAACCTGAAGGAGTTCATCGCCAGCGCCCCGGTGCCCTGCGTCGTCGGGGGCTGCGCCTCCTACTCGACCGGCCTGCACCTGATGCGGACCGGTGCGGTCGGCGTGCTCGTCGGCGTCGGCCCGGGCGCCGCCTGCACGACCCGCGGCGTGCTCGGGATCGGCGTCCCCCAGGCGACGGCGATCGCCGACGTCGCGGCGGCGCGCTCCCAGCACATGCTCGAGACCGGCCAGTACTGCAACGTGATCGCCGACGGCGGGATGCGGACCGGCGGCGACGTCTCGAAGGCGGTCGCCTGCGGCGCCGATGCGGTGATGATCGGCTCGCCGCTCGCCCGCGCCAAGGAGGCGCCCGGCCGCGGCTACCACTGGGGGATGGCGACCTTCCATCCGTCGCTTCCGCGCGGGACCCGGGTCACCACGGTCCAGGACGGCTCGCTCGAGCAGATCCTGCTCGGACCGGCCAACGAGAACGACGGCACGTTCAACCTGATGGGGGCGCTGCGGACGTCGATGGCCACGACCGGCTACGAGGACATCCCCTCGTTCCACCGGGCCGAGGTCATGGTCGCGCCGGCGCTTCAGACCGAGGGCAAGCAGCTGCAGCGCAGCCAGTCCGTCGGGATGGGCTCGAACGGCCGCTCCGCAGTCGCCAATGCCGTCGCCGTCTCCGACGACTAGGTAGCTGGCGCTAGGTGGCCGAAGCGCTCTCGCCGGAACGCCCGATCGACGCACCCGTCGTCGATCCGTCGGGCGGCGAGGCGGGCGCGGTGGGGGTCGATCGCGAGGAGGTCCTCGTGCTCGACTTCGGCGGCCAGTACTCGCAGCTGATCGCCCGCCGGCTCCGCGAGTGCGGGGTCTTCGCCGAGCTGCTCCCGCACGACACCGACATCGAGCGGATCAGGCTCCGCAACCCGCGCGCCCTCGTCCTCTCCGGCGGACCCGCCTCGGTGTACGAGAAGGGCGCGCCGTCGCTGCGCACCGAGCTGCTGGAGCTCGGGATCCCGGTGCTCGGCATCTGTTACGGCATGCAGGCGATGGTCCAGTCGCTCGGCGGCCGGGTCGAGGGGGCCGAGCGCGGCGAGTTCGGGCGCACCGAGCTCGCCCTCGTCGATGAGGGCGGCCGCCTCCTCGCCGGGCTGCCCGAGACGCAGCAGTGCTGGATGAGCCACCGCGACTGCGTCTACGAGCCGCCCCCCGGATTCACGGCGCTGGCATCGAGCCCCGGCTCGCCGGTCGCCGCCTGCGAGGACACCGAGCGCGGCCTCTACGGGATCCAGTTCCATCCCGAGGTCGTCCACACACCGCACGGGCAGGCGATCCTCGAGCGCTTCCTCCGCGAGGTCGCCGGCTGCCGGGAGCAGTGGTCGGCGTCATCGGTGATCGACGAGCAGATCGACCGCATCCGCAAGCAGGTCGGCGACGGCGGCGTCATCTGCGGGCTCTCCGGCGGCGTCGATTCGGCGACGGCCGCCGCGCTCGTCCACGAGGCGATCGGCGACCAGCTCACCTGCGTCCTCGTCGATCACGGCCTGCTCCGCAAGGGGGAGGCCGAGCAGGTCGTCGAGACGTTCCGCGAGGGCCTCGGCATCAAGTTGATCCACGTCGACGCCCGCAAGCGCTTCCTCGACCGCCTCGCCGGCGTCGACGAGCCGGAGCGGAAGCGGAAGATCATCGGCGAGGAGTTCATCCGCGTCTTCGAGGAGGAGGCGCTGAAGCTCCCCGACGTCGGCTACCTCGTCCAGGGCACCCTCTACTCGGACGTGATCGAGTCCGGCGGCGGCACCGGCGCGGCGACGATCAAGTCGCACCACAACGTCGGCGGCCTGCCCGAGGACCTCGAGTTCGAGCTCGTCGAGCCGCTGCGGATGCTCTTCAAGGACGAGGTCCGAGCCGTCGCATCCGAGCTCGGCCTCTCCGACCGGATGGTCTGGCGCCAGCCGTTCCCGGGGCCCGGCCTCGCGATCCGCATCGTCGGCGGCGAGGTCAGCGAGGAGCGCCTCGAGATCCTCCGCGAGGCCGACGCGGTCCTCCAGGAGGAGATCCGCGCCGCCGGCCTCTACCGCGACCTCTGGCAGTCCTTCTGCGTCCTCCCGGTCGTCCGCTCCGTCGGCGTCCAGGGCGACGGCCGCACCTACGCCTACCCGATCGTGATCCGCGCCGTCACCTCCGACGACGCCATGACCGCCGACTGGGCCCGCCTTCCCTACGACCTCCTCGAGCGCGCTTCGAACCGGATCATCAACGAGGTCGCCGGCGTCAACCGCGTCGCCCTCGACATCTCCAGCAAGCCGCCGGCGACGATCGAGTGGGAATAGGCCCCGCGGACCGACGCCCGAGGAGGGCCCGGTTGTGGCAGCGAAGGGGGACCAGGCCGCTGACCGTCATTGGGCGTGATTGGCCCCGCATACGGGGGTGATCCCGCCCACTACGCCCTCGGAGCCGGCTTCTCGGCGCTTCCCCTCTCAGCCGATGGAGATGCCGCGGCTTCAGCAGCCGGCGCTCAACTCCACTTGTCCCACTTCTTCAGGGGACGGGTCGGGTTGAGGACGTGGCCGCCCTCGTACCAGCCCGGGGCGGACCAGATCTCGAAGTGGAGGTGGCAGCCCTGGGCGTCGCCGGTGTCGCTCTCGCGGCCGATCATCTCGCCGGTCTTGACGCGTGAGCCCTCCTTCGGGCGGCCCTTCTTCTCCATGTGCATGTAGGCGTAGTCCTCGCCGGTCTTCTTGCCGTCGATGACGACGTAGTAGCCGGCGGCGGACTGGTATGCGTTGGTCTGGACCTTGCCGCCGCGAGCGGCGACGATCTTGGTCCCGCACTTGGCGAAGACGTCCTGGCCCTGATGGCCGCGGCCGGCACCGAGGCCGTCCCCGTAATAGTGCTTGCCGCGGAGCGGGAACTTGTAGCCGTAGTAGGCGAACCCGGTGGCCTCGCCGGTGCCGCCCTCGCCGCCGAGGGCGGTCACCTTGAAGCGGTACTTGCCGTTCCGCGGCGGCTTGCCCTTCGCGTCGAGGCCGTCCCAGACGACCGTCTGGTTGGAGAACGGCTGCCTGTTCCTCTGGATCATCGAGTCGATCGTCTTGCCGCTCTTCTTGGAGACGATGTCGACGCGGATGTCGGCCGGGCCGTCTGCCTCGAACAGGTAGTCGAGGGCGATGTCCTTCTTGCCGTCGAAGTAGGCGGTCTTCGGTTGCGCGTCGGCGCGCCGCACCGCGAAGCCGTTGACGGACCGGATCGCATCCTCGGGCTTGACCTTGATCTCGTCGGGCGACTTCGCCTTCGCGCCGTAGCGGGTTACGACGACGACCTTGCCGCTGGTCGCGCCGGTCGGGACCTTCGCGGTGACGTTCTCGGCGCCGACCGAGGAGGGCTCGACCTCGATCCGGCCGTCGGCGCCGGGGAACTTCACCTCGGTGATGTCCTCGAGCGCCTTGCCGGTGACCTCGACGCGACCGGTCTCGGTCACGGTCCGGACGTCGAGGCAGCGATCGCGGCAGACGACGTCCTTGACCTTCGGCGCGTCCGGCGTGCCGATGCCGCCGTCGCCGCTCGCCACGGCGACCCAGCTCAACAGGGCGGCGAGCGTCGCGAAGGCAGCGAGGCTGACGATCCTCGTCGTGGTCGTTCGCGTACGCGCGGCGCGTGGGCTCAAGTCCTTCTTCTCTTTCGTTCGGGCCTACGGGGTTAGCTGTCGGGCTCGCGCGGAAAGAGCAGCGCTACCTGGCTTCGGTGCCTGGATTCGCCCCATGGTCGCCGTCTCCTGTCGGGTCCGGCTCCCGTGCGGTTCCCCCGCCTCCCGGACGCGTGCGCCCGGGAATTCGGCAGGTCCTTTAGCGGGCGGCAGTATAACCGCGTCCCCGGCCGCCGGGAATCGCCTTCCGGCGGCCTTCCCGGCCCCGGCCCGGGCCGCGCTCGGCGCCGCGCCGCAATGGCTATCATCCCGCCGGCCGCGTGGGACCCGTCCGGGTCGGAACGCGGCTGTTTCGCGGAATGAAGACCTACGTAGCGACACCCGAGAACCGCACGCGCGACTGGTACGTCGTCGACGCCGAGGGCCAGACCCTCGGCCGACTCGCGACCCGGATCGCCGATGCCCTGCGAGGCAAGCGGAAGCCGGAGTACACGCCACACTGCGACGTCGGCGACTTCATCGTCGTCGTCAACGCCGAGAAGATCGCGGTCACCGGCGACAAGCTGAAGAGCAAGCGCTACTACCGGCACAGCGGCTACCCGGGCGGGATCCGCTCCCGCACCCTCGAGGAGATGCTCGACCGCAAGCCCGAGGACGTCATCCGCCGCGCCGTCAAGGGGATGCTTCCCCGCAACAAGATGGCCCGCAAGCAGCTGCTCAAGCTCAAGGTCTACTCCGGGCCGGACCATCCCCACGCCGCGCAGCAGCCGAAGCCTCTGGAGGTGAGCAAGTGAGCGAAGACGCCGAGCGCGAGCAGGGCGAGAACGAAGAGACGCCCGACGCCGAGCCCGAGCAGCCCGAAGCCGCAGCCGAGGAGGCCCCGGCGGAGGAGCAGCCCGCAGCCGAGGAGCAGGCCGAGCAGCCCGCCGGCGCCGAGGAGCCCGAGACGCCCCCCGCCGAGGAGCAGGCCGAGCAGCCCGCTGCCGACGCCGAACCCGAGCAGCCTGTCGCCGAGCAGCCCGCCGCGGAGGCCGAGAAGCCCGCGGAAGCCGCCCCCGCCGAGGAGCAGCCGGCCGCCGAGAGGTCGGCTCCCAAGCCCACGCAGACCGCCAAGAAGGACGTCGTTCCCGGCGCCGACCTCGAGCCGATCGCGATCGGCGAGGAGCGCGAGCTGACCGCCGAGGAGCGGGCCGCCCGCGAGGCCGAGGAGGAGGAGCGCCGCGCCCGCGAGGCCGCAGCCACCGCCGACGAGGACGACGATGCGATCGCCCCGCGTACGGTCACGGTCCCGGCCGACACCCGGATCCAGGCGACCGGCAAGCGCAAGAGCGCCGTCGCCCGGGTCATCGTCCGTGCCGGCGACGGTTCGTTCCAGATCAACGATCGCGGCATCGAGGAGTACTTCAAGAGCAGCCAGCACCAGGCGCTCGCCCGTCAGCCGCTCGTCACCGCCGGCTACGAGGGCACCGTCGACGTCAGGGTTCGCGTCCACGGCGGTGGCATCAGCGGCCAGGCCGGCGCGGTTCGCCACGGCGTCGCTCGGGCGCTGACGGCGCTCGAGCCCGAGCTCCGCGGCGACCTCAAGCGACGCGGCATGCTGACGCGCGACGATCGCCGCAAGGAACGCAAGAAGGCCGGCCTCAAGAAGGCCCGCAAGCGTCCTCAGTTCAGTAAACGTTAGTTCCGCTTCGGTAAACGTCAGTTTCGCTTCGGCACTCGCCGGATCAGCGCTTCATCGTTAATGATCTACCGCCATGGCTGACGGAGCGAAGCTGTTCGGGACCGACGGCGTCCGCGGCCCGGTCGGGGAGGTGCTGACGCCCGAGCTCGCGCTCGCGCTCGGCCGCGCGACCGCCGCCGAGCTTCGCGGCGACCGCCCGCAGGTCCTGATCGTCCGCGACACCCGCGAGTCCGGGCACATGCTCGAGTCGGCGCTCGCGTCCGGCCTCGCCGCCGCCGGCGCCGACGTCTTCCTCGGCGGCGTACTGCCGACCCCCGCCGCGGCGATCCTCGTCCGCAAGCACGGCTTCGACCTCGGCGCCGTCGTCTCCGCCTCCCACAACCCCTGGCGCGACAACGGGATCAAGTTCTTCGGCCGCGATGGGAGGAAGCTCGACGATGCGGAGGAGGCGCGGGTCGAGGCGCGGGTCGCCGCCGGCCCCGCGACCGGTGCCGCCTCGGGGCGGATCCGCAAGCTCGAGGGCGCCCTCGACGACTACCTGCGCGCGCTCGCGTCCGCGTTCGACCTCGACCTCAGCGGCCGCAGGATCGTCGTCGACTGCGCCAACGGCGCCACCTATCGCGCCGCGCCGGCCGCCTTCGAGCGCCTCGGCGCCGACCTCGTGACGATCGGCGCCGAGCCCGACGGCCGCAACATCAACGAGGGCTGCGGTTCGACCCACCTCGACAACGTCGCCGGCGCCGTCGCCGAGCATGGCGCCGAGATCGGCTTCGCCTTCGACGGTGACGGCGACCGGATGCTCGCGGTCGACTCCGAGGGCCGCGAGTTCGACGGCGACGAGATCGTCGCGCTGGCGGCCCTCCACCTCCGCGGGTCGGGGTCGCTGCCGGGCGGCGTCGCGGTCACCGTGATGAGCAACTACGGCTTCCACCAGGCGATGGACGCGGCCGGGATCGAAGTCGCGACGACCAAGGTCGGGGACCGCTACGTGATCGAGGAGCTCGTCGAGCGCGGCTGGACGATCGGCGGCGAGCAGTCGGGACACATCATCTGGACGGATTTCGCGACGACCGGCGACGGCCTCGCCGCCGCGCTCCTCGTCATGCAGGCGCTCGGCGGCGAGCCGCTTGCGGAGCGCCGCCCGATCGAGAAGCTCCCGCAGCGCCTCGAGAACGTCCCGGTGCCGGGGCGGGAGGCTCTGGCGGCGGCCACCGGCCTCTGGGAGGCGGTCGGCCGCGAGGGCGCCGGGCTCGAGGGCCGCGGCCGCGTCCTCGTCCGCCCGTCGGGAACCGAGCCGCTCGTCCGGGTCATGGTCGAGGCACCGGACGAGGCCGAGTGCGAGCAGGTCCTCGGCCGCCTCGTCGCCGTCGCCCGCCGCGAGCTCGGCTGACCGCTCCCGCAGCCGGCTGGGGCGCCGATTTGCCCGGGCCGGGGTCGGCCCTTATCCTTTCTCGTCCTCTTCAACCCCGGAGGCTCCATGTGCGGCATCGTCGGATATGTGGGCAAGAGGCCATGTCGCGATCTCCTGATCGCCGGCCTCGAGAAGCTCGAGTACCGCGGATACGACTCCGCCGGCCTGTCCCTGCTCGACAACGGGCACATCGATTCGGTCCGAGCCGTCGGCAACCTCGCGAACCTGCGCGCCGCGGTCGCCGAGCCGCGTGACGAGGGCGCCGTCGCCGTCGCCGAGGCCGACGCGACGATCGGTCTCGCCCACACCCGCTGGGCGACCCACGGCCGCGTCACCGAGGAGAACGCCCACCCGCACAGCGACGAGCAGGGCGAGGTCAACATCGTCCTCAACGGGATCGTCGAGAACCACACCGAGCTGCGCCGCGATCTGCTCGCCGACGGTCACGAGTTCAGCTCCGAGACCGACGCCGAGGTCGTCGCCCACCTGATCGAGCGTCACTACGACGGTGACCTGACCGCCGCCGTTCGCGCGGCCTTCGCCGATCTCCGCGGCCATTACGCCTTCGTCGCGATGCACGTCGACCATCCCGAGCTGCTCGTCGGCGCCCGCCAGGAGTGCCCGCTGGTGATCGGCGTCGGCGAGGGGGAGACCTTCCTCGCCTCGGCGATCCCGGCGTTCCTGCGCGAGACGCGGGAGGTCATGCAGATCGAGAACGGCGAGATCGTGACGATCACCCCCGACGGCGTCGGCATCACCGCCGCCGACGGAACCCCGCACAGCCGCGACCTCGAGGAGGTCACCTGGGACGAGGAGGCTGCCGAGCGGGGCGGCTACCCGACCTTCATGATGAAGGAGATCCACGAGCAGCCCGACGCGGTCGCCGAGACGATCACCGACCGCCTGCCCGAGACCGACAAGGTCGACCTCAGCGAGCTGACGCTGACCCCCGAGCAGGCCGCGAAGGTCCGCCGCGTCGTCATCGTCGCCTGCGGGACCTCCTACCACGCGGGCCTCGTCGGCCGCTACGCGATCGAGACCTGGGCGCGGGTCCCGGTCGAGATGGACATCGCCTCCGAGTACCGCTACCGGGACCCCGTGATCGGTACCGACGACCTCGTCATCGGGATCACCCAGTCGGGGGAGACGGCCGACACGCTCGCTGCGATGCGGCTCGCCCGCGAGCGCGGCGCCCACGTCCTCGCGATCACGAACGTGATGGGCAGCCAGGCGACCCGCGATGCCGACTCCGTCCTCTACACCCGCGCCGGGCTCGAGATCGGCGTCGCCGCGACCAAGACCTTCACCAGCCAGGTCGCGGCGATCTACCTGATCGGGCTCTGGCTCGCCCAGGCGCGCGACCACATCGACCACGACCGGCTCGTCGAGCTGATCGGCGAGCTGAAGACGCTCCCGAGCAAGATCGCCGAGACGATCGCGAGCAGCGACGAGCGGATCCGGGCGATCGCCCGCAGCCACGCGGAGGGGCGCTTCTTCCTCTACCTCGGCCGGCACATCGGACTGCCGATCTGCCTCGAGGGGGCGCTGAAGATGAAAGAGATCTCCTACATCCCCTCCGACGCCTACGCGGCCGGCGAGATGAAGCACGGCCCGATCGCGCTGCTCGACGAGACGACGCCGGTCGTCTGCGTGGCGACCGACATGCCGGTCCTCGACAAGATGCTCTCGAACATGGCCGAGGTCCGTGCCCGCGGCGCCGACGTGATCGCGATCGGCACCGAGGGCTCCGACGAGGTCGCCGAGTCGGCGGACCAGACCCTGTTCATCCCGCGCACCGACTGGATCCTCCAGCCGATCCTCGCCGTGATCCCGCTCCAGCTCCTCGCCTACCACACGGCCCGCCAGCTCGGGCTCAACGTCGACCAGCCCCGCAACCTGGCGAAGACGGTCACCGTCGAGTAGGCGGGCCGGTCGCTTCCGCGCCGGCAATCTCTAGAGTCCCGCCGATGCGAACCAGACTTCTCTCCCTCACGACAGCCTGCTTTCTCGCCGTCGCCGCTCTGGCGCTGGCCGCCTGCGGCAGCGACTCGAGCAGCTCCACCGACCTCGGCCCCGACCCGGCCACGATGACCCCGGCCGACACCCCCTTCTACATGGAGGCCGTGCTCCGGCCCGAGGGCAGCCTCAGCGACGACCTGAACTCGGCGCTCGGCAAGCTGCTCGTCACCGACGACGTCTCCGGGAAGATCCACGACGCGCTCGACCAGTCGCTCGCCGAGAACGGCGGCCACTTCACCTACGAGAACGACATCGCCCCCTGGCTCGGCACCCGCGCCGGCTTCTTCGTCAACGGCTACGACAGCCGCGCCGAGGAGGTCGAAGGCGCGGCCGTCGTCGCCGTGACCGACGCCGACGCCGCCCAGTCGTTCGTCGACAAGGCCGCCGCCGAGGGCAAGGAGAAGACGCGGCAACAGGACTACAAGGGCGTCCAGCTCACGGTCAGCAGCGACAACGCCGCGGTCGGGATCGACGGTGACTTCCTGCTCGCCGGCAGCATGCAGGGCGTGGAGGACGCGATCGACGCCGCCGACGGCGACGACTTCGCCGGCGTCGACGACTCGACGACCGGCCTCGACGAGGTCCCCGACGACACCGTCTTCTCGCTCTACGCCGATCCGCAGAAGGCGCTCGATCTCGTCAAGAGCTCCGGCGCCGTGCCCGCCGACCAGCTCAAGCAGATCGAGGACCAGCTCGCCGGTATGAGCGACGGCCCGATCGACGCGTGGGGCTCGGTCACCGACAGCTCGTTCAGCCTCGGCGCCTCGGCCCCGGCCGCCGACAACGCTCCCGACCCGACCGAGCTGCTGACGACGCTCCCGGCCGACTCCTGGCTCGCCTTCGCGGCCGGCGGCGTCGGCGATCAGATCGCGAGCTCGATCGCCCAGTTCAAGGCCGGCTTCGAGGCCGGATTCGAGCAGGCGGCTCCGCGGGCGGCGGCACAGGTCGACCCGGTCCAGGCGTTCCAGGATGCGACCGGCCTCAACCTCGAGCAGGACCTCGCCTGGATCGGCGATGTCGGCGGCTTCGTCCAGGGGACGTCGATCTTCGGCCTCGGCGGCGGCCTCGTGATCACCACCGACGACACGCAGGCCGCCGAGGGCGCGGTCTCGAAGCTGCAGGGTGCGCTCGGGAAGACGCGCGGGGTCAAGGTCTCGCCGAGCTCCGACGGCTTCGACCTGCAGGCGCAGGGCGCTCCGATCGGCGCCGAGGTCGCGGTCCAGGACGACAAGGTCGTCATCGCGGCCGGCGCCGACACCGCCCAGGACGTCCTCTCGCCGTCGGAGACGCTCGGCGACTCGGACACCTTCCAGGCTGCCGAGGACGACCTCGGCAACGACCTGACGCCGAGCGTGTTCGTCAACTTCGCGCCGATCATGGACCTGATCGACAGCACCGGCGAGTCCGACGCCGACATCGAGTCGGCGCGGCCGTATCTGAACGCGCTCGACTTCCTGATCGGCGGCAGCAAGGTCGACGGCGATCGCTCCGTCGCCGGCGTGACGCTCGGAGTCCAGGACCAGCCCGAGGGGGACACGACGACCTCCTCGGCGGTGATCGTCCCGTGACCGCGGTCCCGGGCGTCGCGGCGCTCGGGATCGACCTGATCGAGATCGATCGGGTCGAGCGGGCCCTGGAACGCAGGCCGAGGCTCGCCGAGCGGCTGTTCCGGCCCGGCGAGCTGGCCGCCTGCGCGGACCGGGCCCGCCCCGGCCGTCATCTGGCGGCGCGCTTCGCCGCCAAGGAAGCGGCGATCAAGGCTCTCGGCGGCGGCTGTGGGCCGCGCGATGTCGAGGTCGTCGGCGGGCCCGCGCCGGCGCTCCGGCTGCACGGCCGGGCCGCGGCGCTGGCCGCCGAGCGCGGCGTCAGCCTGGCGGTCTCGCTGACCCACTCGCGGGACAACGCCGCCGCGGTCGTGCTCGCCGGGCCTGCCGGTCCCAGCACGTAGGCTGGGGGCGTGACGGCACCCGACTGGCTCGAGCCGCTCTACGACGCCGCCGGCATGGCCGGCATGGATCGCTGGGCGATCGACCAGCGGGGCATTCCCTCGCTCGAGCTGATGGAGGTCGCCGGCGCCGCCCTCGCCCGCGAGACCGAGCTGGCGGCCCGGCCGGGGCCGATCCGGATCGTCACCGGCAAGGGCAACAACGGCGGCGACGGGATGGTCGCCGCGAGACTGCTGGGCGCCGCCGGCCACGAGGTCGAGGTGCTTTCGATCTGGCCGCTCGACGAGCTCAGCCCCGACTCGACCGCGAACCTCGAGCGGCTCGCGCCCGGCGTCGCGCGGGTCGTCGCCGAGGATGGATGGGCGGCGGCTCTGGCGGGCTCCGGAGTGATCGTCGACGCGATCTTCGGGACCGGGTTCGAGGGCGCCCCGCACGGCGCCGCCAAGACGGCCGTCGAGGCGATCGACGACGCCGGCGCGCCGGTGGTCGCCTGCGACCTCGCATCCGGCGTCGACGCGTCGAACGGCGAGATCGCAGGGGCTGCGGTCGAAGCCGACGTCACCGTCACCTTCCACGTCGCCAAGGCCGGCCACCACATCGCGCCCGGCAAGTGGCACACCGGCCGCCTCGTCGTCGCCCCGATCGGGATCCCGGGCGACGCCCCGGGCGAGCCGGTCGCCGGGACGATCGAGGCGGCCGTGCTCGATCTGCAGCCGAGGCGTGGCGCCGAGTCGACGAAGTTCAGCTCCGGCGATGTGCTCGTCGTCGGTGGCTCCCGCGGGCTGACCGGCGCCCCCTGCATGGCGGCGCGGGCCGCGATCCGCGCCGGCGCGGGCTATGCGACGGTCGCCTGCCCGGCCGATCTCGAGCCGATCCTCGAGGTGAAGCTGACCGAGGTGATGACGATCGGCCTCGAGCAGGTCGGTGCCGGATTCGGCGCCGGCGCCGCGGCGCCGGTCCTCGAGCGCGCCGAGCGCTCCGCCTGCGTCGTCCTCGGCCCCGGCCTCGGCCGCAGCGACGACTCGCTCGCGCTCGCGCGCGATCTCGCGCCGCGGATCCCGGTGCCGCTCCTGATCGACGCCGACGGGCTGAACGCGCTCGGGACCGATCTCGCGCTGCTCCGCGCCCGGACCGCCCCGACCGTGCTGACCCCGCATGCCGGCGAGCTCGGCCGGCTGCTCGGCCGCGAGTCGGAGGAGATCTCCGCCCACCGGCTCCGGGAGGCGCGGCGAGCGAGCGCCGACTCCGGCGCGGTCGTCGTCCTCAAGGGGGACGACACGATCGTCGCCGACGGCGAGCGCATCGCCGTCAACGCGCTCGACAGCCCGGGCCTGGCGACGGCCGGTACCGGCGACGTCCTCTCGGGGACGATCGGGGCGCTGATCGCCCGCGGGATCGCGCCCTTCGCGGCGGCCTGCGCCGGCGTCCACGCTCACGCCCGCGCCGGGCGCCTCGCGGCGGAGCGGGTCGGAGCCGAGTCGGTGATCGCCGGAGACGTGATCGAGTCGCTGCCCGGGGGGCTGTCTCGTTGAGCGCACACGACCCGTTCCAGCGGGTCACGGCGATCGTCGACCTCGGTGCCGTCGAGCGCAACTGCGCGCTGCTGGCCGGGAAGCTGAGCGCCGGCACCGAGCTCTGCGCGGTCGTCAAGGCCGACGGCTACGGACACGGGATGGGCGAGTGCGCCGAGGCCGCGCTGCGCGGCGGCGCGACGAGGCTCGCCGTCGCGACCGCGACCGAGGCCTTCGAGCTGCGCGAGCGGGTCGGGGCGCAGGTCCCGATCTTCGTGATGGGGGCGCTGACCGGCGCCGAGCTCGACGTCGCACTGCAGGCGCGGGCCGAGCTGACCGTCTGGACGGCGGAGTTCCTGACCGAGCTGGCCGAGCGGGCCGGCATGTTCGGCTTCCGGCCCCGCATCCACGTCAAGTACGACACCGGCATGGGCCGGCTCGGCGAGCGGGAGCCGTTCGGGGTCGGTCGCCTCGCCGACGCGGCGGCAGCCGACGAGCGGATCGAACTGGCCGGCGTCTGGACCCACTTCGCGACCGCCGACGAGGACGACGAGAGCTACCTCCGCGAGCAGCTCGAGCGGTTCCGCGAGGTGGCGCTGCCGATTCAGGAGCGTCATCCGGAGATCACGCTCCACGCCGCCAACAGCGCCGCGACGCTGCGCGGTCCCGAGTTCCACTTCGGGATGGTCCGCTGCGGGGTGGCGGTCTACGGGCTCGACCCGTTCGGTCGCGACCCGCGTCCCCTCGGCCTCGAGCCGGCGCTCTCGCTCCACACCTACGTCGCCGACGTCAAGCGCTTCCACGCCGGCGAGTCGGCCGGCTACGGCCGGACCTGGAAGGCGCCCGGGGATGTCTGGGTGGCAGTGCTGCCGACCGGCTACGGGGACGGCTTCCGGCGCGGGCTCTCGAACGCCTGCGATGTCCTGATCCGCGGCCGCCGCTATCCGCTCGTCGGCACGATCTCGATGGACAACCTGACCGTCGACCTCGGCCCCGAGACCGAGGTCGTGCCCGGCGAGCCCGCGGTCCTGATCGGCGAGCAGGACGGCGAGGAGGTCAACGCCGAGCAGCTGGCGGAGAGCCTCGGCACGATCAACTACGAGATCACCTGCGGACTCAGCGCCCGGGTCCCGCGGGCCTTCCGGGGCTGAGCGGGTGTCGGGCGCCGTCCACCTGACGCGGCTCGAGGAGCGGTTCGGTGCCGCTCCGGCCATCGAGGTGGCCCGCTCCGGGCTCCGCGACGTCTCCGACCGCGCCTGGGTCGTCGGCGGAGCGGTCCGTGACGCAGTCCTCGGCGGCGACGTCGTCGACGTCGACATCGCCTTCGCCGGCGACGTCGCGGCGGCGGCGCGCGGCCTCGCCTCCGAGGTCGGCGGCCACCCGTTCGAGCTCTCCGGCGATTTCGACACCTGGCGGGTCGTCGACCACGACGGGAACTGGAAGATCGACATCGCCGGCCTGCGCGGCGGGTCGATCGAGGTCGATTTGCGGCTGCGTGACTTCACGGTCAACGCGATCGCGGTGCCGCTTGCCGGCGGCTCGCCGATCGACCCGACCGCCGGCCTGCACGACCTCGAGGCGGGCATCCTCCGCGCCTGCTCGGAGCGCTCGTTCGCCGACGATCCGCTGCGGGTCCTCCGCGGGGCCCGCTTCGCGGCCCGGATCGGCATCGAGCCCGAGCCGGAGACGGTCGCGCTCGCCCGCCGCGAGGCGCCGCGGGCCGCCGAGCCGGCCGGGGAGCGGCAGTTCGCCGAGCTTGCCGGGCTCCTGTCGGGGCCGGAGCCGCTCGCCGGGCTCGGGATGCTCGACCGCTTCGAGGCGACCGCGGTGGTCCTCCCCGAGGTCGCCGCGATGCGCGGCGTCGGCCAGAGCGCCAACCACCACCTCGACGCCCACGACCACACGATCGAGGTCCTGCGGCGCGCGCTCGAGGTCGAAAACGACCTGCCGACCTACTGCGGCGATGCGGCCGACGCGGTGGCGGAGCTCCTTGCATCGCCGCTCGCCGACGAGCTGACCCGCGGCGACGCGCTCCGCTGGGCGGCGCTCCTCCATGACATCGGCAAGCCGGCAACGCGTACCGAGCGCGACGGATGGGTCAGCTTCCTCGGCCACGATGCCATCGGGGCGGAGATGGTCGCCGCGCTCTGCAGGCGGCTGCGCACGTCGCGCCGGTTCGCCGAGCACCTGGCGGCGATCACACGCGATCACCTCGTCCTCGGCTTCATGGTCCGCGAGCGGCCGTTGCCGCCGCGGCGGATCTGGGACTACCTGAGCCGGACCGCTCCGCAGTCGGTCGACACGACGCTCCTGACCGTGGCCGATCGGCTCTCGGCGCAGGGGGGAGGGGTGCCGGAGGAGGCGATCGAGGGCCATCTCCAGCTCGCCCGGGAGATGATCGGCGCCGCGGTCGCCTGGGAGCGGGAGGGACCGCCGGAGCCGCTCCTCCGCGGCGACGAGATCGCCGCCGAGGTCGGGATCGAGGCGGGACCGGCGCTCGGCGAGGCCGTCGCCGAGCTCGAGGC
>Ga0070682_100000390_pt1 | contig 29210 bp, 27 predicted proteins | sample KBSC63LmetaG_FD_64668 | JGI IMG/M metagenome (GOLD analysis project Ga0070682, IMG submission 64668) | Corn rhizosphere microbial communities from Kellogg Biological Station, Michigan, USA - KBS C6-3L metaG | ecosystem: Host-associated > Plants > Roots > Rhizosphere | place: USA: Michigan...
CGGTCGCCGAGTTCGAGAAGAAGACCGGCATCTCGGTCGACTACATCGAGGACGTCAACGACAACAACGAGTTCTTCTCGAAGGTCCAGCCGACGCTGGCCAACCGCGACCCGGCCGGTCGCAGCATCTTCGTCGTCACCGACTGGATGGCGAACAAGATGCACAACCTCGGCTATCTCCAGGACTTCGACCAGGAGGCGGTCAAGCCGGCGATGGACAACCTCGTCCCGAGCCTGCAGAGCCCGTCCTTCGATCCCGACCGGTCGTTCTCGCTGCCCTGGCAGAGCGGGATGACCGGGCTCGTCGTCAACACGGCGGAGGCCCCGGACGTGAAGTCGGTCAACGACCTCTTCGACCCCCAGTACAAGGGCCAGGTCGAGATGCTGACCGAGATGCGCGACACGGTGCCGCTGGTGATGAAGGCCGACGGCGTCGACCCGACGACGGCGACCAAGCAGGACTGGCTGGACGCGATCGACAAGATCAAGGAGGCCTCTGACTCCGGTCAGATCCGCAAGTTCACCGGCAACAACTACACCAATGACCTCGCCAACGGCGACGCGGTGGCGGTGATCGGCTGGTCCGGCGACGCGATCCAGCTGCAGGCCGACAACCCGGACATCAAGTTCGTGATGCCGGAGCAGGGCTGCATGATCTGGTCCGACAACATGGTCATCCCGGTCGGAGCGCCGAACCCGACGGCCGCCTACGCATGGATGAACTACGTCTACGAGCCGAAGAACCAGGTGCAGATCACGGACTACAACTTCTACTTCTCGCCGGTCGCGGGGGTGAAGCCGCTGATCGAGAAGACCGATCCGCAGGCCGCGAAGAGCCCGCTGATCTTCCCGACCGACACCTACACGAAGAACTGCACGACCCAGGTCGATCCGCCCGGCAGCGACGAGGATGTGGCCGACGTCGAGCAGGCGTTCCAGGCGGTCGTGACCGGCTGATCGCGAGGAGGACGACGGCGGCTGAGTTGAATCGATGAACGGCGAATCGAAACCACTCAGCCGCCGCCTGATCCCCTATTGGCTGATGGGGCCCGGCCTGCTCTGGCTGGTCCTGTTCTTCGTCATCCCGCTCTACTTCATGGCCCGGCTCGCGCTCGAGTCGGGCACGCTCGAGACCGGGTTCAGCTTCACCTGGGAGTGGGCGAACTTCACCGATGGGTGGGATCGCTACAGCGAGCAGTTCTTCCGCTCGTTCATCTATGCCGGCTCGGCGACCCTGATCGCGCTCGTGATCGCCTATCCGCTCGCCTACGCGATCGCCTTCCGCGGCGGCCGCTGGAAGAACGCGCTGCTGTTCGCCGTCGTCGCGCCGTTCTTCACCACGTATCTGATCCGGACGATCGCCTGGACGACGATCCTCTCCGACAACGGCGTCGTCGTCGACGTCCTCAGGACGATCGGGATCCTCGGTGACGACGGCCGCGTGCTCGCCACCCCGGCCGCGGTCATCGCCGGCATCACCTACAACTTCCTGCCGTTCATGGTGTTGCCGATCTACGCCAGCCTCGAACGCCTCGACCCGGGCCTGATCGAAGCCGCCAAGGACCTCTACTCCTCCTCGCGGGCGGCATTCCTGAAGGTCACGCTCCCGCTGTCGATGCCGGGCATAGTCGCCGGCACCCTGCTCACCTTCATCCCGGCCGCCGGGGATTACATCAACGTCATCTTCCTCGGCTCGACCAACACGTCGATGGTCGGCAATGCGATCCAATCGCTGTACCTGAACACCCGCGAGTACCCGACGGCGGCGGCGCTCTCGTTCATCCTGATGGCGGTGATCATGGCGGTGGTCGTGATCTACATCCGCTTCGCCGGCTCGGAGGCGCTGATGGGCGAGGAGGAGGAGGCGACGTGAGCGCTGCATGGAAGTGGCTTCGCCACAACGCCGTCAACATCTGGGCGGCGCTCGCGATCGCCTACCTGCTGATCCCGATCGGGCTGATCGCCGTCTTTTCCTTCAACGACCCCGAGGGCAAGTTCAACTACGTCTGGAGCGGGTTCAGCACCGACGCCTGGACCGGCATCTTCGGCATCCAGGAACTGACCGACGCCTTCCTCACCAGCCTCCGGCTGGCGGCCCTGTCGACGCTGATCGCGACGATCCTCGGGACGATGATCGCGCTTGCGCTCGTCCGCCACCAGTTCCACGGACGCAAGGTCGCGAACTTCCTGATCGTGATCCCGATGGCGACGCCCGAGGTCGTGATCGGTGCCTCGCTGCTGTCGATGTTCCTGATCTACGGGATCTCGCTCGGCTTCTTCAGCCTCCTGCTCGCCCACGTGATGTTCTCGATCTCGTTCGTCGTGATCGTCGTCCGCTCGCGCCTGATCGGCTTCGATCGCCGGCTCGAGGAGGCCGCCCGCGACCTCGGGGCGACGCCGATGACGACCTTCCGGACGATCACGTTCCCGCTGCTCATGCCCGGGCTTGTGGGCGCCGCGCTGCTCGCCTTCGCGCTCTCGATCGACGACTTCGTGATCTCCAACTTCACCTCGGGCACCACGGTGACGTTCCCGCTCTACATCTTCGGCGCCGCCCAGCGCGGGATCCCGGTCGAGGTCTACTCGGTGGCGACGCTGTTGTTCTCGGTCACCGTGCTGGCGATGCTGTTCGTGACCTGGCAGCAGCGCCGGGCCGAGAAGCTGGCCGAGGTCCGGCCCGACGACACCGACGAGTCCGGCCTGAGCGCGCTCACCGCCGGGCGCGAACCGGTCTCGAGCGCCGGCTCGGCCGCGTGAGCGATCCGCTGCTGCTGATCGGCGGCGAGGCCGTCGCGGGCGCCGGCGACCCGCTCGCGGTCGAGAACCCGTACACGACCGAGACGATCGCGACGGTCGGCTCGGCCTCGGCGGAGCAGCTCGACGGCGCGATCGCGGCGGCCCGGGCGGCGTTCGCGGGCTGGGCGGGGACTCCGGCGCTCGAGCGCAGCGAGATGCTCCACGAGGTCGCCCGGCGACTGCGCGAGAGCGGCGGCGACCTGGCCCGGACGATGACCGCCGAGGGCGGCAAGCCGCTGATCGAGAACCGCGACGAGATCGAGTGGTGCGCGGCGGCATTCGACTACTACGCCGAGATCGGCCGCGACAGCGCCGGCCGGGTGATCCCGCCGATCGAGTCGACCCAGCTGGCGATGGTCGTCAAGGACCCGCTCGGGGTCGTCGGCTGCATCGTCCCCTGGAACTACCCGCTGCTGCTGCTCACCTGGAAGGTCGCGCCGGCGCTCGCCGCGGGCTGCCCGGTCGTCGCCAAGCCTTCGGAGCTGACGCCGCTCTCGACGCTCGCGCTCGCGCCCTGCTTCTCGCACCTGCCCGACGGCGTCGTCAACATCGTCGCCGGCGCGGGTGCCACCGGCGCCGCCCTCTGCGCCGACGAGCGGGTCGATTGCATCGCCTTCACCGGTTCGGTCGCGACCGGCCGCAAGGTGGCGCTCGCCTGCGCCGACCGGCTCGCCCGCGTCAACCTCGAGATGGGCGGCAAGGACCCGTTCATCGTCTGCGCCGACGTCGCCGCCGCCGACGACAGCGGAATTGAGATCGCCGCCCGCGGCGGCGCCTGGGCCGCCTTCCTCAACGCCGGCCAGGTCTGCACGTCGGCGGAGCGCTTCTACGTGATGGACGAGGTCTACGACGACTACGTCTCCGCCTTCGTCGCGCACACCGAGAGCCTCGTCCTCGGCGATCCCTTCGACGCCGCCACCGACATCGGGCCGATGGTCTCGGCCCCGCAGCGCCAGAAGGTCGTCGACCAGGTCGAGGCTGCGGTGGAGGCCGGGGCCGAGGTCGTTACCGGGGGCTCCGGCGGCCCCTCCACCGGCCACTTCTTCTCCCCCGCCGTCGTCACCGGCGCACCGGCCGAGACCGACCTGCTCCGCGAGGAGACGTTCGGGCCGGTCGCTCCGATCGTCCCGGTCAAGAGCCTCGACGAGGCGATCGGGCTCGCCAACGGCACGCGGTTCGGGCTCGGCGCCAACGTCTACACGCGCGACCTCGAGAGCGCCGTCCGCTGTATGCGCGAGCTCCGCGCCGGCACCGTCTGGATCAACGACCCGCTCACCGACAACGACGCCGGGCCCTTCGGCGGCTTCAAGCAGTCCGGGATCGGCCGCGAGCTCGGCCGCGAGGGCCTCGAGGCCTTCCAGGAGACCAAGCACGTCCACATGGAGACTGCGATCGAGCGCAAGGAGTGGTGGTACCCCTACTCGGAGTACGGGGCCGCTGACTGACGTTCAGCGCCGGTTGCGGCTCGCAGCCCTACGATCGATCGCGTGGGTCACGAGCTGGGCGACGATCGTTCCCGAGACGGCACCGGCGACCACGTCGCCGGGATAGTGAACGCCGGTGTGGACCCGCGAGTAGCCGACGATCGCGGCGACGGCGTGAAGCGGGACCGCGGCTTGCGGCAGGACCCGGCCGACGCCGGCCGCGAAGGCGAATGCGCTTGCCGTGTGTCCGGACGGGAACGAAGTCGAGGTCGGCATCCGGACGTGCCGTGCGATCGGCACCTCGCCGGCGACCCGGTCGGGACGCGAACGCCGGCTGAGCGGCTTGGCGACGAGGTTGAAGAGCGCCGCGGCGGCGCCGAGCGAGGCGAGGCCCATCGTGGCGGCGCGGCGCCCGCTGCCGCCGCCGGTCGCCGCAAGCAGGCCGGCAGCGGCGATCGAGATCTTCGAGTAGTCGGCGGCCCGGGAGACGCGCGACATCGCCCGGTCGAGGGCCGGCGTCGGCGTCCTTGCTATCGCGGCGTAGAGTGCGAGATCGACGCGCTCGGCGTCCTCGAGCCAGGGCGGCAGGCCCCCGGCGCGCGGGGCCGGATCGTTGGGTTGGTCGCTCATCCGCAGGCAATTCTATGAACGCGCGTCCGCGGATCGCCGCCGCCCTCGCCCTCGCCCTCGGCGTCCTTGCTTTCGCGCTCGCCGCCGTGATCGTGATCGACAGCTTCCCGAGCGGGCTGATCGCCGCCGCGCTCGTCCTCGCCTCGACGATCGGTGGCTGGTATCTGATCGTCGGTCCGCTGCCGGCCCGGCTCCTCGGCGGCGCGTCAGTGGCCGCAACGCTGATCGCGGCGGTGCTGCTCGTTGCCGGCGAGCACCTCGTCGAGCTGCTGGTCCTGATCGGCTCGGTCGTCCTCTGTTCCCTCGCGGCCCGGCTCGCCTTCGGCTTTCGCGCCGATCTTCCGCCGGCAGCGGCCCCGAAGCGGGCGGTCCTGTTCTTCAACCCGCTCTCCGGCGGCGGCAAGGCGGAGCGCCTCGGGCTTGCCGATGCTGCCCGCTCGCGCGGGATCCGCGCCGTCGAGCTCGGTCCCGGCGACGACCTCGAGGACCTCGTGCGTACGGCCGTGCAGGACGGCGCCGACGCCCTCGCGATGGCCGGCGGCGACGGATCGCAGGCGATCGTCGCCGCCGCTGCGGCGGCGGCCGACCTGCCGTACGCGTGCATCCCGGCGGGGACGCGGAATCACTTCGCCGCCGACCTCGGCGTCGAACGTGACGATGTCGTCGGCGCGCTCGACGCGTTCGTCGACGGCGGCGAGCGGCGTGTCGACCTCGCCGAGGTCAACGGCCGCGTCTTCGTCAACAACGTCTCACTCGGGCTCTACGCCGAGGCCGTTCAGCGTCCCGGCTACCGCGACGCGAAGCTGAAGACGCTGCTGGAGGTCGTCCCGGAGACGCTCGGACCGGATGGCTCCTGGGTCGACCTGACCTGGTCGGGGCCGGGAGGCCACGAGCATCGCTCCGGCGTCGCGATGCTCGTCTCGAACAACCGCTACCGGCTCGGCCGCGCGATCGGCTCCGGCACCCGGCCGCGGATCGACGACGGCCTGCTCGGCATAACCGTCGTCGGCGATCCACGCCGACGCGGCGGTCGCCGCCCGCTGCAGCGGCCGTGGCGCGAATGGGCGGCGTCCGAATTCGCCGTCGCGGCCGAGCGCCCGGTGCCCGCCGGGATCGACGGCGAGGCGGCACTGCTCGACCCGCCGCTTCGCTTCCGGATCCGCCCGGCGGCGCTCCGGGTGCGGATCGCGCAGGCCCACCCCGGCGCGTCGCCCTCGGCCGCGCTCCCCGACGGCTTTCCGGAGGCGGTCCGGGCACTGGCCCGGGTCGCGACGGGACGGGCGACGCCGACCCTTACCGTTCATTGACCAACCAACCGAGGAGAGGCCATGGAGATCGTCGAGATCAAGAAGAAGGACCGGCTCCGGCGCGAGGAGGCAGCCGCTCGGCTGCATGCGCTGGCGGACATGCTCGCCAGCCGCAACGAGGTCGAGTTCGAGCGGGACGGGATCCGCTTCAACGTCCACGTCCCCGACGAGGTCGACTTCAAGGTCGAGCTCGAGGTCGAGACCGACGAGCGCGAGCTCGAGATCGAGCTGACCTGGTAGCCGTACTCCGAAGCGGACAAAGGGTGGCCGGAGATTGTTCAACGACCTTCTCGGCCGCACAGGCCGCATGGGTACCATCGATGGCTCACTTCCGAAACGCTAGGAGAGACGCAGATGGAGCCCGAGACGCTGGCCCCCGCAAGCGGCGATGAGCGCACCGCGACCGAGCCCGAGACGCTGAAGAACTACATCGGCGGCGAGTGGGTCGAGTCCGCCGCGACCGAGACGATCGACGACATCGACCCGGCGACGGGCAGGATCCTCGCCCGGGTGCCGTTGTCGACGACGGCCGACGTCGACGCCGCCGCCCGCGCCGCCCGCGCCGCCCAGCCGGACTGGGCTGCGGTGCCGGTGACGAAGCGGGCCCGCGCCGTCTTCGCGCTCCGCGAGGCGCTCGTCAGCCACCGCGACGAGCTGACCCGGCTCGTCACCGAGGACATGGGCAAGGCCCTCGACGACGCCCGCGGCGAGGTCGGCCGCGGGATCGAGTCGACCGAGGTGGCCTGCGGTGTGCCGACGCTGATGAAGGGCGAGAACCTCGAGGGCGTCGCGACCGGCGTCGACGTCGAGATGTGGCGGCAGCCGGTCGGCGTCGTCGCCGCGATCACCCCGTTCAACTTCCCGGCGATGATCCCGCTCTGGTTCCTCCCCTACGCGATCGCCTGCGGGAACACGTTCATCCTCAAGCCGTCGGAGCGCGACCCGCGAACGCCGCAGCGGATCGTCGAGCTGGTCGCCGGGATCGAGGAGATCCCGCCCGGCGTCGTCAACATCGTCCACGGCGCCCACGACGCCGTGAACGGCCTCCTCGACCATCCCGAGATCGACGCGATCAGCTTCGTCGGCCAGGCATCGACGGCGCTCCACGTGATGGACCGCGGGACCCGCTCCGGCAAGCGCGTGCAGGCGCTCGGCGGCGCCAAGAACTCGATGGTCGTGATGGACGACGCCGACCTCGACAAGGCGGTCCCGGCGATGATGCAGTCGGCGTTCGGCAACGCCGGCCAGCGCTGCCTCGCCGGCTCGGTCGCCGTCATCGTCGGCGACGAGGAGCGCCGCCGCGAGGTCCGCTCGGCGCTCGCCGACGCGGCCGCCAACCTGCCGACCGGCAACGGCGCCGACGAGGGCGTCGTCTGCCCGCCGATGGTCGGTGCCGACGCCCGCGACCGGCTCTCCGCCGCAGCGGACCGCGCGATCGGCGACGGCTCCGAGGTCGTCGTCGACGGCCGCGACCGGACCAACGAGGCGGGAGCGCTGATGGGGCCGACGATCCTCACCGTCGCCGACCACGAGTCCGAGCTCGCCCGCGAGGAGCTGTTCGGGCCGCTGCTCGGCCTGCTCGAGGTCGACAGCCTCGATGACGCGCTCGAGTTCGTCAACGCGTCCCGCTACGGGAACGCGTCGGTGATCTTCACCTCCTCGGGTGAGGCGGTACGCCGCTACCGCAACGAGGTCGAGGCCGGCATGATCGGCGTCAACATCGGCGTCCCCGCCCCGGTCGCCTGGTTCCCGTTCGCCGGCTGGAAGGACTCGATGGTCGGCGACCTCCACGCCAACGGCCACGACGCGATCGAGTTCTACACGCGCAAGAAGGTCCTGACGACGCGCTGGTAGCGGCGCGGGCGCTCAGCGCCAGCCAGGGGCGCTGGGGCGGGTTTGGTGCCGTATACGACCCAAATCCACCCCGGCGCGGTTGTCAGACGTCCTTCAGCTTGCGGATCTGGAAGGCGCGGACGATGTCGGTGACACCCGACATCAGCGCCCAGATCCCGGCGAAGACGAGCAGCGTGTACTGCTTCTCGATGAAGAACTGGCCGCCGGTCCAGAAGGCGAGGACGACCATCAGGACGCCGGCGCCGAGGCCGAGCCACCAGACGTCGTTCTCGTCGCGCTCGACGAACGCCTGGATGATCCAGAAGACGCCGACGATCAGGAACAGGAAGCCGAGGATGTCGGCGATCGCGGCGAACGTGTTCTCGGGCGAGATGAACGAGATCACTCCCGCGATCACGAAGAGCACGCCGAACAGCCCGTAGATCCAGCCGCCGCGGTCGACCATCGAGGCGATCGCGAACTGCTGGATGCCGCTGATGAAGAACATCAGCCCGATCAGGACCCCGACCGTGGTGATCGAGGCGTCGTCGAACTGGAGGATGACGAGCGAGATCAGCACCCAGGCGATCCCGAAGACCAGCCACAGCCACCAGAACCTCGCGAGCCCCCTGAGGATCGCGCGACCCTCGCTCGAGCTCATCATCGGACTTCCTTCCATTGCTGCGACTCCTCTGTTCGGGCGGGAACTGCGGTGTTCGGCTCTTCGCCGTCACCGCCGGTTTCCCTCGGTCAGCGGCCGATGTGGATGCCGATCAGCTCCGGGATCGCGCTGATCATGCGCGCGATCGGGTCCGGCGTGCGGTCCTGCTCCTCGGCCGCCTCCTTGCGGATGATCGCCCGGCGGACGATCGCGCCGCCCGCGTAGCGGAACGGCTCGGGAGGGACGCGGACGGGCGGCGGGTCGACGATCGGCAGCGCGGTCAGCTCGTCGCGATGGTCGAGCGCCATCGACGCGAGCGCGTGGCCGACCATCTGCGCGGGCCCGACGCCGTGGCCGGTGTAGCCGTAGCCAGCGAAGCTGCGCTCGCCGACGGTGCGGATCACCGGCAGATGGGTCGGCGAGACGTCGATCGGTCCGCCCCACGCGTGGGCGATCGTGCGCCCCTCGAGCTGCGGGAAGAACCGCAGCAGGTGGGCCTGGACGGCGGCGCTCATCTCGGGATCGACCTCGGCGCGGCCGTGGACGTCGGCGCCGCGGACGATCCTGCCGCCGCCCCAGCCGAAGGCGATCCGGCCGTCCGGCGTCGTCCGGAAGTAATGGATCATGTGACGCGAGTCGCTGACGCACTCGCCGCCGGTCCAGCCGATCTCCTCGAGCACATCGGGGACCGGCTCGGTGACGACCATGTGGCTGGAGGTCAGCGTCAGCGACCGTCGCAGGGGCCGGAACCGGAGCAGCGAGCCGCCGGCGGCGAGGATCGCCGCGCCGGCGCGGACGCTGCCGCCGGGAGTGCCGGCGAGCACCTCACCGTCGCGGTCGGCGAGCGAGTCGACCGGCGTGTGCTCGTGGATCTCGACGCCGGCCTCGAGCACCCTGGCCCGCAGCCCGGCGGCGAGGCGCGCCGGCTGCACGCTCGCCCCCATCGGGTAGAAGGCCCCCGCCCGGAACAGGGGCGAGTCGCAGCGGGCCCGGGTTGTGGCGCCGTCGAGGACCTCGATCCGTCCCTCCTCGCCGAGCTCGGCGCATGCCTCGGCGACCGCGTCCCAGGCGTGGTCGAAGGGCGGCGCCGTCGAAGCCTGCAGATACCCGCCGTGCGTGAACCAGGCATCGACGTCCTCCTCCTCGCACCAGCGTCCGATCGCGAGCACCGACTCGTCGCCGGCATGGACCATCCGCAGCGCGTCGCGATCGCCGAAGTTGCGGCGCAGCGTCGGCAGGCTGAACGACATCGAGTTGACGAAGCCGCCGTTGCGCCCGCTCGGCCCGAAGCCGCTGTGATCGGCCTCGAGGATGACGACGCGCGCGTCCGGCGCAGCTTGCTTGACCCACCACGCCGACCAGAGGCCGGTGTAGCCGCCGCCGACGATCAGCACGTCGGCGCTCGTGTCCTCGGTCAGGGAGGGCAGCGATGGCGTTCCCTCGAGGCCGGCCTCCTCGATCCAGTAGCCGTGAGCGTCGTGCCGCATCTGAGTCGGGACGGGCTAGAGCGTCTGCGGCTCCGCCGCGCGCGCCGTGCTGCGTTCGATCATCGTCGCCTGCACGTCGCGGACGGGCTCGCCCTCGGCGCGGCGCCGGCGCCGCCACTCCCCCTCCGCGTCGAGCGTCCAGGCGCCGGCGTTGTCAGCGAGGCTGAGGTCGAGGATGTCGAGCATGGCCTGGCGGACCGCCTCGTCCTCGACCGGGATCACGAGCTCGACGCGGTTGTAGAGGTTGCGCGGCATCAGGTCCGCGGAGCCGGTGTAGATCCGGGTCTCGCCGGGCCGCTCGAAGCAGTAGATCCGCGAGTGCTCGAGGAAGCGGCCGAGCACCGAGACGACCTCGATGTTCTCGGAGACGCCCTCGACGCCGGGTCGGAGCGCACAGATGCCGCGAACGTTGAGCTGGATCTCGACGCCGGCCTGCGACGCCCGGTAGAGCGCCCGGATCGTGCGCGGGTCGAGCAGCGAGTTCATCTTCATCCTGATCCGCGCCGGCCGGGCGGGGGTGTGCGCCTCGATCGTCCGGTCGATCTCGGCGAGCAGGCCCTCGGAGAGGTTGAACGGCGCGATCAGCGCCTTCCGGTAGTTCTGCGGTCGCGCGTAGCCGGTCAGGTAGTTGAACATCTCGGCGATGTCGGAGCAGATCTCGGGATCGGTCGTGAACAGCCCGAGGTCGGTGTAGAGGCCGGCCGTCTTCGGGTTGTAGTTGCCGGTGCCGATGTGGGCGTAGTTGCGGACGCCGTCGCCCTCGCGCCGGGCGATCAGCACGCACTTCGCGTGAGTCTTCAGTGCCGGGATCCCGTAGACGACGTGGACTCCCGCCTGCTCGAGCTTCTTCGCCCAGCGAATGTTGGCCTGCTCGTCGAAGCGCGCCTTCAGCTCCACCATGCAGACCGCCTGCTTGCCGAGCTCCGAGGCCGTGATCAGCGCCGGCACGAGCGGCGAGTCGTCGCTCGTCCGGTAGACGGTCTGCTTGATCGCGAGCACGTCGGGATCGTTGACGGCCTGATCGACGAACGCCTCGACCGAGCTCTGGAACGAGTCGTAGGGATGGTGGACGAAGATGTCGCCCTCGCGGATCGCCGCGAACAGGTCGGTCGACTGCCCCTCCGGCGACTGCAGCCGGGTCTGGGTGACCGGCGAGAACGGCGGGTAGCGGAGCTCGTCGAAGCCGGAGACGCCGGCGACGTCGAAGAGGTCGTCCAAGCCGATCCAGCCGACGTCGTAGACCTGATCGGCGCCGATCCCGAGCAGTGAGACCAGCCGCTCGCGCAGCCGTGGCTCGAGGTCGCCGTACAGCTCGAGCCTGATCACCTCGCCGAAGCGGCGCCGCCGGATCTCCTCCTCGACCGCCCGGCGGACGTCGTCGGCCTCGTCGGAGACGTCGTAGTCGGTATCGCGGGTGACCCGGAACAGCGCGTGGCCGAGCACCTCCATCCCCGGGAACAGTGCCTCGAGGTTGTGTGAGATGACGTCCTCGAGCGCCACGAACGTGTTGCCGTCGCCGATCGGCAGGAAGCGCCTGAGCAGCTCCTTCGGCACCTTGACGCGGGCGATGACCTCGGTGTCCTGGACCGGATCGCGGAGAACGACGAGCAGGCTCAGCGAAAGGTTCGAGATGTAGGGGAACGGGCGGCCGACGCCGAAGACGAGCGGCGTCAGCGCCGGAAAGACGCGGCTGTCGAACAACTCGCCGATCTCGTCGAGCTCCTCGGCGGTCGCGTCGGGATAGTTGAGGATCCGGATCCCGCGCTCCGCGAGCGCCGGCAGGATCTCGTCGCCGAGCGTGCGCTCGATCCGCGCTCGCTGCGCGATCGCCCGCTCGCGAAGCGCGGCGAGGACCTCGACGGGAGGGATCCCGTCGGCGCCGCCGGCGGCCAGCGAGGCGACGATCTTGTCGTGGACCCCGGCCACGCGGACCATGTAGAACTCGTCGAGGTTGCTCTCGTAGATCGCGCAGAACTTGAGGCGCTCGAGCAACGGCAGGCTGGTGTCCTCGGCGAGCTGGAGGACGCGATCGTTGAAGTCCATCCACGAGAGCTCGCGGTTGAAGTAGAGCCACGAGTCCTCGAGGTTGATCCGCTCGCCGGCGACGACCGGAACGGCGGCCACGTCGTCGCTCGAGGCGCCGATCTCTGCACCGTTGGCCGCGGCTGCGTCGCGTTCGATCTCGAGCTCGCTCACCGCCTCAACTGTAGAGCGCGGGGGGCCGCGGCGGAGCAGCGGAGCCCGATCCTGATAGCAGGCTGTCGATCTCATCGGCGGCGCCGGTCCGAGCAAGCCCGTAGCCGTCGGCGAGCTGGCCCAGCGAGCGGTTCCAGGTCCGCCGCCGGGCCGCCGCGAGCCCGCCGCCGGCGAGCCGGTCACGGAGCGGGCGGTTCTCCGCCAGCCGGACGAGCTTCGCCGCCAGCTCGCGCGGATCGGGCTCGGCGAGGAGGCCGCTTCGGCCGTGCTCGATCAGATCCGCCGGCCCGCCCGCTGCGACCGCGACGACCGGCACGCCGCTCGCCTGCGCCTCGACGACGACCTGCCCATAGGTATCGGTCTGCGAGGTGAACAGGAATGCATCGGCGTCGGCGTAGGCCGTCGCCAGCTCGTCGCCATCGAGCCAGCCGCGGTGAACGGCGGCGTCTCCGAGCCGTTCGCGGAGGACCTCCGACTCGGGCCCGTCGCCGGCGAGGACGAGGCAGAAGCGCGGCTCGTGTCGACGGGCGATTTCGAATGCGTCGGCGAGCAGGTCGATGCCCTTCTCCCGCGTCATCCGCCCCGCGTAGAGCACGTCGAAGCGCTCGTCCGCGAGCGGTCGCGTCCGGCGGTCGGGGGAGAAGCGCTCGGTGTCGACGCCGCGAATCCAGCGAGCGACCCGGCGTGGGGGGACGCCGAGGCGCTCCAGCGATGCGTCGGCGGAAGCGCTCGGCGAGAGGACGATCTCGCACTCGCTGTAGAGCAGGCTCATCGCCACCCCCATCGTCGCCGCGAGCGCCTCGCTTCCGGTTCGCAGCCGCGCATAGTCGACGAACTCGGTGTGGTGGCTGGCGACGAGCGGGATCCCGGCGATCCGCGCGGTCAGCGCGGCGGCGGCACCGGCCGGTCCGGGGGTGACGACGTGGATCAGGTCGTAGCCGCCGTCGGCGAGCATCTCGACGAGGCTCGGCAGCGACGGAATGCCGATCTTCATGCCCTCGTAGTGCGGCATCGGCACCTCGGCCACCGCGGGTAGCCTCCGATCGACGCCGCGATCGGTGCCGATCACCTCGACGTCGAAGCCAGGGACGGCAAAGGCGCGGACCTTCTCGACGGTGTGGGCGACCCCGTGCGGAGCGTCGATCGCATCGACCACCAGCGCCACCCGCGGCGGATCGGCGTCGGCCGGGTCGAGGCGAGCGCGCTCGGCGGCGAGGAAGGCGACGGCGGGGACGTAGGGAACGACCGGCAGGCAGGCGGTGAAGAGGTCGGAGAGGATGCCGGGGGCGGCGGCAGCGATCCGCTCGCCGGCGGCGGCCGCGGCTTCGCGGAGACGGGCGTCGTGGATGCTGCGGGCGCGACGGAACAGGTCGCGATGCCGGAACCCATCCTGCTGCATCTCCTCGATCAGGGCTCCCCCGTCCTCGACCCCGACCGCGCCGATCCAGGCCGAGAGGAGCGCCCTCGCATCGGCAGGGCTGAAGTCGCCGCCCCCGCCGCTGCGCTTGTGACCCTCGCCGACGATGCCGCGGAGGAGGCCGAACACGGCCCCCGGATGCGGCGCCTGCTCAGCCCGCGGCGCCGTCGGCAGCGTCCGAGCCGCGATCGCGATCGCCGCATGGGCCCACTTCGGAGCGCTGCCCTCCTCGCCGCCCGGCTCGACGGCGCCGGAGCGCAGGTGGGCGAGGAACTCGCCGGCATCGGCAGCCGGCGGGGTCGCGGTCCACGTTCGGCCGATGTCGACGCCGGCGTGGTCGTCGGAGCCGCCGACGCCGGCGATGCCCTGCATCTCCGCGAACTCGGCTGCGGGTCGGTTGAGCTCGTGGGCCCGGGCGCCGTTGCGGACCTCCCAGGTCCCGAACAGCTCCGCGAGCCGGCGCCGGTGGCGCGCCTCGAGCGGCGCGGCGACGGCGTAGAAGGGGTGAGCGAGCGCGCATGCGATCTCGTTGGCGCGCAGGTACTCGGCGCATTCCTCGACGCACCCCGAGTGGCCCTGTAGCCACTCGTGGTCGTCGGGAGTGATTCCGAGGCAGAGCACGTGCGCGGCCTGCGGCTCGCCCCTGAAGGAGACGGTCAGCTCCTCCGAGATGAAGACGTCGGGTCGGTCGGCGATCGCCAGGGCGCCGTCGATCGTGTCGTGGTCGGTGATCGTCACGAAGTCCATCCCGCGCCGCTTGGCGAGCGCGTAGACCTCTTCCGGCGGGGTCGCGCACTCCGGCAGCCCGGCCCGGCGCTGGACGCCGAGCTTCGAGACCTGTGAGGCGGTCGAGTGGCAGTGGAGGTCGGCGCGGACGGCCGCGGCCGGGCGCTCGCCTTCGGGGGTCATCGCTGCTCCCTCTCGTTGCTTCTGCATGCACACGGAGCTTCGCCGCCATCGCGGATCGGGAGTTAATTCCCTGCAAAAGGCCCGTTAAATGGCTGTGAAGGGAAATGCACCAAGCCACTGATCGGGATTGAGTACCCATACGACCCCGAATCCCGATCGGTAACGCCCGGGTCCCCCCTCTTCGCTGCTTTCAGCCGCCGTCGGCGTCGGCCTCGGCCTCGGCGAGCTCGGCTGCGGCCCGTTCGGCCTGCTCGGCCGCCGCGATCCGCCGCCGCTCGGCCTCGGCGAGCTCCTCGCGTGCCCGTTCCGCCCGGGCGGCGGCGCGGCGCGTCTCCTCCGCGCGGGCGATCTCACGCTCGGCGGCTCGGACGAGCGCGGCCCAGACCCCGCGCTGCTCGGTCTCGGCCCAGAGCTCGATGAAACGGTCGAAGAGCAGGCTGCGGCGGGCCCGCAGATAGACCTCGAGGACGTCGAGACCCCGGTAGGAGGTCCGATGCGGCGCCCGGGCTGCGAGCTTCGGATCGAGGTCGGGGTCATCGCCGGCGCGGGCACGAACCGCTTCGGCATCGGCACGCCGCAACGCGCGCCGGTGGTCGATCACGCGCGGCAGCATCACGTCGCAGTCGTGGATCTCGCCGAGCAGGTCCTGGAGGTCCTCGGCGCGGCTCCGGGCCGTCTTGGCGGGGCGGCCGAAGCAGAACCCGGTCGCCTCGAGGACGTAGCGGAGCCGCTTCGCGGCGATCCTCATGGCGTGCTGGGTCGCCGACGCGTCGGGCTCGAGCGCCTCGGCCGCGAACCCGCGGAGCTCGTCGATCCGGACGAGGACGATCCGGCCGGCGTTCTCGGCCAGCGTCTCCGCCGGATCGAGCTTCTTGACCTTGCGGGCCTTCACGCGTCGCCTCCGTCGAGCTCCGCATCCCGCTCCGGCCCGGTCCCCGCCGCCAGCCGCGCCGCCGTCGCGAGGTCGTGAACCGATCGCTGCAGGGCATCGATCCGGGCCGCCTCGACCGGTGCCGCCAGGTCGGCGTTGGCGGCGAGCTGCTCGTCGCGGAACTCGTCGGCGAGCGACTCGATGCCGCGGCGGTCGGGATGGGGCATCGCCGCCGCGAACGAGTCGAGGGTCGCGATCGCGACGTCAGCGTCGCGGCGCTCGCCGAGCGCATCGGCGAGCGCCTTGACCTCCTCGAGGACCGACTTCGCCTGCTTCGCGGGAAAGCAGGGCATGAACACCTCGAGAGCAGCCCGCAACCGCCGCGACGCGACCCTCATGTCGTGGACGTTCTCGATGTCGGAGGTGTCGAGGACGCCCGCGGAGTGGTCGGCCAGCTCCCGGCAGCGGACCTCGACCACCCGCGCCGCGACTTCGCCATAGGCGAGGTCGGCGCTCAAGCCGGGAATCTCCCGCGCCTTGGCCATGGGGCCACACTATTCGTCCACGGCTATTCGCCCGCGGGCCGGGCGAGCGGGCGGTCAGGCGGCGCGCTCGGCGACGTCGCCGCCGCCGTCGGCGAGCATCTCGAGGATCACGCCCTCGCGGAGACCGCCCTTGCCGATCTGAAGCGGCTGTCCGAGCATCTGCGAGAACTGCTCGAGGAGCAGCACGCCGGCCGCGAGGACCTCGACCCGGCGCGGGTCGAGCTCGAACTTCTTGGCGACCTCCACGGCCGGCTCCCGGGTCAGGACCCGGACGCCTCGCTCCAGGGTCTCGTATTCGAGGACCGCGCCGACGAGCCGCCGCAGCGAGGTGGCGCTGCCGCCGACCGCGACGGCCTGATCGGGGTGCTCGAGCTCGACGCCGTCGAAGAAGTCCTCGATCCGCTCGCGGAGCTTGCGGATCTCGCCGGGGCCGGGCGGGTCGCCGCTGATCAGGTCCTCGGAGAGCACCCCCGAGCCGATTCCGTACGAGTGCACCTCGTCGACGCCTTCGGCGATCGTGCCGACGGTGACCTCGGAGGAGCCGCCGCCGACGTCGACGACGGCGATCTCGCCCTCGACGGGATGGCCGAGCGCCTTCGTGGCGCCGATGAACGCCAGCCGCCCCTCCTCGTGGTCGCTGAGCACGTCGACCGGGACGCCGGCGGCCCGCTCGATCTCGGCCGCGACCTCGTCCCCGTTCGCCGCCCTTCGGATCGCCGCCGTGGCGACGATCCGGATCGCCTCGGCGCCGAGCTCCTGCGCGAGTCGGACCTGGGTGCAGACGACGTCGGCCACCTCACCCAGCTTCTCCTCGGAGATCTCGCCGCCGCCACGGGTCACGTCCTTGCCGATCCGGGTGTAGGCGCGCTGCTCCATCACCTTGCGGAGCTGGCCCTCCTCGGGCTCGGCGACGAGGACGCGGGTCGTGTTCGAACCGATGTCGATCGCCGCGCAGAGCATCCGCCTGCTCGTGATCTTGCCAGAGGCGGGGCGGCGGGCCCGAATGGGCCGGTCGATCTCCCCCAGCAGCGTGAACGGCGGCATGGCCTGATCTTGCTCGGCTTCGCGGCGGAAGCGCTCGGCAGCACAGGTAGTGCCGTTTCCAGGCTTTTCACTCCTCGTTCACCAACTCTTCACCGACCCCGGCGTCCGCGAGGCGAAGCTGGACTCATGCGCGATCCCCTCGATGGCAGGCTCGGTCTCAACGTCCCCTACGAGTGGTGGCCGGCACCGGAGCTGCTCGCCGAGATCGAGGAGGCGGGCTTCTCCTGGGTGCAGCTGCCGGCGCCGCCCCCGTCGGTCCTGGCCGACACGCGGTGCTGCATCCGTCACGCCCAGGCGGTCTGCGCCGCCGTCTCGGCCACCCGGCTGCGGACGGTCCTGCACGCGCCCGGTGACCTCCTCGCCGGATCGCCGGAGGCGGACCGGGCGATCGCCGGAGCGATCTCCTACGCGGCCGAGTGCGGCGCCGAGCAGGTCGTCTACCACGCCCAGATGGTGATCGAGGGCCGCGCCGCTCAGGACCGCCTGCTGGCCGAGGCGCGGTCGCTGGCGACCCTCGCCGGGACCGCCGAGCGGGTCGGGGTCAAGCTCGCACTCGAGAACCTCGCTCCGGTCTATCCGGGACCGGAGACGGTCTCGGCGAACCCGCTCGCGGTCCGCTCGCTCGCCCGCCGGCTCGAATCGCCCGCGGTCGCGCTCTGCGTCGACATCGGCCACGCGAACGTCGTCGCCGGTCTCCGCCGCACCTCGCTGCACCGGATGATCGCGCCGGTTCTCGACCTCGCGAGCGTCTTCCACGTCCACGACAACCTCGGGGCGCGCTGGCGGGCCGCCGATCAGCGCCCGGGGATCGACCCGCTCCGGCTCGACCTCCACCTCGAGCCCGGTCGCGGCTCGATCGACTGGTTCGCGGTCGGTGCGCTGCTCGCCGACCACCGGGCGCCGCTGCTGCTCGAGATCCATCCCCCGCGGGCCCGGCCGGCCGAGCTGGCGGCGTCGGCCCGCGACGAGCTCGGCGTCGCAGCCGCGGCTATGAGTGCTTGACGACGATGCTCTCGATCCTGTTGCCGGCAGTTCGGCAGCTGTCGATCCCGGCCTCCAGCGCACCGTAGATGTCCTTCCAGCGGAGCACGAACATCGGGTCGATCGCGTTGTCGAACAGCGCCGCGAGGGCGTCGCGGTAGAGCCGGTCGCCCTCGCGCTCCAGCGTCCTGATCTCATCCAGTCGTTGCTCGACGCCGCTGAGCCGCTCGAGGCCGTCGAGCGTCGCGGCGAGGGCGCGTCCGCTGTCGCGGAGGACCCCGGCGAGCTGCTGCGCCTGATCCATCGGCGCCTCGACGTGCTTGATCGCGAGCTGCTCGGAGACCTCCTCGACGTCATCGACGACGTCGTCGATCGCGCCGGCGAGCGCATATGCGTCCTCGCGGTCGAACGGCGTCAGCTTGCTCGTCTGCAGCCGGTTGACGATCTTGTGGGTGATCCGATCGCCCTCGTGCTCGATCCTGGTGATCTCGGCGCGGAGGCCGCGATCCTCGGGCCACACCCGAAGCAGCTCGTCGAGCGACCCGACGGCGGCGGCGAGGTTGTGGCCGGCGCGACGGAGAAGGTCGAACAGCTCCGGCTGCGGGGCCTTCGCCCCGAAAGCGCTCCAGTGGCGCTTAGCCGACTGCAGGTCCTGGATGCGACGCATCCTCGAATTCCCGGAACAGCCCGGTGACGACGAAGGCCGTCTGCTCGCCGATGTCGACGGCGTTGTCGCCGATCCGCTCGAGCGCCCGCGCGACGAGCATCATCGTGATCCCCCACTCGCGATCGTCGACGTCGTCGCCGATCTCGATCGCCCTGGCGAAGCACCGCCGGTTGAGATGGTCGACGACGTCGTCCTGGCGGACGAGGTCGCGGGAGAGCTCGACGTCTCGGGTGGCGAAGCCCGTCTTCGCCTGCGAGACCAGCGACTTGGCCTGCTGACCCATCGTGATGATGTCGGTGATCATCTCCGCGTCGCGCGGCGGCTCGTGGCCGCTCAGCGGGATGACCTTGGCGATGTTCACGCACTGATCGCCCATCCGCTCGATCGACTTCATGACGTGGAGCAGAGCGGCGATCAGCCGCAGGTCGGTCGCGACCGGCTGCTGGGTGGCGAGCAGCGTCAGGATCGACTGGTGGACCTCGAGGTAGCGACCGTCGATCCGATCGTCGTCGGCGATCACCATCCCGGCGAGCTCGACGTCGGAGTGCTCGATCGCCTCGAGCGTCCGCGTCAGCGTCTCGGCGACGAGATCGAGGCCACCGAGCGCCCGCTCCTCGAGCTCGGTGAGCTCCTCGACGTAGGCCTGTCGGGTCCTCGTCATCCGAACCTCCCGCTGACGTAGTCCTCGGTTGCCTGCTTCTCCGGGTTCGAGAAGATCTTCGTCGTCTCGTCGATCTCCACGAGCCGGCCGGGATCGCCGCTGCGCTCGAGGTTGAAGAACGCCGTGCGGTCGCTCGCCCGGCTCGCCTGCTGCATGTTGTGGGTGACGATCGCGATCGTGTACTTCGACTTCAGCTCCTGGATCAGGTCCTCGATCGCCAGCGTCGCCACCGGATCGAGCGCTGAGCAGGGCTCGTCCATCAGCAGCACCTCGGGCTCGACCGCGATCGCGCGGGCGATGCAGAGCCGCTGCTGCTGGCCGCCGGAGAGCCCCGAGCCCTGCTTGTCGAGCCGGTCCTTGACCTCGTCCCAGAGATGGGCGCCGCGCAGGGAGCGCTCGACGATCTCGTCGAGCTCCGACTTCGACGGCTTCGCGTTGAGTGCGAGCCCGGCGGCTGCGTTCTCGTAGATCGACATCGTCGGGAACGGGTTCGGGCTCTGGAAGACCATCCCGACGAGGCGGCGGACCACGACCGGGTCGACGCCGGGGGCGTAGATGTCCTCGCCGTCGATCTCGATCGTGCCGGCGGCGCGAGCCCCCGGCGTCAGCTCGTGCATGCGGTTGATCGAGCGCAGGACGGTCGTCTTCCCGCAGCCCGACGAGCCGATCAGCGCCGTCACCTTGTTCGGCTCGATCGTCATGTCGACGTCGGCGACCGCGTGGAAGTCGCCGTAGAAGAGGTTGACGTCGCGGAGGTCGACGCGCTTGGCGTCGGAGCCGGCCTTGCCGGCCCCCCAGCCGCGACCGGTCCGCTGCGGCTCGGCGTCACGGCGGTCGGCGGCCGGCTGCTCGCCGTCGCGGCGGGCCGGGGCCTCGGGGTTGGCGGTGGTCTCGATCATTCTCTTCCTCTCTTCTTCCATCGAAGTCAGCGGATCTCGGTCCCGAAGCGGCGGTAGACCCACCGCGCCGCCAGGTTCAGCAGCATCACGATCAGGATCAGGACCAGCACCGCCGTCCAGGCGCGGTCGAACGACGGCTCCGGGGGCACGCCGGGGTTCTTGTACTCGTTGTAGGCATAGACCGCGAGGTTCTGCATCCGGCCGTCGAACGCGTTCGCGTTCATCGAGTCGATCACCCCGGTCGTGACCAGGAGCGGTGCCGTCTCGCCGACGATCCGAGCGATCGCGAGCATGATCCCGGTGACCAGGCCGGCCAGCGCAGTCGGCAGGACGACCTTGGTGATCGTCTTCCACTTCGGGGTCCCGAGGGCGTAGGACGCCTCGCGGAGGTGGTTGGGGACGATCTTGAGGATCTCCTCCGACGAGCGGATGACGATCGGGATCATCAGCACGGTGAGCGCGACCGAGCCCATGATCCCGAGGCGGATGCCGGGGCCGAAGAAGATCTCGAAGAGCGCGTAGGCGAACAGGCCGGCAACGATCGACGGGATCCCGGTCATCACGTCGACGAAGAAGGTCAGGGCCCGGCGCAGGCGGCTCGTGCCGCCGTACTCGTTCAGGTAGATCGCCGCCATCAGGCCGATCGGGACCGAGATCAGCGTCGCGATCCCGGTGATGACCAGGGTCCCGACGATCGCGTGGCTGGCGCCGCCACCGGCGCCGATGACCCCACGCGCGGACTCGGTGAAGAACGCGACGTCGAAGCGGTTGATGCCCTTGCTGACGACGGTCCACAGCAGCGAGGCGAGCGGGATCATCGCCAGCGCGAAGGCCGAGGCGATCCCCATCGACATCATCCGGTCCTTGGCGCTGCGGGCACCCTCGACCGAGCGCGACCAGGCGTAGAGCCCGATCGAGGCGACGATCATCGTCCCGACCACGAGGAAGCCGGCGGCGAAGATCCCGGTGACGAGCAGCAGCGCCGCGACGACGATCGCGGCGGCGCCGACCGCCATCCAGCTCGCGCCGCCGGGCAGCGCGCCGCGCTTGCCGCTGCCGCCGAGGAGCTTTCGCGCCTCCGCCGGGGTCCCTGCTCTCGGTCCGCTCATCCCGCCAACCCCCTACTGGACGTTCGACCGGGCGATGACGGCGCGCGCGGCCATGTTGACGACGAGGGTGATCGCGAACAGGACGAGCCCGGAGGCGATCAGGACGTTGACGTCGATGCCCGAGGACTCCGGGAACTGGAGCGCGATGTTGGCGGCGATCGTCGACGGGTTGTCGGTGCTGATCAGGTTGAAGGTGACCGCGCCGGAGCCGGAGAGGATGATCGCGACCGCCATCGTCTCGCCGAGCGCGCGGCCGAGCCCGAGCATCGAGCCGCTGATCAACGCCGACCTGCCGAACGGCAGGACCGTCATCCGGATCATCTCCCAGCGGGTGGCGCCGAGCGCCATCGCCCCCTCCTGGAGCCGCTTCGGGGTCTGGCTGAAGACCTCGCGCGCGACCGCGGAGACGATCGGGAGGATCATCAGCGCGAGGACGATCCCGACCACGAACATGGTCCGCCCGGTGACCGAGGCGGGCCCGGCGAAGAAGGGGATGAAGGAGAGCTTGTCGGCCAGCCACTCGGTGACGGGCACCGAGGCCGGACCGAGGACGGCGATCCCCCAGAGCCCGTAGACGATGCTCGGGATCGCCGCGAGCAGGTCGATCACGTAGCCGAGCGGCTGCGCCAGCCGGCGCGGCGCGATGTGGGTGATGAACAGCGCCACGGCGGTCGCCAGCGGGACGGCGATCACGACCGCCAGCCCGGCCGCCAGCATCGTCCCGAAGACGAGCGGCGCGACGTAGCTGACGAGGCTTTCCTGATTCGGGAGCTCGGAGGTGGCGGCGGTGATCGCCGGCCAGGCCTGACCGACGAGGAAGATCGCGACGCCGGCGAGCAGCAGCAGGATCGTGATCCCGGCGAGGACGGAGAGGTTGGAGAAGATCCGGTCGCCGGGACGACGCCGGCCGCCGCTCGAACATGCGAGCAGCTGGCCGGCGTTCGTCGTGGTGTCGATGGAGCTCATAGGCGGCGCAGCGCTCCCGGCGCCCCGCCAGGGGCGCCGTGATCGGAGCGCCGCCGCGCCCCCGTCATCGAGCCGACCGGACCGGACGCGCGGCGGAGGATCCGGTCGGGGTCATTCATCCGATCGCGTCGACGGCGGGCTGGATCTGGTTGCGGATCTGATCGGAGATCGGCGCCGACCCCGCGTTCGACGCGGCTGCGTCCTGGCCCTCGGGGCTGACGATGTAGTTCAGCAGCGCCTTGACGATCTCGCCGCTGGCGGCGTCGTCGTAGGCGGTGCAGGCCGCCTCGTAGGAGAGGAGGACCAGGGGGTAGGAGTCGGCTGACGTCGTCGTGCGGTTGATGTCGTAGGAGAAGATGTACTTCCCCTCCGTCGACTCCTTCGACTCATCGAGGACTGCCGTGGCACCTTCCGAGCTCGGCGCGACGTACTCGTTGCCGACCTTGATGGTCGCGACTCCGAGGTCACCGGCCTGACTCTCGTCGGCATAGCCGATCGTGCCGTCGCCGTTGGTGACCGCATCGATCACGCCCGAGGTGCCGTTCGCAGCCTCACCACCCTTGACCGGCCAGGTGTCGTCAGCCGGATGGGGCCACGCGTTACCGGCGGTGTCGGCCAGGTAGTCGGTGAAGTTGGCCGTCGTGCCCGAGTCGTCGGAGCGGTTCACCGGGGTGATCGCCTTGTCCGGCAGGTTCGCGTCCGGGTTGTCCGCAGCGATCGCCGGGTCGTTCCAGTTGGTGATCTTCTGATCGAAGATCCCCGCCAGCGTCTCCGGTGAGAGCTGCAGGTTCTCGACCTCGGGGAGGTTGTAGACGACCGCGATCGCCGAGATGTAGACCGGGATCTGGATCATCTCACCGCTCTGATCGGTGCAGCGCTTCTGGGCATCGGTCAGCTCCTGGTCCTCGAACGCCGAGTCGGTGCCCGCGTAGTCGACGCCCCCGGCGATGAACTGCTCGCGGCCGCCACCGGACCCGACCGGGTCGTAGGCGATCGAGACGTCGGGGCTCGCGTCCTGGATGCCGGCGATCCAGGCCTCCTGGGCGGCCTCCTGGGCGCTCGATCCGGCGCCGGCGATCTCGCCGGAGAGAGACGAGTCCGATGCCGCGCCGGTGCTGTCGCTGCCGGTGCTGTCGTCGCTGCCGCATGCGGCGACGCCGAGCGCCAGCAGGGCCGTCGCGACGACCATTGAGAAGAGCTTGCGTGAGTTCACTGAGTGTGACTCCTTGTGTCGATGGTTTGGGATGCAGTCCCGGAGGGGGCGGGCATGGGCGCGCCCCGGACGTGTCTCCGGGCGACAGCAGGGTCTCAGCGGCTGGAGGGCATGTTGTTACGGCCCTGTGCCCTTCTTGTGAAAAGGGTGTGAACGAGCGCAGGAATGCGGAGTTTGCGCGCGTACGCCCGGCTTCCGGGCGCGGAAGCGGGCGCCGGACGAGCGGGGCTCAGGTGTCGGCCGGCTCGAGCGCGGGCTCGATGTCGGCCTCGATGCCGGCGGGCGCGGGATCGCGGCCGATCGGCGCCTCGGCGGCGCTGCCGTCGAGCGGCTCGGGATCGAAGCGGTAGCCGATCCCGAAGTGGGTGTGGATGTAGGCCCAGCCCGGCGAGAGCTTCTCGAGCTTGATCCTGAGCTTGCGGATGAAGACGTCGACCGAGCGATCGCCGTGAGCCATCTCGTAGCCCCAGACGCGCCGGTAGATCTCGCCGCGTTCGATAACACTGCCCTGCGCCTCGGCGAGCGCCTGCAGGAGCTCGAACTCGCGGCGGGTCAGGTCGGCGCTGCGGCGGGCGACGAAGGCCTGGTACTGGTCGCCGCGGATCTCGAGCTCGCCGACGACGACGGGGCCGCGCTCGGGCTCGGTCGCGCGGCGGCGGCGGCGCACGACCGCTTCGATCCGCGCCATCACCTCTTCGGGATGCGACGGCTTGGCGATCCAGTCGTCGGCGCCGAGGCGAAGGCCCCGGACCCGCTGGGCGACGGTCGACTCGCTCGTGCAGACGATCACCCCGAGGCCGGGGAGCATCCCCGCGACGCGCTCGAGGAATGGCCAGGCCTCCTCAGGCGGCAGGACCGACATGTCGATGACGAGCGCGTTGAGCTTCATCGCGACGAGCTCGTCGACGGGGATGACGCCGCCGAGCACGCGATGCTGCCAGCCGGCCGCGTCGAGGCGGTTGGCGAGCGTCTTGACGAAGGCGCCGTCGCGGTCGATCACCGCGACTCGGAGTGTTCCAATGGTCGAACCCATCAGCGCGCCGATCGGACGAAGGGATCGGCTCGCGGCCGATGGTAGCGACACCGGTCCCCGGTCCGGGCGATTTTCGGCTCCGGTAACCGGATTTTCACAACCCCGTTTCCGGATCTTCACCGGGGGCCCGCCGCGGGGCGCGAAGGTGCGGGTGCACGGGAGCGGATCCTCGTGCCGCGCGCGGCCTCCTCCTGCCCCCGGCCGCGCGCTTTCGTTGTGGAGCGTTACTCGCCTAACCGTGGTAGCTGATCGCGCCGCTGGCGGCCAGCGCGATCACGAGGATCCCGAGCGGGATCCGGTAGGCGACGAAGATCGCCAGCGAGTGATGGGCGAGATAGCGGAGCAGCCAGGCGATCGCGAGATAGCCGGAGATGAAGGCGACGATCGTCGCAACCGCCGTCGGCACGAACCCGACGCCGCCCTCGCCGCCGATGTCCTTGAGCTCGAAGAGGCCGCTGAGCACCACCGCCGGGACCGAGAGCAGGAACGAGTAGCGGGCCGCCGCGGTCCGGTCGAAGTTCCGGAACAGGCCGGCCGAGATCGTCGCGCCCGACCGTGAGACGCCCGGAATCAACGCGAAAGCCTGCCAGATGCCGATGAAGACGCCGTCGCGGCCGTTGATCTCCTGCAGCGGCCGGTCCCGGCGGCTGTAGCGCTCGGCGGCGAGCATCACCAGCGAGAAGGCGATCAGCATCGACCCGACCAGGTAGAGGCTGCGGGCGCCGGACTCGATCTGGTTGCGGAACAGGAACCCGACGATCGAGATCGGGATGGTCCCGAGGATGATGAACCAGCCGAGATTCGCCTCGGTGCTGCGTCGCGCGAACGGGATCCGCAGCTCTGCGAGCCAGGCCCTCGCGATCCGGATCAGATCGACCCGGAAGAACAAGAGGACGGCGGCCATCGTCCCGAGCTGGATGACTGCTGTGAACGCGGCGCCGGGATCGTCCCAGCCGGCGAAGGCGGGAACGATCAGCAGGTGACCGCTCGATGAGATCGGCAGGAACTCGGTCAGGCCCTGGACGAGTCCGAGCACGATTGCTTCGAAGACCGACATCGGCGGCGCCATCCTAGATGGGCCGGTCCCCTGAGCCGACACCCGCGCCCTCCGCTAGAGTCCGCGTCCGTGCAAGCACCCGTCCGCAAGCGCGCGCTGGCGGCCGCCCTGATCGGCGCGGTTGCCGTCCTCGCCCTCGCCCTCGCACCGGCCGCGATGGCCGCCGACGGCGTCGGGACCGGCGGGCGCACGACCGACAAGAGCGTCACGTTCTTCTGCTTCGGCGTGATCGCGCTGTTCATGGTCCTTCCGATCGTCCTGTCGCTGATCCAGGCGAGGCTCGACGGTCGTAAGGAGCGGATGCGCGAGCAGATCGAGCGCGTCCGCCGCTCCTAGCGGCAGCTGTCGCCCGGCAGGCCGCCGCCCAGGTTCGTGTGACCTGCTCACACTTCCTTAATCATTTGCAGGCATCGGGGTAACAATGGCGAACCCCGCTCCCGCCGGCCGTTCCGCCGCGGGCCCGGGTCGCCGTGATGCCGACGTTCACTTCAGTCACCTCCCCGAGGCGTGCCGTTGCGCGCGGCGCCGCCCTGCTCGCGTTGCTGCTGACGGCGGGCTCTGCAACCGCGACCGCGACCGGCGAGGCGGCGACCGACGCCGCTAAGCGTCCGGACTCGACCGGGTCGGCCACCGATGTCGCGGCGCTGATCATCGGGATCGGGGTCGGCGAGCGGGCCGAGCCGCCGCGGCCGATGAGCCCGGTCGCGGCGCCCGTCGACTACGGCACCGCGATCAACGGCTTCGGCAACGAGCGCGGCCGTCCCCACGAGGGCCAGGACATGTTCGCGCCCGAAGGGACACCGGTCGTGTCCCCGACCGCCACCGAGGTCCTCGAGACCGGGACCGACGGCGGCCGCGGCAACTGGGCCGCGCTCTACGACGCGGCCGCGAAGCACACCTACGTCTACATGCACATGAGCGCCCCGGCCGATGTCGCCGCCGGCGATCGACTCGATCCCGGCGACCGGGTCGGGCTGCTCGGCTGCACCGGCTCCTGCGACGGCCCTCACCTGCACTTCGAGATCCGCGAGGGCAGGAGCCCTTACGCGCCGGCGATCGACCCGCTGCCCGAGCTGCAGCGCTGGCAACCGGCGAAGTAGGCCTGCGCGAGCGCCCGCTCGCGAATACGATCGCCTCGATGACTCATCCGGTGGACCTCGTCACCTACGAGAGCCGCGAGAGCACGGCGATCCTGACGATCAACCGGCCCGAGCGCCGGAACGCGGTCGACACCGCGACCGCGGCCGAGCTGCTCGCCGGATTGCGCCGGTTCGAGGCCGACGACGAGGCGCTCGTGATGGTGCTGACCGGCGCCGGCGATCAGGCGTTCTGCGCGGGCGCCGACCTGAAGGCGCTGGCCGAGGCGGGTCCCGACCTCCCCGGCGAGATCGTCGAGCAGGTCGCCGGGCGGCCCGAGGGGCCGATGGGCTTCACGCGGCTGACGGCGGCGAAGCCGGTGATCGCGGCGATCGGCGGCTGGTGTCTGGCCGGCGGCCTCGAGCTGGCGCTCTGGTGCGATCTGCGGATCGCGGGCCGGAGCTCGAAGCTCGGCTACCCGGAGCGGCGCTGGGGGGTCCCGCTGATCGACGGCGGCACCCTGCGGCTGCCGCGGATCGTCGGCCTCGGGCGGGCCCTCGACCTGATCCTGACCGGGCGGCTGATCGAAACCGACGAAGCGCTCGACTGGGGTCTCCTCACCGAGGTCGTCGACGACGGGCGGCACCTCGATCGCGCCCTCGAGATCGCTGCCGGCCTCGCCCGCTTCCCGCAGCGGACGATGCTCTCCGACCGCCGCTCGGCGATCGAGGGATCGACGCTGCCGCTCGCCGAGAGCCTCGAGTTCGAGGCGCGGCTCGGCCTCGAGTCGGTCCGAACAGGCATCGAGGGCGCCGCCCGTTTCGCCGCGGGCGAAGGCCGCGGCGGAGCCGGCACCGGCGTCTGAGCGCCGCTAGATCCTGAACTCGCGCATCAGGCGTTTCTCCGTCTCGCCTTCGACGGTGGCGATCACCTCGATCTTGTCCTCGAGCGGGGTGCCGCGGATCTTCGTGGCGAGCAGGTCGTCGACCTGGAAGATGCCGGCGGAGTTGTTCATCCGGATCTCGACGCGGATCGGCCGGTCGGTGCCGCGCTCGATCTTGACGTCGTCGATCGCCGCCGCCGAGATCGAGTGGATACCGATGTCGCCGCGCTCGACCGGCAGCCGTGAGCGGCCCTGGGCCATGTCGAGGGCGTCGGCGACGCGGACGACCCCGGCTTCGAGCGTGTAGGGCTGACCACGCCGCCGGTGACCGATGATGCAGTGCAGCGCCTCGGAGACGACGACGGTCAGCTCGGGCTCGTCGTAGACGCCGTCGAGCAGCTCACGCAGCTTCGGCTCGGCGAGGAAGAGGCTGTAGGACTCGTGGTCGGCCCGGTGGATCGAGATGCCGACGTCGTGCAGCATCGCGCCGGCGGTGACGACGACCTCGGCATCGCGCTGCCCCATCCCGTGGTCGGCGACCATCGTCGGCCGGATCCCGCCGCGGTCGGCGAGCCGCAGCATCCGCAACGCGATGTTGGCGACGATCTGGATGTGGACCCAGGAGTGGTCCGACATCCCGAGCCGCTCCGAGCCGACCTGCTGGAGATGCCACCAGGCGCGGACCTGGGGATCCGCGGCAGCGCGCTCGACGAACCGCTCGAGGCGGCGGTTGCCCCGGGTCGGGACCCCGAAGCGGACGGCGTCGAGCCGCTCTGCAAGCGGCGCCGGGCGGTCGCTTTCGTGGTCTGCCATCGCAGGCAGTCTGCCAGCGCGTCAGGCGAAGGGCGAGGCGGCCTCGAGAAGACGCGGCCAGACGGTCAGCTCGACGAACGCGGCGACGAGCAGCATCGGCAGCGCCAGCGCGACGGTCACGAACGTCGCTGCGAGCAGCTCCTGCCACTCGTCCCGCCGCGAGGCGATCAGCCAGGCCGCGAGCGGCAGGAACACCGCCGTGAGCTCGAGCAGGGCGTGCGGGAGCACGGTCAGGATCAGCGTCCCGGTCCCGATCCCGAGCTGCGCGGCGAGGGTCGCGCCGGTCATCCCGAGCCCGAGTGCCTGGGTGATCAGCGAGAAGGCGGTGACGGCGGCAACCCAGGCGATCGCGACCGGACCGGCGTGCTCGTGGACGATCCGTGAGATGCCGGTCTTCGTCGCCGCGAGCTGCCGCATCGAGCTGCCGGCGATGAAGCCGGCGACGCAGGCGGTCGCATGCAGGGCGAGGACGAGCAGGTTGCGGCCGAGGATCGCAAAGTAGTCGCCGACCGTGGCGGCGTCGTTGTAGCCGGGGATGAAGACCTGGGTCAGATCCGGGGTCGCCGATCGCGACACGATCCAGACCGCGGTCAACAGCGCCGCGGCGATCGCCACCGCGCCCGCGAACCACGGGACGAGCACCGCGGCGGGGTCGCGCCGCCAGCGCTCGAACGTCTCCCGGCTCGCCCGCAGCCCGGCCGCGAGGACGAGCCCTTCGGGGGCCGGGCGGAC
>Ga0070682_100000391_pt1 | contig 29191 bp, 19 predicted proteins | sample KBSC63LmetaG_FD_64668 | JGI IMG/M metagenome (GOLD analysis project Ga0070682, IMG submission 64668) | Corn rhizosphere microbial communities from Kellogg Biological Station, Michigan, USA - KBS C6-3L metaG | ecosystem: Host-associated > Plants > Roots > Rhizosphere | place: USA: Michigan...
GCTCGGGCAGCGTGCCGCTCGATGCGGAGGTTCCTCCCGACGATGAGCGTGAGCTCACGCCGGTAAGCAATGCAGGCGACGCAAGCAACGGGAGCGCGCCCTCGCCTGCTCCCGCAACGCAGAGGTAGTCAGGAGGTCAGATGCCCACTGAGGAGGCACTGCACAAGCGGGCGCTGACGCGCGCCATCAGGGTCATCGACGCTCAGGGCTTCAAAGAGGAGCAGCTCGTCCGGGGAACGCCGTACCAGCGGAGCGTGAGCGGCAAGGCGCGCAAGCTCGGCCGGTGGGGAGGGCGGCTCGAGGGCGACTGGGACAGCGCCATCCATGTCGTGATCGAGCTCGTGCTGCCCGGGGAGGCGGCGAAAGCGAAGAACGGCAAGCCGGCGAAGGGTAAGAAGCAGGCCGGAAGCGTCGCACTCGGTTCCGCACGCAAGGGGCTCGGCGTGGAGAACCTGCTCGAGCACGTTCACCGCCTCCTCGATCCGGGCTTGACTCGGGAACCCGACACGCTGCGCATCAACTACTTGGCGCTCATGGTGCTGATGCGGGCCGCGGCCGACAGCGCGAGCCCGAGCCTCTCGAAGATCGCGGCGCAGAGTTGGGCGACGATCTTCGAAGACGAAAAGCCCGTTCCCTTCGCCGAGCTCGGGGGCGCTCTCCGCGACGCGCGGCTGCGAAAGCGCTTGTTGCGTTTCGTCGAAGACCGCATCGACGAGCTCTCGTTTGGACCACGGCCGCGCCAGCGCGACGCGCGGCTCACGTGGGAGACCGAGCGATTGGCGGCAGAGCTCCGCGCGTTCGTAACGCTCGCCGCCTTGCCGATCGCGAAGTTTCCGCGCGAGGACGCGCTCGGCGAGCGGCTCGAGCAGCTCTACGAGCGGGCCGCCGGCGACTCCGATGCCCGTGGCACGGGCGGCGACTGGCCGCCGCTCGGCTTCTTCCTCGAGGGTAGCCCGATCGTGACTGCCCTTTATTTCGCGGCCTCGCGCATGCTCGGGGCGGGCGGCGTCGCCTACGACGACGCTCTCACCGTCTCCGATCTCGATATCGAGGCGTTCGTTCCGCGAGGAAGCTCGGTGCGCAAGCTCCTCGTGTCCCTCGGGACGGTGCCGCAAGCGAAGGACCTCCTGAGCGGCCTCGGACTGCTCGCGATCCCGCGTCCGAACCTCGATACCGACAAAGCGGCGACCTGGCAGGACTTCCTCAGCGAAGCCGGCGGGCCGCAAGGCCTCTACTGCTACCTGCCATTCACGACGGGCATCGCGGTTGCGGCCCTGCTCCGCTACGTGGATGCGTCCGGGCGGGGCTCGGAGGAGCTCCGCGCGAGTATCACTAGGAGCCTCGCCGCCGTGCGGGGCGCGCGCGTGCGAAGCGGGCGCACCGCCGCCTACGGCCTGCCGTTCGCCCCCTACTCCGTTTACAACGAGCTCCTCGCCACCTGCCTGTTCCTCCTCGACGAGGAGGCTCGCCCCAAGGTCGCGAACCAATGGCGGAACCTCGTCCCCGCCGTGCGTTACATGCTCGCCTGTCAGGCCACGAACGGCCTTTTCCAGGAACAATACGGCGGCAACGAGATTTACGAAGGGGAGGTCGCCGGCTGCACGCTGCGCGCGCTCGCAGAATTCGCAGAGCTCGTCGCAAAGCCCGCGAGCGCCGCATTGCTCGGCATCGACCAGGACGAGCGCAAGCGGCTCGCTCTCGACGTCGGAGAATCGATCGAGCGCGCCGTGCGCGGTTTTCTCGACGCCCAGAACACGAGCGGCGGATTCGCCACCTGGTCGCGCACCGAGCGCGAGAAGCACGGACTTCTCGGCACGGACGAAGGACCCGGCGCGCAGGACGTGTTCATCTTCGACGCCGCGGCGGCCGATTCGACCGGCTGGTCCCTCGAAGGGCTCTGCTCGGTCGCGCCGCGCGGCAAGCTCCGGCCGGGCATCTCCTTGAACCCCTCGACGCTCGCGGACTTGAAGCGCGGCGTCGAACGCGGCGTGGACTGGCTGCGGCGGGATTTCCATCGCGAAGCCGGTTGGTGGGCCCGTTACGGCGGCGCTTACGTCACCGGCACGCAAGCGGCCGTGCGCGGGCTGCGCGCCGCGGGCGTGTCGCTCGAAGACCCGGTCATCACACGCGCGCGCTACTTGCTCGTGCGTGCGCAGAACGAGGACGGCGGCTGGGGCCAAGATCTCGAGGCAGACGATCGCCGCAACAACCGCGCGCCACGCAAGGTCGCGATGGTGGGCGAGAGCTGCGCGGAGCTCACGGGCGTGGCTCTCGTCGCCTTGCTCGACGCCGGCGCGTCACCCAATGACGACGCCGTGATGCGCGGCGTCCACTACTTGCTCGACCCGAAGCAGATCGACGACAAGGGACATTGGAAGGCCGACATCCCTGCCCACTCGTTCATGCAAGGCTGGTACTACCGCGACCAAATGCACGCCGACATGCGTCCGGCCGAAGCGCTCCTCCGGTGGTGCCAGGCCCGAGCCAGCGCCTGAGGTGGCGCACGCTCAGAGCGACGGTGCGATCGCCTTGGCGAGCCGAAGCGGCTCGGCGACGCCCTGCTCGCGGAACCAATCGGGCGGGGCAGCGCCTGGGCCCGCTTCAAGGCGCGCGAGCGCGTAGCGGGTGACCTCGCGGTGGAGCGCCATGCCGGCGTGCTCGAAACCGCGGGTCGCCTGCTCGAGCAGCGAGCGCGCGCGGGTCCGGTCGCCTTCCGCGCGCGCCAAGCCGGCCTGGATGCTGGCGGCGAACGGCGCGCATTGCGGGAGCCGGTGTCCCGCGATCGTCTTCGCGTCCTTGGCCGCGAGCTTGAGCAGGCCCGCTCGATCGAGCTCACCACGACCCGGCGCGCGGACCTTCGCGCGTTGGTTCATGCGCTCGGCGACGGCGAGCGCGGCGTGCGCGCGCAGCTGGAGCAGCTCGTCACGCGCACAAGCGAGCTTGTCGAGGAACGAGCTTGCCACGCCGGGCCACGCGTCGACGACGTGGTTCCACGCGACAGCGGGCTCGTCTCGGTAAAAGGCCGTCTGAGCCCGCGTCACGAGCAGGTGGTAGTTGTGAACGGTGAATTCCGGGGGCGGAATCGCCATCACCGCCTCGGCGCGCTCGAGCACGAGCCCGGGCTCCCCTTCCGCCAAGCGCGCAATCGCGCTCTGCCCGAGCACCGCGTTGCGCTCGCTGAACACGTCGCCGCGCTCGAGCGCGTCGCGCCGCACCTCCGCGCTGCGGACGCCGAGCTTCACGAGGTCGCCCGTCATGGCGAGCGAGTGCAACCCCCAGAGGTTCGCGACGGCGCGCTCGTAGCTCGCGACGCGTCCGAGGTCCGCGAAAATGGCCGCCGAGCGCTCGGCAGCCTCGACCGCCTCCGCGAAGCGACCACGGAACCAGCGCGTTCCGGCGCGACCCATGTGGTAGTAGCCGAGCTCGAAGGGACTACCGCTCGCCCGCGCGAGCTCGTGCGCGAGCTCGGCGATGCGCTCGGCGCGGCGGTCGAGGTAGTCGAGCTCCATCATCACTTCCTGCGCCGCGACGATCGACAACACGAACGCGAGGTAGCGGGGGTGACCGGTTTCGAAAGCACGGAGCGTGAGCGTGCTCGAAAACAGCGTCGCGGGAAGCGGGCTCACCCAAGACAAGGACTTGGAGGCGATCCACAGCGCCTCGAGCTGCGCTTCGACGGCAGGCGCGTGCCCCGTGGCGGGCTTGAACGCGAAGCCGCGAAGCACGAAGCGCGTGCGATTGGCCATGATCGCGAGCGCCGCGCGCGCGTTCGAGCTCGGGTACGCGATACCCTGCTCGTTCAGGACGGACTTGATCACGGCGAGCCCGCGCTCCGACTTGGCGCTCTGAAGGTACTGCTCCGCGGCGCGCGTACGCAGGCCGAGCAGGACGGCCGCGTCCGCGCGACGGCCGGCCGTGTGCAGCGTCGTTGCGAGGTCGAAGGCGTCGCCGGCGTCCGCACTGCGTCCGGCGTTGACGTAGGCGTTCCCCATCTTCTCGGCGAGCGTCCAGCGATCGTCCGCTTCGCGATCGAGCTCGATGACCTGCTTGTAGAGCGCCGCGGCGCGATCGAACGCCAGCGCTGAATCCGCGCGCGTCGCCGCTTCGCGTCCCGCGCGCTTGGCCTGCTCGAAGCGCTGTGCGCCGAGGTAGTGCACGAAGAGCCGTTCCGGCTCGGCGTCGCCCGCGCGCTCGAGTGTGTCGGCGAGCTGGGCGTGAATGGCGCGCAGGCGCGGCTCCGGGAGCCGCTCGAGAATCCCCTCGCGAACGCGGTCGTGGTAGGTCTCGAGCCGCGCCCCGTCGACACCGGCCGTGACCGCGACGAGGCGGCCGAGGCTCAAGTTGCGGATCACGGCCACGTCCTCGAGCGGGACCGCCGCCGCCTCGAGCGCCTGCCGCCGATCGAGCGGGTGGCTTGCCACGGCCAGCACTTCGAGCAGCGCCCGCGCGCGCTCCGGCAGACGGGCCACGCGCCGCTCGAGCATGACGTTGATGGACGGAGGCGCGCTGTCTCGCTGACCGTCGCCACCGGCCTGGCGTGCCAGCTCGAAGACGAACATCGGCACGCCGCCCGACTCGCGTCCTACCCGTTCGGTGGCCTCGTCGCCCGGGCGTCCCAGCAAATTGCCCGCAAGTGCGCGCGCTTCCTCAGAGCTCAGAACCCCGAGCTCGAGCGTCTCGACGCGAACGGAGTGCTGAGCCGCCGCAAGTCGCTCGCGCATCGTCTCGAGGAAGACGCCGTCGGTCCCCGCCGCGGGACGATGCGTGAACACGAGCAAAAGGCGCGTCTTCACGGCAACCGCGAGCAGGGTCACGAGGAACTTCGCGCTGTCAGCGTCGCCCCACTGCACGTCGTCGATGACGAGCACGACGGGTCTCGTCTCACCGAGGCGCTCGATCTCGCGCGCCAGCACCTCGAAGCCGCGTTCGCGAATGCGCTGCGCGTCGCCGTCCTGAGGCTCGCGGTCGGCCGAGGCGAAGGCGCTGACGCGACCGAGCACGGGGAACACGCGCACGGCGCAGGCGGCGTCCTCGGGCGAGCACGGGTCGGCCCCGGGCCCCTCCTGACTCAGCTCTTCGCTCAGCTGGTCGATGATCGCGTCGATGGCCTTGAACGGCACGGCTTCACGCTCGTAGCAGCGGCTCCGCAGCACGAGCGCGCGCGCCGTTTCGCCGGCAAGGGTCGCGAGGCGATGCGCGAGCGCCGTCTTGCCGATGCCCGACGAGCCCTGGATCTGCGCGATCACCGGCGCGCCGGGGGCGAGGCTCTGCACGATGTCGCGGAGCCGAGCGAGCTCCGGCGCGCGTCCGACGAAAACACCGTGGGCTTCGACGACCGGGAGCTCGAGCTGCGCGCCGAGCTCGGCCGCGATGGCTTCGCCTTTGGGGCGCGCGTCAGCGTCGGTCTCGAGGAGCTCGGCACACAGCCGATCGAGATCGGGCGGAACGTCGGGCGCGCTCGCGGAGGGGCGCTCGCGCAATCCCCAGCGCGGCAGCCGGCCGGTCATCGCCTCGAACAGCAGCACGCCGACCGAGTACCAATCGGTCGCGCGCGACGCCTTGGCACTGCCGACGTACAGCTCGGGCGCCATGTACGCCGGGGTCCCGGCCTCCGCTTCCTCGAGCACGTCGGGTGACCACAGGTCCTTCACGACGCCGAAATCCAGGATCACGAGCTTGCCCGTCGCGTCCACGAGAACGTTGGTCGGCTTGATGTCGCGATGGAGCTTGCCGGCCGCATGCAGCGCGCTCACGCCCGAAACCAGCTGGGGCAATAGCCCGCGCAAGCGCTCGAAGTCGCAGGACGTTTGCCCATCGCCCGCACGGAGCGCACGGCAGAAGTCCGTGCCCTCGATGAGCTGCATCGTGAAGAACCAGACCGGGGCGAGCGGCTCGCTGTCGTCGCAATACAGCTCGAACAGATCGATCAGGTTCGGGTGGACGACGCTCGCCAGCGCTCGGAATTCCCGCTTGAGCTGGTAAATTCCGGCCGGGCCGCGCGTATGCAGGACCTTGAGCGCAATCTCGGCGCCGACCATCGCGTCGAACGCTCGGTAGACGGTGCCCATGCCTCCCGCCCCGAGTCGCTCGCCAACCGTGAATCGACCGTTGAGGAGTCGCGTGCCGGGCGGGAAGCGGACGTCGTTGCGCGACGAGGGGACGCCCAGGGGGCGCTCGGAGCCCCAAGCGTACGGGTCCGTTCCGCTCATCGGCGCTCCGGATTGGCGCCGCTCGCCCGCGCCGGACAGCGCTTCGCCGTCACCCACTCGTTCGGGCACGTCCGGAGCACCAGAACGATCTACGGGCACTTGGCTATGGTACTTTGTTGCGGAACGCGCCTCAAGACCGCCAAATGTCGATTTTGAAACGTCGCTCCCCCTTCTTGTCACCGAACCGAAACCGCCGAGGACGACCCTGAGTGGCCCGGATCGCCGACCTCCGGACGGGCAACGAAGTGATCTTGAACGGTCGGACGCTGTTCGGGCGTTCCACGGCTTGCGCGGCGGTGCTGACCAGCCAATCCGCGTCCAAGGAGCACGCCAGCATCGACTGGGACGGCACGGCGTGGACGCTACGCGACCTCGGCAGCCGTAACGGAACGCGCATCAACGACGCTCCCCTCGCCGATCGAGAATGGCGCCTCGAGCTCGGGGACCGCATCGCCTTCGGCGACGCGGCCGAAGTCTGGGAGTGGCGCGACGACTCGGCCCCCGCGCCCCAGGCCGTCGGCGCGGACGGCCGGCGGGTGGTCGGCAGTCGGACGTTACTCGTCCTTCCCGACGAGACCTCCCCCCAAGCCAGCATCTATGCCCGTTTCGACACGTGGGAGCTCGACACGGGTGGCCAGCAGCGCCTCGTCCGCGACGGGGAGACCATCGACGTCGACGGCTCGAAATTCGTGCTGGTGCTCCCGGACGCGCGCCCGGAGCTCGCACGGACCAAGACGCTCGAGCCGCGCGCGCGCCTGGCCTCCGGCTGGGCGTCCTTTAGGGTGAGCACGAGCGAGGATCACGTGCGCCTCACCCTCGGCGTGGAGGACGGAGCGCGCGAGCTGTCGCCGCGAGCGTTCGATTACATGCTGCTCACGCTCGCGCGCCGCCGAAAGCGCGATCAAGAGAACGGTATCTCCGCGGACGAAGCGGGGTGGGCCTACGCCGACGAGCTCTCCACCCAGCTCGCGACCACGCCAGAACGCTTGAACGTCGACGTCCACCGCGCCCGCCAAGCCGTGTCCCGCCTCGGCCTGTTCGATGATCCGGACAACATCGTGGAGCGCCGTCCGGGCGAGCTCCGCATCGGCACGGGCAAGTTGACGGTCGAGAGGAGCGGCGCGCGCGGGGGAGACTCGGCGCCTCCCACGCCGGGCCGCGGGCGGACGCGCTCGGGGTAGAGCCGCGCCGCCGGCGTCGTTCAGGTGTCGACGCGCAGCCGATAGCCCACGCCCGGCACCGTCAAGAGATAGCGGGGTTGAGCCGGCTCGAGCTCGAGCTTGTAGCGAAGCTGGCGCATGTAGACGCGCAGGTACTGCCGCTCGTCGATTGCTTCCGAGCCCCACACGGCGCGCAGAAGCTCCCGGTGGCTCACGACGCGCCCCGCGGCGCGTGCCAGCACCGCCAAGAGGTCGTGCTCCGTCGGCGTGAGGTGGACCTCCTCGTCGGCGAGCCACGCTTGGCGCCGCGTGAGGCTCACGCGGAGCTCTCCCGTGCAAAACTGGGCCACCGGCACCGTGCGCGCTTCCTGCGTCGCGCGCAGCGTCGCGCGGATGCGTGCCAGAAGCTCGCCGGCGCCGAAGGGCTTCGTCACGTAGTCGCTCGCGCCGCGATCGAGCGCGAGGATCTTCGTCTCTTCGCGATCACGCGCCGAGATCACGATCAGCGGGATGCCGCGTTGCGTGCGGATGCGCCCGGCGATCTCGAGCCCGTCGACGTCGGGTAACCCGAGGTCGAGCAGCACCAAGCCAACGCTGTGCATCCGCAAGAGCTCGAAGGCGCGTGCGCCGCTCGCCGCCTCGATGACGTGATAACCATTGTGGGCGAGCGTGGTGCGGAGAAAGCTCCGCATGTGCGCTTCGTCTTCGACGACGAGCACGGTGAGCGGGGTCTGTGTGAGGGCGGCGGCGTTCATGCGCTCAATCGATTCTCGGGGGGCCGTGATAGCGGCGAAGACAAGGGTAGCGAGAGGCGGACGACGGCGCCGCCCCGGTCGCGGTTGGCGATCGCGATCGTGCCGCCGTGCGCGTCCAGGATGGCGCGACAGATGGTGAGGCCGAGTCCGACCCCACCGTCGCCCGGCGAGCGCGCGCCACGGTAGAAACGCTCGAAGAGGCGCTCGCGCTCGCCTTCCCGGACGCCCGGACCGCGATCGCGGAGCTCGACGAATGCGCTCTCGCCGCGGCTTTCCGCTTCGATCTCGAGCGGCGAGCCTTCCGGCGTGTAGCGCAACGCGTTCTCGAGCAAATTCACGAACACCTGCTCGACGAGCACGGCGTCCATCGGGATCATCGGGATTTCCGCGGGGATGCGCGTGAGGATCGGTCGCGCACCGAGGCGACCGCGCAGGCGCCCGAGCGCGGCTTCCACGACTTCCTCGAGCGGCTCCGGGCGCTTCTTCGCTTCGATCGCGCCGTGCTCGAGGCGCGCGACGTCGAGCAGGTTCGTGACCAGTTGGTTCAGGCGCTGTGATTCCTCCACGATCGCGGAGGTGAGCGCGGTGCGCGACACCGGATCGAGACGCTCGCCGTCGCGCAAAAGCTCGGTCCCGGCGCCGAAGATCGCCGCGAGCGGCGTCCTGAGGTCGTGCGATACGGCGCTGAGGAGCGAGCTCCGGAGCCGCTCGGTCTCGATCAGGAGCTCCCGTGCGCGCGCCGCGGCTTGGTGCCGGCGGGTTCGCTCGCCGAGCCCGCTGATGACGCCCGCGACGACCGTCATCACCGTGAGCGTGAAGACGCCCGAGAGATCGCCCGGTCGAAAGCTGAAGATGGGCGGAATGAAGAAGAAATCGAAGCTCAGGGCCGTGAGCGCCGCCGTGAATAGCGACGGCCCGAGCCCGAGCCGCGTGGAAACCGCGACGAGGCCGAGCAAGCTGATCATGTCGAGATCGGAGACGGGGAGGTACGGCGAGAGCGCGCCGCTCACGGCCGTCGAGGCGGCAACCGCGAGAAACCCCCAAAAATACTCGCGAAAATCCGCCTGCATGGCGGGTCGCCCAGGGTCGGGGCTCATCGAATCTTTATAACTCCCTTAGGTCGAAGAAAATGGCACGAAACATAGGTGACGCAATTCCACCCGCATCATCGCGGACGAATTGGCCGCCAAGCGATGAGCTGCGTCGGGTGTGCGGTGTGTGTGTGTGAACCGAACCCTCGAGGCCCTTTTTCGGGTGCATCGGGTTCGCTCGACGGCCAATTCAGCTGGTTCGTCTGGTCCGAAGTCCTCCCCTGAAAAACGAGCGAGCCGCGCCGAGGTATTCCCCCGGCGCGGCTCGAGCTCGTCGATCACGAGTGCTACTTCGCGACCGCTGCGACGTTGGGGCGCGCCGCGGGGCCGCCTTCTGAAGCGGGGCCACCCATGCCCGAGAGTCCGACGTGGAGCTCCGGGTAGGCGTGTCCGCCGTGCTCGGAGATGTCGAGACCTTCGAGCTCCTCTTCCTTGGAGATGCGTAGGGTGCCCGTTGCCTTCACGGCGTACATGAGCGCCATGCCCGCCGCGAACGTGGCCAGCGTGACCACGCCGCTGCCGATGCATTGCGCCACCAGCTGGTCGGAGCCACCGCCGTAGAAGAGGCCCTTCACGACCGCACCGGCCGAGTCGTCCGCGCCCATCGGGCCCGCCGCGCCGTACTTGCCGCACGCGAAGAGCCCGAGGCTCAACGTGCCGAAGATACCGCACGCGCCGTGCACGGCGACCGCGCCGACGGGGTCGTCCACGCGGATCCACTCGACGACATCCACCGCGAGCATGCAGACGACGCCTGCGATGGCGCCGATGAGAATCGCGCCGCCCGGCGTGACCCAGTAGCAGGGGCAGGTGATCGCGACGAGACCGGCGAGGAAGCCGTTCACGGTCGCGCCGCAGTCCCACTTCTTGCTGCGCGGGTAGATGAAGGCGAGCGCCGAGAGGCCGCCGCCGCACGCTGCGAGCGTCGTATTGGCAGCAACGCGGCCGCAACCCGCGGCGTCCATCGCCGAGAGCGTGCTGCCGGGGTTGAAGCCGTACCAGCCGAACCAGAGGATGACGCCGCCGACGGAGGCGATCACCATGTCGTGGCCCGGGGGCATGCCGCCGCCGTCGCGCTTGAACTTGCGCCCGAGACGCGGGCCGAGCGCGATCGCGCCAGCCAGCGCGACGAAGCCGCCGATCGTGTGCACGACCGTGGACCCGGCGAAGTCGTGGAACGGCACGGGCTTGATGGTGTTGAGCCAGCCGTCCGGCCCCCACGCCCAGTGCCCGATGATCGGGTAGATGAAGCCGCTCACGCCGAAGCTATAGAGCAAGTCGCCCACGAACCCGGTGCGGCCGACCATGGCGCCCGAGGTGATCGTGCTGCAGGTGTCGGCGAACGCGAACTGGAACAGCCAGAACGCGAGGAACGCGACGCCGCTCGAGCCATAGGTGTCGGGCGCTCCGGCAAGGAAGAAGTACTGCTTGCCGATGAACCCGTTGCCCGCGCCGAACATGAACGCGAAGCCCCAAGCCCAGAACAGGATGCCGCAGAGGCACGTGTCGACGATGCCCTCGAGCAGGATGTTCACGGTCTCCCGCGTCCGCGAGAAACCAGCCTCGAGCATCATGAAGCCCGCCTGCATGAAGAACACGAGGAAGGCCGCGATCACGGTCCACATCGTGTTGATGGGGTTGACGAAGGCGGGGGGGGCCTCCGGGGTATCCGCGTACGCGGGGCTCGAGAAATACCAATTGAAAGCGCAAATCGCGCCGACGACAGCCGCAGCGCCGAGCACTTTGCCCGCGACCAAGGTCGCGAACAAACGACGGTACTCCGCCTGCCTCATGCGCCGCATGAGTTCGTGAAGCATCGGGACTCCTGTAATTTTGCCCGTGTCAGGAGCACACGGGCACGGGTGTGTGTGTGTGTCCCTCACGTTACGGGCACTTCATTTCTGCTCCTTTTCGGATCCGTTGCGCGGCAACGAAAGAAGCGGAAACGAGGCGGCGAACCTGAAAGAACTTTGTCGTCGCGGCGCGTCGAGCGTCCCGATCAGCGCGGGAGATGCGGCGAGGCGTCGGAAGCGCGTGGCGGAGGCCTCATTGCGAGAACCGAGAACCGCCCGCGCCGCATCGCGTGCGGCACGCGTCATTGCAGGAACCGGGAACCGCTCGCGTCGCACCCGGTAGCGGCACGCCGATTTACGAGAACCGGGAACCTCTCGCGTCGCATCCGTCTCTAGGACTCAACCACTAATCCATCGTTTTTGGATGGATGTCAGTTGGACAAGAGTGTCGTTTTGGCGGCGAACGACATTCGAGCTCAATCGACGAAGAACAGAGGCAGAAAAGGCTTGCAGCGCCGACGCCGCAGCCGCAGACGGATTGGCGAGGTGCAGTGGTGCACCACCGTGTGCAGTGGGATGCACACGGAACAATCTGCCGAGGGACGCCTCGACACCAGCAATGGAGATCTCATGAAGACCTATGCCTGGCTGTTCGTAACGATATTTACCGGCTGCAGCACGGCGCCCGTGGATCCACTGGATTCGAGCGCATACACGCGTTTCTCCGCGAAAGTGAGCGTCGACGTCGGCGAGCGCCACGACGTTTACGAGTACTACCGCGACGGCTCCAAGCTGCGCTTCGTGCCCACGGAAGGCGGCTTCGTCGCGCCCGAGGGGCCGGGGCGCGTCGCCATCATCATCGATACCGACGCGAAGACCGCAATGGCGATCTCGTATGATCGGAAGCAATTCTCTTCGATTCCGTTCGCCAAGGCGAGCGCAGGCCTGGAAGGACAGGTCGCGTGGAAGCACGAAACGCAGCGCGCTGCGCGGCCCGAGGCGCAACATGAAGCGCCGGCCGAGATCGTCTCACGCGACGACCTCGGAGAGGAGATGGCAGCCGACCATTCCTGTCGAGTTCAGCGCGTCGTAACCAAGATCCACGACGGCGAGACGCAGAGCACGGAGGTCTGGAATGCCGACGACCTCCGCGGCTTTCCGGTCAAGATGCATACGACTCGCGCGGGCCGCAGCATCACGACCACGTTCACGGACGTAAAGCTCGACGCGGGAGTCGAGCCCAGCATGTTCACGATCCCAGTCGGGTTCACCGACGCCAACGCCAGCCACAGGAGCGCCCAATGACCCAGTTGAAATGCCTCTTCGGCACGGGTTTGCCCTGTGCGGCCGTGAGCTTTGCCGCGGCAGCATCGTTGTTCATGGTCGAGAAGCCCGCTCGCGCCGGCGCGGAGCCCAACCTCCTCGACGATGAACGCGGCAACGTTGCGCTGCAAGGCGGGCTCTCGACCGCCTACAGCGCCGCCGCCGCACTCGCCGGACTCGGTGACCCCTTGGTGGAGAGTCCCTTCCCCATTCACGTGCCGTTGCGCGTGATCGAACACCCGGAGATTCACAATCTCTATTGGGACGACGATTGGGAAGCGCACAATCCGGACGCTCCGACGCGCTCCCAGATCGACGCCGGCGTCGCAGCGCTCACTTCGAGCAATTATTTCGACGCGGCCAGCGAGTACGGCGTCTCTTCGCCGTCGTTCAACGGCTCGCACGGCTCGAGCACGTTTTGCCTCTTGGACGACCCGGGGCCCCACGCCGAGTTCGTCGAGATCGTGCACTGGGTCGGTTGCGAGACGGCGGTCGGCTCCGTCGGGGGCCTGTTCCCCTCGATCACCGGCGTTCCGAAGCCGGACGACAACAACCTCTACTCCGTGTACTTGCCGACGACCGCCGATCTCGTTGACGGAAGCTGTGCGGCACCCGCGTATCACTTCTACACGTCCGTGCCCGACGTCGGCATTGAGTGCTTTCCGTTCCCACCCTTCTGCGGTCCGATGCCGTTCGCGCGCACCGTCCCCTACACGGTCGTGGTCACGAAGTGTCTCACCAGTCCCCGCACGCTGGACGAGGTCATGGCAGGGGCAAGCCACGAGATCATCGAGGCGTCGACCGATCCGTTCGTCGGAACGGGTTGGATCAACGCCAGCGTCATCACGGACGCCATCCTCAGCTCCGACGATCTCGAGTCCTTCATCGACTCATTTTCGAGCGTCGCCTTGGACCTCAAGGTCGGGGAGGCGTCGGACATCTGCGAACCGGGCGGTACGCACACGGATCCCCCCGCGTCCCAGCACCCGACGCCCGTCGTGAACCTGCCCGCGTCGGATCCCGCGCTCGGTCAGGACCACATCCAAGTCGAGACCTATTGGTCGAACGCGCAGGACCGCTGCGTACCGCTCAGCCCGCCGATCGCCAAATGCAAGGACATCACGCTGGACGCGGACAGCACCTGCCACGGCAAGACGATCACAGCCGCCGCGATCGACAACGGGAGCACGGACGACAAGGGCCCGCCGTCGTTGTCGATCGACAATTCGGGGCCGTTCCCGCTCGGTACGACGACGGTGACGCTCACCGCCACCGACTCCGACATGCTCACGGACACCTGCACGGCCACGGTGACCGTGCGCGACGTCACGCCACCCGTTCTCACTTGTCCGGTGGCCGTCGACAAGCTCTGCACGGGCGCGAGCGGAGGCGTGCCGACGTTCACGACGAGCGCCGTCGACAACTGTGGCGGAGCGAGCAGCCCGGTGTGCACACGACCCTCGGGCACGTCGCAGCCGCTCGGGACCGTACCCGACACGTGCAATGCGACGGACCCTTCGGGCAACGTCGGGAGCTGTATCTTCAACGTGACGGTCGTGCTCGGTGACGATCCCGTGTGCTGCCCGGCGGGCACGCACGTGATACTCGGGACGTCCAACAACGATCCCTTGAACGGGACGAGCGGCTCCGACTGCATCATCGGTCGTGGCGGCCAGGATCGGATCAACGGCAACGGCGGCAACGACTTCATCTCGGGCGGCGACGGCGACGACATCATCTCCGGCGGTCCCGGGAACGACGTGATCTTTGCGGGCTCCGGGCAAGATCAGGTGACCGGCGACGCCGACAACGATTTCATCGACGGCGGCGACGGCGACGACCAGTGCTTCGGCGGGGACGGAAACGACACCGTGCTCGGCGGGCAGGGACAGGATCGCCTGTTCGGTGAGAACGGCGACGACAACCTGGTCGGGCAGGCCGGCGACGATCGGCTCGACGGTGGCGCTGGGAACGACATGCTGACCGGCAGCGGTCTTCACGACACGTGCACGGGCGGCCCCGGCACGAACACGTTCCTCATGTGCCAGACACAGCTCTAAGCTCGACACGCACGCGCCGGGCCGGCAGCACGGTCTCCACGTAATGACCATGGTGCCGGCTCGGCGTGCGGCCTAACGTCGCACGCATGCTCAGGGGCAAAGTGGGCGTTTTCCTGGCGCTGCTCATGCTCGTCGATTGCGGTGGTTCCGGTTCCGGGGCGACCAATGTCGCGCAGAGCCTCGAGGACCGGGATCACGACGGCTGGTTCAGCGCAGCAACGAACGCCGCGATGACCCTGACCCTCACCTCCGCCGTGTTCCCGGCCGTCGGGGCCTACGAAATCCACGTGGACGACGCGCGGTTCCCGCTGAACGCCGCGGCCAACGGAAGCTTCTCCCTCGACCCCGGTCAGAGCTCGACGCAAGCGATCAACCTACCGGTCGCGACGCGCGTGCGCGGCGTGAACGGGCTCGGCACATCGGGCACGCCGTTCGGGGCGAACGTCAAGGTCATGTACCACACGCCGCCGTTCGGCGAGCCAACCTTGACGGTCGGCACCGCGCGCGTCGCGTTCGGCGAAACGAACGGCGCGCTGCCGCCGACGACGTTGAGCTTCACGTTCGGCACCGTTACCTTGAATTTCTCGGTGATGACGACGCTCTTCGCCGATCCGAATCCGGACGACCCTGTGGGTGACAGCGACGGCGACGGCATTCCCGAGAGCATCGAGGCACGCCTGTCGGCGGTGTTCGGCGGGGTGTTCGACCCGCGCTCCGGCAGCGCGCGCGACATCGACTTGATCGTCGGCAGCGTCGACCCGGCATTCGCGTTGGCCGAGGGGGCGCGCCAAGGCATGCGCACTCAGTTCCTCCTGCACGACTTCAACCTGCATATCGACACGGGCGCGCCCGGCGCTGGCCCCGTCGAGGGCGGCCTGATGAATCTCGCGGGAACCGGCGCCAGCACGACGGGCGACGTGACGCCGGCTCAAGCGCTCGCCGTTCGCAACCTCAATGTCTCGCCCACGCGCCGCGCGACGTCCTACTTCGCGCTGCTTGCCGCCAACACCTCGCTCGACGGAACGGCTGCCACACGCGCGTTCGGGTGGACCGGTCTCGGCGCGACCGTCATGCGCACCGGCTTCGTCGGCATCAACGACATTGCCTGGTACCAGGGCGGCGTCCTCATGCACGAGCTCGGCCACTCACTCGGCCTGTGCCATCCCGTCGACCAAGACGGCACCACGACGGGCGGCCGTGGCGGCAGCATGTGCGGGGTCTGCGCGGCCATCCCCACGGTCGAGCGCGACAACGGCGGTTCGGTCATGGGCGCGCCCTCGGACGACCCGAACTTCGTAGCAGCGGGCATCAACGCGCTGCGCCGGCCGCTCGACTACACGGTAGGCCGATGGGGACTCGTGCGCCCGGGGTGTGCGTTTACGCCGTGACGAGCCGCTGACTCGAGGCTTGGTGTATCCTGCCAGGCATGGTCCAAATCATGGAGCCGTGTGGGGCATGCCAGAAGCCGGTGCGGAACGCCGACGACTTCTGTGAGGCGTGTGGCGCACCGATCCCTCCCGAGCAGAAGAAACGGCTCAAGGATCGCTATGACGTGGCCAACGTCGACTTCACTCCGCACGCACAACGGGTCCAAGGTGCACAGAAGACGATCGGATGGCTGTCGTTTCTTTTCGTGTTCAGCGGCGTTGCGCTGTTCTTCATGTCGAAGAGCAAGAGTGAGGAAACGTTGCGCAAGCTCGGCGCCGCCGATCCGTCGACGCCGCTGGCGAACGCCGTCACCGGGGCAGAAACCGTAGGGGAGCTTCGGACCGTCCTCGAGCAAGAGGCGTGGCGGGCGCTCGGGCTGAATCTGTTCTTGGCCGTCGTGATGCTCGGGCTCTGGTTCTGGTCCAAACGAGCCGCGCTGCCCGCCGTGATCACGGCCCTTGGTATCTACCTCGCCGTGCTGGTCGGTAGCGCACTTTACAACCCTGCATCACTGGCGCAGGGAATCATCATGAAGGTCCTCATCATCGGCGCTCTCATCAAGGGGGTCAAATCGGCCCTCACCGCGCGCAGGCTCGAGCTCGCGCGTTGAAACTCGAGCTCCGGTGCCAAGCGTGCGCCGCTAGCGGCAGTGACGGCGCGGTCTTTTGCCGTCGCTGCGGCGGACGTCTCGAGCAGGTGCTCGTCGACGAGGATCGGGCACCGCTCGGCCCGCCTCCGGCGACCGAGGAGGACGCGCATCGCTTGCTGCGCGACCTTTGGTGGCTCGGCGCGGGCCCGGTGGTGATTGGAGTGCTTTACGGCATCTGGGTTCGGCTCGTCGGAGACTCGGCGGTTGCGAGCGTCGTGGCGGACGGCGCCGTTGCCTGTCTTGCGCTCTCCGGTGCGATCATGAATCGCCGGCTCGTGCGCCGCGCGCTGCGCTTTCCGGGAGCGCGCGGGTGGGGAGCCACGTTGCTCGTCGCGCTCGTGGCGGCGCCGACCGTGATGCTGCTGTTTTCGCTGCTCGAGACGCTCGGATTTCGCTTCAGCGGGGGCTATCTCGGGCCGTACGTCGACGACGGCTGGCCGCCCTGGGTCGGGTTCGTTTCGGTGGCCGTCGTCACGCCGCTCTCCGAAGAAACCCTATTTCGTGGCTTGATTCAGCCCAAGCTCGAGCAGTTCGTGCGCCCGACGGAAGCGCTCATCGTGCAGGCCGCGCTGTTCTCCGCGGCGCACCTCAGCATGGTCATCCTCGTCACTCACTTCTTGATGGGGCTTTCCTTCGGGTGGGTGCGGCGCAGGACTCAGAGCCTGCTTCCCGGCATCCTCCTGCACGGCGCCTGGAACGCCTGGGTCGTGGCGCACAGCGGCTGAGCTTCAGGGCGCGTTCCCCAAATAGATCCGGCACCATCGCTCCGGATCCGCGATCCCTTCTTTCTCCATCACGGCACGGCCCTCGGGTTCCCCCGCGCGCATGCGAAGCGCCGCCGCGTGAACCGACATGCCGGCGCGGTCGTAGGCTTCGACGGCCTTCCGCGCGCACTGACGAGCGGCGCCGGCGTCGCCGCTCTGCTCGGCAAGACCGGCGCGCAACGTCGCGCCGTAGCCCTCCGCGTACGCGCGCTCGGTCTTGGCGAGCCAGTCGGCACAGTGCCGGACGCGGGCCAGGTTCGCCTGTTGGTTCCCGGCGGCGCGCCGCGCCAGCTCAATCGTCCCTTCGAGGAACGCCGCCTCGGCGCGCATGAGCTGCACCGAGAGCAGGCCCGAGCCACGGAGCTCGGGCCACATCTCGCGGAACCGCGCGTGGGCGCTCTCGACCGCGCCGTCGTAGAGCTCACACCAGATCGCGGCCCTGACCGTGAACAGGTGCTGGAACGTGAACTCCCGGGTGCCCCATTGCGAGAGAACGTCGACGGCCTGGTTGCGCGCCGCGACGGGGAGTCCGGCGGCGAGCTTGAGCTTGGCGTCGAGGCTCGTCCCCACGAGCTGCGAGAAACGATCGCCGCTGTGCTCGCTGCGGCGGGCGAGCGTGACGACCTGCGTGCGCGCTTGACGGAAGCGGCCGAGCCAGATCAACGCTTGAGCGGTCGTGTGATCGCAGACGGAAAGCTCCCATCCGACGCCCACGCAGGACTCGAGGGCCGGCGCGACGCGGTCCAGGTATTCGACCGATTCCGCGAAGCGTCCGAGCGCCGTGGCGGCGACACCTTTTGCCAATCCGACGCGCGCGCGGAGCACCGGATCGTCCGTTTCGAAGGAGAGCCGCTTTGCCTCGTCGAGGATGCGCGCGGCGCGGCGCTCGTCCCGCGGCTGCCCGGCGTAAGCACCCATCACTCCGTAGTAGTCGAGCCCGACGATGATCCCGCGCTGGTACCCGGCGGCGAGCGAGCGCGTGAGCGCCTCGAGCGCGAAGTACCCGCCCAGCGTCGGGCTGAACGTCGCGTAGCCGCGGAGCGCAGAGAGCAGCAGCTCGATCTGGTCTCGAACGGCAGGATCCGTGGCTGCCCGCAGGCGCGCCTTGGTTCCGCGAAGCTTGAGCCACGCCAGGTTCTTGACGATGCCGGCGATGGCGTACGCTCGATTCGTGGGAAAACGCAGGCCCACGTCGGACAAGAGGAGCGATAGCACCTCCGTGCCGCGGTCGATCTCGCCACTGACGAGGTAGTGCTCCGCCGCTTGACGCCGCAATTCCAAGGGGCGACGCGCCCCGGAGGGCGCGGCGGCGGAATGCTGGGCCGCGTCCATGTAAGCGTCCGCGGCGTCCTTCGAGCGGCCTTGGCTCGAGAGGGCCCGCGCGAGCTTCTCGCGCAGCTCGAGCTCGTCGGGTGCCTCGGTTCCGAGTGCCAGCGCGGTGCGATAGAGACGCGCTGCTTGGTCGAACGCGAGAGCTTCGTAGGCGCGGTCGCCGGCACGGATCGCGAGCTCGGCGGCGCGGTTTCGCTCGCCGCTCTGCGCGAGGTGATGCGCCAAGAGCTCGGGGTCCGGATCGGGCGCTCGCTCGAGGGCGCTCGCCAATGCAGCATGCAGGGCGCGGAGCGACGCGTCGTCCAAGGAAGCCGAAACGGTTTCGCGGACGCGATCGTGGTACGCGGTGAGCCGGCGCTGTCCGCCGCTCGCTCCTCGAATCAGGCGCGCACGCTGCAGCAAGCCGAGCGCGCCCGCGGCGTCTTCGACGCCCGCTGCGGCGATCACGACCTCGAGCTCGACCGGACGGGCCGCGAGGCTGATCGCCTCGAGCAACCGCCGCGCCGGGCTTTCGAGCGCCGCAATGCGCGTGGACAAGACTCGATCGAGCGTCATCGACTCCGCGCCACCGCCCTGGTGGGACCAGTGCACGAGCTCGCGCAGGAAGAACGGGCTGCCGCGGCATTCCTCGCTGATCGCGCTCGCCGTGTCCGGCGTCGCGGCATCACCGAGCAGCGCTTCGGCGAGCATCCGCGTGTCGCGCCCATCGAGCGGCCCGACGGAGAGCGTGCGGACGGCCACGCCGTCGATGGCCCGCGTCGCGGCGAGCAGGCTCGCCAGCGGACCGGCCGTTCCGACCTCCTCGGCCCGGTACGTGCCGATGAAGAGGAGCGGTGGCGGATCCGGCGGGCTCAATAGGTCGATCAGCAGCCGAACGCTGTCGTTGTCGGTCCACTGCAAGTCGTCGATGAACAGCACCAAGGGGACGCGATCCGCGACCCGCACGAGCAGCTGCCGCAGGGCGCCGAATGCGCGCCGCCGGAGCTCGTTGGGATCCGCGGCTTCGTCCGGACGACCCTGGGAGCGCGCCACGACGTCGACACGGCTCAGCACGGGGAAAATTCGGGTCAGCTCGTGAATGTCGCGCGGGACGAGCCCCGCCGCCTCGGCGAGCGGCAGTTGTCCGAGGTAGCGAGTCAGCCCGTCGATGGCGCCGTCGAGCGCCTTGTAGGGCACGGACTCGCGCTCGTAGCAGCGACCAGCGAGCACGACCGTCCCGCGCGCGCGCGCGTGATCGCAAAATCGTTCGACGAGCGCCGTCTTCCCCATGCCCGATGTGCCTTGAACGAAGACGAGACGAGGCGTTCCGTCGAATGTCTCGAGCGCATCCCGCAGGCTCCCGAGATCATCGCGGCGGCCGACGAACGACACGTCGCGCAAGGACGGGGGCGCCGAGCGCGCGCTGATCGGCGGCGGGCGATCTCCGAGGCAGCGGAGGATCTCGTCACCCCCCGGCCGATCCGCGGGCGTGCGGCAGAGAAGTCGCATGCAGAGCTCGGCCAAATCGTCGGGCGCGGCGGGCGAGCGCTGCGCGATCGGCTGCGGATCGCCAGCGAGCTTGGCGACCATGACCTCTCGCGCGCCCCCGACGTACGGCGTGCTACCGCACAGCGCCTCGTAGAGCATGGAGCCGACGGCGTACCAGTCGCTCGCCGCGGTCTCGGGATCACCGGACACCTGTTCCGGCGCCATGTAGGCCGGCGTTCCGGCGATCTCCTGATCGAGTGCTCGCGTCGTTTCCTCACGCGACTTCTCGCCCACCAAGCCGAAGTCTAAAATGACTACGCGTCCGTTCGGCGTGATCAGCACGTTCGACGACTTCAGATCGCGATGCAGCTTGCCCGCCGCATGAATCGCCTGAATGCCGGCGACCAGCTGAACGAGCGCGCTCCGCAGGCGTTCGGCGTCGAGCGCCGGCGGGGACGGCCAGAGCGGCGGGCGGATCGTCTCGGCGGACGGCTCGACGGTGCCGAGGACGAGCGTATCGGCGAGGGCCGCCCCCGTGCCCGAGCGCACGTGCTCGAGAAAGGTCTCGCCCTCGACGACCTCCATCGTGAAAAACCAGCGGCCGTCCTCCGCGAACAGCTCGTGAAGGGTCATCAGGTTTTGGTGGCGGACGTCGGCGAGCGCCCGAAACTCTTGCTTGAACCGGTAGATGCCGGGGCCGTCGCCGTGCGACAGCATCTTCAGAGCCACCTGACTCCTCGTGTCCCGGTCGAACGCTTCGTACACGACTCCCATGCCGCCGCGCCCGAGGCGGCGCTGGATGACGAAGCGTCCCCCGAGCAGCGAGGCGCCCGGCAAGAGCTCGGACCCGTGCTCCGATGCAAAGCCGCTCGTCGGTGGGTTGGTCCAATGCTCGCCGGAGTCCTCGACGGAGCCGGCGCCGCGCGGAGCGGTGCTCATTCGGCCCTGCTGGCTGCCGTTCGCACCGCTTGGCCGATCGAGGCCAGGCGCGCGCCGCTCCCCGAAGGCTCACTCGATTTGAGCCGCATGAGGGTCGAGGCGATCGCGGCAAGCTCGCCCACTTCGTTCCCGGGCCCCGGCGGTGACGCGGTCTGAAGCGCGTAACCGGAGGCGATGAAATTCAAGCTCGCGCTCACGAACGCGGGCTGCCACAGCGCCATCTCGAGCATGTAGGCAAGGGCCTGCACTTCGTTGAATCCCGCCGGCGGCGTGGCGGGCGGCGGGCCGAGCAAGCCGTTCGCCACGAGGATTTCGATGAGCACGCCCGCGAGCCAAGCCTGCAGGTCCGCAGGATCCGTCGATTCGCTCGTGCCGCTTCCGGGGGGCGCGCTCGCGGCATAGAGCCGCTGGCACAGCATGGTGAGCGCCGTGCAAATCGTCGCTTGGGGGATCGGTGTCGGTGCCGGTGGCGCCGCGCCGGCGCTCGCCGTCGCGGCGGAGCCGTTCGCGGCGGCGACGGCCTGGGCTGCGCCGTTTGCTCCCTTGGCGGTAGCGTTGCCTCGCAGCGACAGGTCCTCGAGCACCTGCTCAGCGACGAACCGCCCGCACGTGACCGCGCCATCCATGTAGCCGAGCGACTGACGAAAGTCCGAGTAGGTCCCGGTCTGCCCGAGCGTTTGCCAGTTCGGGATGAAGCAGGGTGCAGGGCTCTGCCGGGTTGCCGGGGGCTTGCAGGAGAGCTCGGCAGCCGCGAAGTACACCTTACCGCCGACGGGGGAATCGAAGGCTTTCGCCGGCGCGTCGCTACCCGTGAGGATGCCCGGCTTGAAAACCGTGTTCGGGCCGCCAGGAATGAGCGGCGTGCTCTGGTCCCAGGTGAACCACTTGAGGTCGATGTACTCGCTCGAGGTCGAGAGCGCGCGCGTATCGTTGAAGAGATCGCAAAGCGCCGTCGTCACCCACTTGACGATGCGCTCCTTGGTCGCGTCCTTGAGGAGATCCTGGGCTTCTGACCCGATCGTGAAAGTCATCAGCGCGTAGCAGCCCTGGTCGCTATAACCGGGCGCTGAACCGACGGGACTATAGTCCATCACCCAGATCACCGGATAGTCGTTGGCGCCGCAATACCCGGTGTACTGGGGCACGCCTTCCTTCTGCGGATCGGTTTGCGCGAGAACGTTGCGCCACCACGGCGACTTGTAGAAGACCTGGCACTTGACCGTGGTGCCCATCGACTGCGACGTGATCGCCTTCCAGGCTGGCGGCAACTCCGGGGCGAACAGGAGCTTGCTCGCGCTCGCGGGCGAGGTCGCGACGATGAGCTTCTTCGCGCGGAACGTCCGGTCCGCGGTGGTGACGGTGACGCTGCCCTCGTCCCCGTGGTCGACCTTGCTCACCACCTGACCGCGGAAGATTTGCTTCGCGACCGGCGCGGCGAGCTTCTCGACCAGCGAGTCGAGCCCGCTCGCCAAATAGTACTGCTGGGGCCCTCCCTGCTCGTCGTTGACCTCGTTCAAGAAGCCGCCGTTGCAGGCGCAATACCAGAAGAAATAGAACGCGGACACCTGGTCCGCTTCGACGCTGATGACCGCCTCGACGGAGACTCGCAAGAGGGAGCGGGCGCCCGGCGGGAGTCCCAAAGAGCCGAGCCAGTCGAGCAGCGTGACTTGATCGAGCTCGGTCACCCAAGCGGGTGATTCCCAGGGTGAGAGCACGTTGATCGACTGCTCGACGGCTTGAATGAGCCCCACGATCACGAGCACGCCCATGACATCCCAAAGCCCGAGGTCAGGCGGGACACCACCGATGCCGAATAGGGCTTCGTCGCGGTCGTAGGGGTACCGCTTCCCCGCGATCATCATCACCTGCTCCTTGTACGGGAGCCGTGCGGCATAACCGTCGACGAGATCGTCGCGTGACAGCAAGCCTTGCTCGATCGCTCGCTGGATGAGCTCCCACAGCGCGGTCTGCGACTGTCCGACGTACTGAGCGCCGTGCTCGAAAGCGGTCGTGCGGCGGGCACCCGTCGCGTCGAGCCACTCGTATTCGTAGCTGAAGGCTCGGCCGCCGAGGCGGCTCGGATGCCCCTCGAGCAGAGCGAACGTCACCGCGGCGTCCGGGTGCGCTCCGTTGTGCTCGTGAAGCGCGAGCGCAGCGCTCACCCCGGTCCATCCCCCTCCGACAATCAACACGTCCACATCCGTGATCATCACGACACCCTTTCGCTGCGCCCTGACCTGAAAGTCTAGACCAATGTGTCGGCTACCTGCAGCATGCGTCCGGGTGCGACATTTCGCGCTTGTGTGCGACAAGCCCCCCGCGCCGGACTACTTGCGGGATGCGAGAACGTGCCGAAGCGCCGCGAGCGCCGCCTCGCGATTGTCGAAGGGGGTCACGCGGGCATCGTCCTCGCGCGCGTACCGCTGGACCTGCAGCTTGCCGGGAAGCGAGCTCACGACGAGCGCCACCTCGAGCCAGTCGGAACAGAGTCGTTGTCGAAACGGAGCGAACGCCTGCTCGAACGCCTCGTCGTTTCGCCCCACGGCCGCGCTCACGTCCACGAGCAAGCACGAGCTGCTGCGATTGACGGTGGCGAGCGCACGAACGGCGGCGCCCCAGACGCGTTCGAGATCCTCGAGCTCGACCCGGGTCGGCCTGCGAATGACCGCGACGATGTTCTCGCCCGGGAGGGCGTGCACCTGAATGTGCTCGTTGTCGAACGGGTGCGACGGCATCGACGACGCATGAGACTACCACGCGGAGGGACTTACCCCCCTCCTCTGCTTCTCGCGGCTCGCCACGAGCTTGCGATCCTTCGGCCCCTGGCACAGAACGGCCCGGCTTGCCCAAGCCAAGGAAATTCGCTCCCCACCGACCCCTGCGCGCGCTTTCGGAACGAGCGAGAGCGAAACCAACCGTCCCGACCACCAAGGCTCGAGGCGACAGTGACGACGCGACGTTCGCCGCTGCGGCAAGCGCGCTCGGCGTGGCCGCGCTCGCGCCAGGCGGGGCGCGTGTCAAAGCCCCAACGACTCGTGCTGCGCCGGTCGTGCAAGCGGAGTCGGAGTTCGTGGTGCGCGAGGAGGACGGCTGGATCGAGGGCTATCGGAGCAAGCTCGGCCCGCGTGTGCTCGAGCGCGTGCGCGGCAATCCACGCGCGACGCTCGACTTGCACGGCCTCCGCCTGGCGGAGGCGCGCGACCGGCTCACCGTTTTTCTCTCGCGCGCGCCGTACCCCTCAGCCGCGGTCGTCCTCGTCATCGTGGGCAAAGGGCGACACTCCCCCGGCGGTCGCCCCGTGCTTGCCGGGGAGATCGCGACCTGGCTCAGTCGAGGAAGCGGCGCCCGTCGCGTGCTCGCCTTTCGCACCGCTCCACCCGAGCTGGGCGGCAGCGGCAGCGTCCTCGTGCTCCTAGCGCCGGCACCGACACTTTGAGCTGCCTCGCGGGCTCCAAAGTTCGACTATACTGGCGCCTTGGCGAACGAAGCGCTCGTGCAGGAGGTCAAGGCGATCGTGGGTCTTGCGAAAGACGGTGATCTCGATGGCGCCTACGACCGCTACCGCACCTTGTTCGGCGGTCCCGATTTCGCCGCGTACCGTATCGAGGATCAGCGCCAGGCCTTGCGGCTGATGGTCTCGATGAAGGGGATGCCCAAGCCGCCGACGCGCGCCGTCGTCGAGGCTCACCGCGCGGCGTCGGTTCGCCTTGCGGAGCTGGTCGCGGCGCACGCCGAGCCCGCCGACCACGAGCTGCTCGGCATGTGTCACGTCGTCCTCGGTGAGGAAGCCGAAGCGAGCGCGGTGTTCCGGGCCGGCCTGGCGCTCGAGCGTGAGCGCAGTCCGCAGTCCAAGCTGTGCGGCGTGCTCATGAAGCGCGTCTCCGAGCTGTAGCCGGCAGCCCTGCGGCGGGGCGCCGCTAGAAATCCGAAAGCTCGACGCCGGTCTTGCCCCCGAAGTCGATCGAGAAGTTGGCGTTCTCTGCGGGATCGAAGCGGAGCGGGAAGACGCTGCCGACTCGCACGCGCTCTGCATCGAGCGGGTGGACGGCAATCTTCAGCTCGAGCTCGCGGGTACTCCCCGAGTCCCCGAAGCTGAGCACGATTTGACACTTCACGACCGGCTGATGGGCGACGGCCGTGTTCGTCGCCTTCGTGGCGACGACGGTCGCGGTGCCCGTCGCCGTGAGCCGTCGCTGCCGCGCGCGTTTTCGCCGCGAGCCGAGCAGGACGCCCACGCAGAGAAGAGCGGGGAGGGCGAGCGTGACGGCGACGCCGACGGCGGTGAGAAGACTCATGATCAGGCGAGGCCCCTTACTTCATTCGCGCCGCACGCGCTCGAACACGTCGCGCAGCAGGTCCACCAAAGCTCGCACGTTCGGCGACCGCTGGCGCTCGGGCGCCATGACGGCGAAGACGCCGGGGCCGTCCGTGGCGTAAGCGGGCAAGACTTCACTGAGCTCGCCGAGGGCGAGCGGACGGCGCGCCATGAAATCGAGCACCTGGACGATGCCTTGCCCGGCGCGCGCCGCGTCGAGGAGGTGGCCGCCGTGATCGAGCTCGAGGTTGCCGCTCACGGGGACGACCTGCACCTGCCCGGGGCGCAGACCGCGGAAGGAGAAGTTGCGCGGCTTCCCGTTGGGCGCGACGAAGCGCAGGCAGTTGTAGCGCTCGAGGTCGCCGGGGGCGCTCGGCATGCCGTGGCGCGCCAAGAACGACGGAGCGGCGACGGTCACCCAGCGGGGCGCAAGCAGCCGCCGGCTGACGAGCGTGGAGTCCGTGCGCGCGCCGACGCGAACGGCCAGGTCGATGTTCTCCTCGAGGAGCCGCGTGACGCGGTCGTTCAGCGTGACCCGAAGCGAAAGCTTCGGATACTGAGCCACGAGCATCGCCAGCTCCGGAACGATCACCGGGCCGAGGATGAGCGAGGCGCTCACCCGAAGCTCACCGCTCGGCTGACGACGCGCCTGCGCCAGCTCGGCACGGGCCGACTGCATGAGGCGGATCGCCTCACGACACCGCTCCTCGTAACGGACGCCCTCGGGGGTGAGCACGACGCGGCGCGAGGTGCGCGCGAATAGCTTCAGTCCGACGCGCTCCTCGAGCCGTTTCACCGCCTGGCTGACCGCCGCCGTGGAAACGCCGAGCTCGGCGGCCGCCGCCCGAAAGCTGGCGGCGCGGGCCACCTGGGTGAAAGCTTCGACCCCGGCAAAGAGCTCCTCACGCGGCATTGTTAACTCTACATTTACGGTACCTTTGGCGGAGGGCCCTCGTCAACGCAGCCCGGGGTATCTAGGTTCTTCGCTCACCGCAGCACGAAAGGAAACGCGCCATGAAAATCGGTGTTCTCGGCAGTGGCATGGTGGGACAAACCATCGGCGAAAAGCTCGTGACGCTGGGTCACGAGGTGAAGCTCGGCTCGCGACAGAGCGGGAACGAGAAAGCGCTCGCGTGGGCGCAGAAAGTCGGCGCGAAGGGCTCGACCGGAACCTTCGCGGAGGCGTCCGCATTCGGCGAGCTCGTTTTCAACTGCACGTTGGGCTCGGCGTCGCTCGAAGCCCTCGCCCAGGCCGGCGCGGCGAACCTCAAAGGCAAGATCTTGATCGACGTGGCCGTGCCCTTGGACTTCTCCAAAGGCATGCCGCCCACCCTCTTCACGGGAAACACGGATTCGCTCGGCGAAGCGGCGCAGCGCCTCCTCCCCGAGACGAAGGTCGTCAAGTCGCTCAACACCGTCAACTGCAACGTGATGGTGGACGCGATGCGCGTGGGGAACGGAGAGCACGACCTCTTCGTGGCAGGCAACGACGCCGCGGCCAAGGCCGAGGTGAGCGAGCGCCTGCGCGCCTGGTTCGGCTGGAAGAACGTCATCGATCTCGGCGACATCACGGCGTCGCGCGCCACCGAGTCCTACCTGCCGATGTGGCTCCGGCTATATGGCGCACTCAAGACGGCCGACTTCAACGTGCGCGTCGTGCGCTGAGCACGAAAAGCAGGGACGGGGCTCAGCGTGAGCCTTCGAGCTCCCACGCCGAGGCCCACATGGCTCCGTCCCTGGTTTGGTAGAGCGCGCGCAGCCAGCCGTCGCCGCGATCGGGCGCTGTCAGGACGCGGGTGAGCGGGCCGAGCCCGCTCGGCAACGGCAGGCTGTACGAGCGCACGCCGCCGTCGGCGAACAGGTACAGGGCGTCGATGGTGTCGGAGCCCGAGCTCGCGCGCAGCAGGAGCGCACGATCGTCCCCCGTCTCGAGCTGCCCAATCACCGGATCGAAGCTTTCTCGCGGTGGGGCGAGGGCTGCTAGCCCGATGTCCGGCTGTCGCGTCCCGTCCAGCGTAAAGACGTGGAGCTTGAGTCCGTCGAGGACGAACACCCGCTCGCCCGCGCAGGCAATCGGCTTCTGCGGCTCCGAGGAGTCCGCAGGCTGAAGGCCGGTGTCGAAGAGGGGCGCGAAGTCGTTCGTTCCGAGATCGAGCGCGAAGATCGCCGGGTGGGGTGCGATCGTGGAAGAGGTGGAAACGGTGAGCGCGTGAATGAGCACACGCTCACCGCAGCGAGCCGTGCTGAGCAACCGATTTTGGGAGCTAACGGCTAGGGCCGGCTCAGCCGTGACGCCACTCGAGGACACGGAGGCTTCGGCGATGCCGTACGCGGATCCAGACCCGAGCAGCCGGAAATCGGCACCGGTCGCGTAGATGGCGCTCGGCCACACGCTGAGCGGCTGGGTCCAGAGCACATCGCCCGCCGCCACGAGCGAAAGCGCCGGCGAATCGTTGAGCGGGTCGACCGGTTTCGAGCTGACGACGCCGAACGGGAAGCCTCGCGGCTGGTTTTCGAGCGTAAAACCGCCGGGGTACACGTCGTAGGCCGACTTCGTGTGCAACGCGCCTGGCGTCGGCGCTTCCAGGGGACCGGTGGCGGTGCCGTCCGGGGAAGGGCCGAGATCGATCGCGAGCGACCCGAGACGGAGATCGTAGCCCGTCGTCGCCTCGACAGCGTCCAGCTGGACGAGCGCGGTGCAAACATCGCCGTCGCAGTCGAGGGCGATGGGCGCGAGCGCGGCGTCGCCGAGTACGAACGAGCCGTCGAGCGGAACGGGCGGCGCCGCGAGGTCGGGAATGGGGACGATCGCCGGCGCGTTCGAGCTACAGGGCAGAAGCACGATGCCCGAGTCCGTCGAGCAGAGGGTCGCGCCGGCGCAGGGTGCGTCGACCTCCGAGCACGTCGCTTCGCCCGTATCGGGCGCGACATGGCAGAGGGCCACGGTGCCCGTCGGGGACGCGTCCTCGTGGCCGTAGCAGCCGGAGCGCGTGACGAGCACGTCCGAGTCCGTCGCGACCACCGAGTACGTCGGATTACTCTGGTAGCGATTCCCGGTGGCCGTGAGACCCACGATGGGCACACGGCGCGTCGCACCGCCACCTGGCGTGACGTAGATGAGAGTGGGTACAGCGTCGACCGAGGCGGCGAACACGAAGCCGTCGTCGCCGAGAAAGGACGCAGCCGGAACGCCCGTCACGTCGGCATCGGACTCCGTGCGCTCCGCCTCCGCCGTGCCGGCAGGCACACGCATGACGACCAGGCGCCGCGCGGGATCGGGCGCCCCCGCGGCCATGTGGCAGGAGTAGGCGACGAGCACGTCGTCACCGCTGATTCCCGCGGCAAACGCGCCGTCCGCGACGCACGGCCCCGTCTCGAGCGGCACCTGGTCGACGCGATCGGCACGGGAACGCCAAAGCGAAAGCGTGCCGTCGGCCTTCACGAACACGAGCGCGACGCCGTCGTCGAAGCCGACGCCCGCGACCGGTGTGCCCTGCACGGACGGAAACAGCGCCGGCTGGGAGTTGCCGTCGTCACCGAAGCGCTCGACCGCCGGGAACCCGTCGCTCCCCGGTGACCAAGCGATGGCGTACCCCGCCGGCAGCCGAAAGACGATGGCGGCGCCCTCGGAGCTCGTGAGTGTGATCGACCCCCAGCGCGAGCCGCCTTGGTCACTCATGGCGGCAAGGAGTCCTGATCGCCCGCGGTACTTTCCGACCGCGACCAGACCGTCGGGCGTTGCTACGACACCCGTGAAGCAAGCGGCCGGCGCCGTGGAAGCCAAGTACTCGTGGCGAGTCGACCGCGGCGCCTCCGGCCGTGGCTCGGTCGTGACGGGGACACTCGTCATACCGGCACCGGCGGCGCCCGACCCTCCGGTGCCCCCGGCCGAGCTCGCTGCGCCGC
>Ga0070682_100000392_pt1 | contig 29167 bp, 27 predicted proteins | sample KBSC63LmetaG_FD_64668 | JGI IMG/M metagenome (GOLD analysis project Ga0070682, IMG submission 64668) | Corn rhizosphere microbial communities from Kellogg Biological Station, Michigan, USA - KBS C6-3L metaG | ecosystem: Host-associated > Plants > Roots > Rhizosphere | place: USA: Michigan...
TAAAATAAATGTTTTGCAAACTTACATTTAATTATAATTAATTTTTGATGTTTTTTTTTATTTAAATTAATTATGAATATGTTTGCAAAAGTAATTAATAGAAAAATAGTTTTTCACCCTTATTATTATGTCAAGAATATGAGTGATAAAATAAATTTATTGTATCCCGGGAACACGTCTGGTGCAACAATTTTTGAAAAAGAGAGTACAAACGAATATTTTAACGTGCTCAAAGCAGTATTGGGAACCAGTATGGGTTCTGTTTATATTGAAGATCTTAATACCAGAAAACTAGAATTTATTTCAGGGAATCCACTTCTTTTCTCAGGCTTTCGGGCTGCTGAGGTTGAAAAAATGGGTTATAATTTTTTTCGGAAATATGCCAAGAAAGAAGATCTTGAAATACTACGAAGAGTGAGAACTACTGGCCTTAAATTCTTTGAATGTCTTTCACCTGAAGAGAAAAAGGTACACACCATTACTTATGATTTCCATCTTAAAAATGAAAATAGTATAGATGTGCTTGTCAATCAAAGAATTACGCCTATAGAACTTAATAATGATGGCGAAATTTCTAAAATAGCCTGTGTAGTATCCTATTCCCTTAATCGGACTGCAGGAAATATCCGGATCATATCCAATATCTCAGAAACGTATTGGAAATATAATCTCTTTACAGGAAAATGGACAGAAGAATGTAAAATCACCTTAAAAACAAGGGAAATTGAAATTATAAGACTTTATCTTCAAGGATTAAAAATAGAAGAAATTGCAGAACAATTGTTTGTATCACCCAGCACCATAAAATTTCACAGAAGTAAATTATTCGAAAGAATTGGCGTGAAAAATATTATCGAAGCAATCTCCTACGTAATTACGAATAATTTGATTTAAACCTTAATTTTCCTAAATGTATTTCAGGTCAAAAGTGCTGAAAAATAAATAATCTTTTCCGGGTAGTTTTACAGTTTTAGGAATAATAAATCTCTCTGCTTCTTATGCAGTATATTTTTTTGAAAATTGTCTCTCCACAAACACAGAGAGACAATCCTCAGAACAGCTTAATTAAGCTGGTAATTTGTGATCACTAAACTCAGGATGAAATGAACATAATTTTCTTCTACCTCTTTTCTGTTGATCAATTTGTTTTTGTACTCATAAGAATTCAGGTCTCTGGATAATTTCTGATACGTTTCAAAATCATCACCTTTAATCTTTACTCTTATATTACCATCTCTTCTGTTGATAATTACATCATCCAAAGTTCTTACTTTAAATAAAACTTCACATAATGTAGGACGAGCCTTCATTGACCCGATATATCTTTCAACTATATTAATCTTGAACGAATCAAATTTGATGGTATTAAAAACGATTTTAGAATTAGGCTCCTGAGTGTTGAGTTCAAGTTTATAGTTCATTACTTTATAAATTTTGGCAAATATAAGTTTAATTATACCAAAAAACAGACTGTTTTAATAGATCATTACCATAATAATGATTGAATTTTATTCTATAAAAAGAAAACCATGTGAAAATGTGAATATTAGTAGCTTATAAATGAGGGGAAAACAGTAGTCTTATGAATTTTTTTCTTCCTTTATTTTTTTCCTTATAAGCATTTACGTAATTTTATTCTCTGTAATTAAAAATTCATATTAATACCAATATAATGGAAAGATATAGTTATGGAATAGTTGGCCTTGGAGTAATGGGACGGAATCTTCTTTACAATATTGCTGACAACGGATTTTCAATCGCAGGATTTGACCTTGATCAGGAGAAAGTAAAAGAATTAGAGAACGGTGCCACTTCAGAAATGAATGTAAAAGGTACAGGCTCTTTAGAAGATTTTGTATCAGCATTAGAAATTCCAAGAAAAATTATTCTTATGGTTCCTGCAGGAAAACCTGTAGATGCAGTGCTGGAAAACATTACCCCGCTTTTGAATGAAGGTGATATCGTAATAGATGCAGGGAACTCTTATTTTGAAGATACCAACCGACGTGTTGCTGATCTGGCATCAAAAAAACTGCACTTTATGGGAATGGGGGTTTCAGGAGGAGAAAAAGGAGCCAGAAGAGGTCCTAGTATAATGCCTGGAGGTGACCTGGAAGCTTTCAAACTTCTTAAACCAATGCTTGAAGCTATTGCTGCAAAAGTAGACAACGAAGCGTGTACAGCATATATGGGGAAAGGATCTGCCGGGAACTACGTGAAAATGGTACACAACGGTATTGAATATGCCATTATGCAGCTTATCAGTGAAGCTTATGATCTGCTTAAAAGAGGCGCCGGACTGAATAATGAACAGCTATATGAAGTTTTCAGAGACTGGAATAATGGAGAAATGAATTCATTCCTTATTGAAATTACCAGAGATATTTTTACTCAGAAAGATTCATTCACAGAAAATTATCTTGTTGATCAGATTTTAGATAAAGCAGGCGCAAAAGGAACCGGAAAATGGACTTCTGAGCAAGCCATGGAAATTGGTGTTTCTATTCCTACCATTGATATTGCGGTAACTTCAAGAATTTTATCTGCTTATAAAGAGGAGAGAGTTCAGGCTTCTAAAATATATGCTGAAAAAGAAATCATAAAGCCGGAAAATCCAGAATTGTTTATCAAGGAAGTGGGTGATGCTCTTTTTCTTTCAACATTAATCAGCTATGCACAAGGTTTGTCTTTACTGGTAAAAGCATCCGCAGAATACGGTTTTGAAATTCCATTGAAAGATGTTGTGAAAATCTGGAGAGGAGGATGTATCATTCGCTCTGTATTGCTGGAAAAATTCTATTCTGCCTATACTCAAAACCCTGATCTTTCTAATATTCTGCTTGATCACGACATTTCTGAATTGGTAAAATCGAAAATCAAAGCCCTGAGAAAAACAGCCGGATATGCTGCTGCAAACGGTATTTCAAGTTTGGGAATCCAGACAGCTTTGGGATATTTTGATGCCTACACAACAGAATCTCTTCCTGTGAATCTGATCCAGGCTCAACGTGATTATTTCGGAGCTCATACTTATCAGCGTACTGACAGAGAAGGAGTATTTCATACTTCTTGGCAAACTGCAAACAACTAAAACTCGGAAAAATGAATCAAAATAGAATCTTGCAGCCAACAACAATCGTTATTTTTGGTGCTACAGGAGATCTGGCAAAAAGAAAACTTTTTCCGGCATTTTATAACTTATACATCGACGGCAGAATGCCCAAAGGCTTCAATATTGTGGCATTGGGAAGAGCCGAAAATACCGATGAACTTTTTAGAAATTATATCAAAGAAAATCTGGAAAGTTTTTCCAGAAAAAAAGTGACTTCCGAAGACTGGGCAGGTTTTCAGGCTCATATTACTTACTTCCAGCATCAATTGGATGAAGAAAGTTCTTATCAGAATTTGCAGCAGAAACTGCAGGATTTTGATGCTGTTTACGGAATGAGAGCCAACAGGTTATTTTATCTTTCAATAGGACCTAATTTCATTTCTACCATTTCCAATCATATCAAAACGACAGCTTTAGCTTCCGATCCGAAAAAAGACCGTATTATTATTGAAAAGCCTTTTGGCCACAATAAACAGTCGGCGATTGAACTGAATAGTCTTCTGGCAAAAACATTTGAAGAAGAACAGATCTATCGTATTGATCATTATCTGGGCAAGGAAACGGTACAGAATATATTGGCATTCAGATTCGGAAATTCGATTTTTGAACCTTTATGGGATCATAAATATATAGAATCAGTACAGATTACCGTAGCGGAAGAAGTAGGAGTAGAAACAAGAGGTGCTTTTTATGAGCAGACAGGAGCTTTGAGGGATATGATTCAGAACCATTTGTTGCAGATTCTATGTATGGTAGCTATGGAACCGCCGGCTTCCTTGAAATCAGGTGAAATAAGAGACCGCAAAGTTGACGTTCTGAAATCAATTCGCAGAATTTCTCCAGATCAGGTTGATCATTATGCGGTAAGAGGGCAATACGGAAAAAGCACAATAAACGGGGTAGATGTGAAAGGCTATCGCCAGGAGAGCGGTATTGCTGGAGATTCCAATACGGAAACTTTTGCAGCGATAAAGTTTTATCTGGACAACGAAAGATGGCAGGATGTTCCTTTCTACGTTCGTACAGGAAAGAAAATGAAAGAAAAGCATTCTTATATTACCATTCAGTTTAAACCGCTTCCTCATTCCACATTCTCAGACAGTCCGCATCTTTTATCAGCTAACAGGTTGATTATTAATATTCAGCCGATGATGGATATCAGATTACAGTTTATGACGAAAAAACCGGGACTGACCTTGGATTTGAAGCCTGCAGAAATGATTTTTGATAATTTTGCCTGCCAGGATGATACTCCGGAAGCTTATGAAACCTTACTGCAGGATGCTCTTTTAGGAGACCTTACCTTATTTATGCGTTCCGATCAGGTGGAAGAAGCCTGGGATGTGGTTACAACAATACAGGAAGCCTGGGAGAATAATAAAGATTTATCATTCCCGAATTATAAAGCAGGAAGCTGGGGACCCGAAGATGTTAATGCTTTGGTGGAAAGACAAGGACACAGCTGGGTATAAACAATATAAAATTTAAACAGACAAAAAATGAATATTACAGTATTTGACGATCTGGAAAAACTGTACAAAGAGGCAGCAGATGCATTTGTTGACCTTTCAAAAAAATCTATTCAGAAAAATGACCGTTTTGTAGTTGCATTAAGTGGAGGATCTTCTCCCAAAGCTATTTTTAAACTATTGGCGACTCAGAAATATGCAGAGCAGATTGAATGGAATAAAGTTTACTTTTTCTGGGTAGATGAAAGATGGGTGCCTTTACATGATGATAAAAGCAACTTCAGAATGACGGATGAAGCTCTTCTCAGCCAGGTTCCTGTTGATAAAAACCATATTTTCCCTATGTATGCTGAAGGGAAAACTCCTGAGGATTATGCAAAGACTTACGAAGAGCAGATCAGAAGTGTTCTTGGCAATGAAGGGGTTTTTGACTTTATCCTTTTAGGAATGGGAGACGATGGTCATACCGCTTCTTTATTTCCTGGTGAAGAGGTTTTAAATGAAAAAGAAAAATGGGTTTCTGCCTATTATCTGAAACCTCAGGAAATGTTCAGGATTACTTTGACTGCACCTGTAATCAATAGCGCTGAAAATATTCTGATAATAGCGTTTGGCGAATCCAAAAAACATGCATTGAATGAAGTGCTGAACGGTGAGTATAACCCATCATTATATCCTTTACAACTTATTGAGAAAAAGGATGGGTATCATTTTTTTACTGACGAAAAAGCAAAAGGATAACAAACTTTTCTGACCTTTAAAAATAAGAGACTGTCCTAGGGCAGTCTCTCTCTTCATATCAACTATTCTATACCGAAACCGGTATATGCAATTTTCTGTACTTCAAAATCAAAATCTGACTTTTAAATTTAAAAACAGCATCATTAAAGAGCTAATGATACTGTTACATTTAGTGTTTTTACCTTAGTTGCTTGTTTTCGAAACTTTTTAATTTTTCTCAACTCAATAGTGCTTCTATGTAAAATGGTTATTAGTTTGAAGCAAATATACAAAATAAGACACTTGAAAGTGTCTAAAATGAAAAAAAATTAAATTATTTTTATTCAATGTTTAATTGAATTGAGAAAAACCAGTGATAGAAGGTATTTCAAGCCAGAAATAAAATCAAAAAAATTAAAAGGAATGGGTATTTATACCTGAAAAATGTAAGAACTTGTTTCTGTTAAATAAAAACAGCACCATAAAAATGATGCTGTGAGTAATGTTTTACCTCAGTCATGGAATGTTTATACATTTAAACTGAGGGAACTAACGGTACAATCTGATCTCACTCAATCTCACAACTTTGATCGTTCGTTTATATAAAATGGTTATTAGTTGATGCAAATATACATATTTAGACACTAAAAAGTGTCTAAAATGAAAAAAAATTCATAAACTTGTAGGATTGAAAAGTTTACCATGGAAAGAAAGTCAGCGGCGGGAAGTATCAGGAACAAGGAACGCAGTAAAAAAAAATTTTTGGAAGCAGTAGGAAAAATACTGAGAACAAAAGGACATACTGCTTTGAAAGTGACTGACATTGCTGCTACAGCCGGGGTAGATAAAAAGATGATCTATAATTATTTTGGTGGGATAGACGGGCTTATAGATGAATATATCCGGTCTCAGGACTACTGGAGTAAAGTAACTATTGATGAAGTAGACAAGATAAAACCCAAACTGGATGACGGCGGACAGTCTTTCATGGAAGAAATGCTTCTGTCGCAATTTGACTATGTCTACAAAAGCAAAGAAGCGCAAAAATTACTTCTATGGCGCATCTCAGAATCAAGAAAATCACTAAGAAAACTTACCGATACTCAGGAAGAAAACGGAGAATATATTTTTAAACTCCTGATGGATTCTCATTTCAAAGAACATGCTGAAGATGTACGTGCGATAATGGCTATCCTGGTTTCCGGACTTTATTATCTGAATATGTATGCTTCGATGAATGGCAGTATTTTCTGTGGAATAGATGTAGACACCTCTAAAGGACGGGATAAAATTAAAAGTGCAGTTTCTTTTTTATTGAACCAAACCTATGAGAATCTGTAATATTTAGTTTGTCATATTATTATGGAAAAAAACAAAACCATTAGAAATCTCTAATGGTCAATTGTGTTGTTGTGTTTCTACCTTAGTTGTTTCGTGTTCGAAATTGTCTTAAAGTAAGGGAACCTAAATAAAACAGTCTGAATTGTCTTATTTTTCAACCTAAAAGTGTTTTAAGATATGTAGATGGTTTTAGTTTGTACAAATATATAAAATAAGACACTACGAAGTGTGTAAAATAATAAAAATTTTATGAATTTTATTTAATGTTTTGATTTTCAGGTTATTAATTTTATTATATAAGAAATTACTATCTAAATGATGCTGATACGCTGTTACAATCTGAATAGTTTTTAATTTTCAATCCCGATAGGGTTTTATATATTAGATGGTTTTAGTTTGTACAAATATATATAAATAGTTGAAATTAGACACCTGTAGGTGTCTAAAATGATAAAAAATTTTCTTAAACTTGTATATTGAATGTTTAGTCATGGAAAGAAAGTCAGCATCAGGAAGTATTAGAAACAAGGAACGCAGTAAGAAAAAATTTTTAGATGCAGTTGGGAAAATTCTGAAAACGAAAGGGTATGCAGGATTGAAGATCAATGATATCGCTGCAACCGCCGGAGTAGATAAGAAAATGATCTACACCTATTTTGGCGGTATGGACGGTCTGATGGACGAATATGTCCGTACACAGGATTTTTGGGTAAAGGTAACCAGTGAAGAAGTAGAAAAGATGAAACCGAATCTGGAAGATGGAGGAAGAGAATTTATCGAGCATATGCTGCTTTCACAATTTGATCACGTATATACCAACAAAGAGGCTCAAAAACTATTGTTGTGGACCATTTCTGAACCCAGAAAATCATTGAAGAAACTGATTGATACCCAGGAAGAAAATGGAGAATATATCTTCAAATTACTGATGGAATCTCATTTCAAAGATAAAATGGATACCTATCGCTCTATCATGGCGATTATGGTTTCAGGGCTTTATTACCTGAATATGTTCTCTTCCCTGAATGGCAGTATTTTCTGCGGCATAGATACCAATACCCCTGAAGGGCGTGAAAAAATCAAAAAAGCAATATCTTTTATGGTGGATCAGACCTACGATAATCTTTAATATACTTAGAAAACATAAAAAGAGGCAATAATCTGCCTCTTTTTGTACTATTGGTGAATAATTCTATCCTTTATGGTAAGGACAGCCTGAAGCTGCACCGGAATTTTCACCAGTATTAAAAAACTGATCTTCGATCACTTTTTTCTGATCATCAGGAATATCTGCTAACTTACGAAGGGTATTGACCTGGATGTGAGGCCAGCTTGTAGTACCTCCATCATTCCCGAAATCAAATTCAAAGAATACAATTTGCTCGTATTGCAGCTGAAGAATTTCTTTTCCGTCTTCAATAATTGTTTCGATCCACATATCCATATCCACTTCAACTGTTGGAACAAAACGGTTCACAAAAGGAACATTTAAAACTCCTCCCTGTGCTCCGGTTTTCATTTTGGAAGACATTCTCACATGTACATAATTGCTGACCTTCTGACCTCTTAATGTATCCCTAAGTCTGAGATCGGGCCGTACAGAATAAGGGTATAAATCGTCTGCGAGTATTCTTTGAGTATAAATCTTGTTTGAACCAGGATCATTTTTGTCGTCCAGTGTTTGATGAACCCAATCCGGTGCAGGCTTATCAAGGTCAATGATTTCTTCTGGCGTTACCCCGGCATTCCCCATTGTACGTGAAATGGAAAGATGATTAGTATCCCATGCCTCTTTACCATAAGGGAATTGAGGCGAGCCATCAATTAAATAAAAGGTTTCATCAGCTTTATTTTGAGGAATAATATCGCCAAGTAAAGTAATGGTACTTCCGTGAGGAATAACGCCGCTTCGGGAAATAGAGTAGTCCGGAATAAAATAAGGACCGTCAACTCCTGCTCCCGGTTTTATTTCCTGTGCCGGAATAATTTCATAATAAGGCTGTCCCGGCTCTAGCTGACTTAAAAGAATATATTTAGGATTTGCCACTCCATCTGGTGTTATTCTTACTAAAGGCTCATCTCTGTATTCACCCGTATAGCCATACTTTTTAGCATCTTCTGTTGAAACGGCATGAATACCACGGTCTCTTTCAATAGATTCCTTGGTTGCTGCATGATTGTAGACATCACTCAGCCAAAGATACATACCGTTTTCTTCATGAATAGGGGTGTATTTCAAAGCATCTTGTCCCTGTATGGCATTAACGCTCTTAATACTTTGTTCATATTTAACGGCACCACAGAAGAGTTCACTGGCACCACCGCGGTTACGAACTCCACCCGGGACAATTGAAAATGTTAACTTCTCAATATATTCTTCACTGTCAAAAGCGAATTTTCCAGGTATCGTTCCTGAATTGGTTCCGGGAGAAGGCATAATTGTAGTATGTACTCCACTTGCTAATGACGGTTTAGCAATATCTTTATTGTAATTCACATTATAGCTTACCCATGTACCTGCCAAAGCTTTAAGTATTCCATAATCTACACTATTTTCGATGGCCTGAAGATTGTCTTCTCTGAATGGCCTTACCGGATCATCAATCAATAGTTTTGAATATCCATCCATTAGCTCAGCCAGATTAACTTCATTTTGGCCTGGCATTTTACGGAACAACTGTTCGCCTCCCGATTCGGGACTCTCTTTTTTTCTTTTAAGCATGATATATCGTTTTTATGGTTATAATTCAGTGTATTCGAAAGTGGGGCCTGCATTAGTTTGAGCATTCAGCGGCTGTTTCATGAGGTTAACAGCCTGTTCTTTCAAGGCATACATGTACATGATGGATTTTTCCAGTTCTCTCTGGTTTCCCTCCACAGCGCTTTGTATAGCATCTAATAAACGTCTGTAGGTCTTATTAAACTCAATTCCCTGTGCATGTAATTCTTTGTTTTTGATATAATCTTCCACTTTTGGATTAGGCTTCATAGGATAAGCTTCATCCCATTCTACGGGTAAATCTTTTCCTGTAGGTGGAGTAGTGACAGGCATCATACCGTTTTCATCCGTAAAAGGTTCATAGTTTCCACCGAGATAAAAATGCTCATGGAAAACTTCTTTAAATCTAAAATAATGAGCCAACTCTACACCTTCTTCAAATTGGGATGGGTCAACATCGAAAATTGAATCGTCAGCCCCTTCACCTTGTCCTTTGATTTCCTGAAAAACAGCAATTACTCCTTCTAAAGCTTCCACAAAATGTAGTTTTCCGCCACTTCCGTAATATTGCTCAGGACGGATTTGTTTGGCAGGATTTCCTGTGAAAATTCCTCCGGTATTTAATTCCTCGAAATTCTTAGGAAGAGTTCCGTGTTCTTTGTAATAGGCAATAATTTGGAAAACAACAATATAGAAGAATAAAACATCATAATATTCACCAATGGTATGTACATTTTCCATGATAAAACCTTTCATATTTTCAAGGGTCCAGAAGTTATTGTCCTGTACAGCCGTTCTTTGGGAATATAATGCCGAAGAATCTGTTTCGTGGTCATATTTCGGCGCTTTTACCAATGGTTTGCTCGGGCTTTCAATGGCAATAAAAGTTGCGATACTATTACTTGAGAAAGTTTCCAGACCTACATAGAAATCAACATTCATTGGTAATTTCATCGGATAAGTAGGGTAGTTCTCCTGTTTGTTAACAGAGGGTTGGATGTCAATTGCATTCAATACATTACAAACCATGATCAGATGAAGCATTTCTTCCACAGCAACACTTCTGATAATCTGGGAAGCCAGAGCATTGGTTCCGTCTTTAATCGAATATAAAGCCGTAAGATAAGGTGGAATGGTAGAATGTTCAATGAGAATGGCTGTCTGCAAAAGATCCTGTAAAACGGGTTTATAATCAATTTCAGTCAATCCTTTTTTTAATTCAGAAACATCTGAGCCAAATTGGGATTCTAAATAGGCATTAAAATCATCAATCTGATCGTTCAGTAAAAGATTCGTCAATGTTTTGCTGTGATGTTTTAATCCTTCAATCCAGTCTTCTTTACTCAATGTTGAATCAAATAATAAAGAAGGTAATGAAACGGCTTCAGTAACGACTGCGCTTCTTGCTGCCATTCTTCCTGCAGTTAATATTTCCTGTGGCTGTGCTGTTTTATTGATAAGTCTTTGTCTCATGTTGTTATTTTTTAAGTTGAGTTTCAAGATCTGCAAGGATAGATTCTACCGAACGGATAGTGAATGCTGATAATGTTAAAGTAGGGTTTGATGTTCCCAAAGTGGTCATGTTTCCTGCTCCTACAACGTATAAATTCGGGTGATCCCAGGCTTTACAATAGCTGTTGGTAACAGAATCTTCTGCTGTAGAACCCATTCTGTGCGTTCCCACAATATGACCGGCCCCGTTGTAAGAATATCTTGTTCCATTGTAGATCACAGAATTCTTGTCTTCCGCAGTATATTTTGTGAAATCATCAATATTTAATCTTTTGAACATCTGGTCCGAAGCATTTTTTGCCTGTTCCATTGCCTTCATTTCATATTCTGTTAGTTCATAATGGATAACAGGACGCGGAATTCCGAGAACATCCAGATACTGATCATTAATAGTTACTCTGTTATTTGGATTAGGCAGCTGCTCAATCTCGAAGTGGAATAAAACCTGTTTTGAAAGCCTGTTCGTAAGTGCTTCTCTTAATTCTGCCCCGAAAAGCTTCTGGCTGATAAAATATCCTACATCAGATCCCGGAGAAAATGCCGGCCAGCCCCAGCCCCAATTGTCAAGCGGAGAGATCCACGCAGAAAATTCACCTCTGAAGTTTCCGTCACGGAAAGACGAAATATTAGTGGTAGAACCGGGACCTCTGTAAGGATATACCGGTTCAGGGAAAAGTCCCCAGGTAAGCATTACCATATGATCCATCAGGTTTCTTCCTACCTGATCACTGCTGTTGGCAACGGTTTTTACAACGTCCTGAACGGTGTATTTTGAGTTTAATAAAATCTTTGGATTTTCAAAAGCATTGGCCGCCAGAATTACGATTGCCTCTGAAGTATCAATCGATTCTTCAACAAAATCGGTTTTCTCCTTTGAAGTATACCTTCTCAGATGAACTTTGGAAATCTTATCTTTATCATTCTGGTCAACACTTAATCTGTATACCACACTCTGAGCCTGAATCTGCATGTATGGATTACGCTTAAGGTTTTCATTATCGTTAACTTTATACAGTGCCTTTTTTAAAGTTTTTAAAGCATTGTATTTAGCCTGGACCGGACAGATTGGAACGCATGAGGCATTTCCTTCGCAACGTTCTCCCATATAAGGATTCCAGACAGAACCTAGCGCTTTGTATTCTTCTTTTTCAGAACTGTCTAAAACCAGTTTGTATCCTGATTCTTTGGATTCAGCCTTGATAATCTTTGTTTTTCCGTATTTTGGATTCGGGATAGAATTTCTTCCCTGAGGAGAAGGGACCATCATCAGCGGAATTTCTCCGGAGCTTAGCGTTACGCTCGTGCCTTTAAGACCTTCAATGATCTTATGATCCATATAACTTTGCGGAATTTCTTCCATCGGGAATACATAATTTCCATAATATTCCTCCATATTCTCAGAAATAGGATATTCCTGCCTTGAAACATCTCCGGAAACCCCGATTTCAAATTCTGCCATTTCATAATACGGCCTTAATTCTTCATAATCTATCGGCCAGTTGACCGGACTTGGCTTATCAGTATTAGGCTGAGGAATAGTAATTCCATATTTTTCTGTAAGTTTAAAATCATTCGGAAGCATTCTTGGAGTAGTTCCCAGCCAGTGAAGAGTTGTTCCTCCTCCCACTCTGATGGCATCACTTGCAAAAGGCATCGGCCCAAACTGAACCAGATATCCCTTTTTATCAGGAAATGGCTGGACAATATGCTCCATATCCAGGACATTTGGAGAAGGGGCCTGCTTCAAATTCGGATAAGGAGAGTTGGGGACTTTGGCTTCCTCTCTGTAAAAAGTACGGATATACTCATTGTAAGTGGTCATTGAGGATACGGAATCCAGTTCAATACCGGCTTCCAGCCCCGCTTCATACATTAAGATTGATATTTCCTTGATATTATCAGATTTTCCTGCATCTGCACGATGGATCATTTTGCCTTTTGTCACGTCAAATACATGATCAGACAACAGTTTTGCGATCAATGATCCTGCGATCCCCGTTCCTACGATGATCACATCTTTTTTATTATTGGTCTGGCTCATGAGTTGGTGTTTACAGGTTTAATGTTCCACGATTTATAACCCGGTTGTTTTGCTCCTGGCGGATGAGAATGCATCAGATTCCAGACAAGACCTTCTTTGTAAGAAAGGTCATTGATATACGCTCCTTCCCAGGTTCCCAAATACCACATGGTGATCACTTTTCCGGCGATATCATTCATTCCGGGATTGGCGATAATTTCAGATTGAATGGCTTTTTTCAACTGATCTTCATCGGAAGAATTTTCAAGAATATTTTTAGAAACTGTAAGGAATTCTACGAAAGTAGCCGCTTCTAAGCTTTTCATAACGTAGGTGTAATAGGCCTCTGCCAGACCTGTGGATTGTAATTCGTTTACAGTAAACCCGGCAAGCGCTTCCGAGATAGACATAAACACGTCGAAATAATAATCGTCGACGTTGAGGATTTTGTTAATAATATTCATTTCGTTAAAAATTTGGGTTAGATATCTTCAACTCCTTTTAACAGGAAGTTATCATGCCGATTGATCTATAGCTGCCGGATTTTCAGATACCACTTCTTTTTCAGAAATGAATGCATGTTTTTCAAGCTATCCATAGTTGTCAGTTTTTGTTTATTCGAAATTAAACAGATCCTCTCAGATAAGATTCAGTATTTCTACGTAATTTAGAATGGTGTAATTTTAATTTTTTGTAACAAATCCTTTGTAATAAGTGGTTTCGAGAGGTCTTGTTTTCACATAGTTTAGAATTATTTTAAATAATGTTCAGCTTAAAATAGATTTATTTAAGACAGAGTAAACTTTTGAAATGGTTTAGTTTATCACTTTTTGTTTGATTCTATTGCTTTTATATTGAATTTTTCAGCAATATTTATTTGGGCTTTTCACCAATAATCTGAGTTTTGTAATTACTGAATTTTGCATTACTATTAAGAAACACAGATGAGAAAAGTATTATTTTTATTAACAAGTTTAATTACATCTGCCCTGTTTGGGCAAGTAGGTATAGGTACCTCTAATCCTAATCCATCAGCTATATTGGATCTGACATCTTCCAACAGAGGTTTCCTGCCTCCGAGGGTCAATCTTAATTCTGCTACAGATATTGTAACGATTCCCAATCCGGCGACAGGGCTTTTTGTTTTTAACACTGGTGCGGGAAGCTTAACAACTAAAGGATATTATTACTGGGATGGCACTAAATGGACAAGATTAAGCATTGCTGATGGCGGTGGAAATTTCCAAGTGGGAGAAGAAAGAGGTTATAGGTTTGTAATTCCAGGAACATTTCAAAATTCTGCAGGAAATACCAATAAAAATCAAATGACTGGAAGAGCTGCTTCCCAAACAGGAACAATTCAGAGAAAAGCTCTGTCTGAATTTGTGAATATTTCTGAGCTTCCATTTTTTGAGGGAATCAGGATTGATGTTTTAGCCGGTGAGGATACTATTTTAAGGCCCAGATTTTTTAACACAACGAATTCTAATATTACTGTATCCTATGCAACATTGTCTACCAGCAATCCATTGCAGAATTCTCCCAACATGACGATTCTTCCTAATTATTACAGTACGAAAATAGATGGTGATGATTGGCTTTACACAAGCAATGAAAATATGGAACAAGATCTTGTAGAAATACTTTTTCCTGATGGAAAATACTACAGGATGTCTATTGTAGCTTATTCTACAAATGCAGCTTTTAACACGGCTACATCCAATACTATTATCGGAATTTCTTTGAAAAGAATTATTTAGTAATACAACGTATTGAAAGTGAAATAATTTTAATATAATCATGTTTGTAAACAAATGCTTGCCATTGGTAAGCATTTGTTGTTTTTATAAACTGTAAATTCTTTGAAATAATCAGCCAGGATGTAACGAAAGTAAAGCTTTTATTGTCTAATTGATATAAATAAACTTTCGGCTTTATAATCACCAAAGATAAAACCAATACTCCTGACCATGAAACGATTAACCTTAACTTTATTGTGCTTTGTTTCTTCTCTTTTGTCTGCACAGGGATTGAACAGTAAAAAAGAATTAATTGTTTATTCCTCAACAAGTATAAACAAAAAGTCTGTACATCAATCTGTTCAACAGGAAACAGACCGGATATTTGATAAATTGGTTACTATCAGAAGAGAGTTTCATGAAAATCCGGAATTGGCAGGTCATGAAAAGCAAACTCAGGAAAAAATTAAGCAATATCTGCTCGATCTCGGACTGGAAGTTAAGACAGATATATATGGTTACAGTGTGGTAGGAATTCTGAAAGGAGATCAAAAGGGAAAAAAAATAGCCTGGAGGTCGGATATGGATGCATTACCCAATGATTATCCTGATCCTGAAACTTTCAAATCGAAAATAAAAGGCATTCAGCATGGCTGTGGTCATGATATCCATATGGCGGTTGGATTGGGAATAGCCGAAGTTCTTTCAAAAAATAAAAAATCTTTAAAAGGAACAGTCTATTTCATATTTCAACCTGAAGAAGAAACCTTCAAAGGGGCAAAAGAAATGCTGGATAAAGGCTTACTTTCTATAATAAATCCTGACGAAATATATGGATTGCATGTGACGGCAATACCTGTAGGGCAAATCATGGTGAAACCTAATGAAATGTTTGCGTATCAGAAGAGAATAAGAGTTCAGTTAAAAAATGGATTATCTGAAGAAGAAACAAAAGGGCTAACGAAAAAGATCAGTGATTTTCTGTCCCGTATTCAGCCCGGAACAAAGCCATGGGAATTACAATCTATTGTTGATCCTAAAATCGGATTGACAAATCCTGATACTATTTTTAAAGATTACCTTTTCACGGATGGAAAATTTACGGCTTATTCTAAAAATAATGAGTCTTTTCTTGAAACCTATCTGTATGAAACAAATTCTTCTAATTTAGATAAAATAATTCCGGGAGTTCAGAAAATTATAGAAGACAGCGGGTATAAAGACAAACTTCTTTCCGTTTCATTTATACAGGGAAATCCAACGGTTATCAATGATGAAAAGCTGACAACATCAGCCACGGAAATCCTTCAGGATCTTTATGGAAAAAATACGGTTGCTGCAGATTATGGACAGGTTCCGTTTTTCAATGATGATTTCTCTTATTTTCAACAGAAAATACCAGGCGTTTACTTTTTCCTGGGAGGTTCCAATTTCAAAAAAGGAGTGATTACCATGAATCATTCTCTTGATTTTCAAGTGGATGAAGAGAGCATCAGAACGGGTGTGAAAAACTTTTCATCATTACTTATTGAACGTCTTAACAGGAACTAACTTTTCACCGCAATTGCGTCTATCTCGAACAACATTCCAGGTAAAGCGAGCTGGCTCACAGGAATAAGCGTGCTTGTTGGTAGAAATGTCGGGTTCCATACTTTTTTAGCTTCTTCTGCCCAAATTTCAAGCTTCTCGGGATTATGATCAACGATAAGAAGCGTGATTTTGACAACATTCTCAAACGTCATAGAATGATTCTGTAGAACGATTTTTAAGTTTTTTAAAGCATTCTGGACCTGCGTTTTAAAATCATCAGCCAATATGTGATTTTCTCCTACACCGCCGCTTTGTCCGGATATAAAACACATCTGGAAAGGAGATTGCACAGAAATGCTGTGTGAAAAACCATAAGGCTCCGGATTGAATAATTCTACAGGATTGACAAGTTTATTATTTTTCATAATCTTTCTTTTTAATGATGTAAAAATGAGAGATAAAAACAAGAAAAGCTTTTACATATGTTGAGGGAATTGTTGTTTTTATGATGTAAACATATTTGAAAGCCGATATAAAAAATGCTGCTCCATAAGAACAGCATTTTTAAATTTTTACTCAACAACTATACTCTCAATCCCTTTTTGCAGAGCTGTTTCCTGAATCACCGGGACAGAAAGACCTTCAGCACGGACCACAGAAATATCCGTCATTCCCATAAATCCGAGAGTTTGTTTTAGGTAAGGAACTACAAAATCATACGCCTGCCTTTCCCCTTCAGAATATACACCGCCACTTGAAAAAGCAAGGTATACTTTCTTATTTTTTACCAGGCCTTCAGGACCGTTTTCGCTATAGCTGAACGTTTTTCCCGCTCTCGCAATATGATCAAGCCATGATTTAAGGGTAGAGGTGATACTGAAATTATACAATGGAGCTTCAATAATGATAATATCAGCTTCATGCAGTTCAGCAATTACCGTATCTGAAAGTTTTACAGTTTCTAACTGTTCTGGCGTGCGCTTTTCCTCCGGAGTAAAAAAGGCATTGATATGGGCTTCTTCTAAATGAGGAAAAAGCGGGTTGGCCAGATCACGTTTTTTAAAAACACTTTCAGGATATTTTGCCGTGATTTTTTCTACAACAGCATTTCCCAGTTTTTTACAGATTGATGATTCGCTTCTTGGGCTGGAGATAATATGAAGTACTCGTTTCATTTTTTATTTTTTTAAAATTGATGTTTCAAAATTATCTATATTTACTAATAAAAATATAGTAGTTACCAAAAGGTTAGTAATAACATTTAGGTTAGTAACCAGATAAAACAAAGACAATGGAAGAAGAAAAAATAGTGTATTCAAGGCCTCAATGCAGTACGCATCTGTCTGCTACTGAGGATGCTTTATACGTTTTGGGAGGCAGGTGGACCATCCGGGTAATGATCGCTATTTTGGGCGGACATACACGGTTCAACGAGTTACAGCGAACGATTAATGGCATTTCAGCAAGAGTCCTTTCCAGCGAATTGAAAAAACTGGAGGTCAACCATTTAGTTGAAAGAACCGTTCTTACCGATCAGAAACCGGTCTTGGTAGAATATGTTCATACAGAATACAGTGAATCACTGAAAGACGTTATTGCAGCGCTTGCTGACTGGGGAACAAAACATAAAAAGAAAATTACAGCTTAATAAACGAATGTTGATGTCAGTAAATACAGTGTTTTGTGGTATTTGATAAGTTGCAATATAGCTTACACTTTAAGTATTTTTACTCAAAAATAATGGCAAGATGATCATATGTGAAGACTTATTATTTTCCCGGGGAGCCATTCTGGAAAAATATGATGTGGCAGATTCTATTTTTAAAGAAGGAACTGCAGCTAAATATTATTTCCAGATCAGGCATGGTACTGTGAAACTGAATACTTTTTTAGAAGACGGAAAAGAATTTGTTCACGGACTCCCTTTTGATGGTCACTGCATTGGTGAAAGCTACTTATTTACCAGCCATCATTATGCCATTAATGCTATTGCTGTAACCAGCTGCGAGATTATTAAGATTTCTAAGACTAAGTTTCTGGAAATGCTTTTGGAAAAACCTGAATTAATGCTCGAGATTAACAGATATACAGCTGACAGACTGCATTTCAGGTATATGATTTCCAGTTTCCTGGCGATTTCGGATCCTATAGTCAAACTTATGAAGCTTTTTGATCATCTTAAAAAGTATTTTGGATTTGAGGAAGCCTATTCATTTCTCATTCCCTATACCAGGCAGCAGATAGCCACTCTTACCGGGCTTCGGGTAGAGACTGTGATCAGATATGTTAAAAAAATGCAGGAACTGAAACTTGTCAAGATTGAAAGCACCAAAATTTACTATTAGCTTTCAATCATTCACTTTATAATTTATTATTTTAAAATCAATACGGGTTGCTGGGTGTTCTGATAAATTCCTTCAGAAATACTTCTGCTTGCCAGATAATACAGGAAGCTGTGCTGGCCTGGCAAAGCAATAATAAGGTCCGCTTCATTAGAGGCTGCAAAAGTGAGTATTCCTTTAATGACATTTTCATCATGAGAATAATGAATACTGCTCGGAATCTCCGTCAAACGTTCACGAATATACTCTTCCAGTTCTCTTTTTTTATCCTCATCTTCTTTCTCACGGGTATTGATATTCAAAAACATCAGACGCACATCCTGTTTATGGATAACAGATTTATGATGAAACAATCTTTCCAGTCTTTTGATTCCCTTTATATCACAAGGAATAAATATATTTTTGATAGGAGTATAGTGATAGCTGTTAGGAACAATTAAGGTTTTTACAGGACTCGTTCTTGCAATGCTAATGATATTGTCGGAAACAAAGCTCTCAGTGGTGGAGGTATGGTCATCACTTCCCAAAATAATCAACTCTACAGAAGGCTGATTTTTTAAAAGCTCATTGATGCTTCTGGTAAGAGCCCAGTCACTTAATATCCTGGAAACTTTTATTTCAGGTGATTTTTCTGTTATGATTTCTGTTAACTGATCGAATAATAATTCCGTTCTCTGCAACAGATTGTTGACACTTTCTTCGTTGACAAATGAATGCCCTTCTGCAATATGCAGATAATCAAATTCGGATTCTCCTGCTGTTTTTAGTAAGATAATATTTTGATAATCGTAGGTTTTTGCCCAGTCTGCGGCTACTCTTACTGCATTTTCCGTAGTTGATGTAAAATCAATGGGTACAAGGATTGTTCTCATATTGTATTATGTTTTAGTCCTGATTCTCCAGGTTTGCTGTCATTTTTTTTACTAAAAGCAGTGCTTTGTTGAGCTCCTCTTCATCAATATTGCCAACCGCCTTTTTGTAAAGATCCAATGCCCATGGATAAACGGTTTCAACGATTTTCTCCCCCTTTGGAGTCAAAAAGATCTGTTTGTTTCTCCGGTCGTTTTTATCAGCGATCCGTTCAACAAGATCCCGTTTTACGAGATTGTTGATGAGGTAGGTAATGCTTGATTTGTCTTTACTTACTTTATTTCCTATTTCCTGCTGGTTAATACCATTATTGCGTGAAAGCAGTCCCAGAATCTCAATCAGTTCAAAAGAAAGATCCGGATCATACTCATTAATCGTGGTCTGAGTCTTTTGTCGAAGCCGGCTTTTCATTTCACTCATCGCCAGGCCAAGCTCCAGTGCTAATTCTGATATATTATTCTGTTTTTCAGGCATATTGTATAATAATGATATTACAGAGTAAGAGATGATTTGAAAGAAATTCAGTACTGCTTACCTTAACAAATATACGAAAAATTAGTTTTAATTAAAACTAATTAAGTGAAGGATTACTATATAAGAGCTATAAAAAAAAGCAGAGACTAGTTCTCTGCTTTTTCTTTTTTTACGGCCTGATGCATAATAAGGATAATCCCTAAAAGCAAACATGCAATGATCAGGTAACGCCAGGAAAGATCTTTTTGTTCACTTACATTTCCGCTTACTGAAATGATAAAGCTTGTCACAGAAGTGATTACATAGACCAGTCCACCCATCAGTCCGCCGGCAGTTCCCGCATTTTTAGGAAAGTAAAGCATACTTGTCGTAAAGAATGAGGTAAATAAAATTCCGGAACAGATATGAATGAAAAAAGCAAAAGGAATCATAATGAAAAGACTTTCTGCGAAATAGCTGGTGATAATCAATCCTGCAATCAGAATAAGCTGTAAAAGGATAGGCTGCAGAATTCTTGGCTTGAAATCAAGAGTCAGCCTGCGTTTCCCGATGAAACCACCGATCATCCAGGAGAAACCAAGGATCAATGTACAATATCCAATAACAACCGGAGTAAAATGAAAAGTGTTTTCAATAATAAACGGCCCGGTAATATTAAATAGCATAACGATAGAGTAGCTCAGTCCTAATATGAAAATTCCCAGCATGAAAATCCTGTTCTTAAGCATCATTTTGTAAAGGCTGATATTCTCTGACAGGTCCAGTTTCTTTTTCTGAGGAAGACTCTCTCCACTGAAGAACCATTCAAACAGGAAAAGGAATCCTGCATATATCGCTAAGAAATAAAAATTAGCATGCCAGTTAAATATTTTCTCAAGGTAACCCCCAAGGAAAGGTGCCAGAATAGGCCCGCATGACCATACAATGGTAAAATAGCTTAAATAATGCTTCACTTTCTCTGCATCATAAATATCTACAAAAATAGCCCGCGTAGCTACTACCAGTACTGAAACAGCAGCTCCCTGAAGAATACGAAGCAGGCAGATTAATAAAATGCTGTTGGTCATTGTAATTAAAATACTGGTCAGGATCAACAGGAACAATGCGATCAGTTTAGGGCGGTAGCGGCCGATACTGTCCAGAATTCCTCCCACAAATAACTGGGAAATTCCGTAGCTAAGAAGATACGAGGTCAGAGTGATCTGGATATCTTTTTCTGAAACCATCATTTCTTTAGCCATAGAAGGGAACGATGGTAAATATATATCCGTGACAAACCCGGAAAGCGGGATAGACACGAAAGCCATAATGGTAATTAATCTGATTCGTTTTTCAGATGCTTCTCTCAACATATTCATTCATTTTTACAATGCAAAAATAAGTCAAGAAATAAGGAAGTGAATTTTAAAAGACAAAGTAAAAATTACAAAAATCAAATATTAAGCTAAATTCTTGAATTTTAATGGTGAAGTCCGGGCATGTTTTTTAAAAAAGTTATTAAAATGTGCAGGCTGATCAAAACCTAACGTGTAACCGATCTGAGCAATGTCCCAGTTGGTATACTTCAGCAGATTTTTAGACTCTTCAAACATTTTTTCTTTAATAATTTGTGTTGTTGTAAGATGGGTTACAGATTTTACCGAGGAATTCAAATGATTCACATGTACATTAAGGTGATCGGCAAAGTCCGAAGGAGTTTTTAAAGCAAGCGGATAGGCTGGGGAGTCCAGGGGAAACTGTTTGTTAAGCAGTTCATCAAATAATCTGTATAAACGCACATTTGCAGGAAGTTCATTAGGATTGATGTCTTCCACACGGTTTTCCATTGCCAGATGCATAACGGATGCCAGATTGCTTTTGATACTGCTGCAACGGAAGGGATAAGCAGAATTATTCATTCTGTAAATCTGATCAAAATAAAGAGTAGCCAGATGAGTTTGTTCCTCTGTCAGGAAAACGACAGGCTTGCTCCATTCTTTGAACATTGAAGTCTTTTTAAACAGATTAAATTCTGAATTTCCGTTAAAAAATTCCTGGTTGAACAGACAGAAATATCCTTCCTGCAAATCACTTTCGCACTCCCAGGAGTAGGGGATGCTTGGAGAAGGAAAGAATAATGCAGGACGGTCAATATACAGCTGATGTGTGCCATAATGAATGGTCCCTTTTCCAATGATAAAACTGATTTTATAATAATCACGGCGGTTGTAAGGACTCTTAAAACTGCAGTATTTCCGCATTGAAATGTTGAAATGAGATTTACCCATTTCAAAATCCTCAGAATCAAACATTTTGATCTGGTTCTTACGGATGCGTTTGTAATAATCTTCTATAGTTTCCAGCTGATCGCTCATAAGTAAGAATTATAAAAATCAAAGATAATAAAACGATTGCTCACTCAAAATAATTTTAAGTGAAATAAAAAAATAGGAATGATAGCTCCTCTCAATAATATGAGTACAAAATCATAGAAAGGAAATCTGTGGTCATCTAACTTTTATTAATTTCCAATTCTAAAATATGTGACGGAAGCAGGAATGGGCCAGCTTTTGAACTGACAGAAGGTACAAAACCAAATTCTTTTAAAAACTCCGAAAGCGGATCATGATCCAGCATATTGGTCCATACGATATCTGTAAAACTCAATGCTGATCTGCATTTTTTCCAAAGCGACTGCCTGGTTTCAGGAAGATCAAACTCTGAAAGAATCACAAAACTGATTTCTGTTGCTCTTTTTCCTTCCGGTATGCCAGGATGCAGAGAACCACTTTTAATAATACTGTATCCGACAGGTTTCTGATCTGTATACGTCATGATCAGCTGGTTGGAGAGATCATTCAGGTCATTGATCATTTTTCTCGGATCTATTTCATTGTGAATGTATTTTTTAATCTCCTCTTCCGTAATAAAATCTTTGTGTAAAGCATAAACAGAAGAATCAATAATGGCTATAAGATCAGAAATTCCCTCTTCAGAACCTACTGTAAATTTTGAAATGATATCCATGGGATTTTTTTTATTCAAAATTATAAGATTAATCAATTTAAAAGGGATACAGTTTGCTAAAATATAATCGGTACAGAAAGATAATTTTATAAATTTGTTCAGTACAGTTGATGTGTTATGGTAAAATCTTATAAGTACGAAATTTTTACAGCAGTAATAGAGAAACAGATTCGCAGTGGGATTTTGCAGGAAAATGACAGACTTCCGTCCGTTCGGGAAATTAAAGAAAAATACAAGCTCAGTACAAGTTCTGTACAAAGCGGGTTTGAATATCTTCTGATTAAAGGATTAATCAAGAGTCATCCGAGGTCAGGATATTTTGTTGCCGAAATTCAGGAAGAGCATATTCCGGAAGTCAGAATAAAGCTGCCTGTGGTCGTAAGAGATGCCGAATTTATGAAAAATATAATGCTGACTTCCAAAAGAACATCAGAATCCAGTTCTTTTAACACAGCTGTACCCGGAGATTTGCTGATTCCGCAGAAACTCATCCTCAGAAAGATGCAGGAAGTAATTCGTGAGAAAGGGGCAGCACTGCTCAGATATTACCCTTCAAATGGCCTGGAAACATTAAGGAAACAGATTGCAAAACAGATGGGAACTTATGGCTGTATTTTAAATCCTGATGAAATAATTATTACCGATGGTGCACTACAGGCACTCACGATCGCTTTGAAATCGGTTACCAAACCTGGAGATGTGGTCGCTGTTGACAGCCCTTGTGTGTTCTCTGTATTGGAAGTTATTGCTAATCTCGATCTTAAAGTGACCGAAATTCCTGTTCATTACAGAAGTGGTTTTGATACGGAATATTTCAGAACAGTTTGCGCTGAAAACGATATTCGTGCCTTGGTTGTAACTCCGAATTTTCATAATCCTGCAGGCGTATTAATGAGTGATGAGGTTAAAACAGAACTGCTGGGTATTGCAGAACAACATCAGTTGTGTATCATTGAAAATGATATGTATTCCGATCTTTATTTCGGTGAACAAAGACCCCGATGTATTAAAAGTTTTGATACCAAAGGATTGGTCATGACCTATTCATCATTTTCAAAAACATTGGCGCCGGGAATTCGTTTAGGTTGGCTCTATGCAGGTGATTTTTACGTAAAATCTGAAAGAACGAGGTTTTCTTTGGGACGGTCGGTTTCTCCTGTTTATCAGGAATTGGTCTTGAAACTGTTACAGGGAAGCAGCTATGAAAGACATTTGCGTTCGTTCCGGAAAAAGCTCAACCAGCAGGCTGTTCAGGTATTGGATACTTTAAGAAATTCTTTTCCCGAAGGTTCTTATTTCCACAGGCCTCAGGGTGGATACAGCATTTGGGGAAGGCTTCCGGAGAATATGGATATGGAAAGATTTTACGAGTATTGTGAAAAGCACCAGATTTTATTTACTCCCGGGGATACCTTTTCATTTACGGATAAATATCAATTTCATTTCCGGATTGTTTTTGCAGAGCGGGTTACTTCTGAAAGCATTATTTTGTTACAGAAAGCAGGAAATAAAGCTCAGGAATTAATGTTTTAAATTATTAATAACAATGAAGCTATTATGAAAAGGTGAGGTCAGATGAGTTTCAAATAAAGCCTTCATTTTTTTTTATTCGTGTTGATTCTTAGGGGGTTATTGATAGCTTGATGTATAATATGTTTCAGATTCAAACAGATGGCTGATTTCCGGTAATATTTCGATTTTATTTTAAAAATGAAATTGAATTGTGGAAAGACTCAAAAAAAATAATTAAATCCACTATTTTTTTTCAACACAATTAGGCTGGAATCACCATAAAACCTATATTTGCAGCCTAAATTTTTAAATAAATGAAAGAACTAATTGAAAAAATCAACGCAGAATTTGAAGCGTTCACAACTGAGGCAAACCAACAAGCAGAAAAAGGAAACAAGGCAGCTGGTACAAGAGCTCGTAAAGCAGCTCTTGAACTAAGCAAATTGTTCAAAGACTTCAGAAAAGTTTCTGTAGAAGAAGCTAAAAAATAATTTACTTTTAGCCGGCTTTTGAAGCCGGCTTTTTTTTGCGGTAATTCAATATCGTAAAGTGTATTTAAACTGCTATTTTCTTTACGCTTCTGAATTTATATCTACACAATTATTAATGCTAATCTAAACTGTCATATTGATAGTTTTTTTATGAATTATAGTTATTAGCGGATTTTTGTTATTGTTTTCATGTGAAAATATTGATAATGTCACTGGGAAACCTCTTTTTTAGGCTCAATCTTTCACCATCTCCTCAATTTCCTTTATCTTTAAACCAATCAATATATATTATGAGGATAAATAGATTTTTTGCAGTGTCTGCAGTAGTGCTGGCTGCTCAGTTTTCCTGGGCTCAGGTAAAGGTTGACCCAAAAGAAAGGCTAAACCCTATCGTAAAAAGTTTTGTAGATGAAGTAAATAATAATTCCCAGCTGGAAAACCTGGCATATGAGCTGTTGGACGGTATCGGGCCGCGTCTTGTAGGAACTCCCGAAATGCTTGCCGCTAATGAATGGAGCGCAGGTAAACTTCGCTCATGGGGAGTAGATGCCAATCTTCAGCAGTTTGGAACATGGAAAGGATGGCAGAGAGGAACTACTCATGTAGATATGACGTTTCCGCGTGTAAAATCTTTGGCTGCCACGCAGCTTGCATGGAGTCCGGCTACTAAAAAAGCAATTGAGGCAGAAGTAGTAATTCTTCCAAAGGTATCATCCAAAGCAGAGTTTGATCAATGGCTTCCTTCCGCAAAAGGGAAAATAGTGCTGATGGCACAGTACCAGAAAATCGGACGTTCTGATGAGCAAATCAAAGAATTTGCTACTCCTGAACTGTATGAAAAGCTTAAAGCAGAAAAAGAACAGGCAGCTAAAGATTTCACTGCCTATGTGAAGAATATCGGATATGACAATAACAGTCTTCCAGAAGCCTTGGAAAAAGCAGGAGCAGCAGGAATTGCTATTTCCAACTGGACCGGAATTATGGGAGCTAACAGAATATTTGGAGCAAAAACAACCAAAATTCCCATGATTGATATTGATGTGGAAGATTATGGAATGCTCTACAGAATGGCAGAAAAAGGTACGCTTCCTAAAATAAAAATTGATGCCCAGTCTAAAATACTTCCTGAAGCCAAAAGTTTCAATACTATTGGGATGATTAAAGGAAAGGAAAAACCGGATGAATATGTAATTCTTTCGGCTCACCTTGATTCATGGGACGGAGCTCAGGGCGCTACGGATAACGGAACGGGAACGATTACAATGCTGGAAACCATGCGAATCCTTAAAAAATATTATCCTAATAACAAAAGAACTATCGTTATAGGACTTTGGGGAAGTGAAGAGCAGGGATTAAACGGTTCCAGAGGTTTTGTGGTGGATAATCCTCAGATTATAAAAGGAGTTCAGGCTGCTTTTAATCAGGATAACGGAACAGGACGTGTTGTGAATATCAGTGGTCAGGGATTTGTAAAAGCTTATGATTATATAGGAAAATGGCTTGATGGAGTTCCAAAGGCTGTAAAAAGCCACATTAAAACTGATTTCCCTGGAATGCCAGGCGGTGGTGGTTCTGATCATGCTTCATTTGTGGCTGCCGGAGTACCAGGTTTTTCTTTAGGTTCTCTGAACTGGGGATATTTTGGATATACATGGCATACAACAAAAGATACCTATGATAAAATTGTTTTTGATGAGGTGAAAAACAATGTGATCTTAACGGCAGCATTAGCTTATATGGCTTCTGAAGACCCGGAATTCACCAACAGAGAGAAGAGAGCAATGCCTCAGGATGACAAAGGAGAAACGGTAAAATGGCCGGAAGTAAAAGAGCCTAGAAGAAGTTCTAAGGATTATAAGTAAAAGTTTCTACTATATAAAGAGTAAAAAGGCTGTCTCAATGGACGGCCTTTTTATTTTCCTGTGCTAATAGTTCTTTGATTTCTATTAATTTACTTTCTTTCACGATATAAGTTTTGCAGATCTTATTATTTAGATGCATGCTGAAATTCATCTTTGTACCAGTTTGTGTTCCCATTGCAACTGTTTTTGAGGTATACTCAGTAAAAATTGGACAGAAGTTAGTCAGAACTAAAATATTTCTTTGCAATGATTTGATAAAACCTGGTTGATTTCCATTGTCGTCAAGAATCTTAAGCTTAAAAATTTTCTTACCTAAGGTAGTTCCGAAATACCATTCACAAAAGGTTCCGGAAATAATCACACAGGGAATAGAAAGTAAAATTCCAGAAATGATGGGCAAATGGAAAATAAATACAAAGACCATACAAAACGGAATCATGTCAATAATCTTAGCAAAAAGGCGTTCTGTTTCATTATTTTTATGAACAGGATTATAAGGGAACTCATACTCAAATTCGTTATAAATCCTGTTCCCCGATTCGTCATAGGATCGGGTAGGCCTGTGAATAATTCTCTTTTCTTTAAGTTCAGAAATTTTCATTATTTTATGATACCAGATAGGTCTGAAAATGTAAGAATTGATGGTTCGTAAAGTGAATCAGTCAACTTTCCAAATCCATATTTACAGAAAATAAATGGCAATCCGTTTTCTTGTGCGGAGTCATGATCGGTCTGAGTATCTCCAATGTAGATGGAGTCTTCGATTGTTAAATCATTTCTTTCCATAAGGAGCTGTATATTTTCAGATTTTGATTTTTGAGTTCGTCCATGAGATTCAAAATCGACAAACAGATCATTGAACTGATAATAGTCTAAAAATGATTCAATATAACCGTCCTGGCAATTACTTACAATGAAAAGAGAGTGGGTGTTGACAAGACTCTTTAAAGTTTCTTCTACACCCTCATATAAAATCCCACCCTGTATGTGCAGTATTTTATTTTCTTCGGCTACAATTTCAGAAAGAAGTTCCTGAGCCTGCAGGTCTGAAATACCCGGAATAATATCTTTTATAATATCATGAGCCAATAATCCCATATATTGATTCATATCTTCAGGCTTAAGTTCTCTTTGGATTAACTGATGTCTACCCAGTACTTCATTCCATATTTTAATGATGGTCGCTCTGGAATCCCATAATGTTCCGTCAAGATCGAAAATTAAATTCTTTGTGTTCAAAATAAATATTTTATGTTAATCTGCGGTTAAAAATTACAAAATCATACTCAGCTGCACTCTTTTTCTTGCTTCATCTACTTCGGTTACCTTTACACGAACATGCTGGTGAAGCTTTACCACTTCATTTACATCCGATACAAACCCATCTTTCAACTGGGAAATATGAACCAGTCCGCTTTCTTTGATTCCAAGATCTACAAAACATCCGAACGCTGTAATGTTGTTGACAATTCCCGGAAGAATCATGCCTGCTTTCAAATCTTTAATGCTTTTAACAGTAGGATCAAATTCAAATACTTTGGCAGCCTTTCTTGGGTCCAATCCTGGTTTTTCAAGTTCTTTTAAAATATCTTTGATTCCTATAATCCCGATTTCACCCGTGATATAACTTTCCGGTTTTACAAGAGCTATTTTTTCCTTATTGGCGATCAATTCATGGGTTTTAATTCCTAAATCTTTGGCTATTTTTTCTACAATTCCATAAGCTTCCGGATGTACAGCGGAATTATCCAGTGGGTTTTTAGCATTCGCAATTCTTACAAACGCGGCTGCCTGCTGAAAAGCTTTTTCTCCAAGTCTCGGAACTTTTTTAAGCTGTTTTCTATCTTCAAATGCTCCGTTTTCAGCGCGGTAATTGACAATGTTTTCCGCCATTTTCTCGCCAATTCCAGAAACATAGCTTAAAAGCGATTTACTGGCTGTATTTAAATTAATTCCTACAGAATTTACACATTTCATCACTGTAGAATCCAATTCATTTTTCAGTTGGGTTTGATCTACATCGTGTTGGTATTGACCAACTCCAATAGATTTGGCATCAATCTTTACCAATTCTGCTAATGGATCAGAAAGTCTTCTTCCGATAGAAACTGCTCCACGCACCGTTACATCATATGTTGGAAACTCTTCTCTCGCAATTTTACTGGCAGAATACACTGAAGCTCCGGCTTCCGAAACTACAAAAACCTGCAGCGGTTTATCGAAAGCAATCTTTTTGATAAAAAATTCTGTCTCACGACTTGCTGTTCCGTTACCGATAGAGATTGCTTCAATATTATAAGCATTCACCATAGAACGTATCTTTTTCATAGCCATCCCGCTTTCATTCTGCGGAGCATGAGGATAAAGAGTTTCATTGTGCAGTAAATCTCCTTTTTCATCCAGACACACCACTTTGCATCCGCTTTTGTATCCCGGGTCTATTGCCAG
>Ga0070682_100000393_pt1 | contig 29135 bp, 24 predicted proteins | sample KBSC63LmetaG_FD_64668 | JGI IMG/M metagenome (GOLD analysis project Ga0070682, IMG submission 64668) | Corn rhizosphere microbial communities from Kellogg Biological Station, Michigan, USA - KBS C6-3L metaG | ecosystem: Host-associated > Plants > Roots > Rhizosphere | place: USA: Michigan...
TCATAAGATCCATCGGCTGCCATGTGAAATAAGGGAATAGCCGTTTCCTTACCGTTCAAATTCATCACTGTTACATTTATTTTCTGATATTCCTGAACATCCAGGTCGGGAATAGTACCCCAGCCTACTTTAGAATTCATTTCAACCCCCGGTTCGGTATAGGGTCCAAAAAAATTAGCGGGTGTTAATATCACTTCTTTATTTTCAGTGCAGATGGTACAGCCGCTATCCGGGCGGGCATAGCTCATGTTATTTGCTGCTGACATCTTTGTGGTGGGTGCCGGATCACCAAGCCCTTCCTTTACACAGCTGTAAAAGAGGGTGATGAGTAAACTTCCAATAAAAAGAAAAGAGATGATTGAAATGCGTTTCATGATCTTCTATTTTATAGTTTAAAAAAATGAATTTTTCCAGACTGTAAAATTGAACAATGAAGCAGACGTAATAATCCCTAATTGTAGTGATTTGCCTTAACGATGCTGATGCAGATTCTTATAATAAAAGGCAATGGCTTCGCCGAGAGAAGAGACGTGAAGCTTTTCATAAATATGCTTTACATGGGTGTTTACGGTATTGAAACTAAGAAAGAGTTTATCGGCTACCATTTTATAACTCAAGCCATCGGCCAGTAATTTTAAAACTTCGGTTTCCCTGCTGCTTAGCGGGTTATTAAGCTTTTGTGGCTGAAAATAATCCAGCACTTTTAATGCGATGCCCGGATTCATCACTGCGCCACCATCATACACTTCCTGTATGGCCTGCAAGATCCTTTGCGGAGAATCTTTTTTTAAAATGTAACCGCTGGCGCCATTGCGTATGCACTCAAACACTTTATCGCTGTCATCGAATACGGTTTGCATCAACACTTTAATATGCGGAAAATTTTCTTTTATTTTTTTTAACCCCTCTATCCCATCGGCAATGGGCATATTAATATCCATTAACACCACATCCGGAAAACTGGTTTCCATATCTTCTTTCACCTTGCTGCAATTAACTCCCTCGCCTGCAAAAACTACTTCGGGGCTAAGTTCCAATAACGCCTTCAGGCTATCTCGCCTGGCATTATTGTCGTCATAAATAAAGACTTTTATCCGCACCATACAAAGTTATCGTTACAATTATTAACCGGCATCCCTAATTGTAGTTAGAGCGACCTTAAAGGAAACGCTGCTGTTAATGATGTGCCCGAACCGGCACCGGAATCGATCACCAGATCACCTCCCAGCTCAGTGGCCCTGTTCTTCATATTTTGCAAACCGTTACCAACTTCTTTTCTTTGGGCGATATCAAAACCAATACCATTGTCAGTTATCTTCAGGTCAAGTTGTTTGCCAGATACACTAATGAACAAGTTTGCCTGTGAAGCCTTACTGTATTTTGCAATATTATTTAACGCTTCTTTGATGATCAGTAAAATATTTTTCCGGGCAGTTGCATTTTGCAAAGCTATCTCTGCGGCAGGTGCAATATGAAAGCTGAAATCAATATTGATATCTTCGAGCAATTCCACACTGTAGTTTTTTATTTTTGCTTCCAGCGACGCAGCGTTGTCATTAGCTTTCATGCTCCACACTATATCGCTCATATTTTCCATCAACGATCTGCTCTGAACAGAAATTTTCTCCAGCATTTCCATTGCCTTAACCGGGTTTTGCTTAAATGTGTTTTCTGCTATGGTGCTGTATATCTGTAAACTGCTCAGTGAAGCGCCAATATCATCATGCAGGTCCTGGCTGATCTTCTGCTTCACCTCCATAATATGTGTAAATACCGACTTAACCTTATAAGCCATCGCCATTGAAAAAATGATGATATCAATAAACACACCCGCAAAAAACAAATAGATATTATTCAATTTCAGGAAACCATTATCTGGTCCGAAGATGGTTAATACAACCAATGCCACAATGAACAAATAAGCTGCTGAACCGTATTTGATCAGGCGCAGGAAGCGGCTGTTCATTAAAGGAAAGAAAATAAATGCCGCGGCAATTGCCATGATCAGCAATATGATCCGGGAAGAGTAAGGCAGAATGGTAGTAATGATACTTCCTCTAAGCCCCAGCATGCCCGCAAGTATCGCAAACAGGCAATAGCCACACATGATGATCATGATCGCCTTCAGTAAGCGGAAAAAAAAGCCATATTTTTCATGCCATTCCTCCAACACAGCATTAAGAAAATAGCAATAGCCAAGAACAGTTAATACGCTCATGCTTTCTTTTACATAATTAATAAAAGCAAACTGATTTTGCGGATAATAATTGATACTAATGAGGTAAGCGGCAATATAGGCTGTGAGCGAAAACAGGTACACTGAGTAAGCCACGATCACGCTTTCTTTATATTGTATGTAAAGAAATATATGGTAGATGCATAACGCAAAAGCTGCGCCCAGTAACACCAAGCCTGTTATTATGATCCCCGGGTCTACCAAAATGATTACATCGTTTTAGTTTGGAACAAAAAGTTACGAAGAACTATTTAAAAGCAATGTTGCGGCAACAATACCGGCAGTTTCTGTCCTTAGTCTGGTATTACCAAGAGATACAGCATTATAATGATTTTGTATGGCAAGTTTAATTTCTTCGGCGGTAAAATCGCCTTCGGGTCCTATTAAAATGATCTTTGAAGACAAGGACCCATTATTCAGATCGGTAAGATCTCTTTTGGTATCATCAATACAATGAGCAATGAATTTTTGCTGATCGGTGGCTGAAGTAATGAGCGCATTAAATTTTGTTGGCTCATGCAAGACCGGCAACCAGCATTGCTGGCTTTGCAGCATGGCACTCACCAGGATGCTTTTCATGCGTTCAAACTTAAATACTGCTTTTTCGGTGCGATTGCAAATAAGCGGTATGATCTCAGTTACTCCTATCTCTGTTGCTTTTTCTAAGAACCATTCAAAGCGGGTATTATTTTTTACAGGAGAAATGGCAATACGAATTTTTACTTTTGACTTTTCACTTTTCACTTGTTCAACAATATTTACCACACACTTCTTCCTGTTATCATCGGTTATTGTTGCGGTAAACAGATCGCCTTTACCATTGGTCAATTGCAACTGCTCGCCATTTTGCATACGCAATACCTGCACGATATGCTTACTGGTATCTTCATCCAGCACAATATCAGTACTCGATGCAACCAGGTCTTCTTTATAAAAAAAAGGTAAAGGCATAAAACAAAAAGAAGAGTAAAATTATCATTTACTCTTCATTCAAAATTCATAATTTATAATTCATAATTTTAAAAAGGCGCATCGTCATCAAACTCCCCATCATTCATCTTGCTTCCTTTCTGGATATACAACTTTGCACCATCTCCATCATCAGTCTTTACTGGCTTCCAGTTTCCACCGGGTAATGCTGGTCCGCCGCTTCCACCTTCTTCTTCGATGAATTTTTGTATGTGCAGCAACGCCTTCAGCTTAACTGTATCCAACGAACCATTACGATGCTTGGCGATCTTTACAAATGTTTCACCCTTATTGCTTTCACCAAATTCGTTGGCAGTGATATCATAGTATTCGGGACGATAGAGGAACATCACCATATCGGCATCTTGCTCAATAGCACCCGACTCACGCAGATCACTCAACTGCGGGATCTTATTGCCTTCCTTTCTTTTTTCTACCTCACGACTCAACTGTGATAAGGCGATGATCGGCACCTGCAATTCTTTTGCGAGCCCTTTCAGATCCCTTGATATGCGGCTGATCTCCTGCTCACGATTGCCGTTACGATTTTCTCCCGCGCCACTCATCAACTGCAGGTAATCGATAATGATCAAACCCACATTATGTTTGTTCTTCAACCTGCGACATTTCGCTCTCAGTTCAAAAATATTTAACGCAGCAGTATCATCAATATATAGCGGCGCTTTCGACAATCGCTCGATCCCTTTTTTATACAATTGCTTCATCTCGTGCTCCTCTAATTTTCCACGAGCGATCTTCTCCAACCATATTTCGCTTTCAGCACTTAAGATACGTTGCACCAATTGGCTACTACTCATCTCCAGGCTAAAAAAGCCTACAGCCGTGGGTTTGGTAGGATCCAATGCCGCACTCCTGGCAAGGTTAAGGGCAAAAGCCGTTTTACCAACCGAAGGCCGTGCAGCCAAAACGATAAGATCGGTGGATTGCCACCCGTATGTAATTCTATCAAGCGAAGGAAATCCTGTAGGTACACCAGTAATGTCTTCCTGGCGGTTGCGCATGTCTTCAATTCGTTGGATCGTTTTCACCAACACGGTGTCGATGCTATCAAAGTTTTTGCGAAGGTGATTGTTGGTGATCTCGAAGAGTTTGCTTTCTGCTTCATCCAGCATGTCGAATACGTCCGTACTATCTTCATACGCATCCCCGATGATCTCTCCGCTGATGCGGATCAATTCACGTTGAATGAATTTTTGCAGAACAATTCTTGAGTGCGCATCAATATTTGCAGAAGATACTACCGCATTGGTAAGCTTTGTTACGAAGTACGGTCCGCCAACCAGGTCCAGCTCCTCGCGGAATTTTAATTCTTCCACAACGGTCAGCAGGTCTATCGGCAAACTCTTAATGGCCAGGCCCTGCATGGCTTTGAAGATGCGTTGGTGTGCATCTACGTAAAAACACTCCGGTTTCAATATTTCGATAACGGTATCGAATGCACTTTTCTCGAGCATGATCGCTCCGAGCACGGCTTCTTCCAGCTCTTTGGCCTGCGGCGGAACCTTTCCATACATCATGGATCCGAGGTCTACCGGCGCTTTACGGCGCAGCTTTTTGTCTTTATTGAAGTTAGTAAGTTCCATGTTCCTCTCTTGCTTGGTTAGGGTTAAATATTCTAGGGCGGCTAAGATAACAGCAAAAGAATGATCAGTGTCCCAGAATGTTTATCCACATCAACCCTAAAGTGATTTTTACAGCTATTATCCACAGTAAAGTTAGCTTATTCACGTGATGCTAACAGATAATTCACAATAGAAAAATCAACATTACCGGACTTATTTTGGTTGTTATTAACAATTTGGTAATACCAAAATTTTCTTTTTTGCACCGATGAATCTTTGCAACCACTTGCATTATTAAAAATCTATATTTAGTTTATGAGTTTGTAGCTGGAATTGGGAATTAGGGATTGGGAATTAGGTCAACACTCTACCAGACCAAAGCAGGATTTGACTCCTGCATCCTAATTCCAAATTCCCAATTCCTAATTCCCGGCTATCTTTGCCCATTAACACCCTAACGAATGATAATTAGTTACAACTGGCTTCATGAATATTTACCTGTGGGACAAGCAGGCCTTCCTGAGAAGATCGAGCCCGCCAAACTGAGCAAGATACTTACGTCCATTGGCCTTGAAGTGGAGACCATGGAAAAATACGAATCCATCAAAGGCGGATTGCAGGGTCTCGTGATCGGCGAGGTGCTGGAATGTGAAAAACATCCCGGCGCAGACAAATTAACCATCACCAAAGTGAATACCGGCGGGACTGAGCCATTGCAGATCGTTTGTGGTGCGCCCAATGTTGCCGTGGGACAAAAAGTTGTTGTTGCTACCGTTGGCAGCACCATCTACCCCATTGGCGGCGAGCCGATGACCATGAAAAAAGCAAAGATCCGCGGCGAAGAAAGCCAGGGAATGATCTGTGCCGAAGACGAGATCGGGCTTGGCCAAAGTCATGCAGGCATTATGGTTTTACCCAATGATGTAAAACCCGGAACGGCTGCTGCGGCTTATTTTCAACCTTATGAGGATTTTATTTTCGAGATCGGGTTAACGCCGAATCGCATTGATGCGATGAGCCATCTTGGAGTAGCAAGAGATGTGTGTGCATATTTATCTCACCACAATAAAGCAGAACTATCGGTAAAGTCGCCGTTCAAAAATAATCCGATGGCTATCGGATTCAAGGTCGATCACCAGGGTTTACAAATGGATGTGTCGATCGAAAATACAAATGCATGCCGTCGCTATTCGGGTGTGAGCATACAGGGAGTAACAATTGCGGAAAGTCCGAAGTGGCTGCAGCAACGTTTGCAAAGCATCGGACTAAGGCCCATCAATAATATTGTAGACATCACCAATTTCATTTTGCACGAAACCGGCCAACCGCTTCACGCATTTGATGCAGATGCTATCAAAGGGAAAAAAGTCATCGTAAAAAATTTACCGGAAGGAACTCCATTTGTTACCCTTGATGAAAAAGAGAGGAAACTATCTGCCGAGGACCTGATGATCTGCAATAAAGATGAAGCCATGTGCATCGGCGGTGTATACGGTGGTTTGCATAGCGGCGTTAGCAACGCAACAAAGAATATTTTTTTGGAAAGCGCCTGGTTCGATCCGATCAGCATCCGTAAAACATCGCTCAGGCACGGACTTCGTACAGATGCCGCCGCACGCTTCGAAAAAGGAGTTGATATCAGCAATACCGTCAACGTGCTCAAACGTGCCGCGATGATGATCAAGGAAATCGCCGGCGGCGAAATAGCAAGCGATATCGTAGACAGCTTTCCTTCGCCCAAAGAAAAAACCGAGGTAGCCCTAAAATATCATTACCTGAAAAAACTCAGCGGTAAGAATTATCACGGTGATACCATTAAGAATATCCTGGCTAGTTTAGGTTTTGAATTATTGAAAGAAAGCGCCGATGAAATGCGGGTAGCAGTTCCTTTCAGCAAACCTGATGTGTCGATCCCTGCCGATATCGTGGAAGAGATCATGCGCATCGACGGATTGGATAATGTAGACATCCCTACGATGATCACCATCGCACCTTCGGTGGAAACCTTATCGCATGAGAGCAGTTATAAAGAAAAGACTGCGCAATATTTGTCAGCTTCTGGTTTCAACGAAATATTCACCAACTCCATTACCAATAGCGCTTATTATAATGAAGCAACCTTGCAGCGCACGGTAAAGATGATCAATAACCTGAGCGAGGAACTCAATGTGATGCGCCCCGATATGATGCAGACGGGGCTTGAGTCTGTGGCATGGAACCTGAACAGAAAAAACAACGATCTGCAGTTCTACGAATTTGGCAAAACGTACGAAGTTTCGGAGGCTGGAAAGTATAAAGAGACGAATCACCTATCGCTTTACATCAGCGGAAAAAAGAATGCGGCGGGATGGAAGACCAAGGGCGACAAAGCTGATTTCTTTTATTTGAAGGGCGTGTTTGAAAAAATAATGGGTGTGCTTGGGTTGTCTAACGTTTCTTATGCTGATGCATCAAACGAAAATTTATCCGTTTGCCTGCAAGCCAAAATAAAGAATGACAGCATTGCCACAATGGGCGTGATAAGCAACGCTGTGCTGGATCGTTTCGACATCAAACAACCTGTGTTATATGCCGACCTGGACTGGGATAAATTGATGCAGTTAAATAGAAAGTCAGTTATTCGCTATACCGAGATCCCGAAATATCCTGCCGTACAAAGGGACCTGGCAATAGTTGTAGACAGGTCATTGAAATACGAGGCTGTGGAAAAAGCAACGCAATCTGCCAAACTGAATAAATTAAAATCCGTTAACTTGTTCGACGTATTTGAAAGTGAGAAGCTGGGCGCCAACAAAAAATCAATGGCAGTAAGTTTTACTTTCCTGGATGAAGAAAAAACGCTGACCGATAAGGAAGTCGAAAGCATGATGAATAAGATCATCGCGGCTTATGAAACGGAATTAAATGCAGAAATAAGAAAGTAATGTCCGATCTGGAACAACATATCAAACGCATCAACGATAAACTTCAGCAACTGCTGAAGAACTATCAGCAATTGCAAAAAGACAATGAGCGGCAGGGCCGGCTGATCGATACCTTGCAGCAGGCCAAGGAGAAAGATATGCAACAAATAACTGAGCTGCAGGAAAAAGTGAGCATACTCAAAGCCGCATCGGGACAAATGAATGACGCGGATAAAAAAGAATTTGAAAAGAATATCAACCGGTACATTCGGGAGATAGATAAGTGTATTGGAATGTTAAGCGAATAGAATCACAGATTTGATGATTGTAATGATTAACACAGATAGATCACTCTTATTACGGTTCAATAACAAATAACAATGGCAGAACTCATCCCCATAAATATTCTCATCGGCGATCGCAGCTATCGCATAAAAACTGATCCAAAGGATGAGGAAGTGATTCGCCGCACCCTCAAGACCATCAATGACAAGATCATCGAATTCAAAACGCAGTTTGCGGGGAAAGATATGCAGGATTATATCGCCATGGTGCTGATCTGGTACGCAACCCAGGCTACCCAGGAAGGCAACCCGGGTATGGAAAAAGAATTGAAAGAAGCGCTGCTTAAAATGGAAGAACAGTTGGATAAAGTGAAATAACTCTCATTATTTGAATCGTTTATCTGCCATTCAAACCTGTTTTTTCTTCCGATAAACAAAAAACCGTGTTTTTACCGTAGGAAATCAAAAAAATACTGCGTTTATTAGTGGGACAAAGAATTGGGCTTTCAGGTAAAACCCAATAAAACACTAAGTAAACCCGGCAAATGAAAAAAGTAAAGATCTTTCTTGCTTCTTCTATCGAGCTGAAGCCTGAGCGTGAAAAATTCGAGATTGAAATTTACCGGAAATGCAAGGCATGGTTCGACAAGGGTGTCTTTCTCCACCTCGACATCTGGGAAGATGTTTCGGCACGCATGTCGGAGACCGGTTCGCAAAGCGAATACAATAAATTCGTTACCACTGCTGATCTTTTTGTTTTCCTCGCCTATACAAAAGTTGGGATGTACACCGCTGAAGAGTTCGAAAAAGCATTCGGCCAATTTAAATCCACCCAAAAGCCGTTCATATTCACCTATTTCAAAAATTCGCCGGACAATACAGCCGACAGTGTTATAGAATTCAAACAAAAACTAAAAGAATTGAAACATTTCTATTCACCCTTCGCTGATAGCAATGACCTATGGAATCAATTCAACAAAGAATTGGAGCGGTTGGAGCTCGCTGAATTCAAAGAGTTCACGCATCCAAACAGTGGCAATACTGCGAACCTAACCGGTGAAAAAAACATAGCAATACAGGGAAACTCCGGCACAGTAAACATTCAAACCGAAAGTGCAACCCAACAAGAGGCCGAGAAGATCTATAATATCAATAAAATTGACAACGCAAATTTTTCATAACTCCATATGAACAATGCCAACATATCAGGGAATGCGAATATCACAATTCAGGAGGTAAGCAACAGTACTATAACATTAAATGTAAACGGCGAAATTCGTGAAATTCAAAATCAACTCACGGAACTCAAAGCAGTACTGAAGAACCTCGATGTTACAAATATTAAGTATGAGAATAAAATATATAATATCGGGCACATCAACGAAGCGAATTTTGGCATCGTAACCAGCAGTAAGGTATTTAACGGGGTATTGACCAAGGAGTTAATTCTGTTGTTAAAAGAGAAACTAAGGCCGGGGGCATTCCTTAATAACCTACCTCCTGAAGACAAGGACAATTGGGAAACTATTCGTCAGCATCTAAAAGATGCCCAGAATATTCTGGAGGATAGTTTTATTTGGGTCATTGGTTGGGAAATACGTCGGTTATTTTCCATCGGCAACGATCGGGAGAAAAGAATGGAGACAAAGATTGACGAATATATCAGTCATTGTTTCAGTACTTACAGGGTCACGTTGCAATTAGCTATTTATATTTTTATTTCTAAACTCTGGGATGAAAAATCCAGGGATAAAGATATTGACACCAATAAAAAACCTATCAGGAATTTTTTCACTTCAAACAGGGCTTTTAAGTTGGTTGAATTGCGAGATCTTTTGCAGGCATTAATTGATATTTTCAACAAAAATCAGCTCGCTTATCCTGTTGAAAAAACAGAATTAGGCGACATCCAGGAATTCCTGCAACCCGATAGCAAATTCAACAAGGCATGTATTGAGCTTGAAAAACTGGAAGCAATGGACCCGGCAAAAGAAGTTTATGGACTAGGCCATTGTCACACGGCCGAAATATCGTTAACCGCCATCCTGGCAACATTCCGGCTATTCACCAATTACCAATTGATCACACTGAAAAAGATAGAATATGAAGAGTCGCGTTACTGTGCCGCACGTTACATCAAGGAGTTAAACATATTGGAAAAAAGAGAGGCTAAAAACTTAATGCGCATTCTTAAATACGACAAGGTACCCGCATTAACCTACTCCGTATTTTTTCGCAATGAAACCAAGGCAATTAATTTATTTCCTTTTTTATTAGATTATAATGCGTTAACCAACGAAACAGACTTTCAAATATATTTTTACGAATGCCGGGAAGGTGAAAGCGACTTAAGATATTTTTCTATCAAAAATGAAAAGAACGAGATCATTAGTTATATGGCCACAGCATCAGACAGCCTGGAGATCAATTCGGAAGAGCAAAAAAATGAACTTCAAAAAAACATCCGCCTTGACCTGGTGGCAAGGCAGTTTGACGAGGCAGCCAAAACTATACTTGGCACTTCTATGAATTTTAGGCCCAAAGGAAGTGACAACAAGGTCATTGACTTTAAGAATCTTTAACCCCAACTCCGCTCTCCATGCAAAAAATATATCCATTCAGGTTCCTGGACAGTTACCGGAGGCAGGATAGCGAATTTTTCTTCGGCCGAATTGATGAGATTGAATCATTGTACCAAATGATCTTTCAAACCAGAATATTGCTGATCTATGGCACATCTGGCACGGGGAAAACAAGTTTAATACAATGTGGGCTTGCCAATAAGTTCCAAACTTACGACTGGTTAGCGCTTAACATACGGCGAGGAAGTAATCTTTTGTCATCATTGGATAAAGTATTGTGCGAAGCGAGCGATGAAGCCTTTGTATATATTGAAGAAAAAGAATCGGTCATCCGCGATCTGACAGCCAAAACAGAAGCGGTTTATAAGGCCAACTTCAAACCTGTTTACCTGATATTCGATCAATTTGAAGAATTGTATGTGCTTGGAACAAAAAAAGAGCAGGAACATTTTATCCAGGCTGTCAAAGATATCCTCGCTATTGAACAACCTGTTAAGATCATCATAAGCATTAGGGAAGAATATCTTGGCTTCTTGTATGATTTTGAGCGCAAAGTTCCCGAACTACTACGAAAAAAATTAAGAGTGGAAGCCATGAACCTGGATAAGGTGAAAACGGTAATTGAAAGTATCGGCAAGGCAGAAAAAGGTAATATTAGTTTGAAAGCAGGTGAGGAAGAGCTTATTGCCGAAGGCATTTTTGAAAAGATAAGAGGTGATGAGAAAACACTGACCATACAACTTCCGTACCTACAGGTTTTTTTGGATAATCTTTACCTTAAAATAACAAATGATGAAACCCGAACCAAGGAAGCGGTCTTTTCGCTGAAAGCGCTGGAAATAATTGGAAATATAGGTGATGTGTTGCGCAACTTCCTCGACGAACAGGTATTGATGATCGCACAAAAACTGGATCAAAAACCTGCCTCCATCTGGAGAATGCTTTCGCCCTTTGTTACATTAGACGGAACAAAGGAGCCACTCTCCGCGGTGAAACTGCATGAACGATTCCCCAACGAGCCCGTTGCCTTGATCGAAAGCGCATTAGGCGCCTTTGTGGGTAGCCGGATTTTACGTTACACTGAAAATGAACAGCTTTACGAAATTGCGCATGATTCACTGGCCAAGCAGGTCAATGACAGGCGCAGCGATGAAGAGATCGCCATCATGGAAGTACAACGGTTGATAAGAAGCCAGGTGGCTGTTAAACCCGAAGCAAGAGAGTGTTTTTCTGAAAAACAATTATTATTTATTGAACCCAACCTGATTAAATTTAAAGCGAGCGACGAGGAACTGGATTGGATCGCCAAAAGCTGGGTCAATGTACAAGAGCAAAAAGCAAATGAGAAAAAGAAGCAGGAAGAAGATCTGATAAAAGCAAGGCACCGACTTAATGTTGTTTTGAGCCTTTTCGGCGTTGCAGTTATTGCGTTGTTTACTGCAATTTACTTATTTATTTCCACCAATATAGCAAAGGAGGCGGCCAATAATGCTAAAAAAGAAGCTCAAAAGAGTTTGATCAATAGCTACAATTCAGAGATCAAAAGATATACAAGAGAAATAGAGATATCTATGAACGATAGCGCATCTTTCCGTGAGTATAAAGCGGGTGAAGATATAATGACACAGCAAGGTCAACAGATCGATAGCTTAAAAACAGAAAGAAATAATCTGATGGACAGCCTAAGATTGCTTACCGACGAAATAAAAAAATAAAATTCATCGAAATGAAAAATTCGCTTCTCTCTTTTTTTTTCCTTTCCTGTTTTTTGATACTCAGTGTCACCGGTTGGGCGCAACGCGATTGCAAATATTATAGCAGGTACATCTATCAGGGTGATTCCATATTGAAATTTGGAAATAGCGCTAATTACCTGGCCGCAGTGAACGCTTACAGTACTGCTTTGCTGCATTGCCCGGATAGCGCAAAAAAAGCAAGACAGAAAATATTGAATGTGTTCAAATCGATCGAGAATCTTAAAACCAAGGCGGTAAAGGCTGAAACGGCCGCCCAAATTTCTTTAACCGATGCAAATACCCAACGAAAAAAAGTAGCCAGTATAAATGAGGCTTTTCGATTGATCTTGCTGGCGCAGCAAAAAGTTCAGGACGATCCTACAATCGCTTTGAGAATTGCCGAGGCTGCATTAAGACTATATCCAATACCGCTGATCAAAGAGGAAGCTTATCGGATTTATTCCCAACATGCTTTTTATAAGACAATAATTGACGATGGGGTGGGATATGTTGCTATGTCGCCCGATGCTACCAAATTTCTTACAGTTGATCTCAATGGTGAGACCCTTAAGCTTTGGAACATTGACGGCAAACTATTAAAAGAATTTGCGATGGAGGATAAGGAAATGGGTGCCGTGACTTTTTCGCCCGACGGAACTAAATTTTTTATTTGTTTGCCAGATTCTGTTAGCAAATTGTATAGCATCGAGGGGGTTAAGCTCGCCAGTTTTAATGGAGAAGGAATTGCTTCGGCAGTTTTTTCTCCTGATGGAACAAAGATCCTTGCTTGTTTGGACGGGGGAGAAGCCAGATTATGGAGCATTAGCGGCGATCTGTTAGGGGACTTATCCGTTGGCCGCGAGGGGATGGGAGGATCATCTCTTATTATTTCGATTGCATTTTCTCCCGATGGAACTAAAATTGTTACTGGTTCTGAAAATGCAATATTGAGATTGTGGAATATAAATGGCGACACTATCAGAACCTTTAAAGGGCACGAGGGCTCTATTAACTCGGTCGCTTTCTCAAGCGATGGAAACAATATCCTTTCAAGTTCTGATGACCTGACCGCAAGAGTATGGCCCGTTGATGGAGGAGCCCCAATTGTGTTAAGGGGGCATGAATCCATGATTAATGTAGCTGCCTTTTCGTTAGATGGAACCAAAGTTGTTACGGGCTCCGACGAATCTCTTAGGTTATGGAGTATATCAAAAACCGGCATATTATTAAAAGTGCTAAAGGGACACAAAGACGCCGTTTCGTTTGTGACTTTTTCACCCGATGGAAAAAAAATATTCAGTGGAGCCGATGACGGCACAGTGAAAGCGTGGGATATTGAGGAAACTTATCTCAAGGAATTTAGAACAGAAGGCGCTGTGAAGTCGGTAGCCTTTTCGCCCGATGGAAAAACGATCGCAACTGGTGGGGTTGATCGAAGCACAAGATTGTGGTCGATAAACGGCAACTTAATTACCATGTTTACGACGACACCCAGAACCAGTACTTATGCTTTGGCATTTTCACCCGATGGAAAAAAACTGATAACTGGCGCTGGCGCTTTTGATAACTCAGCCAGGCTTTGGAGCATTAATGGCAGTTTGTTAAAAACCTTTAACCGGCAAAAGCGCCCTGTTACTTCGGTTGCTTTTGCTCCAAATGGGAAAAACATACTTATCGGAACTAATGATGTTAGGCCTAGAATTTGGAGCGTGGAGGGTGATTCAGTTTTAGATCTTATCGGGCACAGCAGTGCGATCAACGCGGTGGTTTACTCACCAGACGGAAGAATGATACTTACGGGATCTGATGATAAAACGGCGATCCTATGGAATAGCCATGGAGAGACCTTAAGAACTATAGAACATAAAGGTTCTGTAAACGCTGTTGCCTTTTCCCGGGATGGGACCAAATTTCTTACTGGTTCCGGTGATAAAACTGCAAAGCTTTGGAATATCGATGGAACGTTTTTAAAGAATTTTGAAGGACATACCGGTGCCATCTATTCAATTGCTTTTTCGCCAGATGGAAGAAAGATCATTACCGGTTCTGGTGATAAAACAGTTAGGCTATGGTCGATCGAGGGTGATCTTATTGGTGTGCTTAATGGTCATACCGGGTCGATATATTCAGTTGCCTTTTCCCCGGACGGAAAAAATATTCTAACAGGCGCAAGCGATAGAACTGCGAAGTTGTGGGACCTACCAATGACGCTAGAGCAGTTTCTCAGCAAGAACATGATTGATCCATTAACAAGCAGACAAAAACTTGAGTTCAAGATTAAATAATCGCTATACATAACCTCAGGGATCGCCTAATAAACAGTTTACGCAGGATTGAGACAAAGGCTGTAATACACAGATCAAGCATACCGCTAGGTCTGTTTCATAAATGATCAATTTGAATTGTAGGTTGCCGAAGGGGGCCTATACATTACTGCTTCCGGGATCATCAAAGATTAAGATTTACTGCAGAGGTCATCCAAACCGTTCTCTCATGCCCTGCCTGCCTAAATCTCCAAACAAATTGCCTATCTTCGTTAATTAACTACTCACTCATGCAATTAAATGAGTAAAGTGCAGTTATTTATGATTGTGAACCTAAACAAAACAGCAACATTCAATGGAACCGATAATATTATACATTATCATTGGCGCAGCCGCACTGATACTGGGCCTAATACTGGGTAAACTGGTATTTGCCAAAAACACCAAAAAACAAGTAGCCGACGCAGAACAACAGGCTCAAAAGATCATCGCCGACGGGCAATTACAAGCCGAAAACCTTAAGAAAGAAAAGCTTTTAGAAGCAAAGGAAAAATTCGTGCAGCTTAAGGCTGACCACGACCGCGATGTGATGCAACGCAACCAAAAGCTCATTGAGGGCGAAAGCCGTATCAAGCAAAAAGAGCAGTCGATCAATCAAAAAGATCAAAACCTCGACAAACAGATCAAGGATAATGAAGCCATCAAGGAAACCTTGAATCGCCAGATCGAAGTGGTGAACGTGAAGCGTACCGAACTGGAAAAGCACCAGGAAGAACATATCCGCCGCCTTGAAAAGGTAGCCGGACTTTCGGCCGAAGACGCCAAGGCTCAACTCATCGAAAGCCTTAAACAGGAGGCCCATACCAAGGCACTTGTTATTCAGCAAGAAATTATCGAAGACGCGAAATTGAAGGCCAATAAAGAGGCCCGTAAGATCGTCATTCAAACCATACAACGTACAGCTGCAGAAGCTGCGATCGAGAATGCTATCACAGTATTCAACCTCGAAAGCGATGAGATCAAAGGATCGATCATCGGTCGCGAGGGAAGGAATATCCGTGCGATAGAAGCCGCTACAGGCGTGGATCTTATTGTTGATGACACTCCTGAAGCGATCGTACTTTCTTCCTTTGATCCACTGCGCAGGGAAATTGCACGCTTGTCATTGCAACGCCTGGTTGCTGATGGACGTATACATCCTGCACGTATCGAAGAGGTAGTAGAAAAAACAAAGAAGCAGTTGGATGACCAGGTGATGGAGATCGGTGAACGTACAGCGATGGAATTAGGCGTACACGGTTTACATAAAGAATTGATAAGGATGGTGGGCCGCATGCGCTTCCGTTCTTCTTATGGACAAAACCTGTTGATGCATAGTCGCGAAACAGCGAATCTCTGCGCCATCATGGCTTCTGAACTTGGGTTGAATCCTAAACTGGCAAAGCGTGCCGGATTGCTCCATGATATTGGAAAAGTGCCTGACGAAGAAACAGAATTGAGCCACGCACTCCTTGGAGCAAAACTGGCTGAAAAATATGGCGAGAACCCTGCAGTAGTAAATGCAATTGGAGCTCACCACGATGAAATGGAAATGCAATATGTCATCTCCCCTATCGTGCAGGCCTGCGATGCTATTAGCGGCGCAAGGCCCGGTGCAAGGCGCGAGATCATGCAGCAATATATCCAGCGTATCAAGGACCTCGAAAACCTCGCTATGGCTTACACAGGCGTAGAAAAAGCTTATGCGATCCAGGCGGGCCGCGAGCTAAGGGTGATCGTTGAGGCCGACAAGGTAACCGATGGTGATAGCGATAAACTGAGCTTTGATATTGCCCAAAAGATACAGACTGAGATGACCTTCCCCGGACAGATAAAAGTGACGGTGATAAGGGAAAAGCGCTCAGTTAACGTGGCCAGGTAAGTTTCGGGTTAGCGTTTTCTGTTGGGAGCCTTCTGGTTGAAAAATATTATTTGATCCTGCATCTTTATAGTGCAGGATTTTTGCCTATTAGAGGGCTGCCGGAAAAAATACCCGCCTGAACTCGAAAAAACTGGAAACTGGAAACTGGAAACTGAAAACTTTCCCCTACCTTTGCCGTCCTTAAAAATCAAATTTTATGAACGCAGTAGCATTTGTGCATGAGCAGTTAGCGACCAAGTCGACATCGGCTATGCCAAAATTCAAAGCAGGCGATAATATCACTGTTAATTATAAGATCCAGGAAGGAAATAAAGAGCGTATCCAGAGCTTTAAAGGCGATGTGATCAAACGCCAGGGCGATGGTGCAACTGCCTCATTTACAGTACGTAAAATGAGCGATGGTATCGGAGTTGAGCGTCTATTCCCGATCTTTTCGCCAAATATCGAAAGCATCATTTTGAACAAAGTAGGTAAGGTAAGCCGTGCAAAGCTGTACTACCTACGTGAAAGAAGCGGTAAAAGCGCCCGTATCAGGGAAAAAAGAATGGCAGTGGCTAAGAAATAAGCTAATTAACCCTCATGATATTAAAAATTCCGGTAATACCGGAATTTTTTTTGGCTTGAGTTTTGCATATTTAATGAAAATAATTATTTTTAACCCGTATTACCTAATTCTGAATCCCATCTCCACTGACAGAACCGTTTACCACTGATTTATTTAATGCTTATCAATTTTAACCGTTAAAACTATTAACCATGAGAAGGGTCTTTCTGTCATTCGTTTTCATTCTATCTATCTTGTTTTTTGTATCATGTGCCAGGGGTATCACACCCGAGCAGGCTGCCAATGGCAAGGCAAAATGCGGCAGGTATCTACGCTAATTGTGCGTAGCATAACCAAGTTAATCAACAGTTAATAATGTTCTGGCAATTGACGCGAATAAGTCAATATTTGATTTATCTTTGCTGTCTAAATTTTCATTATGGCAATATCAGTTTTGAATTCCATTTTCCTACTATCGATGCCGGGAGGCACCGAGTGGATCCTTATCATTGTTGTGGTACTATTAATGTTCGGCGGAAAGAAAATTCCTGAACTGATGAGAGGCGTAGGCCGTGGCATGCGTGAGTTCAACGATGCAAAGAACAATGTGAAATCTGAGATCGAAGAAGGCATGAAGGATAAAGACAAAGACGAAGAGATCAGGCAATTGAAACAACAATTGGAAAGAAAAGGGTAACCTTTTTCATTTACAATAAATTACTTCGGCTGAAGTGTAGTTTCCCGCGTTGGGATGATACATTTCGGCCGATTGCATATCAAACCAGCACCAGTCGATCATGTTTTCATTCACAACCATCCCGCAATATCACGAAGGGCTACAACAGCAGGATACGAATTGTGTGGAAGCCATAACACATTACCTGCAACAGATCGACAGTAACAAGCGCCTGAATGCATTTACCGAAGTTTACGCAAAAGAAGCCATGGACAAGGCTTTGCTGCTTGATGAAAAAAGAAAAAGGGGCGAGCCATTAAAAAAACTTCACGGTATTGTCATCGCTATCAAAGACGTTATTTGTTATAAAGACCATACTGTTACGGCTGCTTCAAAGATATTGAGTGGTTTCAAAACAGTTTACTCCGCCACCGCCGTACAAAGATTGCTCGACGAAGATGCGATCATCATCGGTAGTTGCAATTGCGATGAATTTGCGATGGGCAGCACCAATGAAAATTCGGTTTACGGAAAAGTGTTGAATGCATTGGATGAAACAAAAGTGCCCGGTGGTTCATCTGGTGGTAGTGCTGTTGCGGTGCAGGCAGGCATGTGTATGTTATCGTTGGGTAGCGATACTGGCGGATCAGTAAGACAGCCTGCTGATTTTTGCGGCATCATCGGGTTTAAACCTTCTTATGGTAGCATCTCCCGCTACGGACTCATCGCTTATGCATCATCATTTGATCAGATAGGCATCTTTGGAAATAATGTTGAGGATATCGCTTTATTGCTGGACGTAATGGGTGGGCCAGATGATTATGATAGCACGGCTTCACCAAAGCCGGAACACAATAGCCTTAGTACTATCGACAAAAAATATAAGATCGCTTATTTCGAAGAAGCATTATTACATCCTTCACTCGACAAAGAGATCAAAGAAAATATTCTTTCACTTATTGACCGATTGAGATCGGCGGGCCATAAAGTAGAACCCGTTGACTTCGACCTGTTGGATCATGTGGTACCAGCCTACTATGTGCTTACCACCGCAGAGGCCAGCAGCAACCTCAGCAGGTACGATGGCATCCGATTTGGCTACCGAACGGAGGCGCCCGTACAGGAATTAACAGATCTTTATAAGCATACCCGTAGTGAGGGTTTTGGCAAAGAAGTACAGCGCAGGATCATGTTGGGCACTTTCGTTTTAAGCGCCGGGTTTTACGATGCCTACTACAGCAAGGCACAACAGGTTCGTAGGCTGCTGGTAGACAAAACAAAGGCCATTTTCAATGAGTTTGATGCAGTTATAATGCCGGTGAGCCCGTCAACGGCTTTTGAATTTGGCGCACATAATGATGATCCGGTGGAAATGTATCTCGCTGATATCTATACAGTTTTTGCCAATTTAACCGGCATCCCGGGTATCGCACTTCCAATGTTCAAACACAGCAATGGCATGCCTTTCGGCGTGCAGGTTATGACAAATAAGCAGGATGACGTAACTTTGCTTCAGCTTTCACGTTATCTTATGGAAGAACAGGTTCATCAATGATGAAAACTATGAAGAAGCATTTACTCTTAATATTCAGCCTTTTTGTATTGCAGTCGTTACAGGCAGGCATTATCGACGGCGGGCAACAACCGACCGATACTTCGGCCCTTGATGAAAAAAAGCTGGATGAGGCCATCAATGAAGTGGAGAATTCTACAGCGCCTCCTTCAAAAGAAAAAGTGCAGTACTTCAGCCAGGTTACGAGATACGGGTTTAAAAATCTTTTTCCGAATTACTCATTCAATCCTACACAACCCTACGATCAGCAGATAAATTCAAATGCCACCGGTTTTGTACAGGAATATATGCGCACCCATGGCAACTACCTGATACAGATGAAGGGCTGGGGCAAACCTTATTTCAATCTTATCGAAACTTTACTGCAGCAATACGGATTGCCCAAGGAACTCAAATATATTGCCGTCATTGAGTCAAACCTGAAATCAGGAGCAGTGTCGGGAAAGGGTGCATGCGGCCCCTGGCAGTTCATGCCTGGAACGGCGAGAGATATGGGACTCACCATCAATGCTTACACCGATGAGCGCACAGATTATTATAAGAGCACGCACGCCGCTTCAAAATACCTGCTGTATTTGTATAGCCAGTTACACGATTGGTTGTTGGTAATGGCAGCATACAACGGTGGGCCCGGCCGCGTATTGAATGCGATACAACGCAGTGGCAGTCGCAATTTCTGGGACCTACAATATTATTTACCTGAGGAGTCGAGAACTTATGTGAAGCGATTTATCGCCACGCATTATATCATGGAAGGCAATACCGGCAGTAATGGCGAATGGGCGATGAAGAATGGCAATGGCATCATGCCTACATTTGGTGGCGATCCATACGCTATTCCCAATCTTAGCGACGAAGAAAAAGCTTCTGTGCAGGTGCAAACGGTTTCCGGCAAATACAATTCTTTGGTTATTGCCAAAAATCTCAGCATGGATATCCAGGAGTTCAACCGGTTGAATCCTTCTTTCGACAATATCATCTCCAGCAATGGCAATTTTGATCTCCGCCTGCCTGAAGAAAAAATGCAATTGTTTCTTTCGGCCCGGTACCAGATCCTGAACGAATGTGTGCAGATACTATTGAATGATGACACGGTAATCACGCATCCCGTTGTTTACCCAACATCTCCATACGATACCAAATACGGTAAAAGGTCATCTAAGAGAAAGGCTCGCACTTAATATCCTCTCGTTTTAAAAAATTTTCTTGTCATTTCGACGAAGGAGAAATCTATTTTGCCGGTTGCGTAAAAGATTTCTCCTTCGTCGAAATGACAAGAAAATTTAAAATTGTAAATACACCGGCATAATAGGCTCCGCCGTTTTTATCTGCATAAAGAGGCATACCATCAAAAATCCGATCAGCAAATAACCCCACAAAGGCATTTTTGAAAAAGCGATCTTTATTTTTTCTTCAACAGAATGAGGAACAAAATGAAGCAGGAAGCCGATCAACATGATGTAAAGCACATTGTGATAATTCGCAAAAAGGCCATTCCATGAACCAGCGTCGAAATTGTTGAATATCTGGCTGATCATCACTGTTGAATCGCCGAGCGTAGCTGATTTAAAGAATATCCAGCAAAGACATACGAAATGAAATGTGATCACGATCCCGATAAACTTCAGCCACCATTTCATCACATCTATTTTCAGTTTTGAAGCAATATACATTCTGGCTTTGTCAAAACTCAGCGCCGTGCCATGCATGCCTCCCCAGATAATGAAGTTCCAACTTGCCCCATGCCAGAAGCCTCCCAGCAACATGGTAATGAATAAATTGATGTATGTCCTCACCTTTCCTTTGCGACTGCCCCCCAGCGGTATGTACAGGTAATCGCGTAACCAACTCGAGAGCGAGATATGCCACCGTCGCCAGAACTCAGTGATAGAGCTGCTTTGATAGGGTGAAAGAAAATTCGGCGGAATATTGAATCCACACCATTTGGCGATACCAATTGCCATATCGGAGTAACCGGAAAAATCGCAATAGATCACCAATGCATATCCATACACACCAAGCAGGCATTCCAATCCCACGTGCTTGGACGGATCATCAAAAATATATCCCACCAGGTTTGACTGGATAAAATCGGAAATGACAATTTTTTTGAAAAGGCCGGAGAAGATCAGGTAGAAGCCGGAAGCAAAATCTTTCTTGGTAATAAAATAAGGTTTATCCAGCTGCGGTAAAAAATCCGCCGCTCTCACGATCGGTCCCATCATCAACTTCGGGAAAAAAGAAAGAAAGTATAGATAATCCATGAACCTCGTCACCGGTTTGAAATGCCCCCGGTACACATCGATCGTATAGCTAAGGTTTTCAAAAGTGTAAAAGGAGATACCCACCGGCAGTATCAAATTCAACGGGTGCAAATGTCCCGAAGACATATCATTGACGATCCCAATGAAAAAATTAGTGTACTTGAAATAGAACAGCAATCCAAGATTCGAAACCACGCTGATCACCAGTAATATCTTCTTATTGCGTGCATTTTTTGTTTTGTAAATGGTATTGGATAAAATGAAATCAGCGACGGCTGAAAACAACACCAGACCCACATACCAGCCGCAGGCCTTATAAAAAAAGTAGAGTGAGAAAATGACAAAGGTCATTATCCGCCCATTCCTGCTGCTGGCAACCAATGAATAGGTGATGATAAAAACAGCAAAATACCAAATGAAGAATCCGCTGTTGAACAAAAGCGGTTCCTTCGGGTTATAGGCCAGTTCTTCAAGTATCCTCGAAAGGTCAAAAGCGGGCATAAGGGTTGTTTAGTAATGAATTTTTAAGGGTAATGATGACCGGCTCTCCAGGCTTGCTGCAAATGCTTCAAACAGCCAATCGGCAAACATATTGTAACCTTTTCCTGTAAAATGCACTCTGTCGGGCGCAGCCATTTTTCGCTGAAACCAGGTGTTGATGGAATAAGACCCACCCATCACCTGGTGAAGGTTCCAGTACGCCAGCTTATGATCATTGGCATATTTTACGATCACACTCACCACATATTCCAGGTCGGGCAATGCCATATATACTCCCGTCAGCGGATTTTTTTTCAATGCATCCGAAGGCGTGGTCAAAAGTATAGCGGCCTGTGGCGACAAGGTTTTTATTTTGGTAACCAGGTGATCTATCTTTTCATAAAACCTCGTCCGCGACGAACCGGAGAACGCATCATTGGTGCCGAGCGATATGATCACGAGATCGGGCCGCTCCCTGGTAAGCTGGTTATCTAATTCGGCCAATTCATCATAATCCGAATATTTGGTGCCGATCTTACAAAATACCTGGAAATTGAAGAACAGGTTTCCGCGATAACGCTGCGCATAGAATGCATTCAGTCTTTCCATAAAATGCTCGGAGAAATAACCCGACTTCACGTGCGAATCCCCGATATGCAAGACTTTGATCAGGGCCAGCGATGAATCCGCCCTACGCATTTTACTTTTTAGTGGCTGCAGTTCATAAGCATTCATGATCTGGTTGCCCATCGCCTGCATGACAGGAGCATTAAGGTTTGCCATGACCTTTTCATTGCCCGACTGTGCCTTCAGCAAATTTTTGAATGTAAAAGGAAGCAGTAAAAGAAAACTACTTACTATTATTTTTTTCATACTCCTTGTACTCGTTCATGATCGCATTAAAAATAAATTCCGCCAATTTTTTTGCGCCGCGGTGATTGGCGTGCGTATAATCTTTATTGGCGAGCGAAGGATCCGCAGTCGCCCAACGCACTATAGCATCCTCTCCACCCATCGCATTGTATAAATTAAAAAAATCGATCCCGGTATTCTTAGCCATGATATACTGTGCATCGATCAATGGCTCCAATCCCTTTGCAGTGTGCCAACTTCCGCCATAACTGAATCCTTTGTCGGCCGTGGTTATCATCAACATACTTGTACCGGGACAAGCATTTTTTATTTTTTGCAAAATGGGTTGCATCTTTTTTGTGTACCAATTAAACTCGGTGAGGTTGGGTTTGAATAAAAGGTTTACCCCGTAGTGAAATATCATCAGGTCGTAAGGCCTGGTTTCCTGCACCTGTTTGAAATAATTCTCAGAAAAATAATCCAGTTCAACACCACTGATACCGCGGAAGGAAAAATTATCCACCACAACACCGCTATCTGATTCAAAAGCGGCGCCGTATAATGGGATCGTTGTCGAGGAGATACTGATCCTTGCCTCTTTTGCATTATTCATTGGCAGGTCCAGTTTATTCATCAACGCGTTTGCATGTATGGGATGTGCAGTGCCATTGACCACGATATCGGCATTTGCATCTCCGCCGCCAACAGGCGATCCAAACAATACACTCATCTGTTCGAAGGCATTCAAACGTGGTTGATCAACGGCACGATACGTAACCAGGCTATTGCCTGAAGAGAAAAAACTATGTCCGCTGATGAATAGATCGTGGGTAGCTTTATTGTCGGATTTATAATTCACATCATCCCAGTTGGGAGTGAAGGAATGCGTGATCGTTTGACGAAAGCCCGCAACGATCGAAGTAACAGGAACAAAACCAACGCCGGTACCACCAAACACTTCCTGCAGCATTCTGCGAAGATCCTGTGTAATAAGATCGCCTTCCACCATCGAATCGCCGAAATAAGCAACACGGATCTTCTTTCTTTTCTTTTGTTTTAGCGCAACAAGATGATTGAAAAAATCAGATAACGCCGTCGGTTGGCCGGATGTGTTGACCAATCCCGGGTAAGAAGTATAATCTCTCTCTACAAATTTTCCTTTGGGATCATCGCCCTTGGGATCATTTACTTTGCCTTTTATATGCTTGCGTGCGCCGGTAGAATCTTTCAACACATCCGATAAAATATCCGGCGGCTTGAAATTAGGCCCCACAATACCTGGTTTCCATTCAAAAAACAGGCTGGCTACAAATAATAGTACGATGAAAAATATGTTGAAGAGTAGGACGTACCGTTTATAATTCATTGCTTAAAAATAATTCAAATAAAAGATCAGTGCTTATCGTATAGGTCAAGCTTATACTTTTTAACAATTTGTGTTACCCTGGTTATCCAAACTGATTTGGCGCCCGCATAGCTGGCATGGTTCATTGCCGCCAGCCATTTGTGATAGTTCCAATTATTTTTCAACCCGGGATAAAAATTTTTCCTGGAAAGAATATCACAAAAGTCCCTGAATGAATCCTCAGGCTCGTGATATTGCTTATAAACAGAACGTCTCTTTTTAAGCTTATTCTTTCCCGTAACGCCAAAGAAATTATTGAGTTGCCTGGCGTTGGGACTGGTGCCACTCCCCGATTCGAGGGTAGACACTCCCAGGATGATCGCCACCGGGATACCATATTCGGTGGATAATGTTCTCGCCAAAGGCACATAATGATCAATGAATTTGGTCATCACCTTCTGGCCAATACACAGATTGCTACCCAGGATCAATGCAGCAATAAGTGTTAGTCTCAACTTGGGCATATGAAGGTTTTACCGAGAAATTAAAATCAATATACGAATTTTAACCACCCGCTACTGCAAAATGGTCTTGATAGCTTCCGCCTTTAAAAGGCATTCCTCGTATTCTTTTTCCGGGTCGCAATAAAAAGTAATGGCGCTGCCGGTTTGAAAGGAAAGATATTTTTTGCCGGCATTGTACAATATACTCCGGATAACAACATTGAAATCAAAATCAGCATGACCATTTTCAGTGGGTTTGAAATAACCGATGGCGCCCGAAAAAAGCCCACGCCTTGTTTGCTCATATTTTTCGATCAATTCCAGCACCCGTTGTTTGGGCGCTCCCGTCATTGACCCCATCGGGAAAGTTGCCTTGATCACTTCAACAGGATCTGCGCCATCTTCCAACTCACCGCTTACCGTGCTGATCATCTGGTGCACTTGCGGGAAGCTGTAGAGCCCAAATAATTCATCAACCTTTACCGATCCGGGAATGCAAACGCGACTAAGGTCATTCCTCACCAGGTCGACCACCATCACATTCTCGCTTCTTTCTTTACTGCTTTGCAAAAGGTATTGCCGGTTTTGTTCATCCAGCTCAGGATGTATATGATCTCGTTTCGAAGTGCCTTTTATCGGTTGAGAAAAAACGCGGTTGCCTGTTTTTTTCAAATAGCGCTCGGGGCTGGCGCAGCAACAGTACTTATCTTCTAATTTATATAGAACAGAAAAGGGATTGGGCGAAACCTTGCTCAGCCGATCGTAAACAACCAGCGGATCAATGACCGCATCTTCAGCAAAAAATTCCTGGCAAAAATTTATTTCATAACAATCGCCCCTAAGAATATGTTGCCTTAATCTTTCGATGATGTCGATATAATCATTTTTGGAGATCCTGTTTTGAACCTCGATCTTCATTTCAGCTAGATCAACGATCTCCTTTGGGCAAGATAAAATATCGGCGAAGATCTGCGAAGCATCCGCGTCGCAGGTAATCGTTACAGAACTGTCATGGAGTTGCAGCACCATCTCCGGCACAAAAAAATACAGGTCGGGAAATTGGATGCCGTCAAAATTTTGTGAGCTTAAGCGTGCGGTCTCATTCTTTAGGTCGAAGGCAAAGTGGCCAAATAACCACTCATCTTTATTTCCGGCAGAAAGGTCCTTCAGTGATTGAAAAGCATTGCCGGCACCAGCTTCCACGCTCCTCTTCGATCCTGCGGCCAGCAAGCATTCAAAGGCAGGCTGCGAAAAATCATACTGGAGATTATCCAGGAAACAAAAAATGTTGAACCGGTTCGCCCAGTTCAACATTTGAATCCTGAAGTCAGAGAAATTATCTACAGGAAATGAGGTCGCTTTTTTCAATTATGCAGTTTTTTTGCCCACTCGCTACTTCCCTCTTTCCACTTACCTTCTTTAATAGTCATCATCTTCGTCATCAAAACCTCCGCCTCCACCACTTAGGTCATCAAAGCCGAGATCTTTGAAATCATCATCTATTTTAAAATCATCATCGTCCTTGGCCTTCTTGCTTGCGCCAGGAGTTTTTTTACCTTTTGATTTTGGAACATCAAACTCATCGAAGTCTGGATCCCAGTCATCGTCTTCTTCCGCCTTTTCCCAATCATCTGCTACTTCCACGTCATCATCATCCTCATCGTCATCAGATTTTTTCTTGGATGCAGCTTTTCCTTTCGCAGGTTTTGGATCGTCAACAACATCATCAAGATCATCATCATCGTCATCATCTTGCTTTTTTGGAGCTGATTTTTTTGCAGATGTTATCGCTGGCGCTGCGTCGGCCTTAACGGTTACCTTTTTTGTGTTATCAGATTTTGAAGCCATAGCTCTAATAGGATTAGTACTGTAAAATTTCAACTGCTTTTCCAAATAGCCAAAAATATTTTCAATTTTTTTGTTATTTTTTTTATGCCAAAACCAGTTGATCGCGGCCCGGGCCATTGCTGATATATTTTACCGGAACGCCCAGGAAATCATTCAGGTAGCTGATATAGTTCTTCATCTCGTCCGGGAGCTCCGCAAACTCGGTCATGGCTGTTGTATCTTTCATCCATCCGGCGAAGCTTTTATAAACGGGTTCAATAGCAACCTTGTTCATTTGGAACGGCACGTAATTACGTGCTTCCCCATTGATATTGTACCCATTACAAACCTTTAATTCCGCCAATCCATCGAGTATATCGGCCTTTGTCATGATGATCTGCGTCACGCCATTGATCATACAGGCAAATTTAAGGGCAACCAGGTCGATCCATCCGCAACGACGCGGACGTCCTGTGGTGCTGCCAAATTCATTTCCCGTTTTACGGATCAATTCGCCGGTCTCATCATGCAGTTCGGTAGGAAACGGTCCGCTACCCACCCTTGTGCAATAGGCTTTCGACACACCGAACACTTCCCTGATTTTTTGCGGCGGCACGCCCAAACCAGTACAGACACCAGCCGATATCGTGTTGCTGCTTGTAACGAAGGGAAAGGTGCCAAAATCTACGTCGAGCATGCTGCCTTGTGCGCCCTCGGCCAACACCCGCTGTCCTTGCTGAATTTTTTCATTGATAAAATATTCTCCATTTACGATCTTGAATTCTCTCAAAAATTCGATCGCTTCAAAAAATTCTTCTTCCCACACACTGATATCTTCCGAAAAATTAAAACTGTCTAATAATTTCTGGTGCTTCAATCGCAACTTGATGTATTCGGTGGTAAAACTTTTATCCAGCAGATTTCCCACGCGTAATCCGTTGCGCCCGGTCTTATCCATGTATGCAGGACCGATCCCCTTCAATGTGCTGCCGATCTTTTCAATGCCCTTCGACAATTCACTGGCCTTATCGATCGCCCGGTGTGTAGGAAGGATCAGATGCGTGCGTTCGCTGATGTACAAATTCTTTTTGTAGTCGATACCCATCGCGGCCACATTGGCACATTCTTTTTTTAAGGTAACGGCGTCAAGCACTACTCCATTGCCTATGAGATTCACTTTATCTTCATGAAAGATACCGCTCGGGATCTGGTGCAGTACAACTTTCTTTCCATCCACATATAATGTGTGTCCCGCATTGGGGCCACCCTGGAAGCGGGCGATCAGGTCATAATTATTAGCAAAATAATCTACGATCTTGCCCTTGCCTTCGTCGCCCCATTGTAGCCCTAGTATTACGTCAACCATTTGTTATTGAATATTTAATATTGAATATCTTCTCAACCGTGTAAAAATAAATTGAAATAAAACAACCACCTAAAAGAATTAAGGTTGTCTTAAAAAGATAATGGCCCGACTTTCCAGTCAGGCCATTTTAAAGATATAAATTCGTCAGAAAGCTTCAAATTGAAGCAATATCAATTATCCATTATCAACTATCAATTTTTAAGCAACCTTCAACAAACTCAGCTTGCTGCTGCTGAACTTACGTTGAGCATATTCAAGCGTCACATCGAAGTTCTTCACTTTTTGAGAAGGCAATTCATACATAGCATCGGTGAGGATACTTTCGCAGATGCTGCGGAGGCCGCGTGCGCCCAGCTTATATTCCAGCGCTTTTTCAACCATGAAATCATAGACCGCAGGATCGAATTTCAATTCGATGCCTTCGATCTCGAAGAGGCGGGTGAATTGTTTTACGAGTGCATTTTTTGGTTCGGTCAAGATGCTGCGCAAGGTTTCGGCGTCAAGCGGATTCAAATAAGTAACTACGGGCAAACGGCCGAGTAGTTCGGGTATCAATCCAAAATGTTTCAGGTCAACCGCGTTTACAAAATGGAGCAAGTTGCTATGTTGATATTCCTGCAACTCTTTATTTACATTGAAGCCGATGGCATTGGTATTCACTCTACGGGCAATGATCTTATCTACACCATCAAAAGCGCCGCCGCAAATGAACAAGATATTTTGCGTATTGACTTTTATCAGTTTTTGTTCGGGATGCTTACGTCCACCCTGCGGTGGTACCAGCACTTCAGTGCCTTCCAGCAATTTTAATAACCCTTGTTGCACACCTTCGCCACTCACATCTCTTGTGATGGAAGGGTTATCGCTCTTGCGTGCGATCTTATCTATCTCGTCTATGAATACTATTCCTTTTTCGGCAGCCGATACATCATAATTACAAGCCTGCAACAAACGGCTCAGCATGCTTTCCACGTCTTCGCCCACATAACCGGCTTCGGTGAAAACCGTTGCATCAACGATCGCAAACGGCACATTCAACATGCGTGCAATTGATTTCGCCAACAATGTTTTTCCCGTTCCTGTTTCGCCAACCATGATGATATTACTCTTCTCGATCTCTACATCATTCTCTATTTTCTGGTTGAGCCTTTTGTAATGATTATATACCGCAACGGCGAGTATCTTTTTTGCATCATCCTGCCCGATAACATATTCATCCAGGAATTT
>Ga0070682_100000394_pt1 | contig 29106 bp, 29 predicted proteins | sample KBSC63LmetaG_FD_64668 | JGI IMG/M metagenome (GOLD analysis project Ga0070682, IMG submission 64668) | Corn rhizosphere microbial communities from Kellogg Biological Station, Michigan, USA - KBS C6-3L metaG | ecosystem: Host-associated > Plants > Roots > Rhizosphere | place: USA: Michigan...
GTCTACATGATAGTAAAGTAACCGACAACAGTAATATATATGCAATAATAGTTTTATTCATATGTTTTTGTTCTAAGTCTACTTGAGTTAACTTCAATTTTATTTAAGATTCTATGATATTAGTTTTTACTTATGTGAAGTGTATTTTAACACCTATATTTAGATCAATTCTTTTTCTAGCAATTTTCATTCCGTTTGAAAAAAAAATAACGAAAATTATTATTTTTCACTATTTTTTTCATTAATTTCATTCATATACTTTACTCATATATCTCACGCTCAGATATTTTATCCAGAACTTCAAATTCCGAATTATTGCTTATAAATTCCGGCACAATGATTTTTAATATTTTAACGATTTGTAAACTGTCTTTATTCATTGCTGACAGAATAATCTGCTGACACAAAGTATCTATATCTTCAAATTCCATTAATGGATCCCTGGATATCATAATTTTCTCATGATGAGTAGGAATAGTTGTGGAATTATCAGTTAAAAGCTCTTCATATAACTTTTCACCAGGTCTTAAGCCTATAAAATCAATTTTAATATCAACACCCGGTGTATACCCTGATAATTTGATCATTCTTTCTGCCAAATCCAGGATTTTAACAGGTTTACCCATATCAAAAACATAAATCTCACCGCCTTGTCCCATTGTGCCTGCCTGAAGTACCAGTTCGCAGGCTTCCGGAATAGTCATAAAATAACGAATAATATCAGGATGAGTAATCGTAACCGGACCTCCTTTTTCAATTTGTTTTTTGAAATGTGGTATTACAGAACCATTAGACCCTAGTACATTTCCAAAACGCGTGGTAATAAATTTTGTTGTGTTCCCAGAAGAATTTTGCAATGACTGTACAAAAAGTTCAGCAGCCCTTTTAGAAGCTCCCATTACGTTGGTTGGGTTTACCGCTTTATCTGTAGATACCATTACAAAACGATTAACATTATATCTTTTTGATAAAAGAGCTAAGTTTTTAGTTCCTCCAATGTTCACAAAAATAGCTTCATGAGGATTATCTTCTATTAAAGGTACGTGTTTGTATGCTGCAGCATGATAAACTATTGAAAACTGATGATCATCAAACAGTTTTTCGATTCTGGAATAGTTTGAAATATCCGCCAGTACAAATTTGAATTTTTGGTTCGGGAATCTCTCCAACAATTCAAGCTGCAATTCATATAAAGGAGATTCCGCCTGATCAACTACCACAATAAGCGAAGAATTCAATTGAGAAACCTGCCTTACAATTTCGCTTCCTATAGACCCGGCGCCTCCGGTTACTAAAATAGTTTTATTAACATGGAAACTTCTTACCTCTTCCCCTTCTATTTTAATGGCCGGACGATTGAGTAAATCTTCAATCTTAAGCGGGCGAATACCTCTTACAACATCATCTTCCTTTATTATACTGGCTACAGGCGCTTTTAACACCTTCAACCCATTATCCAATGCTAGGGCTGTCCATTCTTCCATTTCCCGCTTTGTCATCATATCTTTGATCAAAACCGCATCAAACTGTTCTCTCAGATTATCGCTTTTAAGAAACTGCTTTTTATTATAAATCTTATGACCTAGCAGCATTGCTTTCTTAGAATCTGACCTCGCACTAATAAATCCTGCCAGCTGGTATGGATGATCGGGATTATGAATAATAGCATTCGCTAATGAAACAGAAGCACCTCCTATCCCTACAACAGCAACCCTTTCTTTGGACGAAACATCTTTAGGAATAAATATTGAAAAAATCTGTTTGGTTATCATTCTGAAAAAGAACATCAGAAAAATAGAAATCAAGAAAAATAAAAACAGAACCGGATATAAAAAAACAGGCTTACCCAATGCCAGTCCTGATATAAAATTAAGCCCCAGTAATGTAATAAGAGTACAACCCGAAGACCATAAAATTTTACAAAAATCAAAAAAAGTAGAGTGCCTTATAATTCCCGCGTATGTTTTGAACAGGAGTATAAACAGAATATTAACAATAATTACTGAAAATATTTTTTCATTTTGATACTCAATAAAGTTAAGTTTTACCTTCAGACTTTTTAAGAACAAATATGAAATTAAAACAGAAAAGAAAATGACTGAGATGTCGATAAAAAAAACCGACCATCTGGGTATATACCTTAACTCCCTGATTTTAAAAATGTCCCCCATATACAAATAAACCTAAAATACCATTTTCATTAATTCAACACTCAGTGGCTTTTATTATTGGGCGAAGGTAACAATTATTATTAATATTTTTAGTACTACAAGTTAATTTTTATTTAAAATATAAATTAACATTTTGAAACAAATTTCCAAAAATAAAAACATTAAAAAGGTTTGCAAACCAACCGCGATATACGGATACTATTTCCCTTCCAACGTTTGTACCTGATCAATTTTCCCACTTTTTTAAGCCCATATAAAAACAAAAAAAATACTGTAAAACATACGTTTTACAGTATTTTATACTACTTTCATATGGTAGTTGCGATCCGGACGGGACTCGAACCCGCGACCTCCGCCGTGACAGGGCGGCATTCTAACCAGCTGAACTACCGGATCAATTTTTTTAAAGTAAATTGAGAAAAACTTCTGCGATCCGGACGGGACTCGAACCCGCGACCTCCGCCGTGACAGGGCGGCATTCTAACCAGCTGAACTACCGGATCAATTTTTTTAAAAGTAAATTGAGAAAACTTATGCGATCCGGACGGGACTCGAACCCGCGACCTCCGCCGTGACAGGGCGGCATTCTAACCAGCTGAACTACCGGATCAATTTTTTTAAAAGTAAATTGAGAAAAACTTCTGCGATCCGGACGGGACTCGAACCCGCGACCTCCGCCGTGACAGGGCGGCATTCTAACCAGCTGAACTACCGGATCATTTTTTTAAAGAACGTCGTTTCTTTTTCGTGGTTGCAAAATTACACCTTTTTTTGTTATCTGCAAATTATTTTAGAAAAAATGCCCCCCAATACTGGAAGGCATTCATTATCAAACTTATTTTTTTATAAGTGAGCGCTTAATTTTTCAGCGATTACCTCTTTTGGAGCTACACCTACTAATTTATCTACTACTTCTCCGTTCTTAAAAATAAGAACTGTAGGGATATTTCTGATACCATACTGCATAGAAATCTCCTGATTGTTATCAACATCTACTTTCCCAACGATTGCTTTTCCTTCAAAATCTGATGCAACTTCTTCGATGATTGGTCCTAAAGTTCTGCAAGGTCCGCACCATACTGCCCAGAAGTCTACTAATACAGGTTTGTCTGATTTTAAAACCGTATCCTGAAATGAGCTGTCTGTAATTTCTAAAGCCATTTTTGTTTCTTTTATTTTAATTAATATTATTTTCTTTTAATCCTTTATCGGATGTTCAAAATTACGATATTTAGCGCACAAGACTATCTATGCTCAACATTAGTTTTTTCTATAGTATAGTCACTTGAAATTTCTTTCAAAGCATTCACTAATATATCAATATCCGCTTTAGTCGTCATATGACTGAAAGAAATTCTCAATGGCGTACAATGATCCATTTCGTCTTCAGAAAGCACCATCATCATCACCATTGAAGGTTTTGAAGCTCCTGATGAGCATGCACTTCCCTGAGAAATCGCAATTCCTTTCATATCAAGCTGAAGTCCTATCAATGGATTTTTGTATGGCAATAACGCACTTAAAACCGTATAAAGACTGTTTTCTTTTTCAGCACTTCTTCCATTGAATTTAATTCCTTCGATTTCGGCAGAAAGTCTTTCTATTGCGTAATTTTTAATATCCTGCATATGGTTGGTATATTCATCCATATGGTTCAGAGAAAGCTCTAGTGCTTTACCCAATCCTACGATACCACTCACATTTTCGGTTCCGGCTCTAAGGCTTCTTTCCTGAGGCCCTCCGGTAATGATTCCTTTTAAACCTGTTGCTTTTCTGATAAATGCAAATCCCGCTCCTTTTGGCCCGTGAAACTTATGGGCACTACAGGAAGCAAAGTCTACAGGAATCTCAGAAAAATCAAGATTCATATGAGCCATAGTCTGTACAGTATCCGAGTGGAAAAGTGCATTATGCTCTTTACATAGCTGGGCAACTTGTTTAAGATTGATGATATTTCCGATTTCGTTGTTGGCGTGCATTAAGCTTACCAACGTTTTTTTATCTGAAGCTTTTAACAGCTCTTCTAATTTCGTAAGGTCAATATCTCCTTTTTCATTCGGACGAATGTAGTTTACTTCTACTCCTTTTCTGCTTTTCATGTCCAAAATACTTTCAGAAACACATTTATGTTCCAGGGGAGAGCTGATGATTCTTTCTACTCCAAGGTGTTCTACCGAGGATTTGATGATCATATTGTTGGATTCGGTTCCACAAGAAGTAAAAATGATTTCAGCAGGAGTTACATGAAGATAGTCTGCAACCTGTCTTCTTACATTTTCAATAAGGATTTTTGCTTCCTGTCCAAAGCTGTGCGTTGAAGACGGGTTTCCGAAATTCATCTTCATAGTGCCCACCATTGCATCTATAACTTCTTCTGCAAGCGGAGTGGTTGCGGCATTATCTAAATATACTTTATCCATTATTATTTTGAATATTTTAATTCTACGGAGGTAAACTTGTAATCTGTGGGAACAGTGAAAATAAACCATGGGCTGGAGATCACCTGAATTTCCATTCCACCAGAAGGTTCTCCGGCCGGAACTTCTACGTAGAGAATCTGATTTTTCACAGTTACTCCTTTGACTTCTTCAATTTTGTGGCTTCCTGATCTGAAGGTTCCCAAATTGTATAAAACGACTTTCTTATTTTTCGGAAACTGAGGATATTTGATATAAGATTCTTTTCCCAGATCTGCGATACCAAAACTTCCCTGGATAATATTACGAAACTCTTTTTCGTCATTGATTATCTTAAAACCAGGTTTATCAGTTCCTCCCTGAGATTCAGAAACAAGGAGTTCAGTATTTCCCTGCACAGCAGAAGACTTCTGAGATGAAGTGCTTGCACAGCTCATAAAGATTACTGCACATGCAATTAACAGGCTTTTCATTTTTTACAATTTTATCTCCCAAAATTAGTGAAAAAATTGGTAATGTCCCTCATTTGCCCATTTCAACATTGGCCGATCTCCTGAGGTATCCCCAAATGCAATAATTTTATCGTACTTAGAATTGTTTATTTCTTCTTTAATTCTTACCAGTTTTTCTTTCCCATTGCAGTTTTTTCCTACAAAATTTCCTGTAAAAATTCCGTTCTTAAACTCTGCCCGCGTAGAAACAAGCTCCATTTTAAGTTCCTCAGCGAAAGGCTTTACCCAAATATCTAAGGAAGCGGTTACCAATAAACTTTGTGTATTATTCCTATCGATATTTTTTATAAAGTCTAATGCATTTTCCCTCACAATTTTAGGATAGTGAAGTTCAAAAAACTGTTTAGACTTCATTTCAATCTTTTCCTGAGTCTGTCCTTTTAAAATAGATCCGATAAAACTTTTTTTCACTTTTTCCGTTTCGGCAAGCTTTAATTTCAACAGGATAAAGAGGGGTACATGTCTTAAAAATTGTATCCGGTATCTTGTAGAATCGTAGAATTTAAGATACATAAACATAGTATCCTTATAGGTCAAAGTTCCGTCAAAATCAAAACAATACAATTTTTTCATTTTCTCTTTAAAGCTTTAATTTTTTGAATATAAATTCAGGTATATTTCTGATAATCATCATAATAATACTCCAAACCGGCAAAACATATGCCACGTTTTTCTCCTTTTTAAAGGCTTTATAAATACAGGCAGCCGCTTGTTTCGGTGTTGCTGTCAGTTTCGGATTTAAAGGCAGACCTTCAGTCATTTTAGTTGCCATAAACCCAGGTTTTATCGTAAGAACGTGTACTTTTTTATCAAAAAGGTAGTTTCTCAAACCACTCAGATAGGCTGTAAATGCTGCTTTTGCACTTCCATAGATAAAATTACTCTGTCTTCCCCTGTCTCCTGCTACTGATGAAAGCCCAATGATCGTTCCGGATCTTCTGCTTTCAAATTTATGAGCAAAATAGTTCATTACAGGAACCAGTTTTGAATAATTAATGTCTATGATCCGTTCTGTATTTCTGTTATCATACAGTCCTTCTTCCGTTCCTTCTCCCAAATATCCTACGGCACAAAATAATACATTTGAATTGATATTATCAAATCTGTTGTAATCAATTTCTTTGGTCAGATCCAGTTCAATGACTTCCGCCTGCTGCAGAAATTTCACATCAATATGCCTTGCGAACCGTTCTGTAGTTTCTTTATTTGAGGTAAAAAGATAGATTTTTTCAAACTTTTCTCCTTCCTGAAGTGCTTTTTCCACAAAAGCCTGTGCCACTTCAGATGTGCTTCCCAAAACTATCATTATGAGTTGTTGTTTATGATTCTTTTGTGCTGTAAAGACACAAATTTAGGATTTTGAATATTTTTCAGATAATTGGTAAGTGATGATCTGCTCATACTATCTTTGGTAAGATAAATTCTTCCTCCGAACTCCTGAACAATTGCATCAAGCTGGTCTACCAATTTTTTCAGTTTTGAATTGACTTTAAAATCCAAAGCAAGCGTATACCCTTCCACCGGGAATGAGTTGTAAGCCTCCGGATTATGTTTTCCAAAAAGTTTTAAAACTGCCAGGAATGATCCGTTTCCGCTTTTCGCGATCGTCTCAAGGATTCTTTTCATCCCTTCTTTTCCCGCTTCTTTAGGAATCACCATCTGATATTGTATAAAACCGGATTTTCCGTAGATTTTGTTCCAGTCATTAATAGCATCCAAAGGATAGAAAAATGTTTCGTAATCAATAAAGTTTTTAACTTCTTTCTTAGACTGTTTTTTATAGTATAGCCAGTTGAAAATTTTTACCGTAAGGGCATTCAGCACAAATCCCGGAAAATAGAAAGGAACTGTAGGTGATAATTTTTTCTTTAATCTCAAAGGAGTTTTCGAAAACTTCTGGGGAAGCTCATGTTGAAAGGCATGCTCACCTCTCATCAGAATACTTCTTCCAATATTTTTCCCTTTCTGAAGGCAATCGATCCATGCAACGGTGTAAGTCCAGTTTTCACTTTCATCAAACAGTTTAAAGATTTCATCCAGATTATCTGCTTTGATACTTTCCTGACGAATGTATGCGGATTCTATATTTTTAAGCTTAAATTTTGCCGTAAGAATAATCCCTGTAAGTCCCATTCCACCAATGGTAGCCCAGAACTTCTCTGAATTTTCTTCTCTGGAGCAGGTAATGATCTCCCCGCTCTCTGTCATGAGTTTAAATTCAATCACATATTCTGAAAAACATCCTTCTGCATGATGGTTTTTTCCATGAACATCAGAAGCTATAGCACCTCCTACTGATATAAATTTTGTCCCCGGAGTAACATACAGAAAATATCCCTGCGGAACAGCAATTTCCAGAACATCTGAAAGCAGCACTCCGGATTCACATTCTATCACTCCGTTTAAACGGTCAAAATTGATAAACTTATTTAATTTTTTTGTTGAAAATATAGATTCTCCCAACGAAGCATCTCCATAGCATCTTCCGTTTCCTCTGGCAATAATCTCGTTGTGATTGAGTACAAATTCTTTTATTTTTTTGAAACTGTCCTCTGATCTCATTTCTTTCTCCACTACCGGGAAATTACCCCAGTTTGTAACTTTCTGTGTGAAATTCGGCTTCATTTCTTAAAATAAATTTGAATTAAAAATGCAGCTACCCAGAGTACCAGGGTAACCTGTATATAACGGTCCCGGTACACAATTTTTGTAGGAGATTCCGTCCTGTTGTAGACCAAAGTCTGCTGAAGGTATCTTAATAAGGCAAAAACCACGAAGATTACCGTATAAAAAACTCTTTCATGGAATCTTTCCTGAACTTCCGGTGACAGGGTAAACATCAGGTAACACACAATAGCCAGTGTAATAGAAATGGATAATGCAATATCTGCAAACTGAACATTATACCCATCCAATGCTTTTCTTGTTTTTCCTGAAACCTGTGCGTTGATCAATTCTCCTCTTCTTTTTCCAATTGCCAGTACAAGTGCCAATACAAACGTTAAAAGAATAGCCCATTGTGAAATACTGATTCCTGTAATATAACCTCCAGCCAATACACGAAGTACAAATCCTATAGCGATAATAAAAATATCAATGATAGGAACATGTTTCAGTCTAAATGTATATGCCAGATTCATCACCACATAGAAACCTATGATGATGGCAAACTTCCAAAGCAACTCATGGAAGTAGAGCTGTGTGAAAAATACAAGAATAATGTCTGTAATGACCAGACCGATAAGAATTCCTATAGCTGTTGCTTTTGAAATAGCTCCACTAGCTAAGGGTCTTCTCCTTTTTTCAGGATGTTTTCTGTCTGCTTCGATATCATTGTAGTCATTCAGGATATACACAACACTTGCCGCAAGCGAAAATATAACAAATGCGAAAATGCTTTTGGTAAGCAGATCAATGTTGGTAATATTACCTGAAAAGAAAAGAGGGACAAATACAAAAAGGTTTTTCACCCATTGCTCTACACGGAGCAGCTTTAAATATTTCTTCATTTATGTTGTTTCAAGTACAAAAATAATAAATTCAAAATTTCTAGCATAAAAATACAAAAAAAACCGCCGGGGCGGTCTTTTACGAAAATATTTATATGTAAAATTAATTACTGCCCTTGCTTGGCATCATTAATCATTTTTTCATTTGCAGTGATCGCAAACTCAACTCTTCTGTTTTTAGCTCTTCCTTCATCAGTATCATTGCTTGCAACCGGCATATTTTTACCTTCACCTTTTGTGAACATTCTGCTTGATGCAATTCCTTTTCCTACTAAATAAGTTTTTACAGCATCAGCTCTTCTTTGAGAAAGTGCCATGTTGTAAGCATCTTTACCTACGCTGTCTGTGTGTCCGTAGATATTGATATTGGTATCAGGGTTGTTTACTAATACTTCAGCCAGCTTATCAAGGTTAGTCTGTGCAACAGAAGTAAGGTTTGAAGAGTCAAATGCAAAGTTAACGATGCTTTCATTCATTGTTACTTTAATACCATCTCCTACTCTTTCTACCTGAGCACCTGGTAAAGTTTCTTTAATATCTCTGGCCTGCTTATCCATTTTGTTACCGATAACATTACCAGCTACACCACCGATAATACCACCTAATACAGCACCAATAGCTCCGTTTCCTCCTTTTCCTACATTGTTACCCAGGATACCTCCAAGTACTGCTCCTGAAGCAACACCTACTGCTGTACCTCTTTGTTGGTGATTTGAATTCTGAACTGCCTCACAGCTTGTCAATAATAATGCTGATGACAAGAAAAGGGCTCCTACGTATGTTTTATTAAAATTCATTTTTTTGATCTTTTATGTTGATAAATTATTTCATTCCTGTTCTCTGGAAGTTGTAAACTACTTTTACATTACCTCCTTCAAAAGGAACATCTTGCTCAAGTGAAAACTGATCTGTAGCCTGGTTGATTAACGTCATTGTATACCCTGCAGTATTTTGTTTTGCTTTAGTACCTGAAGCAATTTTTTTAAACATAAACGTATTACCACCTTTTACTTCAAATTTGATAGGTTGTGTAATTGCCGGGCAATCTCCACCACCATTTAAAGTATACGCTCCTGTCCAGTTATTAGGAATCAGTCTCCAGTGGCTTCCCACGAAACACTGTGCGTCTGCACCTTCGTCAAAAGGTTTAATTTTATAACCTTTATCATAATCTATGCTTACAATCTGCCAGTCTCCTTTCATTTTCAGGAAGTCGGCTCTTTGATTTTGAGATGTAGCTGCTTTGTTAACAGAGGAACACGAAACTGCAAAAAGTGATGTTCCCAACATCCCTGCAAGTAGTAACTTTTTCATTTTGTTGTTTATTATTTTGTTACTATAAAGTTACAAAAAACCGTGCCAAAATTTAAAATAAAAAATAAAAAGTCCGAAAAAATTCGGACTTTTTATGGTTTCTCCTTAAAAACAGGGAGATAAATTATTTTTTAACAGCCTTTTTTACGGATTTCGAAGGCTTAGCAGTGCTTGACGGCTTTCCTTTGTAGAAATTGGTATAGGCATATTCTGCAGCTTTTTTCAGGTCGATAACACCTCCTGCCTGTGATTGGTCTGTGAATCCGTTTGCAGTACTTGCATTGCTGCTTTTCACAAGCGCTTCAATGATCTGATAAGGTTTCAGATCCGGCATATATGCTAATAAAACTGCAGCTCCTCCAGCTACCACAGGGGAAGCCATAGAAGTTCCCTGAAGGTATTTGTATTCGTTTTTAGGAACGGTAGAATAAATTTCTTCACCCGGGGCGAAAACATTCACCATTTTTTTATTATAGTTAGAGAAATCGGCTCTCAAAGCACTGTTTTTATTGGTGCTTGCTCCTACTACAAGAACGTTGCTTACAAATGGTTTTTCATCAGTAACATTTTTAAAGTTGGTAGGATATGCCAAATGTTCTGCAACATCTTCATTTTCGTTACCGGCAGCTTTTACTAAAAGCACACCTTTATCTTCAGCATATTTAAAAGCATCCCAAACTACATTTTTACCTGGAGAAAAAGGTTTCCCGAAGCTCATATTTAAAACTTTTGCTCCGTTATCTACTGCATATCTGATAGCGTTAGCTACATCTTTATCTCTTTCATCACCGTTTGGAACTGTTCTTACAGACATGATCTTAGCAACTTTTGAAGCTACACCGTGCTGAATTTCTTTTCCTTGCGGCAATCCAGCGATAATTCCTGCTACGTGAGTTCCATGCTCTGCATCCGGTCCTTCGTAATGGTTGTTACCATAACTTTTTTCAGAATAGTCATCATAGTTATCACCTACAATTTCTTTTCTGGTATCATAGGAAAGGTCATATTGTTTTGCTGCCGGAGCAAAGTGATCTATTGCCTCCTTCATTTCTTCTTTCATCTTCTTTTCAAATTCAGCGGAAGATTTTCCTTTGAATTCAGGGCTTTGAGAAATCTGACCAAGGAATTCCAGTGCGATTGCATCTTTTTGATCAGTAGGGGCTTTAATTGCTGAGAGTGTCTCAGCGGTTACAGGCTTACCTCCTAATAATTTTACCATATTAGGAATCAGCTCGTTCAGCATAGAATAGGTTCTGAAATTCTGTTGAGCCTCGATACTTTTCTTATTGAACATATCTTTGGCCTTCATATACATATCAAACTCATCTTTCATTTGAGCCTGATTTGCTTTATTTTTAGTGGAATCACTTCCTTCAAAAACAGGTTTGTATTTGGCAACGACTCTTGTGACTTCCATATTATCGATATCAACATCACCGTTTTTACCTCCTATGAAGTTCCAACCGTGTACATCATCAATGTATCCGTTTCCGTCGTCATCTTTACCATTTCCGGGAATTTCATTAGGGTTTGACCAAAGGTTATTTACCAATCCGGGATGGTCTACCTGTACTCCACTATCCAAAACTCCTACCACAACGGTTTTAGGCTTTAGCCCTTTAGATTCCAAGTATTTATAAGCATTTGCTGTATTTACCCCATAAACTTTTGAAGTTGCAAAATCTTTATGATACCATGTCATCAGATCTTTATCTTCGTTTGGATCAATACTTTTAGCTTTAGATTCCTGTGCAAAAGAGAAACTAAAACCTGCTAAAAAAACTGCAGCTAATAATACCTTTTTCATATGTTGAAATTTATTTTTTTAAAAGATACACCAATCACCAACTTCTTCTGTTCTATACTGAAATTTCACTAATAGCGATTGTATGCTAATATGATTGTTTTATATTTTTTATATACACCAGCGATTCAGGGCCTTTATTACAAATAAGGTCAAGAACCGAAAGGTCTTCCAAAAAGCCTAATTTATCAGAAAATGTCTGGTAATATTCTTCCATTTGAAACTCTGATGGAAGTTTTGCCGAAAACTTTTCTCTGAAATTAATACTTTCAGGATTTTTGATATATTCTTCATTCAAAGAGTGTGCCTTTTCTGTTTTCAATATCTGTTGGATGATTTCTATCCCTTTAAGGTTAAAATCAAGAAGGTATTTTTCCTGAAGCTCAAATATTTTTCTGAACTTATCTTCATAGTATTCAAAATAAGGAGAACTCTGATATGCCGTCTTGATTGATTTCCAATGAAGGGATCTCCAATCTTCACGGTAAGAGATTTCAACATCTTTAAATTCTCTTTTCCCGTTATGATGGATAGGAATTATTAAAGACAATTTTCCGTTGGCTCCATAAATGTTTGCTCTGTTTCTGTAAGTCTGCTTGGGAAAGCTTTCAAACTGTTCCAATGTAATTTCATTCTCAGGATTTAACAATACTGAAAACCATGAAATTGGGGGCAAATAAAATGCCGGTAATAAAATATTTTGCATAATAATATAATCTAGTTTCTAGGGTAAATTACCCGTCCTACGGCATCTTTCTCATCAATAAAGCCTAAATAACGGGAATCTAAACTTGCATTACGATTATCTCCTAAAAAGAATAATTTTCCACTTGGAACTTTTATTGGTCCAAAGTTATCTGCATTCCAATCTTTATGATAAATTTTGCGAATATCCTGATCTGTAATTGGATTTATAAACCTTTCATGAAAAAAATTATCATTAAGTTCTTTATCACTTAACTGAGTAATGAAGTAATTATCATCAATCTGAAAGACTTCATTTTCTTCAGTACCTTTAAATAGGAGATCATTTGCATAGCCTCTGTCTATTTTATAAGAATGCTTCACATTAAACTTATCTATCAATGTATTATTAACGTATAATTTTCCATCCTTAATTAAAATCTCATCATTTTCCGTTCCTATTAATCTTTGCACATAGACACCTTGAGGATAATCTAAATTATTCTGATTGTAAGCAATCATTTTAAACTTGGCATAAGGAAGGATGTTAGTCATCACAATAAATGACTTTTTTTTGATGGTAGGTTCATTGCCTGCCGTTGGTACAAAAGCATATTGCAAAACCCCGGAGAGTTTTGCAATAATAAAAAGAGTTACAATAAAGCTGCCTATTAAAAGGGCTCTATTAAATATTTTACTTTTAAACACTATTCTTCAGTTTTTTTCTTTCTGAATAATTTCACGAAATACTCCCACCCGAAGAATAAGATTAAGATCATTGCTGCAATCCACCAGTAAGAGGTTTTATTGGCTTCTCCTGTATTGGTTGCTTTGAACATTCTTTCCCAACGGATTTTGAATGGTGCCTGATAAGTAGAACTGCTGTCTGCAAAAGCACCCTGAAGGCTCATCCATGTAAACATCGGCTTTCCTACAATATTTTCTTCCGGAACGAAACCAAAGAATCTTGCATCTAACGAAGCATCTCTGTTGTCTCCCACCATCATATAATAATCCTGCTGAATAGTATACTGGGTTGCTTCTTTTCCGTTGATAAAGATTTTCCCGTTCTTTTTCTCTAAGCTGTTGTGCTCATATTCAGAAATGATCCACTGATAAGTTGGAAGTGTTTCCTGATTGATTGCCACAACATCTCCTTTTTTAGGAATTCTAAGCGGGCCGTACCAATCCTGATTCCAAGGTTTGTTGATTGGGAAAATAGATTGTGTCGTATCAATTTTAGTTTTGGCTTCGTCTCTGTAATATACTGCAGCTTCACCTTTTGCTGAAACTTCTTCTTTCATATCCAGAACATGAGGAAGTTCTTTAATTTCTTTAGCAGTCTTATCCGTTAGACCTTGAAAACCATAAATAAATCCTCCGTTATCCTGTTGAAACTCCTGAACCGGTAAAAATCCATAAGCTTTATATAAGGTTGGTATATCTAATTGAGCATCGGTTGTTACAATATATCTGTGCTGTACTTCCTGATCACCCAAAACAGTTTCCGGCTTTCCGTTAACGAAAAGTCTTCCGGCTCTCATTTCAAAAGTATCACCTGCTGTAGCAACGCAACGTTTTACGTAAGGATCTTTTCTATCGATCGCTGTATGTACAGAATCCTGAGGATAGTTGAAAACAACTACGTCATTTTTCTGAGGCTTGTTGAATTGTAAAATTCTTGTGTAAGGAAGTTTTACTCCGTCTACGTAAGATTTTGGATCATCTTTTGGGTTACCCTTTTGTCCTGTATCCATAATCGTTCCCTGAAGGAAAGGTATTGCTACCGGACGCATCGGAAGTCTGTACCCGTAGCTCCATTTGTTTACAAAAAGGAAGTCACCCACTAATAATGTTCTTTCCATAGATCCTGTAGGAATCCCGAAAGGCTGTGTTACAAAAACGTGGATTATTGTAGCAAAAACTACGGCAAAGGTAATTGAACCTACGAATGTATCTTTCTTTTTATCATTCTTCTCTTCGTCTGTAAGAAACAGGTCGTTTGCATTTTCATCTTCTAACCCTACATCTTTAGAATAGTTGATCACCGCCATATAAATAAACGGAAGAATCACTGTAAGAATCTGATCTTTGAAAAGGGTCTTCCCAAACTTTTTCACGAGATAAAGGTGGAAAACAGACATCATGATTGGCCCTACAATCGGAAGATAAGACAGGATTGCCCACCATTTCGGATGCTTTGTTTCTTTCAGAATAATGAAATAGTTATAGAAAGGGATAAAAGCAAATAAAGGGCTATAGCCCATTTTCTTGAACAGTTTCCAAGATGAAACGCCCATCAATACGGATAGTATGAGGACATATACTGTATAAGTTAAAAAATAATTCATAAATTTTTGTGCCTATTCTTATGATAAAAATGATGAGTAATAAATGATAAAAGCAGTCCGCTGTTTACAATTCACTATTCATCATTTTCTGTTTATTGGTCTGCAATTTACAGAATTTGTTACAAATTAAAGTCCCAAAACGTCTTTCATTGCGAAGTTTCCTTTTTTATCTTTAATCCATTCGGCAGCTACCACAGCTCCCAGCGCAAAACCGTTTCTATTGAAAGCAGTATGCTTGATCTCGATTTCGTCTACTTCACTTCTGTAATATACGCTATGAGTTCCCGGAACTTCATCTTCACGTACCGCAAAAATTCCTAATTGTTTACCTTCTGTCTCTTCCAGCTTCCAGGCATCGAATTTAGGATTGTTCTGAATGATTCCTTCTGCAATGGAAATAGCAGTTCCGCTTGGAGCATCTTTTTTATGGATGTGGTGAATCTCTTCCAGCTGGCAAGAGTATTCATCTACGTTTTTCATCAGATCTGCAAGCTTCTCGTTTAAAGCAAAAAATAAATTGACTCCTAAACTAAAGTTGGAACCGTAAAGGAATGCTGTACCGTTTTCTACAGCCAGTTTTTCTATTTCTTCTTTCTGATCCAGCCAGCCTGTAGTTCCACAGATTACCGGAATTTTATTTTCAAGACTAGCTTTGATGTTTTCAAATGCCACTTCAGGCAATGAGAATTCAATCACAACATCCGGATTATTAAGATTCTCAGCAGTTGGGGTTTCCTTAAGACGGGCAACTACTTCATGACCTCTTTTCTGCGCGATCTCATCAATGATCTTACCCATTTTACCGTAACCAACTAATGCTATTTTCATATAATCTTTTTTATTTTTAAATATTGCATTCAACTAGAGCCTTCTGCAAATATGTTGTCTTCTAAAATCTATAACTTAAACTGAATCCGGTTTTTGGAGCACTGTACCCATACTGATCCTGAATAACCGATGGTTTAAAAACCAAATCCGGATCATGACGGCTTTCGTAAAGGTGTGCATCTACTACGGCATCTACAATATTCAGAATATAAATAAGTCCTGTAATTGCAATGGCGTAATCTCTTTGTCTCTTCGCTCTGTCCTGTGCGTTCCCCAATGCTCTTTTATCTAAAAACGGGTGGCTGTCCACAAATTCATTAGGAGTACCATTAAGTTTCGCAATGTAGTATTCACGATATTTTTTGTACTGGTTATCATTCCATACAGCAATACCAACTCCAGCTCCTACCGCTCCCCAGACAATGGGAATCTTCCAGTATTTTTTGTTATAAAACTGTCCCAATCCCGGTAAAACAGCAGAATACAATCCTGCTCTGGTGGGATTCAGTTTTATGGTTTTTATTGTAGGACCATTAGCTTTTTCAAGATCTTCAATGATCTTTGCTTCTGTTTTACCTGGTTTCACCACACGGGGTTCCTCTTTCGGAGGAGTCTGCATCCGAACGGTATCAATAGGGTTTACTTGTGAGTGGGCCAGTGCAGCGATACACAAGAAAAATGTGAAAAATATTTTCTTCATTATTTAATATGGGATAAAATATATTCCAGCTCTTCTTCATTTTTGAAGTCCAGGACAATTTTACCTTTTTTACCATTTCCAGAAGATTTGATTTCTACTTTTACATCTAAGATATCAGATATTGTCTTCTGGGCTTTTTTATAGTTATTGGAAAGCTCCACTTTTGCTTTTTTGGCAGCGGGAGATTTTGGATTCTTCAATGCAGCAGCTGCCTGCTCTGCCTGACGAACGTTTAGTTTTTCTTTGATGATAAGCTCAAACAAAACCTGCTGATCTTCTTCACTTTCAAGACTGATGATTGCGCGACCATGTCCTGCAGAAATTTCACCGCTTCTGATAGCATTCTGAATATCCGGGTTTAGTCTTAACAGTCTGATAGAATTGGTAATGGTACTTCTATCTTTTCCTATTCTCTGACTCAGGTTTTCCTGCGTAAGACCTATTTCTTCTAAAAGCCTATGATAAGTAAGTGCAATTTCGATGGCATCAAGATCTTCTCTCTGGATGTTTTCAACAAGAGCCATCTCAAGAAGTTCCTGATCATTCACTAAACGGATATAGGCAGGAATAGTCGTTAATCCGGCAATTTTAGTTGCTCTGTAACGTCTTTCCCCGGAAATGATTTCAAACTTCTCACCGTCTTTTCTCAGGGTAATTGGCTGAATTACGCCTAAGTTTTTGATCGACTGTGCAAGTTCGTTTAATGCTTTTTCATCAAAATAAGTTCTCGGCTGCGTCGGGTTCGGATAGATATCTTCAAGTGCAACTTCTACAATATTTCCTACAAACTTATCTGCCCCTTCATCAGTAGCGGAATTGATAGTTGCTTTAGATTCGGCGCTTAAAATGGCGCCCAAGCCGCGTCCCATAGCTCTTTTTTTGTCCTTCATAGATATAATTGATAAATGATGTTTGATAAGTGGTGGCTAGCATCCACCTATTGGCCATTTATTATTAATTTAATTCTTTATTAAGTTTTCATTCTTCAAAAGAACTTCTTCAGCTAACTGAATGTACTGAACAGCTCCTTTACTTTCTGCATCATAATTCAGGATACTTTCCCCGAAACTTGGTGCTTCACTTAGCCTTACGTTTCTGCTGATAATGGTTTCAAAAACCATTTCCGGGAAGTGCAGGTTTACTTCTTCCACTACCTGATTGGATAATCTCAATCGACTGTCATACATCGTAAGAAGAAGACCTTCAATTCCAAGATCTTTATTGTGGATCTTCTGAACGTTTTTAACAGTATTCAAAAGTTTACCAAGCCCTTCTAATGCAAAATATTCACATTGGATCGGAATAATTACAGAGTCTGCAGCTGTAAGTGCATTCACTGTAATAAGCCCTAAACTCGGTGCACAGTCAATGATGATATAGTCATAATCATCTCTTACACTGGCTAATGCTTTTTTCAGCATATACTCACGGTCTTCCTTGTCTACCAATTCAATTTCTGCAGCTACCAGGTCAATATGTGACGGGATAATATCCAGATTCGGAGTGGCTGTTCTTTTGATACAGACTCTTGTCTCTGCGCTGTGCTCCAGTAGATTATATGTAGAATACTGAACATCTTCAACACCCAGACCGGATGTAGCATTCGCCTGAGGATCAGCATCAATGATTAATATTCTTTTTTCCAATACTCCTAATGCTGCCGCCAAGTTTACAGCGGTGGTAGTTTTACCAACACCTCCTTTTTGATTAGCAATACCTATGATTTTTGCCATTATTAGAACTTTAAGTTTCAAAAATACACTTTTTTCTTTGCTCTCGGTGAGTGGGGAAAATCAAAATTGAGTTAAAATATTGTTAATAAGCAATTTAACGATAAAAAAAATTATCCACAAAAAAAAATCTTTGTGGATAACTATTTGAAATTTACTTTTCCGTATTAATTATCAAACTTCATTGAGATAGGAAATTTGAAATAACTTCTTACGAATTCTCCTTTTTTGTTTTTGGCTGGAATCCATTTTCCTTTGCTTGAGATGTTTTTAATTGTTCTCATGGCCTCACTGTTAAAGTCGGCGTTGGTTCCATTAGCTTTTACCCCTGAGATAGTTCCGTCCATTTCTACAATAAAGGTAACTGTCGTTTTTACAACATCTTCTGATTCAAATCCTGAACCGTCAAAGTTGTTCATTACTTTATTTCTGAAGGCGTCTATTCCTCCTGTGAAATTAGCTTCTACTCCAAGTTCCCCAGACTCTGCAATTTTATTTTTATCTACAGGATCAGAAATTACTGGCGGTGATGTAGTAATTACAGGACCTGTTCCTACTGATACCGTTGGAACATTTGGTGTATTAGGTGTTACCGGATCTCCTTTAAAGTTATCTACAAAACCTGCTACAGCATCATCCGGTATAGGATCTTTTTTTATATCATCTTTAGCATCACTTGATGGCGTAGGCACTGTACTGTCAAACGTTTTCGTGTTTGGAGGTGCAACAGTTTTTACAATCTGTACAGGAGGGTCTTTTTCAGGCGGTTCAACAATTTTTATTATTCTTCTCTCGCCATTATCCTTAATTCCACCAACTGGTACATCTGATTTCAATACAGAAATCACAAACGGCGTAATAGATACTGCAGCCATTAAACTTGCTCCGATAAAAAGCGCTTTGGTTAATATTCTATCTGATTCGTTTCTTAATGCATAGGCACCATATTCTTTATTGCGGTGCTCAAAGAGAACTTCGTTAAAACGAAATTCCTGGTTTTGATTATGTTGTTTCATCACTACTACTTTTTAAACTGTTAAAAATTTTGATTATTAGTTTTGTTAGCTCTTATCGATAAGCAATGTTGTAATATCAAAACATCTGCCAATTTTTTAGCAAAACAACATAATATTAGAAAAATTTATGACAATGTTTGAATTTTAACATTTTTAAGTAGGAAAGTCACACAGGAAAACAGAACTATTTCCTATAAAAATAAATAAGGACAACAAACTACAAATAACGGACTGACAGCTTTGTAGAGAAGATTATATAAGCAGGAGAAGAAGAGTAAGGGGTATCAATAATCCCAGAGAATTGATTACTATCAGAATAATTGAACTGATCTTCGTTTTTTTATAACTTTTAGCCGCAAAATAAATCGCGCCTATACTAAAAACCAAACTGCAGACTATAAACAGGATCAGCAAAAAATCTGAACTGACTCCTATAGGCAGCCCTAAATAAACGATCAGCAAAACCGCATAAGCTATTGTAAAGTATAAACTGATTATAATATTATCCAGAAGACGCTGGGGTATTTTATTTTCTTCCATGTGATTGATTTTCCTGTTTATACTTTTGTCTTGAAACAAATGTATACAAAATTTCAAAACTGGAATAAAGCATCCCTGTCAAGGTTTAAAACCTTGACAAGGATTGATTGACAAGCTAAAAAGTAAATTTTTAAACAAAAAAAGAGACCATCCAATGACAGTCTCTTTGTTATTTTTATGTTTAAGAATATTAGAATAATTCTTTTCTGATGATGTTCTGACTTCTTTCAGGACCTACAGAAACCAAGTATACATTGATTCCTAAATATTTCTCAATAAACTCGATGTATTTCTGAGCATTGTCAGGAAGTTCATCATAGCTTCTTGCTTTTGTAATATCTTCTGCCCAACCTGGTAAATCCTGGTAGATTGGCTCGTAGTTGTACAATTTTTCTGTTGAAGAAGTGAAATAATCAATGATTTTTCCGTCTTCAGTTTTGTAATGTGTTACTACTTTCAGGTTTTCAATTCCTGTAAGAACGTCTAATTTTGTAATTACCAGATTATTGATCCCATTAATCATACAAGCATGTTTTAAAGAAACAAGGTCTAACCAACCTGTTCTTCTCGGTCTACCTGTTGTAGCTCCAAATTCACCACCGATCTGTCTGATGCTTTCTCCTAATTCATTATCTAATTCAGAAGGGAAAGGACCGTTTCCAACTCTTGTACAGTATGCTTTTGCCACACCGATTAAGTTCTGAAGTGATGTTGGCGGAACTCCTGCTCCTGAACAAACACCTCCTGTAGATGGAGAAGATGAAGTTACGTATGGATACGTTCCGAAGTCGATATCAAGCATTAATGCCTGTGCTCCTTCAAACAATACGTTTTTACCGTCTCTGATCGCTTCGTTCAGTTCTAATTCAGTATCAACGATTCTGTCCTGAAGCTGTTTTCCGATCTCTAAATATTCGTTGTAGATTTCTTCAACGTCTAAAGTTGGCTTTCCGTAATATTTTTCAAAAAGAGAATTTTTAACTTTTAAGTTTTTCTCGATTTTATCTCTTAAAATTTCAGGATTTAAAAGGTCTACCATTCTGATCCCGACTCTTGCAATTTTATCTTCATAGCAAGGTCCGATTCCTTTTTTGGTAGTTCCGATCTGAGTTCCTCCGTGTTCCTCTTCACGGTAAGTATCCAAAAGGATGTGGTAAGGCATAATCACATGCGCTCTTCTGCTGATAAAGATATGATCTGTTCTCAAGCCTTTGCTCTCGATCTGACCAACTTCTCTAATGAAAGACTTAGGGTTTACCACTACTCCGTTCGCAATGATACATTTCCCTTTGCATTGAAGAACTCCTGAAGGAAGAAGGTGCAAAACGAATTTTTCTTCACCCACATAAACCGTGTGGCCAGCGTTGTCTCCACCCTGGAAACGTACTACATAGTCCGATTTTGCTGATAAAACATCCGTGATTTTTCCTTTGCCTTCATCTCCGTACTGAAGACCTACAACTACATAAGTTGACATATTTTACTTTTGTTTTTAGATTCGTGCAAAATTACTTTTAAAAAAAATGACGACCAAATTCTAGAGGATATTTATTTTGAGTTGGGGTGAAAATCATGGGATTATATAAACTTATCTAATTAAAAGATTTTTATATGTATATTTGAAATTAGCTAATAATCAAGAATTATATTTAATGAAAGCTATCAACTGGCTGATTACAAACCTATCAAATTTGCTTAGTATTACAGGAATTATACTTACTCTATATTTTGGAATATTTTATATTCCAAGTTGGCTAAAAGAGGCAAAAACGGAAAAACAAAATAATGCAGTTAAAGATATAAAACAATCAATTAAAGAATTAGTTTACAATGATTCTTTAGTTAATATCTATGAAATAAGCACCTTAATTGAAGCTAAAGAAATAGAGTTAAATCAAAACTTTCCCTATTCTACTAAACAGGTACTAACTATTAGCCAAGAATCTTTTGCTGAAGATAATTTTCTACCCATAGAAAGAAGAAAAGAATTAATTAAAAAAATTGAGATTTTAAAGAAACAATTACCAAAGCCAAAAGAAACAAAACATAATGTTGATAATATTTCATCAATTTCATTAGTATCACTAACATCAATATTATTAACACTCTCTACAGTTATATTTGGAATAATAGGAATATTTAAAAGAAAAAAAGAAGAAGACAATATAAAAGAAGAACTTGGAAATGAGATAAACATTACCAATGAATATCAAATTAAGTTTGAGAATAATAGACAACAAGAACAAAATTTAATTAAGATTATAGAAGAAATTGAAGGTATTAACATTCTTGAATACGGTAGTAATTTTGACAAAGGCTATGATTTAAAATTTAATTATAACAATAAAGATTACTTTGTTGAATTCAAGTTTCTGACTAAAAGTAAAGTTGGATTACAAACAATCAATAAAATAATAAATTTCACTAGGTATAATAACTCTGAAATATGGTTAATATATAACACAGATTTAACTTCAATGGTTAAAGATTTAATTAATGATTTTAATGAAAAACATGTTAAAGAAAATGTGGTATTTAGACCTATTAAATTCAATAATGTTGAAATTTTCCAAATTGAAATCCAAAAACTACTCAATATAAACAATATAAAATAGTCTTTCATGATTTTACAAAAAAAATCAGCATTTCTATCATCTAATACCCGTCAAAATCCCCAGCTCTTCTACACTTTGTTCTCGCCGGAAACAGCAAAAGCCACTCTACTCATTGTTCACGGCATGCAGGAACACAGCGGAAGATATGCAGAGATTGCAGAATATTTTGCTTCCCATGGAATTGCTGTATTGACTTATGATCATCTGGGACATGGAAAATCTGTAAAAGAGAAAAAAGATATTGGTTTCTTCCAGCTTGAAAAACCGGATGAAAGACTGGTTGCAGATGCAGGAATGATGGCAGATCATCTTGCTGAGCAATATCCGGATGTTCCTCATTTTATTTTGGGACATTCTATGGGATCTTTTATTACCCGTTGTCTTCTTCAAAAAGCAAGCAGTCAATTTTCCGGAGCTATCATTACAGGAACCGGTGGACCTTTGCCGGGAATAGATATATTGAGAGGTTATTTGTCATTGGCTAATGCCATCGCTCCTCATCATCGTACTTTCTTGAATTCAGTTTTTACGAGTGTCAATAACAAACATTTTAAAAAGGACAAAGATTTCAGTGATACCAGCTGGTTGAGTGTAAATCACAACAACAGAAAAGCTTTTGAACAGGATGAACTTTGTGGAATTCCATTTACGCATAATGCCTTTTATACTTTATTTACCATTTATAAAAAAGCTACAGCGAGAAACTGGGCTGCAACTATTTCTAAGTCATTTCCTTTCCTGTTTGTAAGCGGGCAGAATGATCCGATCGGGGATTTTGGAAAAGGAGTTATGCATACCGTTGACCATTTAAAAGCTGACGGTTTCCAGCATGTAGATGTGAAGATTTATCCGGAGATGCGCCACGAAATTCTTAACGAAGAAATACGGGAAGAAGTACTGAATGAAATCTATCATTGGATCGTAAAAAATTAAAATACCTTCGCTGATTTTGCGGATTCATAAACGAATAAAGTCATGAGAATACATATTTTCGGAGCTTCAGGTTCTGGGGTTACCACTTTAGGAAAAGCATTGTCTGAAGAACTCAATCTTGAATACTTTGACAGTGATGATTTTTTCTGGCTTCCAACACAAATCCCCTTTACAGAAAGACAAAACCTCGAAATGAGAAATTCAATTGTTTCAGACAAACTTCTTACTTCTGAGAACTGGATTTTTGGAGGTTCAATCATTCATTGGGGTGAAAATGTATTTCCTGCATTTGACCTGATTATTTTCCTCTATCTTCCTCCAGATGTACGACTGGAAAGGCTCCGAAAAAGAGAGCATGAAAGATATGGCGAAGAAATTACCACCAATCCGGAAAGAGCAAAAAAATTTCAGGAGTTTATGGATTGGGCTAAAGATTATGATCACCATACGGGTATTGCCAACAGAACGTTGAAAGCCCATTTGGAATGGCTGTCTGGGATGAACATTCCTTTGATTGAGATTTCAGGAGATTATGACCTGTCTCAAAAGATGGAGATTATTCTGGATACCATAAAACAGAGAAACTTACAGGCAACATAAAGATTGCTTCACTTAGTTCGCGATGGTTGGTTATGTTACTTTCAGAAGAATTACTATTTTAGAACACTGAAAAAATAAAATCAATCACTGTGACTCTAGAAGAACTTATAAAAGACAAGGCTGTAAAATCAAAGGAAAAAGTTGAGTTTATCAGTAAATGGATTATCGACACTTCCTTACCTGTCGATGAACTGATTGCTTTCGCTGAAAAATCCAAAGATCCTGTAAAAGCAACCTGCATTGAAGCAATAGAATATGCGACAAAACAGAATGCTAACCTTGCGGATGAAACCGTATTTTCATTTGTTACCCAAACGCTTACCGAAAAAACACCGAGAATAAAATGGGAAAGTGCCAAAGTAATAGGCAACACCGCTCATTTGTTCACAGAAAATCTGGATCAGGCAATTAGCAACCTTTTGGGGAATACAGAACATGAAGGAACTGTGGTACGTTGGAGCGCAGCATTTGCCTTGGGAGAAATTTTGAAACTGAAAACCCAACACAACTCATCCCTGCTTCCTACTCTTGAAGGTCTCAGTGAGAAAGAAGAGAAAAACAGTATCAAGAAAATTTATCTGGATGCGATTAAGAAAACGAAAAAATAGTTTTTAAAATGTATAGAAAATAAAAACCTGGAATTGATTTCCAGGTTTTTATTATAATAGGTTTCGGCTAAAGCCAATGGAATTTTATTGATTTTGAAAGACAGGCTAAAGCCCGCCTCTATTGAATATCTCCTACATTATACATTGTACATCACACAAACAATCCTTAGCCAAGCATCAGTTCCCGATCAGTCCCAATCTCCTTCAGAAAAACTTCGTCGTGGGAAATCACCAGCAATGTTCCATGATAGTCTTTAATGGAATTGGTGAGAATTTCCACATTCTGAAGATCGAGGTTATTCGTGGGTTCATCAAGAATGATCATATCCGGAGCTTTATTGCTGATGGAAAGCCCGCAAAGAAGTAATCGTAAACGTTCACCACCACTCAACATACCACATTTCTTGTCCCAGGTATCTTTACCGAATAAAAATCTGGACAGTAATGTTTTAACCTCAGATTCCTGCAGCGCATTATCATTAAAAGTCTGGACAAAATCATAAAGAGTAGAGTCATGATCAATCAGTGAATATTCCTGATCAATATAAATGCTGTTAAAGTCTGCCCTGTCTATTTTTCCTTCAGAAGGTTCAGTATTTCCCAGCAGAAGTTGTATCAGACTCGTTTTTCCAGAGCCATTCGAGCCTTTGATTGAAATTCTTTCTCCACTTCGGATCTCAAGATTGAGATTTTCTCTCCATAGATTTCCTTTTCCATAATTGAAGTTAATATCTTCAGCCGTAATTAAAATCTTCCCTGAATGCAGATTGGAATCATTAAAGTTCACTTTCATCTGCTCAGAATTCTTTAGGGAGGAGCGAAGATCTCTCAAACCATCTGAAATCCCATTGATTTTCTCTGCATGCACACTTTTCAGCTTTGAACTGTTTTTTTCAGCATTATTCCGAAGAGTGTTCATCATAATTCGTGCAACGCCCGATTTTTCCTGCTTTTGCTTTCCCTTTGCATCGAGTTTTTGTTTTCGTTCAAGCGTTTCCCTTTCTTTCTCTTTTGCTTTTTTCAGCGCCCGTTCTTTTGCGTGGATATCATTTTGCAAGGCTTCCTCCTCCACTTCCTTTTGCTCCGCATAAAAATCATAGTTTCCTCCATACGTGGCAATTCCTTGGTTACTTAATTCAAAGATGGTATCAACCAGATTCAGTAAAGTCCGGTCGTGGCTTACGATAACTACTGTAGCATCTGTTTTATCAATAAGTTCATACAGTAATTTTCTTCCCTCTAGATCCAGATGATTGGTGGGTTCATCCAATATAATGATGTCAGGCTTACTGATCTGAATTCCCGCAAGAAAGACCTTAGTTTTCTGCCCACCACTTAACTCTTTCAGTGTTTGATTTAGATCAAAATCGTCAAGTCCCCAATGTTCCAATGCCTGCTGGCAACGCTCTTCAATGTCCCAGTCGTCATTAAGAATTTCAAAATAAATTTCATCCACCTCTCCATTGGTGATTTTTTGGAGTGCATTCAGTTTCTGATCTATTTTCAGACATTCAGCAATGGTAAGATGATTAAAGTTTCCAAACATCTGAGGAACATAAAAAACAGAATCCGAAATAGTAATATTCCCGTTTAAAGGCTGTATTTCCCCCGCAATAATTTTCAGCAGGGTTGATTTTCCCATGCCGTTGCTTCCCACCAAAGCAGATTTGGTGTGAGATTGTATTGTTAAGTTGGTATTATTAAATAGAAGATCTCCTCCCGGAAACCCAAAGGATATATGTTGTAGTAAAATCATGATTTCTTTCTTAAAAAATAGTTGAACACCAGTAACATCTTAGTTACTGTTTTTATTGAATCTGAAAGAAATGATATCCTACATGTCCGTATTTTGGGTTGAAAGAACAAAGGTAGTCATTTTTTACAATATTCATTTTTCCATAAATTATTAAGATATTTATCATCTCTTTTTTCTTCCACTCTTAAACACCATGTATTTATTCTCTTCCGAAGAATTCATTTTTCTAAGGCTATACCTTTCTATGTCACTCAATAACTTATACTTATTCTGATTTAAACAGTCTTCATCATAATCCCTCACTTTGTTATGCTGAAACCGTCAAACTTTCAAACTAATAAAAACAGGAAAGTATTTTAATCAAAAATCCGTAACTTTGCCTCCTACTAAAAATTTTATGGAAAGCATTAAAGTTCACGACAAAACTTTCGTTCCTTATTTAAAGGATGCCGAAATTCAGGAAATTGTAAAAGAGACAGCGTTAAGAATTTATGAAGATTACAAAGATGAAGTACCTGTATTCATTGGCGTTTTAAATGGGGTGGTGATGTTCTTCTCAGATCTTTTAAAATATTACCCGGGGGAATGTGAAATTGCCTTCATTCAAATGAGTTCTTACGTAGGAACTGAATCTACAGGGATTGTTTATCAGAAAATGGAACTTACCAAAGATGTAAGAGACCGTCACATCATTCTTGTAGAAGATATCGTAGATACAGGAAACACTGTTGAGAGTCTTTTCAAATATTTCAAGGAAACACAACGTCCTAAATCTGTAAAACTGGCTAGTTTCTTACTGAAACCTGAGATTTACAAGAAGGATTTCAAACTGGATTATATCGGAATGGAAATTCCAAACAAATTTGTACTTGGATACGGACTTGATTATGATGAATTGGGAAGAAACCTACCTAATTTATATCAATTAGAAGACGGACAAATCAACCATTAATTATTGTCATTAGCTACCGGCTATTGGCTGTTAGCTTTAAAACTTAATCGAAATAAAAGTAAAATATTAACTTAAAAAAGCTAAAAGCCAACAGTGTATTGTATTACTAATGGCTGGAAGCGTATCAACATTATGATAAACATTGTTCTGTTCGGCCCTCCAGGAAGTGGAAAAGGAACACAAGCTCAGAATCTAATCGAGAAATTCAATTTAAAACAGGTTTCAACAGGTGATCTTTTCAGATACAATATGAAAAATGACACTGAACTTGGGAAACTGGCTAAGTCATACATCGATAAGGGAGAATTGGTTCCGGATCAGGTAACAACAGATATGCTGATCGATGAGATCAAAAAACCTACTGATACCAACGGTTTTATTTTTGACGGATATCCAAGAACAACTGCTCAGACAGAAGCTCTGGAAACCATCGTTAAGGAAGTACTGAATGACAATATTGATATCTGTCTTTCATTGGTAGTAGAGGATAAAATTTTGGTTGAAAGACTTCTGAAAAGAGGAGAAACCAGCGGAAGATCAGACGACAGCAATGTAGAGATCATCGAAAACAGAATTAAAGAATATTATACTAAAACAGCAGAAGTTGCCGAGCTTTATAAGCAGCAGGGTAAATATGTAGAGGTAAACGGTGTTGGAGAAATTGACGAGATTTCCCAAAAACTTTTCGCTGAAGTAGAGAAAATTAAATAATCGGGATACGGGTACGGGATAAGAAATTTCCTCCCGTAGCTCACAACTCGCAACACAAACTATATGTCTAACTTTGTAGATTACGTAAAGATCCATTGTAAAAGCGGACACGGAGGTGCTGGTTCTGCCCACCTTCGCCGTGAAAAGTATATTCCTAAAGGTGGTCCTGACGGTGGCGACGGAGGTCGTGGCGGACACGTCATCATGAGAGGAAATGCTAATGAATGGACTTTGCTTCCACTTCGATACACCCGTCACATAAAAGCAGAACGCGGTGAAAACGGAGCGAAAAACCAGCTTACAGGAGCTGACGGTTCTGATATTTATATTGATGTTCCCATTGGAACGATCGCTAAAAATGAAGAAGGTGAAATTATCGGAGAAATCCTTGATGACAAGCAGGAAATCATTTTGATGCAGGGAGGAAAAGGAGGAAAAGGAAACGAGCATTTCAAATCCTCTACCAATCAGACCCCAAGATATGCTCAACCCGGAATGGATGGCGAAGAAGGCTATGTGGTCTTCGAACTTAAAATTTTAGCTGATGTAGGACTTGTTGGGTTTCCAAATGCCGGAAAATCTACACTTTTAGCATCTGTTTCTGCGGCAAAACCAAAAATTGCCAATTACGCCTTTACAACCCTGACTCCTAACCTTGGAATTGTGGACTACAGAAATTACAAATCTTTTGTAATGGCTGATATTCCCGGAATTATTGAAGGAGCAGCGGAAGGAAAAGGATTAGGACACAGATTCCTGAGACATATTGAAAGAAACTCTATCCTATTGTTTTTAATTCCTTCGGATTCTGAAGATCACTTCCAGGAATTTAAAATTCTTGAAAATGAGCTTAAGGAATACAATCCTGAACTTTTGGATAAGGATTTTATTATTTCCGTTTCAAAATCTGACCTTTTGGATGATGAACTGAAAAAAGAAATTGCAGCAGAGTTTCCTGAAAACAAGCAGCCTTTATTCTTTTCAGGAGTTACCGGAGAAGGTCTTATGGAGCTTAAAGATGCCATCTGGAAACAACTACACGGATAGAAAATGCATACTTCACAAGTTTTATTTTAAAATGGAACTTCAACATAAAAACAGCCTCAGATTTTCTGAGGCTGTTTTTATGTTTACAATTCACTTATTTTTCTATATAATATTTTAAACCATTAAGAAGAATTTAAGAGATAAAGTATAGTTAAGATAAATCATTCTGATTCTTAAGCTTAAAGCGAAGCTTATCTTAATGTCCTTAACATCTTCATCCTATCTTAATGGTTTAAATAAAAGATTAAGTAGATTTATTATTTTATATTTAACATACAAACACAGCAAAATGAAGTTTTTGGAACAAT
>Ga0070682_100000396_pt1 | contig 29089 bp, 25 predicted proteins | sample KBSC63LmetaG_FD_64668 | JGI IMG/M metagenome (GOLD analysis project Ga0070682, IMG submission 64668) | Corn rhizosphere microbial communities from Kellogg Biological Station, Michigan, USA - KBS C6-3L metaG | ecosystem: Host-associated > Plants > Roots > Rhizosphere | place: USA: Michigan...
GCAACCGCTCGACGTCGAAGAAGTAAACCTGAGCGAATTACTTAGCGATTGCAGCAACGAGTTAACCCCGCTCTTCAACCAACGACGCATCGAGCTGCTAACTACTGGGACCGCGGGCGTCCCGCCCGCACCGGCCGCGGCAGCCAATGTGTCGACAGAAAACGCGCTGGTCATTCGTGCTGACGAGCGCATGCTACGCCAGACTCTGCTCAATCTCATGCGCAATGCGGCGGAGGCTATTCCCGAGGATTCAATTGAGCGACAGGTGCAGGTCGACACAGCAGAAGAGCGCGATAACGTGGGCAAGCGCTGGGTAGTGATCGAAGTGAGCGATACCGGCAGCGGCATCCCTCCTGCCGACCTGCAACGAATCTTCATTCCCTTTTTTACAACCAAAGCGAGCGGGCACGGCGTTGGACTCGCGTTGGCTCATCGCGTAGTCACGCAACACGGCGGCACGCTCACGGCTGCAAATTCAAAAGCCGGTGGGGCGGTGTTTTCAGTGAGGCTGCCGGCATGAGTCTCCACTCCAGGGTCGCGTAAATCTTCCGACTTCGCATATGAAGAGTTTGACTTCTCTCGCAAAGCTAAGTTGGTCGTTTGCCGGCTTTCGCTTCTGCGATAGAAAGTCCAGTTGCTTCAATATGTGTCGGGTCAAAACCAATCTTGATGTTCGGGTCGAAGTTATGGTCCTGGATCGCCTTGGTTAAACCAGCCCGAAGACTTTGAGGCAAACCGAAAAAGCTTCCCGGTTGAAGTCCGTGTGCCAGAGCAGCTTCGGCCAGCAGGATTATGTATTTACGCGGTGGGTTGCCGGTTGGATGGTCGTCGTCTAAAAGATCGACCGCCAGGGACTCCGCCTTACCGCCGGCGCCAGTGACATTGTGAAAGCCAAATCTAACCTTCGAGAATCCGTGATTGAAAGCATCTATTTGAGCAGCGATTGTCCGGTGAGCATCTTGAATACGCGGTCGAATACCTTGAGCTTCCAAATCCTTGATGACCGCTGCTATGCGGGCAGCGGTTTTTGGGAAACACTCGGTCAATCGCTGTTCATTACGTTGCTTTCGAGCTGCTTCATTCATAGTGAGAATGTCCTTTCCAGGTTTAGTTACTAGTTATTGCCCTGTGCAAAGAAATCAGGTGGACAGGAAATGCTGGAACTCGGAAACCGCATCGCGTCGCAAAAAGGGATTGATCTTTTTGTGCTTTACAGGGCCGTGATGGTTGACCGTAAAGCGAAGCAGGCGAGCACAGAACTCAATTGCGAACCGATGGTTCTGCTTGGTCACAATGATGAACTGATCGCAGCTGGTTTGCCCACCTGTTACATTGCCGAGCAAGTTTTCGAGACTGGAGTCAAGCTCCATCGCATTGCCTGAACATTGAAAGATTCCCGCCTCTTCGGTGCAGGGCGTGTTGGAGGTCGGATTCGTGATGTCCCGTCCGGCATTGAAGTCCCACGAACTCTCGAATCCTCCAAGGACGCGCAAGACCTCCAGCATAACGGCCTTACGGTGAAGCAGGTCCGTAAAAGGACCCAGCTCCGCGGCGACGTTTGAGTAAACGTCATGGCGGTTGTTTTTCTCGAAGACCTCGTCGGGGGCGTTTTTGGCCCAGTCGATCAACTCATTTAGAAAAGACTCCGGAGGCACTCCTCGATTAAAGACTTTCTTTTTGCAGGCGACGAATACTCTGGCCACTTGGGGCGTTCTCCTTTGCTCGCTAGTTGGTTTTTAGTCTTTAGTTCACGCGCAGGCTTCCCTGGCAAAGATTGCGAGTTGCAGGCTTGGGGCACTCACGATGAATCAGTGCCTTAAATCTCGACTTTATATTTATCATGTCGAATTGCCTAAAAACGTTTCACCAGAACACGGCAGCCCATTCATAGCGAAGGGCAAAAAATAACGGCGCGGTATTTACCTTGCGCCTGCCGATGTGATATCCAACGCGTCGCCCTATGCAAACGGCAACACAATTCGTTCGCGTCCCTGACTAACGGAGGAAAAATGAACTCGCACTTTAACCCCCATCGCCTTAGGTCTCTGCTGGTTACTCTTCTTTGCTTTACCCTGTTCGTGGTCACGAGCCTGCCGACGTTTGCTCAGCACACCGCCGCTGAAGTCACCGAACGTCTGCAGGGTCTGGATGCGCAGATGGAAAAGGTCTTGAAGGATTGGAACGCGCCGGGCATCGGCATTGGGATTGTCGTTAATGACAAACTCGTTTTCGCGAAGGGTTACGGTTATCGCGACTACGAGAAAAAGCTGCCGATCACCGCGAACACAATGTTTCCGATCGCCTCGAATACTAAACTCTTCACCGCGGTGGCGGCGGGTTTTTTAGTCGAAGAAGGAAAGCTCACCTGGAACGAACCGATTCGCCAGTCAGTGCCGACAATCGAGTTTTACAATTCTGAACTCAATAACACGGTTACGCTTCGCGACATGCTATCCCATCGAACCGGCATTACCCGCCACGACTCCATCTGGTACAAGTCGGATTACAACGAGCAGGAATTGTTCAGTCGTTTAAAGTATCTCGAGCCAAAAGAGCCGCTGCGTCAGATGTTTCTCTATAACAACATGATGTACGCGGGCGTCGGCCAAAGCATTCATCTGCAGTCTGGCATGCCGTGGGCCGACTTTGTACGCGAACGCATCCTCAAGCCGTTGGACATGAAGAGCACGGGCTTCACCATCGCCGAAATGCTGAAGCAGCCGGACTATGGTGTGCCGTTCACTGAAAGGCGCGACTCGAACGAGATTTACAAAATTCCTTATTACGAAGAGACCAACGGTTTGGCGGCGGCGGGCGCGATCGTGTCCAACATCGAAGACCTTTCGCACTGGCTGATTGCGCTGATGAACGACGGCAATTACGGTGGCAAGAATGTCCTGCCGTCAAAAGTGTTGAAAGCAACGCTGCAGCCTTCGATCGCTTTGCCAAACACCGCCGGTGAAGTGCGCGGCTGGTGGGAGAACCTCAACCCGACTTACGGCATGGGCCGGCAGACGGCCGTTTATCGTGGGCATCCAATCACGCTGCACGGCGGAGACCTGCCCGGTTTTCACTCGCAAATTTCATTCATGCCAAATGAACGCATCGGCGTGATCGTTTTCGTTATCGGCAATCACCTCGCGCCGCTTTACAACCCGATCAGCTACAACATTTACGAGCGCCTGCTCGGCCTGGAACAGACACCCTGGACTGATCGGCTGCTCGACATCCGTCTAAAAAACAAGAAGGCCGGCATGGAAGCGCGCAGTAAAGCGGGCGCGGGCCGCGTCATGAATACCCAGCCATCGCACCCGCTCGCCGATTACGTTGGTGAGTATGAACACCCCGCGTACGGCACTTTGAAAATCGGTTTGAAAGACAACAAGCTGCAGTTTGAGTTTCACAAAATCCGTTTCGGCATGAGCCACTTTCATTACGATCGCTTTGACACGCCGGACGATGAAGAGGACGGGCTGTGGTCGGTAAACTTTTCGACTAATCCGCAGGGCGACATCGACAAAGCAACGATGTCACTCGATGAAAACGAAGCGGTGTTTGTGCGCCGCGCGCCAACCCTGGATGCCGCGTTGATTGGTCGGCTGGTCGGCACCTATCAAACAGCGAGCGGTAATAAATTCCAGGTGGTAGCGAAACCCGGCAGCGGGCTCTATGTCGTATTCCCGGGCGCGCCTGACCAGAAATTAATTCCTTACAAGGGACTGAAGTTTCGCGTGCCGGAGTTTGCTGATTTGATTTTCGAGTTTGTGGAAGAGAACGGGCAGATAACGAAACTTAAACAAACGGATCCGTCAGGCGAATTCACGTTCAAGAAGCTGTGAGCCTTTGGAGTGCGGTGACTTGTCACCGCTTTGAGAAGGTCGCGACCGGACGCGACCGGACGCTCGCTGGCCACTATCCAAATCACCGGGCCTCAAGCCGCCCTGAAGAGAAAGCGGTGACAAGGCACCGCACTCCAAAAGCATCGCCTTCCTCCGCCGATAAGGATGAGCCTTTGGAGTGCGGTGACTTGTCACCGCTTTGAGAAGGTCGCGACCGGTCGCGACCGGTCGCTCGCTGCCACTATCCAAATCACCGGGCCTCAACTTCCCTAAAGCGAAAGCGGTGACAAGGCACCGCACTCCAAAAGCAGATTAGGATGCTGTGAGCCTTTGGAGTGCGGTGACCTGTCACCGCTTGGAGAAGGTCACGACCGGTCGCGACCGGACGCTCGTTGCCACTATCCAAATCACCGGGCCTCAACCTCCGTAAATAAAAAGCGGTGACAAGGCACCGCACTCCAAAAGCATTGCCTTCTTCCGCCGATAAGGATGCTGTGAGCCTTTGGAGTGCGGTGACTTGTCACCGCTTTGAGAAGGTCGCGATCTGTCGCGACCGGATGCTCGCTGGCCACTATCCAAATCACCGAGCCTCAAGCCGCCCTGAAAAGAAAGCGGTGACAAGGCACCGCACTCCAAAAGCATCGCCTGCTTCCGCCGATAAGGATGCTGTGAGCCTTTGGAGTGCAGTGACTTGTCACCGCTTTGAGAAGGTCGCGACCGGTCGCGACCGGTCGCTCGCTGCCACTATCCAAATCACCGGGCCTCAAGCCCCCTAAAGCGAAAGCGGTGACAAGGCACCGCACTCCAAAGGCATCGCCCTCTTCCGCCGATTAGGATGAGCCTTTGGAGTGCGGTGACTTGTCACCGCTTTGAGAAGATCGCGACCTGTCGCGACCGGAGGCTCGCTGCCACTATCCAATCACCGGGCCTTAAGCCGCCCTGAAGAGAAAGCGGTGACAAGGCACCGCACTCCAAAAGCATCGCCCTCTTCGGCCGATTAGGAGGCTGTGAGCCTTTGGAGTGCGGTGACTTGTCACCGCTTTGAGAAGGTCGCGACCTGTCACGTCCGGACGCTCGCTGCCACTATCCAAATCACCGGGCCTCAAGAAAAAGCGTGACAAGGCACCGCACTCCAAAAGCATCGCCTTCTTCGGCCGATAAAGATTAAGGACGGCAGGAAGGCCCGCCCGCTACCGCAGGCGGTTCTGACTAAAGTATTCCGGCCAGCGGCGGTCAACCAGCTCAGCAATATCCTCCCGGACAATCAACTCCTTCGGAAACTCCGGCTTGGTCCGCGCGTCGATCACAATTGGCGCGGTGTAACTGAGGTGATGGCGGACAACTTCGGTTCGGCGGGCATAGACGTCGCTGGCAGGTTCGAATCGCGTCCAGGTTGACCAGAGAAAATCCTTGCTGGCACTCGCCATACTGGCGTCGTCGTGTAAAACCACGAGAGGCCAGTTTGCGATCCGCTCGTCTTTCGCAAGACGCGCCGCCTGTTCCGGATCTTCGTTATAGCTCGCGCCTTGCAGAACCAGGCAGCCGCGACAGAAAACTTCTGCCCTCACCACCCCACCCGGCAATTCGCCGCGAAACTCTGCCGGCAACTCTCGCTTCGCGTCGCCCAGCCCTAACATGATCGCCTTGCTACCCTCGTTTACTTTGCCACTGGTGTAATCAAGTGTGTCCATCGACACGTTGGAGAAGATGAAGAGATCCGTTGCCGGATTGCAGCGCGCCAGCAGGTGCTCGAGCAGCCTGGGAAAATCCTTAAGGTCCTGCGGCGTGTCCGTGAGCAGCAGAAACTTCGTGAGAGAGAGTTGGCCCTCGCCGAGGATTCGAAAGCCGGAAACGAGTGCTTCCCTTCCGTATCGTTCCTGCACCACCGCCGCAGCCAGCGAATGAAATCCGGTTTCACCATAGGTCCAAAGGTCGCGCACTCCCGGCATTACGAGGGGAAACAATGGCGACAACAACTGCTGCAAATAGTCGCCGATGAAAAAATCTTCCTGGCGCGGCTTACCAACGACGGTGGCCGGATAGATCGCATCGCGACGATGAAATACTGCGTCCGCTTCAAAGACGGGATACTCGTGCGCGAGCGAGTAGTAGCCATAATGATCGCCAAACGGTCCTTCGAGACGTCGCTTGCCCGGATAGGCTTTTCCTACGAGTGCAAACTCCGCTTCAGCTGCCAGACGATGCGGTCCCCCCAAAGGATTCTTGCTGAGCTTTAGTTTTTCGCCCGCCAGCAAAGAAGCCAACACGAGCTCGGGAACATCCTCCGGGAGTGGCGCTATGGCCGCTAGAATCAACGCCGGCGGGCCACCCAGGAAGACCGTGACCGGGAGAGTCTGTTCCAAACGTTCCGCTTCGGTGTAATGAAAACCGCCACCTTTCTGAATCTGCCAATGAAGGCCGGCGCTGGTCGCGTCATAGACCTGCATGCGATAGATACCGAGGTTGTGTTTCTTAGTAGTGGGATGCTCGGTGTAGACGAGCGGAAGTGTAATGAAGGGACCGCCGTCTTCCTGCCAGGTCGTTAACACCGGCAACTCGTCAAGGCGCGCTGGCTGATCGCGCACCTGCGTGACCGGTGAACGCGTGGTATTTCTGGTTCCCAACTTTAGGACATCGAGGCCCAGCGACCGGTGCTTCCAGAGTTCCGCGGGCTTTGGCGGCAATAAAGATTCCGCAACCTTGACTAACTCTCGCACAACGGCTTCCGGCTTCGGCCCGAACGCCAGCTGGATGCGCCGCTCGGTTCCGAACAAGTTCGTGACCACGGGATACCGGCTGCCCTTCACGCGCTTGAACAGCAACGCGGGCCCGCTGCGATCGATTACGCGGCGATGAATTTCCGCCAACTCAAGATAAGGATCGACTTCGGCTGCGATGGTGTAGAGATCGTTTTCCCGGGAAAGAAGATCTAGAAATGTGCGGAGGTTTGGATGCATTAACTCGAAGAAGAGCTTTGAACTTTGAACTTTGGTCTTTGGTCATCAGCGCATCGGAGATGCGCGTAGAAAGTAGCCAGAGGTGAAACCTCTCGACAAAGACAATTGATGATCCTGCGCGCTGGACAGAATCTCCGCTGCTGTGGCGAATCACAATTGAGCTTTGGTCTTAGATGTATTTGAGTCCCAAGTTCTAAGTACCAAGCTCCAAGTACAAAGTTCGAAGCTCAAGTCCAAAGCATATTTCTATTGGCTTGCCTGCGCCTGCTTCTTCCTGAGCATCGGCGCATTCAGATCCAATTCCGCAACCGGTATGACTTCGACCTGCGGATACTTCTGGCGCAACTCAGGCAGGAAGTCTTTGGCGTTTCCGACGATGACTACGCTCGTAGATTCGGCAGCGAGATGCGCGCCGGCGAACCGTTGCACGTCGCTTCCCTTGATGCCTTGCACGTTTGCGATGTAACGATTGATCTCATTGAAGTCGATACCATAGACCGCGAGGCTGGCAACTTGTGAAACGAGACCGGCAGCCGTTTCCAGATTCCGTGCGAAGTTTCCGATTACTACTGCTTTGCGCGGGCTCAATTCAACGTCAGGCACCTCTGCAGTTGCCAAACGCGCAACCTCGCCAAGTAGCAAATCGGCCACTTGCACTGCCGATTGATTCTTAGTCTGCGCCGTCGCTACAAACGGACCAATGTTGCGACGCGTGTCGAGCTGACTGACAGCTCCGTAACTAAGTCCGCGTTTAATGCGAATCTCCTGATTCAAACGACCCGAATATCCGCTCAGCACCGAATTCGCCACCACGCCGCCGAAGTAATCGGAACTCGTCCTTTCAATTCCAAGCCGCGCAACCATTACGGCCGCCTGCCCCGCGTCAGGTTTATCAACCACTACTACGCGCGGCACGACGTTAGACGGAAGGCTCGGCGCACCCAGGTTTGGCAATGATTGCGCCGGCCTTTTCCAATCACCGAAGTATTGCTGTGCGAGTGCGAATGCAGTTTTTGGCCTGATGTCTCCGCCGAGGACAAGGATGGCATTGTCGGGCCGATACCAGCGGTCATGATATTTCAAAAAGGCGTCGCGGGTGATGCGGGTGACGGTTTCGGTCGTGCCTGCGAGCGGGTGCCCATAAGGCGTTTCGCCAAAAATTATGCGGGCAGCGACGTAACGCGCAATCGAGCCAGGATCGCCCATCTCGACTGTCAGCTCATCGAGTGTTTGCTGCCGCAAGCGTTCGATTTCATCTTCCTTGAACGCCGGGTGGCGCACCACATCCGCGAGAATGTCGATGGCCGGGCTGACTTTCGACGACATCACATCGACACCGATGCGCGTCGAGTCCCAGCGAGCCGACGAATACAGTGAACCTCCCAACGCCTCGACTGCATCAGCGATATCGGTCGCGGTGCGTTTCTGGGTTCCTTTTGTGACCAGGTCGGCGAGCATGTTGCCCAGACCAGCGAGCTCCGGTGGATCAACTTCGCCGCCATTCTTGATTACGAGCTGCGTTGTCACCAGCGGTGTGCTCGGTCGATCGATAACAATTACGCGCAAGCCATTCGCAAGTGTCTTCTCAACTGGCCTGGGGAACTGGGCCGAGCGCGGAGTCGATGGCGGTGGCGGTGTGGCTTGCGGCGTTTGTCCACCAGCAGAGTAAATACCGGCTGAAAACAAAACCAGCGCGGCAAGACTAACAAAGCGCGAACCGTGGACAGCGGATAACGATTGAAATTTGAAGATCTTCATTTTCCCTTCCCTCCGTTCGCGACGGCCCGACGAGCGCCATTCGGATTGGAACTTGTAGCCCCCGTCCTCGACGACTCCGGCAGGTAGTAAATCACCAGACGGTTGTTGCTGGTGAGATACTTCGCCATCACACGCTGCACATCGGCCGCGGTTACCGCCTGCAGTTTCGCGAGATCGGTGTTGACACGATTCGCATCCCCAAGCAGCACCGCAGCGGAACCAAGTGCCAACGCCTTCCCGTTACTTGTTTCACGCTGCTGCAGCTCGTTGGTCACCAATTGGTTCTTGGCCTTGTTAAGTTCGGCGGCACTCACGGGCGCGTCCTGCATTTTCTTGATTTCCGCGAGCAAGGCACGCTCGACGTCCTCCGGTTTCTTACCGGTGGCCAGGACCACATTGAAATAGAAAAGGCTCACGTCCTCGCGCAAATCAGGTGTCACATCGGCGCTTTGCGCAACCTGCTGATCGTAAATTAACGACTTGTACAAACGCGACGATTCACCCTGCGACAGGATAGTCGCCGCCACCTGTAACGGCTCAGCATCGGGATTTTTCTCTGCAGGCGCGATATACGAAAGGGCGATGGCCGGCAGCGGGACGTTTGAGGAGTAATGCGTGATGCGACGTTCGGCCGTCCGTTCCGGTTCTTTCACGTCAACCCGCGGCAACGCGATCGCTGGTTTGGGAATCGACCCCAGATATTTCGCCACCCATGCGTCCAGCTGTTTCGGATCGAAGTCTCCGACCACCACCAGCGTTGCGTTATCGGGCCGGTAAAATGTCTGGTGAAATTTCTGCACATTCTCCAACGAAGCGGCATCAAGGTCTTCAATGCTGCCAATGGTTGGCCGTTTGTACGGGTGCGTAGTGAACGACTGCTGGTCGATCAAATAACTCAACATGCCATAAGGCGGCGCCAGATAAGTTTGCCGGTATTCTTCCTCAACGACGCTGCGCTCCGATTTGAAATTCGGCTCGTCGACAGTCAAGCCGGACAACCGATCGCCTTCCGCCCACAACAGCGTTTCCAGATAGTTTGACGGCACCACTTCGTAGTAGACCGTCACATCCGGATTCGTAAACGCATTATTAAAACCGCCAACGTCTTCGGTGAGACGGTCCATCATCTCTGACTTCATGTTCTTCGTAGCCTTGAACATGATGTGTTCAAAGAGGTGCGCAAACCCGCTGCGTCCCACCGGGTCGTCTTTCGAGCCTACGTGATACCAGACCTGAATAGCGACTGTCGGATTTGAGTGATCGACCGCGCTTATGACATGCATGCCGTTCGCCAGTGTCTGTTGCCGAAAATCAATCCGCGGCATGGAAACCTGGGCGACGACGTTTGCACTGGAAAACGCCTGAGCCAGCAGGACCACTGCCAGCGCGAACACGGTTCCGAGTTTTCGTTGAATCATAACGTTACTCCGAATTTATGGGATAAGAGTGAGCGGGAGGCTATTGGGATGATCCGGCGCGATTCGTCGTTGTTCATGCAGGCTAATATTACGCAGTTTCAGACAGAGGAGTTTCAAGACACCGGCTAATCGAGATCGAGCGGATTGCGGTACGGTTTGTCCTTATCTTTCTCAGCCCGTTTCATCGCATCCTGGAATTTTTCCTGAAGGATGCGGTCGCGATCCTTCATCGAGCTGAGCTCCTGCGAGAAGATTTGTTCGCGTACCGCTTTCTGCTTGTCGAGTCCCTTCACCATCTCATCAAAAGAAGCGAGCGGCTTGCTTTTCTCTTCATGGGAAAGCAGTGCGCCCGTCTGCGCATCGACGGTCAGCGTTGCTTCGCAACAGGGACAGATGATGGTGAAGCGCGTGGTATCTGACATGGGTATACTCCTGGGCCGTTAGCGTAATCGCCGAAAGTATAACACTGTAGCCGCGCCCACCGCGGGTTTGCTGTCCAACAAGCTTTAGCTTGTCGGGTAGCGCGACAAACTGAGTTTGTCGGACAGCAAATAGCAAAAGGGACGGCCGCATCGACCGCCCCTCTGGCACCGCGCAATTGTATTAGCTGCTTATGGCGTTACCGCTTTCTTGATCGCGTTGCCGGTTTTCCTGGCGCCTTCAGCCGTTTTGTCGGCTACCGTCTTCGCGCCCTTGGCGGATTTGTCGGCAACGGTTTCAGCGGCCGACGCAGTTTTGTTTCCCACGGTCTTCGCGCCTTCGGCCGCTTTGCCGGCGACGTCTTCAGCCTTATCGCCAACAAAGCCCGCGGCGTCCGCAAGCGTGTTACCCGTCGCTGCCAGCGCGTCGCCTACGTCATCCTTCAACTCCTTCGCGGTTCCGCTCGGTGCGTAGACCGTGGTAGTGCGTTGGCCATTGCGGGTAGTCACAACAACCTTCGCCACACGTGGGTTGTTGTGAAACACACGAGTCTCCGTTTTAACGCCACTGGCGTCGGTCGTGGTCGTGATTACAGAATCATCGGGACCAGGCTGCGTTGTGTTAGCGGCTACGGTCGCATTCGCGTTAGCGTTTGTGTTGGCAACCGTGTTGGTGTTGTCCGTGGCGCTGCAGCCCGCCGCGCTCAACATTGCGGCGAGGCCTAAAATACTCAAAATATTCTTTCTCACTTATTGTTCCCCCTCATCAAATAGCTCAGCTGGATTGCCCATGAAAACGGCAACCAACGTGCCAGCCCGCTTCACGCTGACCAGGGCATTTGAATAGCCGAATCGCCTCATCGCTTCGATGCCTCGGAAAAAAGCATACGCGAAGCAGGTATAGGCGTTCACTTACAGTACGAAGCTCTGCATGTTGACTTTCCCCTCAGATTCCACTAGAAGCACGGCCTAACGCGTGCGCGTAAAGTGAGATTACAGTTGAAATTTATGACGTTCTTGAAGCGTTTTTGGGCTACACTTCTCCGCCCGAACTCAGACTCGATACCTGCAAGGAGCATCAGCAATGAACCATAGTTCCATAGCTCTCGCTTTTCAGGAGACCGCCGACTCTTCAACCTGGATTATCATCGGCGTCATATTAGTACTGTTGTTTCTGTTCGTCCTGGTTGTCGTAATTGGCCTGGTTATATTCTTCGTCATGCGCAAGCGCAAGAAAGCGCAAGCCGCTGGTGTTTCCTCTGAGCTTTCGAGCGGACCGGTAGCCGACATTCCCGCATACTCACCCTCACCCGACGCTGCGATGGCGGAGGCCGCGGTGGCGGTCGACTCGGCGCCGCCGGTTTTTGAAGCGGCACCTCCGGTTGAAGAGATTCATGCTGACCTCGCTGAAGCAGCAGCGCCGGCAACGGCACCTGCCCCTGATCTTGATTTCGATCCTTCACGAACCGTAGCAATCACTCGCGAGAATACGGTAACCATCGACTACGGGCGCATTAAGTTTGTCTCCGGCGTTTTGTCGGGACAGGAGTTTCCGGTGAACCCTGAAGGCGCTTACATCGGTCGCGAAGCTAGTCTCTCGCAGATCGTGGTAGCAGACCCGCGTATCTCAAAACGTCATCTTTGGATCGGAGTAAAAGATGGCCTGGTAAAAATTCAGGATCAGGACTCACGCAACGGGACCTTCATAAACGATCCACGCTCCGAGCGGATTACTGAGTCAGTATTGAGCAGCGGCGATACCGTGATACTTGGCGAATCCGACGTTGCCCGCTTTGAATACCAGATGTAGTTCGACCATTGAAGTGTGGTGGCTATCGCTACACGTTTTGAAAACATGCTGATTTTGCCTTTTCCACTGGGAGAGGGTAGGTGAGGGCTTACCGTTCTCACGTTCAAGGTCATGCCCCGCGGAATTCCCATGCAGTGGAAATTCCCCGGGGCAAAGGTTTTCATAAATGGTCCGGCTAAGCCCTCATCGGCGACCAACCTCCACACAAACAAAACCAATCTTAAATCGCGGCGACACCTCTGCCTGCAATGGTTGACGTTGCCGAATCAGATCGCTTAAAAAATTTATTGTCCGTGAGGACGAAATACCGGATTACTTCCGTCATTTGTGGGAGGATTTATGAAACTCAGAAAACAGCGCACTATTACGTTACTAGTAGTCTTAACATCCCTGCTGGCCTTCGCCGCCTGTAATCGCGGCGTTAATCAGCCGGTACGTTTTGCTTCGACTTCCGATCCCGGCGTGGGCAACGCTCCGATCAGCAATCAACCGGCTACCTTGTCCGGGCCGCCCGTCCTTTCTTACGCAGATATTGTGAACCGCGTGTCGCCGGCGGTGATCACCATCCACTCGGAAATGCGCGTGCGTGCGCCGCAACAGTATCCGTTCATGAACGACCCGCTGTTCCGCCAGTTTTTCGGCGACCGCGTCCCGCAGCAGATACCTGAACAGAGACGCAGCGGTCTAGGGTCGGGCGTAATTATCAGCACCGATGGTTACATACTTACAAACCACCACGTGATCGATGGCGCCGAGCAGATCAAGGTTGATCTCAACGACAACCGCACGCTCGACGCTCGCGTTATCGGGTCCGATCCGCCGAGCGATCTGGCAGTCTTGAAAGTCGACGCTACCAATCTGCCAGTGTTGGCGCTGGGTAATTCCGATAACGTTCGTGTTGGCGATGTAGTGTTAGCTATCGGTAACCCGTTGGGCATTGGACAAACGGTCACCATGGGGATCATTAGCGCCAAGGGACGTCAAACGGGATTGAGCAGCGGCGCTTTTGAAGACTTCCTCCAAACTGATGCGCCGATCAACCAGGGCAACTCAGGAGGGGCGCTGGTGAGCACGAACAGCGAGCTGATCGGCATAAACTCACAAATTCTTTCGCCGTCAGGCGGTAGCATTGGTATCGGGTTTTCGATTCCGTCGAACATGGCGCGCACGATTGCGGACACGCTCGTCAAGAACGGATCAGTTCATCGCGGACAACTGGGCATCGTCGTCGTCCGGGCCAACTCAGAGCCCGCCAGGGAAATGGGAATAAAGGACACGAAAGGCCTGGTGGTAGGCCAGGTACAGCCGGGCAGTGGCGCCGAACGCGCCGGACTGAAAAAGGGCGACATCATTACCGCGTACAACGGCGCCGAGATGACCGATCCGAATGTGTTCCGGAACCAGGTTGCGAGCACGGCGCCGGGCAGCGTCGTAACGTTAAATGTGGTGCGTGACGGGCGGGAGCTACAAATTCGGGCGACGCTCGGTGAGTTTACGCCGAAGCCTGATCGCGAAAGCGAAAGCGAAATACCGCGCTAACTCAACTTCGGCTGGGAGCGCAGGCCCTGAAAGGCGGAAGGATGAAGGATGAAGGCGGAAGGATGAAGGATGAATCCAAGAAGGATGCGATTTACTCATCCTTCATCCTTCCGCCTTCATCCTTCCGCCTTCATCCTTCATCCTTCATCCTTCACGTATATCTCCCTAAAGTCCCCGGCACATCTCAGTGCCCCACGGCGTAGCCATCGCCCGCGCAAAGCCAAGCCGCACTTCACCAAAATTCCAGCCTCGACGCTGCCAGATCGAGCCGTCGGCAAACTCTATTCGATTGATCACAACCGCTTCCGTTCCTGGTGAGCCTTTCTTCGACAGCATCTCAACCGTGACCACAGTCTGTGGACCAGTCAAGCTAAACGCCTGGAGTTCCTTGTCCTTTTCCGGTTTGACTGCCACGCCGCAAAGAAACTGACGGCGCAACAGAGGTTCCGCATCGGGCGCCGGCTTGAATTGGTATTCCCAGAAAATCACGTCGATCGGACGCGAGCTCGCGTTGTGAATCCTGGTGCGGTAAGCGAACCCGTCAACAGTCTTTGGACCGCGTGAGTCCTGCACCGCTTTTTCCAGCGCGGAGCTGCGGCCGTCGAGGGTATCGAGGTTTGGATCTCTTTCTCCTGGAGAGGTATTGGCGCGGCGATTCCTCTCAAAAATCTTGTTTTGCGGAATCATGGCCGGCGCCGGGCTGCTGGCGCTTTCCGCAGCGGCCGGGACCTGCCGGTCCTTGAACCACTTAAAGGAAACTACGGTTACAGGCGATTCATCGCTGGACAAGACCGGGGTTTGATTTTGCGGAATCAGGGCGAGGAGGAGGAGTGACAAAAGACTTTTCATAAAATCTCCACTGTTACCCGCGCGGGTCGTCTTGGTTTAGGGTACGGCTTAGTAAGTGGAGCGGGCGACGGGACTCGAACCCGCAACTTCCAGCTTGGGAAGCTGACACTCTACCATTGAGTTACGCCCGCGGGGTCAAAGAATTGTCGAGAGTATGAATCATGAAAAACTTTACTTCAAGTAATGTTCCAGCAGGTCCTTCCAACGTCCCTGCGACTTGAGTATGAGCTCCACAACTTCACGGACGGCGCCGCGCCCGCCACGCGTTCGCGTCACATAATGCGCGACGGAACGAGTTTCAAGTACCGCATCGGCAACGGCTACAGCGAGCTCGACACGTTGCATGAGCGGGATGTCGGTTAGGTCGTCCCCGATGAACGCAACCTCGGATTCGTCCACGCCGGCCTGTTGCAGTATCTCCGCGAAAGCAGCGTTTTTCTCCGGGTCGCCCTGTCGCACAAACTCAATTCCCAACTCCTCAGCTCGCCGAGCGACCGCGCGCGAGTTCCGTCCGCTAATGATGCCCGACTTTAGACCGGCGCGATGCAGCAGTGATAGACCAAGGCCGTCGTGAGTGTTGAAACTCTTCTGTTCCTCACCGCCTTCCGTCAGCCAGAGGCGGCCGTCAGTCAGCACGCCGTCACAATCCATTAACACGAGTTTGATCCGTGAAGCGCGTCGTTCGATATCGTCCATGGTTACTGGTCAGGCGATGCGGCCCTCGGGTGACGGTAGTCCCCCCTATTTCAGATTCTCTGGGAGTGATCTATTTTGTGTGATTTCCACGGGGTTTCGTGTAGTTTCGTGGTTCGTTTTCCTTATTAGCAAAGCTTACGAACCACGAAGGCACGCGAAACGAAACGAACCACACGAATCGGATCACGACTGATTCTCTCTGTGCCACCTCCGTGTTCTCTGTGACTCCGTGGTGGCTTACTCTAGCGATCACTCACCACAGAGACACAGAGAACACGGAGAACACGGAGATTGCACAGAGGAGTTCAAAATAGGTCACTACGCGGCCCACTGCTTAGTTGACTTCGAAGAGTTCGATAGCGGCAAGTTTCCAGACGCCGCCGGTACGTGCCAAAACGAATACAGCTGTGCCTGCATGCGACACGCCCAACTGCTTGCTTTCAATAGCGACGTCCGCCGCGACCAGATTTGCATCGAGCTGTTCTGTCCGCAAAACGCGAGTCTGCCAGACTTCCGGTTGCGTTCCCACGAGGCCACTTATGAAACGAACAAGCTCGCCCGAAACTACACGCGATTCGAGTTCGGCTTTTTTCCCAGACAGTATTACCTGATCGAGTTGTTTCAGAAAACCGCTCACCGCGGCGTCGACTTGCACAGTGTTTGACGCAGTTTCGGCGCGAATGCGACCGGCACGGGCAGCCAGCGATGATGCATATTCTGCATCCGCACGAACGGCATTATCGAAGCGGCGCGCCGCCTCGGTGCCCTGCCCTTTTTTCAAAGCGATCTCGCCGAGCCCGACATTTGCCCAGGCTATTGCAGAGGGCGTTGGCAACGGTTCATCGAGCGCTTGCCGGAAAACCTTTTCCGCATCGTCGAGACGGTTTTGCCCGAGCAGCGCACGACCCGCAAGGATGCGTGCCTCCTGCATGTTTGGCGCGATTGTTAAGATCTCGCGCGCGATTGTCTCGGCTTTCACATAATCCTGTGCGCCAAATTGGCGGGTGGCGTCAGCCAAACCTTCCTGGACGTCGCGAACGCGCGGCGCCGTATCATTTGCGTAATCCAACTGCGGATAAAGTTTTTCGGGATCGACTTCAACGCGAACGAGCTTTGCCGGCGTCTTGAAAACAGCTTCACCGAAATTCTTTGCGGGTACAACGACATCGACGGTGAGTTGCTCCCCAGTGGCTGAAGTTGCTCTGACGGAAGTTGCGGCGTCAATCGACCCAAGATTTCTGAGGGCTGTCACCCACTCGGCGCCGCGCTGCTGCGGCACACCCACCATCAGATCCAAATCGGTGAGCTGATCCAGTTGCTGATCGAAAAGCACTTTCATCCGTTCGCCTGAGCGGGCCACCAAAGCGGCGCGCAATGAAGCTAGACTTATTCCAGTCGCATTCTGTTTGTTAGTTTGCAGCAGATCCTTTAGTGAGCTGATAAAGCCGTCCTGGCCAACTGTGTTTGCCACGAGGCGCCACACCATCGCGCCCTTGTTTGGCACGGAGCTGAAGTACGTGCTTTCCAAAGGTGTAACGCGCGATAGCGGACCATCCTTGCGGGCGACCGTGCTGTAGGCAAGGCGTTCCCGAAGCTGTTCTGCCCTGGCTGCGTCGCGACCAAACTGTTTCTCGATGAATAGCGTGGCGAGGTAACGTGGTAACGCCTCGCGCAAAAGTCCGCCACCTTCGGCTCTGACTGCCGTCTGCCCTCCAATCCACAGGCGCGCCACAGCTTCTGAAATTAGCAAGGCTGTGTTGGAGTCGGTCTTCGAGCGGCGGAATGCGCCGTACTCGAGCAAGATCGTGCCGCTATCGCTAAATCCGGAACCTCGTCGCACGGCGACAAGTCGTATCGGAGTCTCGGCAAGAGGTCCCAGCAGCGTCGTGAAGTATGTGCGCGCGCCTGCCGTTAGCGTGAGCAACGATTCGGCTTGTTTCTTTTCATCGGCTGTGGCGCCTCGTGGCAAAAACACGGTGATGTTTTTTGCGTCGCCCTGACCCTCAACCTTGTCCCATTCGCCCTGAACAAAGAACGGCTGCGCAAACAGCGACTGTTCGTACACGGTTGGACCCTGCGCGCTCTTTTCAATTCCTGAGCTGACGACGTTCGTGCCATTCACAGTCAGACGAAAAGGAGCGGTGTCGGCGCCACGAATCGTAAACGGCGTGTTCGGCATCGGGTACCAAAACGAGAGCGGCAGGAATTGGGAACCGATTGTCGAGATGGCAGCCAGGCCGGAATTGCTTTCAACCGGCAGAGTGTAACTAATGTTGATAACGAGCGATGCACCGGGAGCGGCTGCGGGAGAAAGTGACACGGTTACTCGCTGAAGATTGCCGTAGCTCTCCTGCACCGCGCGTTGAGTCGCGGCAGCGCCGCCCACCGTAACTGATTTGATTGTGGCTTTATTGGCTATGCGGAAGGTGAAAGAGACACCGCTGCCACGGCCGACGTTGGTCGCAGTAAGAACCGCAGTACAGTCCAGCAGGCGTTCGGCCTGTTGGACATTCGCTGTGATATCGAATTTTGTGATCTGCCAGGCGGCCCGTGCTTCCTCCTGTGCAGAGGCGTTTGCTAACGCGGAAAGAACGATTGCGGTTGCGATCAGGGTAACGACAACAATTCTCTTCATAAGTTAGGTGACGTAATCTTTTTTCAGCGCAATGACATCTTTGCGGGCAACGATGTCAGTCTCACCACGCAGTGGCACTGACCGCATCGAAAGTTCACTTATTTACTATCGCGTGAACGTCGCGCAGCATAGCCAGCAAGGGACCAAGCCGCGCCAGCGGTAAAGCGTTTGGTCCGTCAGAAAGCGCGCGCTCCGGACAGTCGTGGACTTCCATGAATACTGCGTCAACTCCGCAAGCTACACCGGCGCGTGCGAGCGGTTCGATGTATTCCGATTGACCGCCAGTTGCATCGCCCAGTCCTCCGGGTAGTTGTAGTGAATGCGTGACGTCGAAAACAACCGGCACTCCGAACTGGCGCATGATTGGAAACGACCGCATGTCTACCACGAGATTATTGTAACCAAAACTCACGCCGCGCTCGGTAAGCATCAGTTTCTCGCAACCCACCGCTCTCACTTTGTCTACTATATTACGAGCGTCAAGCGGTGCGAGAAATTGGCCCTTCTTAATATTCACCGCTCGCCCAGACCGGGCAGCTTCCAGCACGAGGTCTGTTTGCCGCGATAAAAACGCGGGAATTTGCAAGATGTCCGCGACCTCCGCCACCGGTGCAACTTGCGAAATCTCATGAATATCCGTAAGCACCGGAACCTGAACCTCGTCTTTAATCTGCCGCAGGACCGCGAGTCCTTCAGCCATACCCAACCCGCGAAAGCTTTTTATCGACGAGCGGTTCGCCTTATCAAAAGACGACTTGAAAACGAAATCCAACCCCGCTTCGCGCGCGCGCGCGGCACACTCTCGCGCCATCATCGACGCGTGTGCGGCAGATTCGATTACGCAGGGGCCCGCGATGATCGTCAGACGGCCGTCGCCGAAAGTAGCGTCGCCGACTTGAAATGGTTTTGTCGTTTGGGTCTCTGGCATGACAGTCGTTTTATCAGAAGGGATTCTTAAAGATTTTCTTCATCTTGTTTAGGATCGCGTTGCCCTTTTTCTTCGGCGCCGGCGTCGGTTTCTTCACGGGCGCTTTTGCCTGACCCACAGGCGAAGGTGATGGCGACGGCGTTGGCGTGACTGTCGGCGTGGGACTCGCCACCATCGCAGCTTCCGGCGGCGCTGCCTGTCGAAAGCGTTGCGCAATCATGCCTACTGCTATCAAGAGCACGGCGGCGACTGCGATGATTGCAAACAGTTTTCGTTTGTCGGTCCCGGAGCCAAGCGGCAAAGACATGCGCGAAAACTGCTCACGCGGCTGCGTCACCGGTTGTGGCACAGGCTGCACGGCGCTCGCTGCCACACTCGCCGGACGAATCACCGTCAGTTCGTTTTCATTTTCAGAATTCGCGCGCGTTTCTCGCAAACGCGAGATATCTATCACCAAACGCCCTGAAGGTGATTCAGTTCCGACACTCCGCAAAGCCGCGAGATTAGGTGAACTCGTGATTGCCGCATGTTCAAATCCCAGCCGTTCCGCCGTCTCCAACAACTCCTTACTAAACTCTGCCGCATTCGCCGGTCGGTTCTCCGGTCGCTTCTCGAGCGTGTGCAGAACGACTCTTTCGAGTGGAACCGGGATCGTCGACACGAACTCCCGCGGGCTGCGCGGCGTGTCGGAGATTTGCTTCATCGCGATGGCCAGCGGCGTGGAACCACTGAAGGGCACAGTGCCGGTCAGCATTTCATAAAGAATACAACCAAGACTGTAAACGTCTGCGGCCGGCGTAAGGTCCAGGCCGTCGCATTGCTCCGGCGACATGTATCGCGGCGTACCGATCATCGCCCCAACCTGCGTCAAGGCCATGGCTTCATCTTCGTCGAGAGACTCAGCCGCAAGTTTTGCAATGCCGAAGTCGAGAACTTTTACTACTGCGGGCACGTCCGCGCGCTGCACGATGAAAATGTTTGCCGGCTTCAAATCGCGATGGATGATGCCGGCCTCGTGAGCGGCTGCCACGGCTCCAGCAATCTGCAGCATCAAAGAGACTGAACGGGCAACATCGAGCGGCGCTTCCTTCGCCAGCACCTCGCGCAGCGTCCGCCCCTCCAGCAACTCCATGACGAGATAGACGTAGCCGTCGTGAGACTCGCCAAAATCAGTGACCGTGACTGCGTTCGCGTGTTGCAGCCGGCCGGCGGCGCGTGCTTCCCTGCGAAACCTCGTGCGGGCCGCCTCGTCTTCGACGAAGCGCTGATTCAGGACTTTGACGGCGACCGGCCGATCGATGAGCAAGTGGCGCGCGCGATAAACCGTACCCATTCCGCCGATGCCGAGTTTTTCTTCCAGCCGGTATTTATCATCGAGCGTGTGACCCACGAGCGGGTCAACGACGGTGGCGGCGCCGAGTGTCGAATCGGCCTGCAAAGGCGATTCATCCTCAGGGCAAAATTGAAATTCGGCAGAGTACTGCCGACCGCATTTAGGGCAATGGAGCATATGAAAACCAATGACTTAGGGAAACTGCTAGCATTATTACCTAAACAGACGGTGAGCGGTAGCGAGGCAGTATGCGACTGAAAAGATGGGTCAGGAGCGGGGGCAGTCCGCCTTCCCAACCCAGAGCTGCTCGAAGATGGAACTGGCTCTTAAAGTTTGCAGGCTTTCAATCGTGATTTAACGACAGCGGTCCGCCGGCTCAGGGTCAGGAAGGCGGGCTTGCCCCCGCTGTTTTGGATTGAGTCTAGTCGGCACTAACAACGCTTGCGCGTTCGGGAATCAGCGGTTCGGCCTCGCCGTTCTTGTCCATCGACGTTTCGTTGTGCATACGGTTTTCATAAGCCGCTTTTACAAACGCCGAAAACATGGGATGCGCATCGAGCGGCTTCGACTTGTATTCGGGATGAAACTGGCACGCGAGAAACCAGGGGTGTTCGTCGCGCGCAAGTTCTATCATCTCGACGAACTTGCCGTCGGGAGATACCCCGCTGAACACCAGGCCGGCGTCTTCCAGAGTTTCGCGAAATTCAGGATTGAATTCAAAACGGTGACGGTGACGTTCACTAATTGCCGCCGAACCATAAACTTCCTGAGCCAACGAACTGTCGGAAAGATTGCACGGCCAGGCGCCAAGCCGCATCGTGCCTCCCATTTCTTCCACCCCTACTAAATCGCGCAGCTTAAAAATAATCGGGTATGGAGTTTCGGTATTGAACTCTGTGGAGTCAGCATCCTTGAGTCCGCAGACGTTTCGCGCGTACTCAATACAAGCTGTTTGCATTCCCAGGCAGATTCCGAAATAGGGCGTGCGACTCTTGCGAGCATAAGTGATCGCGCGAATCATTCCGGCAATACCGCGCTTGCCAAAACCGCCAGGCACCAGAATCGCATCGAAATCTCGCAGGCGCGATTCGTAGTCGTCGTCCATTAATTCTTCCGACTCAATCCATTTGACGCCGACGCGCACATTGCTGGCGACACCGCCATGAGTCAGAGCTTCGCGCAGAGACTTGTACGAATCCTCAAGCTCGACATATTTGCCGACGATAGCAATCGAGGTCTCCCCGCCGGACGGCTCGCGCACTGTGCCCACGAGATCGCGCCACTCGGAAAGATCAGATTGCGACGCACGCGCGCCAAATCCGAGTTGCGTAACAATCAACTCGTCAAGGCCCTGCTCGTGAAAAGCAAGCGGCACGTCGTAAATCGTGTCGACGTCCTGCGCGCTGATTACCGCTGACTCCTTCACGTTACAGAACAGCGCAATTTTCGAACGCAAATCATAAGACAGTGGTTTCTCGGAGCGGCACAAGAGGATGTCAGGCGCGATACCAATCTCGCGCAACTCCTTCACCGAGTGTTGCGTGGGCTTGGTTTTCAGTTCCTTCGCTGCCGCGATGTAAGGCACGAGCGTGACGTGAATGAACAGCGTGTTGCCGGCGCCTTCTTCGTTACCCATTTGGCGAATCGCTTCGAGAAACGGCAGCGACTCGATGTCGCCGACCGTGCCGCCAATCTCCACGATGACTGCGTCAGGCGTGTCCTTCTCGGCTACTGCGCGCACGGCACTTTTGATTTCATTGGTTATGTGAGGCACGACCTGAATAGTTTTCCCGAGGTAGTCGCCACGACGCTCTTTCTCGATGACGGAGAGATAAATGCGGCCGGTCGTCCAATTGTTTGCCTGGGAGAGCGGCGCGTGGGTGAAACGTTCGTAGTGGCCGAGATCGAGATCCGTTTCCGCGCCGTCATCGGTGACGAAGACTTCCCCGTGTTGGAAGGGCGACATCGTGCCGGGATCGACATTGATGTAGGGATCGAGCTTTATCAGCGAGACGGTCAATCCGCGCGCCTCCAGCAGGCAGCCGATAGATGACGCCGCGAGCCCTTTTCCCAAACTGGAAACCACGCCGCCGGTGACGAAGATGTATTTAGTCATGGTCGCTCCCCTTCCAATTGCCGATGGACGATTGCCGATTGCCGATTGCCGATTCAAGAACCACCTCAGGTGACCGAAGCTCAAAACTCAAAACTCGAAACCCGAGACTCGGAACTCGAGACTAGTCTTTTTCGGTGTCCGGACCGTCGCCTTTCGCTTGCTCGCTATCGAATCGCCCTTCCTTAAAATCTTCCTGCGCGGCAACCGCTTTTGCAGTGGCCGGATCAAGAATCTTCTGCAGGCCGACAAAACCCGCGCTCAGGAGACTAGGCGCTTCAGCGGCGCGCTTTTCAAATTCTTCCACGCTGACTTCGTATGGTCGCGACAACCACCAAAGCGCGAGCACGCCTATGACGGCAATCGCTCCAATTACGGCTAGGCCAATCCAGTCGCTCATAAACTAAATTAGTTTCGAGTTCGAGTTTCGAGTTCAAAGCGCCAACTACTCCGGTCAAAAGCTCCATTGTCCGAGCTCTGAGCTCCATCATTCGAGCGCTGGGCTGCAACGTGCCCCTTCAACTCGAAACTCGAAACTCGAAACTCGAAACTTCCTTGCGCACTCGCGCAAGATCGTCAGACGTATCAACTCCGATCGAATTGGTGCTCGCCTGAATCGCTTTGATGTGCATCCCATGCTCGAGCGCCCGCAACTGTTCCAAAGCCTCGATCTGCTCCAGTCGCGTCTGCGGCCAACTCGCAAAATCGAGCAATACCTCGCGGCGATAGACGTAAAGCCCTGTGTGCTTACGAAACGTAGACAGCAGGCCGGGTTCAGCGGTCAATGCGGCTTCGATCGTTCCATGCCTGCGTACGGCTTCGCGCGGAAACGGTACCGGGGATCGCGAAAAATAAAGCGCGCGTCCAGTTTCGTCTAATACTACTTTGACAACTGCTGGATTAAGAACATCGCCAGTCGCGTCGATCGCTTCCCAGGTCGTGACAATGTCCGGCGCATCGCCGCCGGCCATTTCTGCCACCGCGCGGTCAATTGTCTCCGGCGAAATCAGCGGTTCATCGCCCTGAACATTGACGATGATCTCCGCTTCCCTTATCCCGTCGGCTACCTCGGCAATTCGATCAGTGCCGCTGGCATGCTTCGCAGACGTCATGATCGCTTCAAAACCAGCCGACGTTACTGCCTCGCGAATTAATTCATTGTCGGTGGCTACAATCGCGCGCGCCACCCGGCGCGCCGCCAGCGCGCGTTCCACGACCCAGCAAATCATCGGCTTTCCCGCGATTTCGAGCAGGGCTTTTCCCGGCAAACGAACCGAATCGTAGCGAGCAGGAATTATTGCGACGGCCGTTGTTTGGGAACTGTTCTTGGAGTTGTTTGGAGGATTTGTTCCCGTGTGATTCACGGGGTAACAGATTAGCTTGCGCGGATGACAGTGTCAACGCTTGTCCGACAAACTTAAAGTTTGTCGAACAGCGTCAGCGATTATTCGACGCGCGTGCGGCCGTAGCAGTCGCGACATAACTTGCGCGGGCGCGCACGATCAAATTCGGCTGACGCATACGCACCTTGATGTCGCGTTTCTCCCCAGCCTGCGCCTGCCCTTTCGGATAATAGCCAAGGCTATATTGCCGGCCGAGTTCGTCGGTAATCGCGCTGAACATCGCGGGCACGTCGTTGAGGTCGTCAGCCCGGTAAAGTCGTCCACCAGTTTTCTCCGCCAGCGACTGCAGATAGGTTGAGCCAACTCCATAGTCCTTAATCATTTTCGCGCGCACATGTTCTCTGGTCTTGATGTTAGTGATTTGGCTAAGGCGTTCGGGAAGTTGCGGCAGCGTGTTGTATTGAACGGTGTAGATGACAACGTTTGCTTCGTCAGCGTCGCGCAGATTTTGTTTGAGTGAAGCTTTCTTACTGCCGTTGTCGACCCCGTCCGTTAACATCACGATGGCCTTGCGGCCCGGCAGCGCAGCCAGACGTTGGTTCAAAACAAAACCCACCGTGTCGTAGAGCACTGTCCCCTCGTGTAGGGCATCAAGCTTGAGCTTTTGTTGTCTCAACTGCGCCAGAGTTACCGCCTCAGTAAGCACGTTTATTTTTCCGTCAAACGAAACCAGCAACAGACGATCATTACGACGAAGACGCTTGATGAACGTGTTTGCGGCGGCCCGGATTGCCTGCAGCTGCGACTGCGTCGAGCCACTTACGTCCAGCAGCAACGCTACTGTAAACGGCTGCTCGACTGCGGCGAAGTAAGACAGTTCCTGCTCGACTCCGTTCTCAAAAATACGGAAATCAATCTTCTGCAAATTGCCAAGGTAACGTCCGTTACGATCCATCACTTCGGCGGGCACGGTGATCAGGCTGGTGCTGACACGAACGACGTCGTTCTCGTCATACTCCGGCTTCTCTTCTGCAACCGGCTTGGCGGCCGGTGTCGTTACGGTAACGGCCGGACGCAAGACTGGCGGCGCGGGTGGGGGCGGCGGCATGTCGGCAAGCGTTTGCGCGTTGGCAACAAAAGCTCCCAGGCATCCGGTGATGCACAAAGAAAGAACGGCGAAGAGCTTTTTCATACGGACGACCCTCGTACACGAAACCGGATTTGGGAGGAGCCTGAAAATTCAACGAATGCAATTAATCGTTGACATTAGAAAACCACTAAAGAGCGGACCATCCCAGTTTCGGTTGTGGGCACTGCATAACCGGGAGCATAGCGACCGTATGCCGGCGCTCAACTGATGAGATTGTAGGACAGGCATCTTGCCTGGCCGAACAAGTGAGTTCTTAATCGGGGACAGGCAGGAATGCCTGTCCTACTACGCTACCGCTGCCGATTCCGGGTGGTGCCCTAATTTGAATTCTCTCAGTGCGTTCTTTGTGCTCTCCGTGTCTCGGTGGTGAATAAAGTAAGCAAAGACTCACCACAGAGGCACGAAGGACACGGAGATCTCACAGAGAAACTGAAATCAGGTCACTACCCGGTTCTGGGTACTGATGCAGTTTGAAAACTACACTGTTGAACGACAACCCCTTGCGACTCACAAAAGAGTGATCTCTAGCAGTCTATCGGCTAAGATACGCGGCCATGAAATGGTCGTCAGAAATCGCACAGCAAATAATGCTCAGACTGGTGAGCCGCATACCTTCCGGCCATATCAACCCGTGTCCAGTTTGCAGCAATCCAGAGTGGGTTTTATCCGATGGCTTTATCCAGATCGGCACTCAAAGAGAAGTGCCTGGGATAGTTTTAGGAGGCGAGTCGCTACCCTCAGTCGCGATTGTATGCAAGCGATGTGGAAACACTCAACTCATAAATCTGATTGTTCTGGGATTGGCGCACCTGTTGAAGCCGGAAACGATGCCAGATCAGGTGGTCGAACCAAAGGAGCAGCGAAAGTAGTATGGCCGACATCCCTGCCGAGTCACGCGCTGCTGCTGTTGCGGTTACTACGATTGAACCGGAGGACGCCGGTTCACGGGTTACCTTTCAGGAGGTGGGGAGGAATTTCCTTGTGTTAAGAATTCTCCCCTCGGAACTAAAAGCTTTAGGGTCGTTTCAGAACTCTATCAACTTCGGATTTTTTACTCTCATGGCTGGTTTGGCCGTGGGGTTTGGCTCTAATCTCGTGTTATCGCATGAAACAATGTCGGATCGTAAACTGTGGCTCTTTGGGTTGCTTACATTTGCATCAACGATTATGGCGCTTTACTTTGGGCTTCGCGCTAGAGGTGATCGCGAGGAGTCTAAGAACCGCATTGACGACATCATGAATCAAAAAAAGAGCAATGATTCTTAATCGAGAAGTTTGACAATATCGTCGATAGACCACAGAGCATTGCTCACACCGGCGGCCATTGCTGGCGAGCATCGAAGCGTTGAGTGGATTTTGGCGAAGTTGTAATACATGTAGTGCAAGCTGATCGCGTGGATATGGTTTTCGATCTTTTTGCTGTGTCCGTTAGTTAATCTAGTAAAGCGACGCATGCTCATTCGCATCGTTAGATTTTGACGTTCAATGTAGGATGTTGAGACCAACTCGCGCTCAGGAATCCCGACGATCTGCTCTTTAACAGCACCAACGAATCCGGCTGGAGAGTAACGCGTTTCGTCTTGAGAGTGACCGTAGATTTTTACCAACATAGCGTAGTCAACGTCCCTACCAAAAGCCTCTTCGATTGCGTTCAAATACGCTTTGAATCCGTCTGTAGTAATCTGTACGCGATTCGCTAACCGCGATGCTAGGTCTTTGACAAACTCCATTGTCTGACGGCGGCAAGTTTACGGCTTGGGAACTGTTGAACTTGGCCGCCGTTGGTTTTTCTACCGCTTTCCTAGATTTCGATAAAGCGCCTCCCCTCCACGTTCGTCATCCGTAGGCTCAATATAGTGTTCTGCTGCCAGCGTTCGCATAGTGCTACGCTGGGCTTCTGGTTTGATTTTGCCTGCCAGCGCCGGATAAAACTCGTCAATTTTGTCGAACAGATCGGAACGGGTGAAGGGCACGCCAAAGACCAAAACGGTCTCCTTTGCTGCCTTTAACGTGCCACGAACACGCCTTTGCTGCTCTTGGCGGCCATTATTGCTGGTAATGACAAGGGATGAGACTTCGAGCGGTAAACCTTCTCGTAAGCGTTGGCGGTTAATGAGAATTTCGAGGGCGCGTAACTCTTCTTGACGTTCAGCTATCTCCGCTTCTACAAGCCGCTTTTGGTTCTGTAAATCCTTTAATTTCAAGACGCGCCAATTTTAACGCCGCGTAATTACAGGAGTGAAGCCCTAAGTGCGTGAATCTAGCTACGGAATTAAGATTTATTTCCAGCGGGTTTTAGCAGCCTTGCGGGCTATCTGAGTCCGGCGTTTCGCGGAGAGGTTTTTGGCGCGAGTTTTACCGCCCTTTGATGCCCCCAGTTTGGACAGTGCCTGAGCGTGAGGGTTTTTTGGTGGCGGCTCGATCTTCGTGGCGTTGCCCTCAGTCACATCCAAAATATATTTGGCGAGTTGGTTAATATCTTTCGGCGGTCGCTTGCTCGGCATGAAAGTGAGTATCGCACAGGTCAAATTAGCCTGAGAAAAAACTTTGCGTGTTCAACATTGAAAATGCATCAGTACCCGGTTCTGCAGTCAATTGACAGTGCTGAACTCGCGGGCTACCATGCCCCGCCCGCGCGGCCGGTTTGTAACACTGCTCTTGCATTGATTAATCCTCGGGCACATCCGCCGCGTTTTACTATTCCGGTTTCAGGACTTACGATTGACGGCTTATGGGATTCGCGACTACGGCAATACATAGCGGACAAGATCCGGAAGAGACAACCGGCTCCGTCACAGTACCGATTTACCAGACTTCAACCTACGCGCAGGACGGCCTCGGCAAACATAAAGGTTACGAATACGCGCGCACACAAAATCCAACTCGCAGCGCGCTCGAAGCTAATCTCGCAGCACTCGAAGGCGCACGCTTCGGATTCGCGTTTGCCTCGGGAATGGCTGCCATCGATGCCACGCTGAAGCTGGTCAAGGCCGGCGAACATGTGGTTGTTTCCGATAACACCTACGGCGGAACGTTTCGTCTCTTTACGAAAGTCCTCGCGAATTACGACATCAGCTTTGATTTCGTCGACACGTCAGATCCACTCAACGTGGAAGCGGCCATCAAGCCAAACACCAAGATGGTTTTTGTCGAGACACCGACCAATCCGGTAATGATTGTTACTGACTTGCGCGAAGTTTCGGAGATTGCTCATCGCGCCGGTGCGCGTGTCGTTTGCGACAACACCTTCATGTCGCCCTACCTGCAGCGGCCGCTCGAGTTTGGGGTGGACATAGTCGTGCACTCGACGACCAAATATTTAAACGGCCACTCCGATGGTATTGGCGGGGCAGTCTTACTGAACGATGAGACCGACGCGCAGTGGATCGGGTTTATTCAGAACAGTGCCGGCGCGATCCTTTCGCCGTTTGATTCCTGGCTCGTGATGCGCGGCACCAAAACCCTCGCGTTGCGCATGGAGCAACACGACAAGTCAGGCCGCGCCGTGGCGGCATTTCTGGAAGAGCATCCGAAGGTTCAGAAAATTTATTATCCCGGCTCGGCATCACATCCGCAGCATGCGCTCGCCAAACGACAGCAACAGGGGTTTGGCGGCATGGTAGCTTTTGACGTTGGCTCCCTCGAAGCCGCTCGCGTGGTGCTGGAGGCTGTGAAGCTGTGCACACTCGCTGAAAGCCTGGGCGGTGTTGAGACCCTGATTTCACATCCGGCGACGATGACTCACGCTTCGGTCGATACCGAAAAGCGGGCGCGACTGGGTATTACCGACGGGCTGGTAAGGGTTTCTGTCGGCCTCGAAGACACGGATGATATAATCGCCGACCTCGATCAAGCTCTGAATAGTATTTGAACGTTTCGTCCCGGGACTTTGAACTTTGGCCGTCGGTGAATTGCAGCACTTATAACAAACCCAAAGTCGGAGCCTAATGAAAACAAAGGCCTAAGACCAAAGACTTAAAACCAAAGAAGTGACAGCCACACTTCGACGGGTTAGAATTCATTCGCACTTTGCCTATTCCTGAATCGACTTCACGCGCCATATGATTGTTGAGCTGCACGCAAAATCCGACGTCGGTCGTGTTCGCCGCGGAAACGAGGACAATTTCCTCGTACTCGAACTATCTAAACAGCAAACATGGACCGGGACAGACGGCAAAGCCGCGCCGGTCGACTTGAACAACTTCGAACTCGGCGAAAAGGGCCTGGTGTTGGTCGTGTCTGACGGAATGGGCGGCGCTCTGGCAGGCGATGTGGCCAGCCGCATGGCGGTCGATTCCGTGC
>Ga0070682_100000397_pt1 | contig 29064 bp, 29 predicted proteins | sample KBSC63LmetaG_FD_64668 | JGI IMG/M metagenome (GOLD analysis project Ga0070682, IMG submission 64668) | Corn rhizosphere microbial communities from Kellogg Biological Station, Michigan, USA - KBS C6-3L metaG | ecosystem: Host-associated > Plants > Roots > Rhizosphere | place: USA: Michigan...
GACCGACCGACGGACAAGGCCAAGCTGTTCGCGATCGAGGCGACCTACCTTTCTCGCAGTGGCGACGAGGCGGGCGCGATCGAGCGGCTCGAGCAGGCGACGGAGCTCGACCCCATCGACGACGATCTCGCCGAAGATCTCGAGGAGCGCTACGAGGCGGCCGAGCGCGTCGAGGACATGGTCGCGTTCTTCCTGCGCCGCGCCGGGCAGCTGCCTGCCGGTGCGCTGCGTTCGAGTCTCAGGAGTCGTGCTGCCGACATGCAGCGCGATCGCCTGGGCGACGGTGACGGCGCGCGTGAAACCCTGCTCGCTCTGCTCGAGGACGGCGACGATCTCGACGCTCTCGGATGGCTCGCGGACGATGCCTTGCAGCGCGAGGACCCCTCGGCTGCTGCCGAGTTCCTCGGCCGGCTGAGCCGCGCGGCGACCGAGCCGGAGCAGAAGATCCAGTCGCTCCTGCGTGAAGCGACGCTCTACGCCGGTACGCTCTCGGATCCGGAGGCGGCGATTGCCCGCTACCGGCGCATCCTCGACGACCTTTCGCCCGACCACGACGAGGCGCTCGCCAAGATCGCCGTGCTGTACGAGGGCACCGACGCTCACGACGACGCGGCACGTGCGCTCGAGCTGCGGCTGAAGGCCGCGAAGGACGACAGCGTCAAGCTCGAGGTGGCGACGAAGCTCGCCGACCTCTACGAGGGACCGCTCGACGACGCGAAGGCGGCCGTTCGCGTGCTCGACGTCGTGCGCGAGCTCGATCCCGAGGATTTCGGCGCCATCCAGCGCCTCGCGGAGCTGTGCGAGAAGATCGAGGAGTGGCCGCGCGTCGCCGACCACCTCGCGCAGCTCATGGAGGTCGAGGGCGACGAGGAAGAGGTGAGTCGCATGACTCGCCGTCGCGCCGAGATCCTGCATCAGAAGGTCGGCAAGGGCGACGAAGCCCTCGCGGCGTTGCTGGAGATTGCCGATCGCGGCGACGTTCCGTGTCGCGAGGAGTACGTGCGGCTCGGCGACGAGCTCGGCTGGAAGGGCGTCGTCGCGGTGAAGCTCGTCGAGTGGAACCTGTCGTCGCCGTCGAGCCCCGCGCGCAGCGCGGCCTTGCGTGGTGCTTTCGATCGTTTCCTCGAGGTCGACCGCAAAGCGGATGCGGCTGCCGTGGGCAAAGAGGTCGCCCGCGCCAAGGGTACCGACACCGAGTTCGCGAAGCGGCTCGAGAAACTCGCCGTCGAGCTCACCGATCTCGACGTGCTGGCCGTGGCCCACGATCTGCTCGTGCAGGATCTGAGCGGGCCGACACGAGCGGAGGAGTTCGTGCGTCAGGCGGAGGTGCTGGTCGACGCCGGGCTCGACAGCGAAGCGTCGATTCAGCACGGCGAGCAGGCGCTCACGAGCGTGCCGCCCGGCGACGTCGAGCCGTTGCTCGTCCGCCTGGCCATGCTCTGCACGGACAAAGCGCGCATCATCGAGATCTACGAGCGCCAGGTCACGCGCTGCAAGAACCCGGCGGACCGCCTGTCCGCTCTCGCGCGGGCCGCGCGGATCGCGGCCGAGCAGGGCGACCTCGAGCGCGCTCGCGGCTTCTTCGACATCGTGCTCGGCAGCGGTGCCACCGAGGACGCCATCGAGTCGCTCGAAACGGCGGCGCGCTCCGGGGACGCCGACAAGGGCGGCGACCAGCTGCGACGGACACTGGCCGAGTCACTCTCTCAGGGTGGCCAGGGCGCCCGGGATGGCGGACGCACGCGCAGCAACATGCTGGCCCGCGCGGCGCGGCTCGCCTTCGAAGATTTCGGCGATCGCGAACAAGCGTTCACTTGGCTCGGCGACGCGATCATCGCGCACGTGGGCGACGAATGCCTCGAGCAGCTCGAGCTCTTCGCCAACGAGGTCGGCGATCTCAAGCGGGCCGAAGCGGTCCTCGGTCGTGCGCTCGAAGAGGTCTTCGACGGACCGCTCGTGCGCAAGCTCCTCGCGCGGCGCTCGGCCATTCGCCGTGACCACCTGTCGGATCCGGTGGGTGCGGCGGGCGATTTGCGACGCCTTCACGACCTGTCGCCGTCCGACGCCGACGTGGTCGACCAGCTCTTGAAGCTCTACACGGAGCTGGCGGACTGGCGCGGCATGGTCCAGCTCTACGAAGACCAGATCCTCCGCGGCAAAGACCCCGCCGTGCGCGCCGAGCTCGCGCGCAAGGTGGCACGGCTCTGGGAAGAGAAGCTCGACGACCCGCGCGAGGCGGCGGATGCGTGGCGCCGCGTGCTGCGCATGAAGCAAGGCGATCCGGAGGCCACCGAGGGCCTCGAGCGCGCGAAGTCGGGCATGCTCAAGCGCCCGAAGGACGATGCCGGCGCGGCGTCGTCCGAGATGGCCTCGCCGGCCCCGCTCGAGAAGCCGCCTGCACCCGCGGCCGCCGCACCCGCCGCACCCGCGGCACCTGCGGCACCCGCGACGAGCGACGAGAAACCGGCGCCGAAGGCAGAAGCCAAGTCGGAGGGGGACGGCAAAGAGAACGGCAGCTCCAAGAAGAAGAAGCGGCGCGAGTCGAAGGCACCCAAGGCGACGGAGACGAAAAACGATCTCGCCGACACGGCCGACGACGACATGGCCGGCGTGGACGATCTCGTGGGCGTTGCGCCGAGCCCCGCCGACGCGGCTCCGCCCGAGTCGCTCGGCGAAGCCAACGTGGCCCCTGCGGTCGCACCCGAGCCGACGCCGCCTGCGGCTCCGGTCGCTGCTGCGACGGAGGAGTCGGCCGCCGAGTCGCCGCCCCCACCGCCCGCGGCCGCGAAAGCGAGCGGTGCGCGGCTTGCGCCTCCGCCTCCACCGTCGGGGGGCGCGAGCCGTCCGCCGCCCCCACCGCCGTCATCGTCCTCGACTGCGACCCGCCAGCCGCCCCCGCCGCCGCCCCCGGGCTCTGGCGGCAGTCGCCCGCCGCCGCCTCCGCCGCAGCGTTCTCATCCGCCGCTGCCGCCGGGCGCGCGTCCGCCGTTGCCGCCGCCAGGCGGCGGGGCCCGTCTCGCGCCGCCGCCTCCTCCGGTCTCGGGGGTCAGCCGCCCGCCGCCGCTTCCGCCCGGCGTGGTGGACGAGGACGACGGCGAGGACGTCGACGACGCCGAGCTGTTCGAGGACAGCAAGGTCTAGCGCGCCTAGCCGGCGCCAACCGTCAGGCGTCCGGCGTCTGCGTCGAGCGTTGCCGTCACGCCGAACGTGAGCGGTTCGTTCCACGCGCCGTGGCCGAAACGGAGGCCGGCCGCGACCGGCACCCGCAGCGCGCCCAAGCGCTCGCGCACGACCGCGTGAGCTTCCACGCCGCCGGACGGCGGGCAATCGGTGAAGTCGCCGATCACGACGCCGCCCACGCCGTCGAGCGCTCCTGCGCCGAGGAGCGAGGTGAGCAGTCGGTCCACTCGGTACGCCTGCTCCGTCACGTCTTCGAGCGCGAGGATCGCTCCGAGCGGGAGTCGGAGCCGACCCGCGGCGGCGCACGCGGCGAGGAGCGACAGATTGCCGCCCACCAAGCGACCCCGCGCGCGCCCGGGACGAACGCACACGAGCTCGTAGGTCTGCGCCGCGAGCGGACGCTCGAGCGCCTGGACGAAGCGCTCCCGCGCATGGGCGTCGCCCTGACCGAGGCCGCCGACGTTTTGTGCGTGGAGCGAGGCGACGCCCGCGCGCAACGCCTCGACGTGGAGCGCCGTCACGTCCGAGAACCCGACGAGCCACTTCGGGGATGCCCGGAGCGCGGCGAAGTCCGCGCGCTCGGCGATCCGTGTGAGCCCGTACCCGCCACGCACGGCGACGATGGCCGCGACGGACCTATCGCGCAAAAAGCGGTCGAGCTCGCCGAGGCGCCGCTCGTCGGAGCCGGCCAGGTAGCCCTCGCGCTCGAACAATGAAGGGTCGAACGTCACCCGGTAGCGTTCGCCGAGCCAGCCGAGCCCACGCAGTACATGGGTGCGATCGAAGGGGCTCGACGGCGCGATCACCGCAATCCGATCGCCCGGCCTGAGCGGGGGAGGCACGATGGGCGGGAAATCCTCAGGCATGGGGCCTCCCGTAGTACTACTACTGCGACGCTCGGAATGGCCCAGAAGACCGCACTCGCACGCTTCACGGAGGTCGCCTACGGCCGCGGCCTGCCGATGCTTCGGCGCGTGCTCGACGGTGCCCAGCGCGCCGCCGACGAGGTGTCCGAGCGCTTGCTCGGGCCCGACTTCGAACAGCGCTTCCGGGTGCTCGCCGATCGGTACGAGCGGCTCGGCGGTGACCCCTTCGGCTTCAACCCGGAAGCCGTACGCAGCGCGGCGCTCGCCTCGGCGTTCTTCCACCGCGCCTACTTTCGCACCGACGTCTACGACGTGGACCGGGTCCCCGAAGGGCGAGTCATGCTCGTCGCGAACCACTCGGGGCAGATCCCCATCGACGCGGCCATCATCGGTTGTGCCTTGTTTTTCGACGCGAACCCGCCGCGCATCACGCGCGCCATGGTCGACAAGTGGACGGCCACGCTGCCGTTCGTCTCGAAGTTCTTCAGCCGCATGGGGCAGGTGGTCGGCCTGCCGGAGAACGCACGCCGGCTCCTCAACATGGAGGAGCTCCTGCTCGTGTTCCCCGAAGGCATGCGCGGCGTCTCCAAGCCGTTCGAGGAGCGCTACCAGCTTCAGGAGTTCGGGCGCGGCTTCATGCGGCTCGCGCTCGAGACGAAGACGCCGATCGTCCCCGTCGGCGTGATTGGCGCCGAGGAGCAGTATTTGAGCCTCGGACGCGCTTCGTGGGCCGCGCGCGCCTTCGGGCTGCCGGTGTTTCCGCTCATTCCGCAGATGCTCCTGCCCGGCGGCCAGCTGCCGCTCCCGACCAAGTATCGGCTCTTCTTCGGCGAGCCACTCTACTTCGAGGGTGACCCCGACGACGCGAACGGTGTGGCCGACAAGGTGTACCTCGTGCGGGAGGCCGTCGCGCACATCTTGCGGCGCGGGCTCGCGCAGCGCCGGAGCATCTTCCTGTGATGGCGCCCGTTTCGGTGCGCGGCCTCGACGGCGGCGCCGTGCTCGTGACGGGCATTTGCGGGCGCCTCGGCAAACGGCTGGCGCGTGCGCTGCATCGCCAGTGCCGCGTGATCGGCCTCGACCGGCGACCCTTCCACGATCGTCCCGCCGACATCGAGCACCACCAGGTCGACCTCCGCAGCGTGCGCGCCCGCGAAGTGTTCGGGGACGGTGTGAGCGCGGTCGTTCACCTGGGCGTCGACCACGACCCGCATGCCGACTCAGCGGAGCATCACACCTCCAACGTCACCGGCGTCCAGAAGCTCTTCGAGCACGTGGAACATTTCGGCATCAAGAAGGTAGTGATGCTCTCGAGCGCGAACGTCTATGGTCCGCGCCCCGACAATCCCCAATTCCTGAACGAAGACGCGCCGTTGCTCGGCGCCGGTCCCTTCAGCCAGATCCGCGACTTGGTCGAGCTCGACATGGGGTCACAAGCGTACTTCTGGCGCTTGCCCGAAGTGGCGACCGTCATCCTGCGCCCGGCGCACATCCTCGGTACCGTTCGCAACGCGCCGAGCAACTACCTGCGGCTGGCGGTCGTTCCGACGCTGCTCGGCTTCGATCCGATGATTCAGGCCGTTCACCAAGACGACGTCGTGCGGGCGATCATGCTCGCGCTCGCCCCCTCGGCGCGGGGCGTCTACAACGTCGCGGGACCCGCACCCGTCCCGCTCTCGCGCGTGCTCGAGCTGCTCGAGCGGGCGACGGTCGCGGTGCCGCACACGGTGGCGCGACTCGGCGTCGAGCGGCTCTTTCGCCTGCGGGTGACCTCGTTCCCGGCACCGGAGCTCGATTTCATCCGCTACGTCTGCATGATCGACGACGCGCGCGCCCGTCGCGATCTCGGCTACGCTCCCGCGCACGGTCTCGTGTCGACTCTCTGCGCCGTGGACGAGGAGCGATGGCTCGGTTGAACGCGGCCCTCTGCGCTCGCGTGCTCGTGGCCTGCGGGCTCGGCGGAGCCGCGTGCGCGCGCGCCCCGAAGGAAGCCCCGCCCCCGGCGGAGAGCCTCGAGATTGCGTCCGCTGCTCCCCGAGCCCTGGGTGCGCTCGCGGCCGGCGGGGAGGGCGCGCCCACCGGTTGGCGCGCCCCGAGCTCACCCGAGCCCGACGGCGCGCAGGAAGATTCGGACGACGACGACGACGACGGCGGGGCACCACTCGGTCGCGACGCCGGGGGAATATCGCCGGAGGATTTGCCGCTGTGACGCGTTTTGCCATGGTTGTCCCGCTTCTCGGCTGCGCGGTGCTCGCCGGCTGCGGCCCTCAGGGCCTTCCTCCGGGAATGCCGCCGCCCGAGTACGAAACCCGAGCGCTTTCGCCCTGGCCGGCAGCTGCCGGGGCCTCGGGGCAGGCGTCCACGGAGGCACCCGCGCCTGCGCCACCGGGCTCTGCGGCCGTTCCTGCCGCCGCGGGTTCGAGCAGTACGGCTCCCGGCCCTTCCCCCGCCGCCCCGGGCGAGTAAACTAAAGCGTGGAGCCCAAAGGATTGAGCACGATTCGCGAGCAGGCCGAGCGCGCCAAAGGGGTGAAGCATCGGCTTGCAGCGCTCGAGCGGGCCCAAAAGGACAAGGCCCTCGCCGCCATTGCGGCCCTCTTGCGCGCCCGCTCCGCTGACATCCAGCGCGAGAACGAGCTCGATCTCGCCGCGGGCCGCACCGCCGGGCTCGCACCCGCGATGCTCGACCGGCTGCGCATGGACCAGAAGGGCGTCGAGGCCACGGCGCGTGCCGTCGAGCACGTGATGACGCTGCCCGATCCCGTCGGCAGTCGCGGGCCGATGGAGCGGATGCCGAGCGGCATTCAGGTCGGACGCCAGCGGCTACCGCTCGGTGTCGTGGCGATCATCTACGAGTCCCGTCCGAACGTCACCGTCGATGCCGCTGCGCTGTGCCTGAAGTCGGGCAACGCATGCCTCTTGCGTGGCGGCAAGGAAGCCGCGCACACCAATCGCGTGCTCGGCTCCATCATCGGGGAAGCGCTGGCTCAGAACGGCATCAGCCCCGAAGCCGTCCAGATCGTGCCGCCCGGGGATCGCGACGGCGTGCGCGAGCTCGTCTCGCTCTCTGGGCTCGTCGATCTGGCGATCCCGCGCGGTGGCGTGGGCCTGATTCGCTTCGTGGTCGAGCACGCGCGCGTGCCCGTCGTGCAGCATTTTCTCGGGGTCTGTCACCTCTTTCTCGACGAGGGCGCGAACGTCGACATGGCGCGCGAGCTCGCCGTGGACGGCAAGGCGCGGCGTCCGGGCGTCTGCAATTCGCTCGAGTGTCTGCTCGTGCACGCGGCCGATGCTGCGCGCCTCCTGCCCCCCGTGGCACGAGCCCTGCTCGCCGAAGGCGTGGAGCTCCGCGGTTGCCCCCGCACGCGTGAGCTCGTGCCCGAGGCGAAGGCCGCGACGGATGCCGACTTCGGCGCGGAATTTCTCGCCAAGATCCTGGCGGTGCGCGTCGTGGACGATCTCGACGCCGCGCTCGCCCACGTGGAGCGCTACGGCTCGAACCACTCGGAGGCGATCTGCACCGAGCATTTTTCGCACGCCGAGCGCTGGCTGCGCGAAGTGGACGCGAGCTGCGTGCTCGTGAACGCATCGACACGTTTCAACGATGGCGGTGAGCTCGGGCTCGGCGCCGAGATTGGTATTTCGACCACGAAACTGCATGCTTACGGGCCCATGGGGCTCGAAAGCCTGACAGCCTCGAAATGGGTGGTCATTGGTGGAGGACAGATCCGCGGTTGAAAAAGCGAACTAAAGCAACACGACGTCCGGCGCGTACGACCCCGAACCCGCGCATTCTCGAACGGGGCGGCACCCCGTCGGACGAAGCCAAAAGCATCGCCCTCGCTGCCGCACAGGCTGCTCTCGACAAGAAGGCGAGCGAGGTCGAAATCCTCGATGTGACCGGCAAGGTCGACTACGCGGATTTCCTCGTGCTCATGACGGGACAGAGCGACCGGCACGTTGCCGCGATCGCCGACGCCGTCGAGGAGCAGGTCGAGAAGCTCGGCTTCCGAGCCATCTCGGTCGAGGGCTTGCCCCGCGGCCAGTGGGTGCTGGTCGATTTCGTCGACGTCGTCGTGCACGTCTTCCAGGAGGATGCGCGGTCGCTGTACGATCTCGACGGCCTCTGGATGGATGCTCGCCGCGTGCGTGCGAATGACCCGGCCGCTCCCGGTCGGGCGTGAAAATTTTCGTCGTCGCGGTCGGCAAGATCCGCGAGAAGAGCCTGCGGGCCGTGGCGGACGACTACCTCGCGCGCGCCGCCCACTACGCCAAGGTGAGCGAGGTGGAGGTCAAGAGCGACGCCGAGCTCGAGCGAGCGCTGCCGCGGGAATCGACCGTGGTCGCGCTCGATCCCGCGGGCCAAGCGCTGAAGAGCCGTGAGTTTGCCGCGCAGCTCGAGCGTTGGGGCCGCCGCGGCAAGGGCGACATCGCCTTCGTCATCGGCGGCGCGGAGGGCATTCCGAGCTCGATCCTCGACGGCGCACACGCGCGGCTCTCGCTTTCGAGCCTCACGCTGCCGCATCGGCTCGCGCGCGTCGTGCTGTTCGAGCAGCTCTACCGCGCGTTCACGATCCTGCGGGGCGAGCCGTACGCGCGCGAGGACTGAGCCGCGCGGGCACCTCCGAGACTTCGCCCGCTCACCTCAGGCGGCAGCAGCGGGCGGCTCTGGCGGCGCGGGCTTCCGCCCGAAGATCCAGGCCACGATGATCGACACGCCGTAGAGCAGCGCGAGGGGGATCGCGAGCAGCAGCTGACTCATCATGTCGGGCGGCGTGATGATCGCGGCGACGATGAAGTCGATCACGAGGAAGTATCGGAAAAACTTCAGCATGTGCCGGTAGGTGACGAGGCCGGCCACCGACAGGAAGAACACGAGCACCGGCAGCTCGGCGGCCACGCCGAACGCGATCAGCATTCGACTCACGAACTCGAGGTATTCGTTGATCGTGATGTTCGCTTCGACGGACAGCTCGCCCACCTTGTCGCCCATGCCGAGCAGGAACTTGAAGGCGAGGGGGAACGCGAACTTCCAGCCGAAGTAGCCGCCGCCGGCGAACAGGCCGCACGAGACGATCACGAACGGCGCCGCGTACCGTTTCTCTTTCGAGTAGAGGCCCGGCGCGATGAACGACCACACCTGCCAGAGCATGATCGGCAGCGCGAAGACGAGCCCCGCGATCATCGCAATGCGGATCTCGGCGATGAAGCGGGCCGCCGGCGCGAGGTAGGTGAGCTTGGGGCCCGTCTCGTGGCCGCCCTGCTTCCACGCCTCGATGAACGGCTGGGTGATGATGATGATCAGCCGGTCCTTCTGGGTCCAGGCCGCGATGCCGCCGATCACGAAGGCGAGGATCATCTTGATCAAGCGCCCGCGAAGCTCGTCGAGGTGCTCCCAGAGCGTCATGCCTTCGCCCTCTTCGGGCTCGGCCTTGTTCTGTGGGTCCTGCTCCGGCAACTTGCTCATGGCGTCGCGCCGGGGACGGGCCCGGGGGTCGCGCTCGGCGTGGTGGGTGCGACGGGGGGCGTCGCGCTGGGTACGGCGGGCGGCGCCGCGCTCGGCTCGTCAGCCACGAGGTCGTCCGGCAGCGCGCCCTTCGCGTCGGGGCCTTCCGGCGGGTACTCGCGCGTGAGGTCGATCTCGATGGAGTGGTAAGGATCTTCCGCGGGGCGGTACGGCGCGGGCGCCGGAGCCGGACCGCCGCCGCCGCGCATGATCGAGCGGAGCTCGGTCAACCCGCCGCTCAGGCCTTCGGCCTTCAACAGATCGTCGATGCCCGTCTGCTGGCGCACGTCGATCGTCATCTTGCGGAGCTTCTTGACCCACGTGGCGAGGTTCTTGAGCATGCCGGGCAGGCGCTGCGGCCCGACCGCCACCAAGGTGACGACGGCAATGAGGACGACCTCGCTGAACGAGAATCCGAACACGCCTAACGGTACTTTCTCGGGCTACTTGGTCAAGCTGCGGGCGATGACCAAACGCTGAATTTGGCTCGTCCCTTCGTAGATTTGCAGGACCTTAGCGTCGCGCATCAACTTTTCGACCGGGTAGTCGCGCACGTAGCCGTTGCCGCCGAAGACCTGGACGGCATCGACCGCCGTCTGCATCGCGCGGTCGGCCCCGAACGCCTTGGCGTAGCTCGAAACGATGGGATCGCGCACACCGTGGTCGAGGTTCCAGGCGGCCTTCTGGTAGAGCAGCCGGGTCGCCTCGGTGCCGATGGCCATCTCGGCCAGCATCGCCTGCACGAGCTGGTGCTCGGCGATGGCGACGCCGAACGTCTTGCGCTCCTTCGCGTAGGCGACGCACTCGTCGAGACAGCGCTGCATGAGCCCGGTGGCCATCGCGCCGATGTCGGGGCGCGTCTGGTTGAACGTCTCCATCGCCAGCTTGAAGCCTTCGCCCTCGGGCGCGATGAGATTCGCTTTCGGAACCTTCACGTCCTCGAAGTGAACGGCGGCCGTGTCGCTCGCGCGCTGGCCCATCTTGTCTTCGTGCTTGCCGACCTTCAGCCCCGGGGTGTCGCGATCGACGATGAACGCGGCGATGCCCTTGTGGCGCTTGGCCGGGTCGCTCGTCGCGAACACGACGTAGAAGCTTGCGAGGCTCGCGTTCGTGATCCAGCACTTCTCGCCGTTGAGCACGAAGTCGTCGCCCACGGCCTTGAACGTCGTCTTCAGGCCCGCGACGTCGCTGCCGCCGCTCGGCTCGGTCGTGCAGTAGCTCGCAAACAGCGGCTCGGCTGTGAGCATGCCGAGGTACTTTTTCTTCTGCGCTTCGCTGCCACCCAGGCGAATCGGGGTGAGGGCGAGCGTGTTCGCGAGGAGGCTCGTTTGAATGCCCGTACAGCCCCAGGCGAGCTCTTCCGCGATGAGCGCGTTGTCCATCTCGTGCAGGCCGGGGCCGCCGTACTCGGGCTCCACGGTCGCGTTGACGAGACCGAGCTCGTGCGCCGCCACGAACACGTCCTTCGGAAACCGGGCCTCGCGATCGCACTCGGCGGCGACCGGAGCGATGCGCTCGCGCGCGAAGCGGCGTGCCGCGTCGACCAGGGCCTTCTGCTCATCGGAAAGGGAGAAATCCAGCATGGTCCTACTCCTTGACCCTCTTCTTGGCGCGCGCGACCTCGGCTCGGGCAGCGCGCGCCCCCATGAGGTACCCGAGGGTGAGGGCAATCAGCGCAACGCCCGGAATGTAGACGAAATGCTCGACCGTCACGCGCCGGGCGCCTTCCCGGACACGCTACGCTCGAGCTCGGACATCCGTGCTTCGAGCCGCCCCTGGCGCTTCCAGCCGAGGCCGAGGAAGCCGAGCAAGAGGGCCCACATGACGAGGTACGCCACCACGAGCAGGAGCCCCGCGCTGGTCGACTCGCCGCCACCCACGACGGGGGCGAACTCCTGAGAACGAGAGCTGGGCTCCGGGGCCGCTACCTGCGCTGTCACGTTGCTTCTCCGATTCCGGCGGCGGCGGCGGTTTCCTCCACCGCGGCGAGCCGACTGGCTGCGTGGTTCAACCGCGCCCGCATCCACAAGAGCAAAGCGGCGAGGAGCGTCATGGCGAAGAAGCCGATGCCGAGAGCAAGCTTCATGTTGGGATCGCCGAGGCCGCCGCCGCCCTTGGTGATGACGGTGGGGTGGTTACCGCCCCACTTTTGCACGGAGTAGTGGACGATCGGGAGCGTGATCGTCCCGAGCACGGTGAGGGCGGCCGCGAAGCGACGCTCGGCTTCTCCGCTGCCTCCGAACACGCGCAGCATCACCACGGCCGCGTAGATCAGCACGGTGAGCAGCAGCGTCGTGAGGCGAGGGTCGAACGTCCAGTAGACGCCCCAGGCCTTCTTGGCCCAAAGCGGGCCGCTCGTGAGGACGAGCGAGCCGAAGCACACCGCGCACTCCGCTCCGGCCTTGGCCCAGGCGTCGCGGTGGTCGGTCGCCCCGTAGAGGTACAGCGCGCTCGCGAGGAAGCCGACGGTGCCCGACAGGTACATCGCGTACGCCGCGGGCACGTGGAAGTAGAAGATCTTCTGCGCGAGGCCCCCGGCGCCGGGTTGGGCCTCGGGCACCTTCAGGAAGACGAAGCCGATCTCGAAGGCAAAGACCAGGACCGTCAGGGCAAAAAGTGCCCAAAACAGCGGATCTATTCGAGACTTCACGGCGCTCACGCTACTGCCTGGGCCCGAAAATAGCGACCCCCTAATTTGGCGGCCGGCGCCTGCCCAACCGCCCGTAGGGCCTCCGAATTCCCGATTCGCGGGCGTCTATCGACGTGCAGTTTTGCGGGCCCGTGGGGTGGATTTTTCGCGCGCCGCTCTCGGTCGATCCACGAGGCGCACGACGTTCCGCAGCCCAGACCAGGTCGCGTCGATGGCGCAGACCTTGTTGTCGACGAGACCGGCCTCGAGAGCGACCGCGCGCACGACATCCTCGGTCACGTCGGTCGTCACCCCCGACGCTTTCTTCGGCCACGCCACCCACAAGCCTCCGCTCGGTTCGAGTCGCTTTGCCGTCGCGCGAAAGCGCCGCAAAAGCTCGGCGCTACTCGCGACGAACAGGACGATCACATCGAACGGCGAGCGGCCGTCGAGTGCGCTCGCGACGCTCACGTCCGCCGGCAGCTTGCCGAGCACACGTTCGAACCCAGGCGGCGCCGCGAGCAACGCGACGCGGTGCCCCGGCTTGATGCCGAGCTTCTGCGGCAGCGGCGTTCCCGAATAGCCGGCCATGAGTCGCCGCTCAGATATCGCAGCTCGCCAGCGCGAGGAGTGCCGCCACCTTCGCGCGCAGGAGCTCGAACTGCTTCACGGTGAGGTCGATCTCCGCTTGGCGGAGCTTGTTCGCGTTGTCGACCAAATCGAAGCTCGTTCCGCTGCCGTTGATGAAGGCAACGCGAGCCAGCCGCGCCGTCTCGGTCGCAATCTCCCGGCCCTTGGTGCTGACGGCGAGATTGGTCTCCGCCACCTTCACCGAGCGAAACGCTTGCGTCACCTGAAGCTCGGCGCGGCGTCGCGTATCGGACAGCTGCTCACGCGCGATGCGCGCGTTCGCCTCGGCCTCGTCCTTTTGACCGTAGCGGAGGCCACCGTCGTAGAGCATCCAGGAGAGCGTCCCAGCGATGGTCCAGGAGACGTTGTTCTGGGTGTTGAAACGAACATTTTGCGTTTGAAGCACCGACTGAGCGTTGACCGTCGGCCAAAAAGCCCAGTCAACACTGCCTTTGGCGCGCTCGACGACCGCAACGTTCGCGGCCGCCGCCCGCACGTCCGAGCGCTTGCCGACGTCCGTTTCCTGCTTGCAGGTCGCGCGTGCGTCGGCGGCCAGCGCGTCGAGGCGAACATCGGGGTTGACGCCCCAGCCCTCGGAGAAGCCGAGCGCCAAGCCGAGGGCTTCGCGCTGGCGGAGCAACGTCTCCGAGGCGGTCACCACGTTGGCACGCGCGAGCTGGACTTCCTGCTCGGCGCGGAGGACGTCGAGCGAGCTCGACGCGCCGAGCGCCGAGCGCCGTTGCGTCAGATCCAACGTCGAAAGCGCGCCTTGCAGCGAGCTCCGCGTCACGTCCGCGAGGCGCTCCGCCGTGACGGCGCTCACGATGGTGTCTGCGACGGACGCGACGACCTGTCGCTCGGCCTCTTTGCTACTGATTTGCGCGTAGTCGATCGCGCGCTCGGCGGTGCCGCGGTCGTACCAAGCTTTGGGGGCGAAGAGCGGCACGTTCAGCGTGAGCCCCGCACCCAGAGCGACAGGGGGATTGGGCAGCGACGTTACCGTCGGTGGCACGGCGGCGTAATTGATGCCGGTTCCGCGCAGGATCTCGTAACGCGCGTAGGTGTTGAAGGCCGTGCTCTGAAGGGTGGGCAGGGCGGCTGCCAGCGCCTCGCGCGATCTCGCGCGCGCTACATCGATCTGCGCGAGCGCCGTTCGGTACGGAACGGAGCGGCTCCTCACGAGACCGAGCGCTTCCTGCCACGACTGAAGCACGTGCGCCGGGGGCGGCGCGGGCTCGAGCATCGGGTCCGCGATGTTCGGAAGCGTAGGCTCCCCGTTCGTTGCGGGAGCGCCCGCCGAGGTGGTTGCCGCAGGCGAGGGGGCGACGCCCGTCGCTGGAGAGGTAGCCGCGGGCGCGGGTTGCTTGGGGCTCTGAGTCTGCGCTTCGGCGACCGGAGCGAGGGTGGCCGTGGCGAGGCACAGCGAGAGGACGGCCTTGTTCATGGGCGATCGATAGTTCCGCCGCGCCGCTCCGCAAAGGGGGGCACCGTACGGTTGTGCGAGCGGCCGGCGCCTTCAGCGACTGGCGCCGCTACTCTCGAGCCATTCGGTCACGCGTTCCTGCGCCTCGGCTTCCGTCCACTGGAGCAGCTGAACGAGCAGCTCGACGGCTCTGGCCGCGTGGCCGGAGCGTGCGAGCGCATGCGCTTCCGAGGTGATGATGGCCGGTTCGTCCGGGCGCGCGCGCCGGGCCACGCCCAGGTGCCGCAGCGCCTCGCGCGGGCGCTCGAAGGCGATGTCGAGCAAGTGGCCCAGGTTGTGGCGGTACGCGGGATGGTCGGGCTCGAGCGCCACGGCCTGCTCGTAGGCGCTGCGCGCTGCCCGGAAGTTGCCGAGCATGCTGTGCGCGATGCCGAGGACCCCGTAGGCGCGTGGGTCGGGCCCCCGCTTGAGCACGTCGATCGCCATGCGTGCCGCCCGGAAGGGCTCATCGCCCACGCTGAGCTCCGAGAGCTCGAGCTTCGCAAAATCCTGCTCGGGCGACGCTGGCGCGGCCTCTGCAATCAGCCGCTTGAGCATCGCGACGAGATCGCGCTTGGGGAGACCGCGAGAGATGGCCCAGCTCACGTCAGAAACCAATGTCTCGACTGCGCGGCGCGGCATCTCTTGATCATCAGTTAGCCGTTCTCACGCGACCAAGCAACGATTCAACGCGCGAAAGACGAGGAGTTTTTTTCGCGGCGCCCACTTGACGAACCCGCATCGCGGTACGGGTCGTCAGCCGTCGTCCGGTCAGGCGATCCGGCTTGAATTGAGGGGCAAAATGCGCTAGGCTCTGCGAGCACGTTCGGCGTTGGCTCGACGTCCCGCGATCACCGCGCCGTTGAGTGCCGAAAGTGCCTGTTCGAGTTTTTCGCCGATGACGCTCACGAAGGCGTGGCGGTGGCGGACTCGAATGTACTCCGTGCTTTCGGGGCCGATGCCGGCGCCCTCGAGCACGGTCTGGAAATCGCTCGGCTTCGCGCCGTCGCGGCGACCCACGCTCACGAAGATCTCGTTGTCGCTGATGTTGAGGGGCGCGTCGTCGCCGGCGTCGACGCCGTTGCTCTCGCCACCGGTCGCGGCAGCGACGACGAGCGGAGCCGGTGCGGGGCTCGCCATGTCGGCAGGCAGTGGCGTTGCGACGTAACCGGGGAGATCGTCCTCGCCCGTATCGATGGTCCCGGCGTTCAGGGGCGCGCCGTGTCGTTCGCCGCGCGAGTCACGACGGCCTCGGGGCCGTTCAACGCGCGGGGGTGCCGGGCGCTCGTCGCGGCGGGGCTCGTCGCGGCGTGCTTCGCGTGGCTCGTCGCGGCGTGGCTCGTCGCGGCGCGGTTCGTCACGGCGTGGGCGCTCGTTGCGGCGTGGTTCGTCGCGACGCGGCGCCTCGCGGCGTGGTTCTTCCGCTCGCGGAGCGGCAGCGGGCTCGGGCTCGGCGGGTCGCGTCGGCGCGCGTGCTCGGCGCGCTGCCGTCGCCTCGTCGACCGCGTCGGGGCGCGCACCGAGGTGGTCGCGGAGCAGGCCGGCCACGATCGTCTCGGCCTCGTCGTGGCTCAGGAGGCGGCGCGCGAGGGCGAGATCGTCGGGGTGCGCGCGTCGCGTTGCGAAGGCGTCGGCGAACATGCGCAGGACGTCGCTCTCTTCGCGCGTCTTCTTGTCGCGGGCGTTCGGCAGCTGCCGCTCGATGGGGCGGAGCTTGTACGTGAGGCGCAGGAGGTAGAGGTTGCCGACGTCGCGCGGCCCGACGAGGGCGATCGCCGTTCCGGTGCGCCCTGCGCGGCCCGTGCGGCCCGTGCGGTGCACGTACGCTTCGGCCGAATCCGGGAAGTCGTAATTGATGACGTGCGTGAGCAGCGAGATATCGATGCCGCGCGAAGCGACGTCGGTCGCGACGAGAAAGCGCAGCTTGCCGTCGCGCGTTGCCGCCATCACCTTTTCGCGATCCGACTGCGGCAGATCGGCGTTGAGCCAATCCGCGGCGAACCCCTGCTGTTCGAGCGCCCCCGCGACGCGCTTCGTTTCATCCTTCGTGTTGCAGAAGATGATCGCGCTCTCGGGGTTCTCGACCTCGATGATCTGGATCAGCGTTCCGAGCTTGTCGCTCGGGACGATGTACACGTAGTGGTTGATCTCGAGCGCGCCGATGTGGTCGCCGCTCAGCGTGAGAAACTCAGGCGATTTGAGCCGAGTTTCGGCGACGCGGCGAATGTCGGGCGGGAGCGTTGCGCTGAACAGCAGCGTCTGCCGCGTCTTGGGCAAGAAGCCCAAGATCTCGCTGATCTGCGGCAAGAAGCCCATCGAGAGCATCTCGTCGCTTTCGTCGAGCACGAACACGCGAATCGACGCAGGGTCGAGCGTGCCGCGGTGCAGGTGGTCGAGCACGCGGCCCGGCGTGCCGACGACGATCTGCGCGCCGCCGCGGATGTCGGCGACTTGGCGCGCCATCGGTGCGCCGCCGTAGACCGCCGCGCAACGCACCCCACGGTGCTTGGCGAGCGCGTCGACCTCGCGCGTGACCTGCAGCGCGAGCTCGCGCGTGGGGCAGAGCACGAGGGCTTGGACCGCGGCGACGCCGCGTTTGACGATGCCGTCGACCAGGGGGAGGCCGAAAGAGGCGGTCTTGCCCGTCCCGGTACGCGCCTGGACGACGAGATCTTTGCCCCGGACGGCAGGCTCGAAGACGGCAAGCTGAACCGGGGTGGGGTGGACGTAGCCGAGCTCGTCGACGGCCTTACGCACCTCGGCAGAAAGAGGAAGGGCGTCGAAAGTGGGTAGATCGCTGGCAGGTGAAGCCATAGAGTTCATTCGGGCTCGAGCGAAAGCTCCTGCTCGAGCTGGCGCGCTCGCTGCCTTTGATGGGCAAGCGCCGTTGCCTCATACCGCACGGCGTGCTCCTCCGCATAGCGGAGCGCGTCGATCTCGCGAAGACGGCCCTCGCCCTTGGCACTGCGGGCACATAGCGAGTCGAGCTCGCCTCGGCCCTGCCAGGCCGGGCCGAGGGCCGCGCGAAACCGCTCGAGGCTCTCTCGTTCGCCCGGGCCGGCAGCGGTGGCGGCGCCGCGGGCGTGCTCGAGCCCCTGGAGCAGGCCCACGAGGCCGGCTTTGCAGCTCTCCGCGCGCGGGCCAGGCTCGGGGTAAAACAGCGCCATCATGATCTGCCGCGTCCACATCACCGTGGGGACGGCGACGAGCAGCGCGAAGAGCAGGATACCGATTCGCCGGCCGAGGCGCCTTGCCCTGGAGCGCCCCAAGCGAGACATCCGAGGTCTTTCAGCACGGCCAAGGGTCCAGCGTCAAACCCGGCCTGCCGGCCGCCTTGATCTCGAGCCCGCCCTCGTTGACCCTTCGCGGCGCCTCACCCATAATCTTTCACAAGAATTTGAAAGCTCAGAAACTCGCAGATGTTCCCAGCCTGGGTGTCGAGGCGGCCGTGGACGCGCTCCGCAGCGCCGTGGGGGCTCAGGCGCCGGGCATGAGCGCTGAGCAGCGCCTTGCCGAGGTCTCCGCGCTCTTCGCCGACGACCTCTTGTGGGTCGAGCGGGAGCTCTCGCGGGCGAGCGTCCAAGGGCCCGCGCCGGGCACCGATGCCGCGCGCCACCTGATCGATCGCGGGGGCAAGCGTTTGCGCCCGCTGTCGCTGCTGCTGAGCGCTGCCTGCTTCGGTCGCATTCCCGAGGCGGCGCGCGAGCTCGCCGTCGTGGCGGAGCTCGTGCATTCCGCGACGCTGCTTCACGACGACGTGATCGATGACGGCAAGGAGCGTCGTGGCGCACCGGCGTCACGCGTCCTCTGGGGCAACGGTGTGAGCGTGCTCGGCGGCGATCTCTTGCTCGTCAACGGGCTCGAGCGCACGGCGCGCCACGCACCCGAGATCATGCCCGATCTCGTCGCGACGCTGCGCCGGCTCGTCGAGGGTGAGATCATTCAGCTGCGCGGTCGCGTGGAGCTCGACGTGTCGGAAGCCACGTACGAGCGTATTTTGCGCGACAAGACGGCGTCGCTCTTTGCCTGGGCGACGCGCACCGGCGCTCGACTTGCTGGAGCGGACGCCCGCTCGGTCGACGCCATGGCCTGCTTCGGCGAGGAGCTCGGCGTCGCGTTTCAGCTCGTGGACGACGTGCTCGACTACACGGGTGAAGCTTCCGGCAAGACGCTGTTCGCCGACCTGCGACAGGGGAAGCTGACCTTGCCGCTCGTCCTCGCCGCCGCGAAAGACCCGAGCCTCATGCCGCCGCTGCGCAGGATCTTCGGCGGCGACCAGGAGCCGGTCGCTCAGCTGAGCCGCCTGGTCGCCGAGAGCGGCACGTGCGACGAAGTGCGCCGCCGCGCCCGCGAGCACACGACGCGAGCCATCCAAGCGCTCGAAGGCGTCGCCACGAGCCCGGCGCGTTCGCTCTTGGCGAGCGTCGCGAGCGAGCTCGCCGCGCGCGCCGCGTAGCGACTACCTGGCCGCGTCGCCCGCAGGCGGCGCGCTCAGTTGAGATGCCCGGGCGGCACCGAGTGATCGGGCTCGGGGTCGAGGAAGGTCGCCGTGATCTCGCGTTCGAGAGCGGCGCTGATCTCGGCCTCGACGAGCTCGACCGAGCCCGCGAGCCGCTCGACGTTGCGCTGGTAGACGAACACGCGCGCCGTCAGCGGTAGGGACTTGTCCTCGGTGTTGACGCCGTCGAGGAGCAGCAGCGCGCGCGGGTCGACGCCGTCGACGACGACCTCGACGCCCGGCACTTCCGCCGAATACATTTCGCCTTCGCGCACGTAGACCTTGAGCGAATCCGGCAGGGCGTCGATCGCGCGGCGCGCCGTGGTTTCGAACGTCTCGCGCGTGAGTGACCAGGGCGGCGGCGGCACCTCGAGATCGAGCTCGCGCGAGTGGAGGAACGACTGCGTCGCGCCCGGCGTGTCGCCGCGCTCGTCGCGGATGAGCCCGAGGTAGTACCAGGCCTCGGCGTTGCGCGCGTTGCGCTTGACGGCCTCCTCCACGAGCGGGAACGCGCGCTCGGCGTCGCCCACCTCGTAGTGAGCACGGCCGACGAGAAAGAGGTGGCTCGGATTCTCGAACGGGCCCGCCGGAAAGCGCGCGCACACGTCGCGTGCCCCTTGCGTCTCGCCCTTGCCGAGGAGCGCGTCGAACTTCAGAAGCAGGGCATCCACCACCTCGTCGTCGGTCTCGGCGAGGTCGAGCGCCTGATCGCACATGGCGATCGCCTCCTCGAATTCGCCGAGCGGGTGGATGTACACCTCGGCGGCGTTGAGCATCGCCTCGAGGTACGTATCGTCGAGCGCGATCGCCTGCCGGTAGCTGTCGACCGCGTCGTCGAACTCGCCCTTCAGGGCGGCGACGTAACCGAGAAGGTTGTGCGCTTCGGGGGATTGGCTGTCGAGCTCGAGCGCGCGCCGGGCGCTCAGCTCTGCGCCGCGTGGATCGCCGCGCTGGACGAGATCCCAGCCTCGGTCGAGGTGCGCGGAGAATTGGTCCATCTCGGCCCCTTGATGGTCCGCCATGGGCGTCGCGTCAAGCGCCGTGGGGGTGGGGTGGTCGTCTCACCCGTCCCAATCCTAGTCGTGGATGACGACCCGGGTGCCGGAGCCCTCGGGGCGGGCCCACATGCCGTGGAAACCCGCGCGCGCGTCGGGGCCCGTGAAGAAGTAGAGCCATTTCGCATCGAGCGGGGCGAGGTTCACGCAGCCGTGGCTCATCTGCACGCCGTAGTTGCTGTGCCAAAACGCGCCGTGCAGGGCGTAGGCCCGGTAAAAGTACTCGACGTAGGGGACGTCCTCGATGCTGTACGGCAGGTCTCCCGCAGCGCTGCCGTCGCCGTCCATCGTCGTAGTCAGATGCTTCTCTCGGATGCGCCATTCACCCGTGGGGGTGCGATGGTCCTTCTCCTTGTCCTTGCTCTCCTTGCCGCTCGAGATCAGCGTGGCGTACACGGGCCGGGTCCCGACGAAGGCGACCAGGGTTTGGGTCGAGAGATCCACGTCGATCCAGCGCTCGTCGACCCCGAGCCCCGCCGGGGCAGGACCGGGCTCGGTCACGCGGACGTGAGCGGCCTTGATGTAGGTTCCTTCGGACGTTTCGAGGTAGTGGGTCGAAGCTATGTCCACGGCCTTGCCCGTGAGCTGGATCGCGACCTGGCGTTCGATCGATTTCGCGCTCTTGAGCTCCTTTTTGGCCTCGTCGAGGGTGTACGTCGCGACCGACTTCCGGCCGCCGTAGCCCCAGGCGATCGGCAGCTTCTTCTGTTCGCCGTCGAGCTCGACGCCCATGAACTTCGAAGCGCCCGTCTGCCAGAAGCGCTCCGCGGGGGTGATGAGCGTCTTCGTCGTCTTGTACCAGGTGCGGTCATTCCAGCGGAACGTGCGGTCGACGGCGACGAAGAAGCCTTGCACCATGCGCTTGGCGAGGATGTCGTCCGCGTCCGCGGTGAGGTGCTCGAGCTTGAGCTCGTGCAAGTGCTCCTTGATCTGGTCCTTGTCCTTTTGCCACCACGGCTTGTCGGTCTGCTCCACCTCGATCCCAGCGTCCGCCATGCCGGGGTCGAGCGGCGCTCCGGCGTCCGCGCTCGGGAGCGAAGCGGGGGCGACCGGACTCGGCGCCGTGCCCACGGGCGCGCTGGCCGAGGCCACTTCCGGAGCCTTTTTCTCGGCGAGGTACGGCTCGTACGTCAGCATCTGCTCGCGCGAGGGCACGGAGTGATAAAGCGGGGTGCCGTGCTTGGCGTTGCGCGCGTACGTGTACGGCAGCACCTCGTCGAGGTTCGGCGGATTCATCGCGAACTTCACGTCCGGGCTCGCGAGGTTCGTCGTGCCGTAGTTGCCGCAGATGAACCCGCCGCCAATGACCTCGTACCAACCGGGCGTGCAGCCCTTGCGCGACCCGGTCTCGCGCACCGGCAGCTTCCCGCCGCTGCGCACCCAGCCGAGCTTGGCGCTCTTCTCGAACGACGGCTCGCTGTACACGCCCGCCGCGGGCGACGTGACGACGAACCACGCCCCGGTGTGGTCGGGCTGTTTCGGAAACACACTGAGGGCCTTCAGGGGCTCGCCCGCGCCGGCGTCGGCGGCCTCGGGCGCGGCGGCGGATGCCGTCGGGGCGGCGCTCGGTGCCTTCTGGAGCTCGGGGGGCAGGTTCGGCGAGCCGCGCTGCCCTTCGACGCGAGTGGCGGTGTCGTCGGCGCCGGCGTCGCTCGGATCCGCGCCTCGGCTGCAGGCCGCGGCGCCGAATGCGACGGCGAGAACCGAAAGGATCGTGAGAGGCGGCCTGAGCATGGGGGAGTAGGAGGAGAGTCTTTCCATGAGGGGGCCCCCGCGAGCCAGTTCTCGGCGGGGCACGGGTCCCGCTACTACAAGCAGCGTGCCACCGGGACCGGCCACGCGCCCGGACCCGGGGGCCACACTTTTCGGCCTGTGAAGGCCGAGTCGCTTGCCCGAACGTCGAAGGCTATGGTCGAGCCGTGGGACCCGTGACGCATTGGCGCGGCCAGCCCGACACGTCGAGCCGGCGGCTGCATTGGCTCGTGCTGGCTTCGCTGGTCGCGCACGCCCCGTTCACGCCCTTGCTGGCCCTCATCGGCCTGTTTGGCTGGCTCGCCGCGAAGGACGCCCCGCCCATCGATGCCCCCCCGCTGACGGCGATTCCCGTAGACCTGATCGAGGGCGAGGAGCTCGGGGCGCCCGCTCCACCACCCCCGCCGGCCCCCGTTGTGGAAGCCACGGAGCCGATCGTCGCCGCACGCAAGCCGAAGCCCCGGCCGGCCCCGGTCGACGCCGGCGTCCCCGACGCGGAGGCACCCGACGCCGAGCCCCCGGACGCGGGAGTGACCGCCGACGCCGGTCCTGGCGATGCGGGAACCGGTGGTGAAGGTCGCGCCCCGAACCCGATGGCCGGGCTGAGCGGCGACGCGAAGAAGGTCGTCGACCCCGACTCGAACGTGCGGCTCGTCATCTACCCCGAGAAGATCCGAAACCATCCCCTGGGACCGCGCATCGGCAAGATGCTGGGCTCCATCTACCAATGGAGGGACTTCTTCGGTCCCTCCAAGCTCGACCCCATCCGGGACGTCGACCGCATCATGATCGTCGGCCCGGAGCTCCGCGATTCGAGCAAGGCCGCGGCGATCCTCAAGCTCAACGTCGGCGGCTCGCGCGTGCGCGAAGCGATCGACGCCATCGTGAAGGCGGACACCGAGCACGGTGAGTGGTTCGATGCCGGCATTCCCGCAGCGACCGCGTACGCCGATCGGGCGCCGCGCGTGTTCGTGATGCCCGCGCCGAACGTCGTCGTCGTCGTTCCACCAACGGCTAAAGAAGCAGCACTCAAGCTGCCGAAAAACCTCAGCATTCGCAAGGCGGCCGGCCCCGAGGTGCTGTGGGCCTACGCCGTGAACCCCTGGCGCCCCGCGCGCATGCTGCGGCTCGACCTTCCGAAGACGATCCGCTCGGCGCAGGTCTGGGTCACGCCGGCCGACGGCGGGGGCGCGCTCGTCGACGTCGAGGCCGAGGACGAGAGCCCCGACGCCGCGGAGCGCGACGCCGCCGCGATCATGACCCTCATCAACCAGAACCTCGCGCTCGCCGACACGATCGGCTCGATCCTGGGCGGCGTGCTCGGCGTCCAGGCTCCCAAGCTCGTCGACAAAGTGGAGCTTCACGCCGAAGGCTCGAAGATCCGCGGCAGCGCCGTCCTCACGGAGCAGCAGCTCGAGCTCGTGTTCAGCCAGCTCGAGCCGCTCCTCACGCCGCGCCGAACGCCCCGTATCCCGCCGCCGCCGTTGCCTTCGGCTCTGCCCTGACGCTCACGCCGGCGGGGGAGGCAGCAGGCTCGGGCCGTGCGCGCCACTCGCGACCGCCGTCACCGTCATGAGCATCGCGTCGGCCTGGTCCACGTCGATGGCGCCCAGGCAGATCACGGGTCCCTTGCGGCGCTCGATCAAGAGCTTGCAGCGCCCGCGCAGCCCGTCGAGCCCGCTCGAGAGCGCGAAATCGACGGCCAGCCCCATGACCATCAGCGCGACCGCGATCGCCAGCAGCGACGCCGAGCCGCCGGGCACGCGCAGCGCGTCCACGAAGAGCCCCATCCCGAAATACGTGCCGAGCACGAGCGCTCCGAGGCCCGCGTACACGCCGGCTCGCGCGTAGTCCACCTCGCGGATCACGCGCGAAAGGTTCGCGAGCGGGACGAGCTCGGTGCGCTCGCGCAACACCTTGCCGAGCAATTCGACGCGGTACGTGAGCTCGAGGCCTCGCTCCGTCAGGCTGAACGCCGCGGGCCGCCGGTAGCCGAACGCGTAGCGAGCCGCGAGCCGCCAGAGCTGGACGACCCCGAGCGCGAGCGTGAAGGTGAGCGCAATCGTGGAGAGCGTGCCGAACGGCGCCGGAACCAGCTCGCCCTCGAGGGGGGAGCGCGCGACGCCGCCCGCTGCCAGGAGCGCGCGAACGGCCGGATCTTCCGCTTTCTCGAGGGCGCGGCTGCGGATCGGCGCCGCCGCGGCGGAATGACTGGAGCCGAGCGCCGCCGCGGCCAGCAGCGACTCGGTGCGACCGAAGTCGGGGGCAACGTCGGCGGGCGCGACGGCCACGCGCGAGACCGCACGCCAGAGGGCCTCGCGCTCGCCCGCCGCGGCATCGAGCGCGAGGAGCGCGTCGCACGGGGTATGGCTCGCGAGCCAGGCCGCGTTCGCCGCGAAGCGCTGCTCGATGGATTCCGATTCCGGCTCCTCGCGCGCGGACAGCGCAAAGAGCACGCCGATGAGCAGCGCCTCCGTCGGGGTCTCGACTCCGCGCTCGAGCACGGAGAGGACGTTCCCGAACGGCGTGGTCGCGTCTTCCGGCACGAGGCCGTCCGGCAGCGCCGACGGCGGGAGGCGCTCGCCGGGGACGGTGCGCGACGCGAAGCTCATGCGCCGCTGCTCCGCCGCTTCCATGGCGGCCTTGCGCACGAGCGCCGTCAGCGCGGCGCGATGCGGATGCTCGTCGAGGGCAAGGACGAGCTCGGCCGGGGTAGGCGAGTCCGACATGGATGGCGGGTCAGCTCTCGCATGTAGCCGACTTCACGGCGAAAGGGCCAGATTGCCTCCACCGGTCGAGCAGATTTCCGACGTCGCACCCCGCTGGGGGTGCGCGAGGCCGCCCTCAGCTGAGGATGCCGATCGAGTCGAGGATGGGCCCCGGTTTTTCGTCGGCTTCTCCAGCAGCTACGATGCGATTCTTGGCGTCGACTCGAACCACGACGGGCCGGTAGCCACGTGCCTCTTCCGGTGCCATGTCGGCGAAGGTCGCGAGGATGACCACGTCACCCGGCTGGTTCAGGTGCGCCGCGGCGCCGTTGACACAGATGGCTCCGCTGCCGCGCGGGCCCTCGAGCACGTAGGTGACGAGGCGTGTGCCGCGCGTCGCGTTCCAGATGTGCACCGCTTCGTACGGGAGGAATCCGGCGGCATCCATCAGATCGCGGTCGATGGTGACGCTGCCCTCGTAAGCCACGTCGGCGTGGGTGACCGTGGCGCGGTGGATCTTCGACTTGAAAACGTTGAGTCGCATGGTCGGCTCGATGAGTCCACCCATGGCGGCCTGCGAGGTGCGGGTCCACCTGGGGAACACCTTCAACATAAGTCATTGAGACGACCGGTCAACCCCGCGACTTTGCGAGGTCTTCCCGCGTGCGCTCGCTGTCCGCCCGTGTGGGTCTGTCGGTGTGGGCGCCGGGCGAACCGCTGCCGAAATTTGGCCCGATTGGCTGCTTTCCCTTACCGAAGGAGGCGACCCGAAGGAGCATCCCCATGCAGAGTGCCAAGTCAGAGTCCGAGCTACACGAGATCCTGAAGAGCCTGCTGCGCGATTCGATTCGACTGCACGCCGAAGGCGGCAGCGGCGCGCGTCTCGGCCGCGCCGACGGCTACGTCGACGGCTTCGTCAGGGCGCTGGTCGAGTCAGGCCTTTCGGACCACGCGTCCATCCTGGCGATCGTGAAGGGCGTGCGGCGCGAGCAGAGCGGTGCCGCCACGGGCGAGCTCCGCACCGATTCCGCGACGCTCGCCGCGTGATTCGTCCGCCGGGGGGGCGGGCTCAGTCGCCCGGGTGGACCAGCGTCCTGAGCTCGCTCATGCGGGCGCGGATGGCGGCCGGCTCGAGGGTCGTGAGGCGGCCGGTTCCCACGGCTTCCACGCAGAACGAGGCGACCGTAGCGCCCGTGTGCAGCGCCTGTCGCAAGGTGGCGCGGTCGAACGAGTCCTTCTGAGCCAGGTAGCCGAGCAGGGCTCCGGCAAAGCTGTCGCCGGCGCCCGTCGGGTCCACCTCGTCCTCGAGGGGGAAGGCGGGGACGAAGAACGTGTCGTTTTCTTCGAAGAGCAGCGCGCCGAACTCGCCGCGCTTCACGATCAGCCGTTTCGGGCCGAGCTTGAGCACCGCCCGCGCGGCTCGCCTCAAATTGTGGATCTCGGCGAGCTGCCGGAGCTCCTCGTCGTTGACGATCAAGAGGTCGATCTTCTCGAGCACCTGGCCGAGCAGCTTTCGCTCGCCCGAGATCCAGAAATTCATGGTGTCGGCCGCCACGAGGCGCGGCTTCTTGATCTGGGCGAGCACCTCGAGCTGGAGCGCGGGGTGGATGTTGCCGAGCATCACGTACGGCGTCTCGGTGTACGCGGTGGGGAGCTTCGGCTTGAAATCCGCGAACACGTTGAGCTGCGTATCGAGGGTGGTTCGGCTCACGAGATCGGCTGCGTAGCGACCCCACCAGCGGAACGTCTTGCCCTTGGCACGTTCGACGCCCGCGACGTCCACACCGCGGCGCGCGAGATCATCGAGGGTAGCCTGCGGGAAATCCTCGCCGACGACGGCCACGGCCCGCACGGGGGCGAAGTGGCTCGCGGCGAGCCCGGCATACGTGCACGACCCGCCGACGACGTCCCGGGCCTGCCCGCTCGGCAGGTCGAGGTCGTCGAATGCCATGGAACCAACGATCAGAAGGGGAGAAGCGGGCATGGGGTCATTCCTTGGAGTGGGGCGGCACGGTGCCGCCAAAGCCGTGCGTTTCCGCGAGGAGCGCCTCGGCAAGTCGAGCGGCGCGACCCCGCCTGCACTCTTCGGCGCGAACGATGGACACGAGTCGTTCGGTGGCGCGGTCGAGGTCGTCGTTCATGAGCACGTAGTCGAAGAGCCCGTAGTGCTCGATCTCGCTCCGCGCAACGCGAAAACGGCGCTGCACGGTGGCTTCGTCCTCGCTCTTGCGACCGCGTAGCCGCTCGTGCAGGGCCGCCATGCTGGGGGGCAGGATGAAAACCGCGACGGCGTCGGGGCGAACGCTCTTGATCTGGCGCGCGCCCTGGTGATCGACGTCGAAGAGGATGCCCCGGGCGTTCCCCGCGCGCGAGACCTCGGCGCGGCTGGTCCCGTAGAAGTTGTCGTGCACCTCGGCCCACTCGAGGAAGGCATTTTTCCGGACGAGATCGTCGAAGGTCTCGCGGTCGACGAAGTGGTATTCGCGTCCGTCGAGCTCGGTGGCGCGGGGCTTCCTCGTCGTGTGCGAGACGCTGAAGACGAGCCCCGAGATCGTTTGCAGGAGCCGATTGGCGAGCGTGGTCTTCCCGGCGCCGGACGGGGACGACACGATCAGCAGCAGCGGCCCTTCATTCGACATTCTGAACCTGCTCGCGCATGCGTTCGACCTCGACCTTGGTCTTGACGACGAGTTGAGCCAAGGGCGCGTCCTGGCTCTTGGCGCCCGTGGTGTTGAGCTCGCGACCGATCTCTTGCAGCAGGAAATCGAGCTGCCTGCCGACGGGTCCGTCCGCCGTGAGGAGGGCGGCAAATTGCTGAAAATGGCTCTCGAGCCGCGCGAGCTCCTCGCTGATGTCGGCGCGATCGGCCATCAGGGCGACCTCGGCCTCGAGCCGTGCGCTGTCGAGCGGGGCGGTCCCGGCCAGCAGTCGCTCGAGGCGTTCCTTCAGGCGGGCGCGCTGCAGCTCGACGAGCCCGCCGGAACGCTCGCGGATCGCTTGCGCGAGCTGACGGGCACCTTTCAGGCGCTCGTCGAGCTCGCGTGCGAGCTCGGCGCCCTCCGTCTCCCGCATGCGGCGGAGCTCCGCACAGGCCTGCTCGAGGGCGCTCGCGAGGGCGCGGCGCACGTCTTCCACCTCGGCGACCGCGGGCTCGAGCAGGAGCGGCGCGAAGCTGGCGAGCGTCGCGAAGGTGAGCTCGGAATGCGGGGCCAGCTCGTCTTTCAGCACGGAAAGCGTGGCGTGGAGCGAGCGAGCGCGCTCGACCGAGAAACGCGCCGGGGGAAGGGCCGCGCCGGAGAGCCGGACGCTCACGTCGATCCGTCCGCGCTCGAGGTGGTCGCGGACGAGCTGCTCCACGTACGACGCCTGGTCGACGATCTCCGCCGGCAGGCGGACGCGAACGTCGACGAAGCGATGATTGAGCGCACGGAGCTCGAGGCTCATCTGGCCTCCGCCGATTGGCGCGTCCCCCGCACCAAAGCCCGTCATGCTACGCATCGCAGGCCGAAATCAGAGCCCTTTACGGCGCTTGATCTCTTCCGCCATCCGTCGGTATTCGACTTCCCAGAGCCCCGAGCCCTCTTGCACGTGCTTGAGCTGCCCGCGGATCTCCTGCTCGAGCGCTTGCTCCTCGGCGAGCTGCCGGCGCAGCGGGTCGCGCATTTTCCGGCGTAGCTCGTAGTCCTCGGAGAAGACCTCTTCGACGTTGGACGAGTGCATCAGCATCTCGACCAGCTGATCGAGCAGGTAGTCGATGGCGTCGTCGCCGAGCTTGATGCGCTTCTCGTCCGCCACGAGCTTCCGGAGGCGTGGGTACTCGTTTTGCGAGAGGCCGCGGGCCGCCATCATCTCCTTGGCGCGCTCGCCGACGGCCTGCTCATCGCGGACGTACTGGGTCAGAACCGCCTCGATGTCGGCTTTCACCTCGTTGGGGGACTCGGTCTCGATATCCTTGCCCTTGACGAGCGCGGTGACCATCTCTCCGGCGATTTGGGGGACCCGGGGCCCGTGCAGCCTCATGCGCCGGTATTACCACCACGCGTGAGGCGGGCCTAGTGCGATTCGCGGTAAAATCTGCCGTTTCGGGACGGGCCCTGGCTAGGCTTCGCCGCGGCTTCCGAGGCGCAGGCGGCGAAAAACGGCCTCGCGCTGGCGCTGCTTGTAGGCGTCGTGGCTCGCGTCGCCCGTCTCGTTCTTGGCCTCGCTCTCGGCGTCCAGCACCTGGAATTCGCACAACATGTAAACGAGCGGGCCGAGCAGCTCCGACCCGGCGGGGGCAAGCTCCATCAGGTGCGGTGGCACGCGCACGGGCACGTCCGTCACGAACTGAATCACCCGGTACGTCGGCGCGCTGAAACGGTTGTCCCCGGGGGTGAGGTCGTCGTCCAGTGTGCCCTGAAACTCGGGGACCATGCCCGCGAGCTCGGGGTGTTTCTCGCAGTAGCTGCGAAAGTGAAAGATCGTGTTGGTGCTCTGCTTGGGGACCACGAAATTGTACGGAAAAAGCCGATCCGTCAGGTAGAGGACGACGGGGAGGATGTCGTCGAGCGCCTTCGTGACGATGCGAAACCGGAGCTTGTCGTAGAGCGCAGCCGCCGTCGCTTCGGGCTTGGAGAGCAGCTTCGTGTAGGTCGAGTCGAGGTTCTTCCGGCCGCCGATGAACTCGGTGATCGGAAAGCCCTCGCTCAGCATCGTGCCGACGACGCGATAGACCTTCTCCTCGACCAAGTGAAAGAGGTCGCGATCGCTCACGGGCAGGCGGAACAGGAGCTCGCGGCC
>Ga0070682_100000398_pt1 | contig 29064 bp, 30 predicted proteins | sample KBSC63LmetaG_FD_64668 | JGI IMG/M metagenome (GOLD analysis project Ga0070682, IMG submission 64668) | Corn rhizosphere microbial communities from Kellogg Biological Station, Michigan, USA - KBS C6-3L metaG | ecosystem: Host-associated > Plants > Roots > Rhizosphere | place: USA: Michigan...
CGCATCCTGGGGCTGGAGTAGGTCCCAAGGGTTGGGCTGTTCGCCCATTAAAGCGGTACGCGAGCTGGGTTCAGAACGTCGTGAGACAGTTCGGTCCCTATCTGCTGTGGGCGTTGGAGAATTGAGAGGAGTCATCCCTAGTACGAGAGGACCGGGATGAACATGCCTCTGGTGTATCTGTTGTCCTGCCAAGGGCATCGCAGGTTAGCTACGCATGGAACGGATAACCGCTGAAAGCATCTAAGCGGGAAGCCGTCCTCGAGATAAGTTCTCCCATCCCCTTGAGGGAGTAAGGACCCTGGTAGACCACCAGGTTGATAGGCCGGCGGTGCAAGCGCAGTAATGTGCTCAGCCGACCGGTACTAATGGTCCGAGGGCTTGACGGATATTTATTTATCTACCCTGAGGTCTTGTGCGGTTTTCAAGCTCCACCGGGCGCTGCGTCTCGCAAAATTCCGGTGGCGCATAGCGAGTGGGAAACACCTCTTCCCATTCCGAACAGAGCAGTTAAGCCACTCTGCGCCGATGGTACTTGGGGGGCAACCTCCTGGGAGAGTAGGTCGCCGCCGGTTCTTCTTTGAGCAGTCCGCGCCGGGTGTTGGCGCGGGCTGCGGTGCCCGATTAGCGGCGCCCTGCGTCCCCGTCGGTCGGCTCGCGTAGCGCTGCTACGCCACGCCGCCCGCCGTGGATGCATTGCTTGCTACTCGAACACCTCGCTCCTGCGCCAACCCCCGGCCCGAACTGCCGGATTTTCGCTTTTGTCTTCACCCATCCGACTCTTTGCACAGCCGGGTGTGCTCAAAGTCGGCTGCGGTTCTCCCACCTCCAAATCCGCCCACCACGACTCCGCACTTGACCTCGCTATAGCGGGGCGAAGTTCGGAGTGGCGACGTGCGCCCCCGACGTACCTGCCCCTTCTACGGACGGAGGACGAACGGGCGATCGGCTTCCCGCCGCCGCAGGCTGGTCCGTGGGGGAGGAGCGGTGCGGCGACGGGTTTCGCAGCTCGGAGACGTTCTCCCAACGGGCTCTAGGCCGTACTCGCCGAGCGTGGCGAAGTCGATCAGCAGGTCGACGGCGTCGGTCAGCCGTCCGGTTAGCTTGGTCTTTGAATCGAACATTAGTTCGTACAAGGTAGAAGGGCGCTCGGACGCCAAGGGGATCCTGCAATTGGCGTTGCATGAAGGGCTGATATTCCGCTTTCTAGAGCGGTTTACGGCATGTCGCGGTGCTACTGCCGCCAGTAGCACCGCAAACCCCAGAAGCGCAATCAAGGGACGTTCTTCGGAGCGGGTCGACGTGATTCTGAACCACGCTCCGTGACGTCGCGCACAGAGGAGGCTACCTGTTTTTCGGGCCGCTGTGCAAACCGAAGCACCAATTTGGCCGTCTCGCGGGGCTTCTCGACGTTGGGCGAGTGGCCGGCGCCCTGGATCAGGTGGGTCTGGGCGGTGGGCACGGAGCCCTTGTACTGCGCCAGCGCCCGCTGCGGGTCGTTGACGATCTGCTCTTCGGCGCCCATCAGGACCATCAGCGGCTTGCCGCTGTCCTTCATCCGCCGGTCGAGCGACTCTTCGTTGAGGAAGTCGTCGACCCCGCTGGGCGATTCGTCGTAGGCGGTGTAGGTGAGCCGCCGTACGTCCTCGACGAAGGCGTCGGGCACGTCGTAGCCGGGGGCGAAGGCGACGCCGAGGCCGTCGCGGATCGAGAAGTCGGGCTTTATCCGCCACAGCGCCTCGCCGAGCACCGGCTGGAAGGCGAGGCCGGCGATGAAGCCGAGGTCGCCGTAGGAGTTGTCGGGCGGCATGTCGATGATCACCGCCTTGCCGACCAGTTGCGGGTGTTCCTGGGCGAGGGCGACGGTGACGCTGCCGCCCAGCGAGTGGCCGACCACCTCCGCGTCCCTCACCTGCAGGCGTTCGAGCGCCTCGCTCACCACCCGGGCCTGGTTCTGCGGCGTGTAGCCGGAGCCGGGCTTTTCGGAGCCGCCGTGGCCGAGCAGGTCGACGGCGATCACCCGGTGCCTGCGTTCGAGCATCGGCAGCATCCCGTCCCACCAGTCCATCGCGCAGCTGAAGCAGTGGATGAGGACTATCGGCGAGCCGCTGCGCGGGCCCCCTTCGCGCACCTGCATTTCGCCGTCGGGGAGGTCGAGGATGCGGCCGCCGGGCCAGGTGACGCTCGCGCTCTCGGTTTCGCCGTCGACGAGCAGCGCGTTGATCACGAGCAACGCGAGCAGCGCCAGCACGACGCCAAGTCCGATCGTCCACCGTCTCCTCATCAGCGGTCGTTACCCTAGCCCGGTGAGCTCGGAGCGAGCAAGCTGATGGAGAAGTTCGTGATCCAGGGCGGGGCGCCCCTTTCCGGGGAGGTCGCCGTCGCTGGCAACAAGAACGCGGCGCTGCCGATCCTCGCTGCCTGCGTGCTCACCGAGGAGGAGGTGCTGCTGCACCGGGTGCCGCGGATCCGCGACACCGAAGCCCAGATCGCCCTGCTCGAGCAGCTCGGGGTCGAGGTCGCATGGGTCGCCGACAACAGCGTCCGGCTCTGCGCCCGCGAGGTCGGCGGCGACGTCGACGAGGACCTCTCCGGCAAGATCCGCGCCTCGTTCCTGCTCGCGGGGCCGTTGCTGGCGCGCTTCGGCGAGGCGAAGATGCCACCACCGGGGGGCGATTTCATCGGCCGCCGCCGCCTCGACGCCCACCTCGACGCCTTCAGGGACCTCGGCGCCAGGGTCGACGGCAGCCGCTGGATCGAGCTCAGCGCCCCCAACGGGCTCTGCGCCTGCGAGATCTTCATGGACGAGCCCTCGGTCATGGGGACGGAGAACGCGCTGATGGCCGCCGCTCTGACGCCGGGGGCGACGCAGATCTCCAACGCTGCCTCCGAGCCCCACGTGCAGGACCTGGCGCACCTGCTGACCGCGATGGGCGCCCGCGTCGACGGCATCGGCTCCAACGTGATGACCGTCAACGGTGCCGAGAGCCTGAGCGGCGCCGAGTACACGATCTCCTGCGACCACATCGAGGTCGGCAGCTTCATGGCGCTCGCCGCGGCGACCGGCGGCGAACTGCGCATCCGCGACGTCAACGCCAAGGACCTGACCAACGTCCGCCGCCAGTTCAAGCGCCTCGGCCTGCGCTCGGAGATCCAGGGGGAGGATGTCCTCGTCCCCGCGGGCCAGAGCCTCGAGATCGAAAGCGACCTCGGCGACGCGATCCCGAAGATCGAGGACGGGCCCTGGCCGGCCTTCCCGGCCGACCTCACCTCGATCGCGCTGGCGCTGGCGACCCAGGCCAACGGCGAGGTCCTGATCTTCGAGAAGATGTTCGAGAACCGACTGTTCTTCGTCGACAAGCTGGTTGCGATGGGCGCTCGGATCACGCTGTGCGATCCCCACAGGGCGATCGTCAGCGGTCCGAGCCGGCTTCATGGAGAGCGCGTCGAGAGCCCCGACATCCGGGCCGGGATGGCGATGCTCATCGCCGCCTGCGCGGCGGAGGGCACCTCGGAGATCGGCAACATCCGCCAGATCGACCGTGGCTACGAGCAGATCGACGAGCGCCTGCGCGCCCTCGGCGCCCAGATCGAACGCGTTTCTGCGGAGGTCCCTGCTTAGCAGGGGTTTTCCGCTCGTCCGCGTAAGGTCAGGCCGATGATCCACCCGATTCCGCCAGGAACGCGCGACGTGCTGCCCGAGGAGATGCGCGAGCTGCGCGCGCTCAAGGCCGCCCTGATCGAGGTCTTCGAAGCCAGGGACTACGGCGAGGTGGCGACGCCGACGCTCGAATACGACGAGGTGCTGACCCGCGGCGGCGGCCGCAGCGACCACGCCGCCTACCGCTTCTTCGACGAGAGCGGCGAGCTGCTGGCGCTGCGCTCGGAAATGACCGTGCCGATCGCCCGCCTGGTCGCGACCCGCTACGCGCAGGCCGATCCGCCGCACCGCTTCTGTTACGTCGCCGGCGCCTACCGCGCGGTCAGCCCGCAGCGGGGCGAGATGCGGGAATTCCTCCAGGCGGGGGTCGAGCTGATCGGCGCCGCCGCCAGCGATGGGACGGTCGAGGTGATCGCGGTCCTGGAAGCGGCACTCGACGCCGCCGGGCTTGGCAGCGCCGTGATCGGGCTCGGCGACGCCGACCTCTACCGCGACCTGCTGGGCGAATACGGCCTCGACGAGGTGGCCCGGGAGGGAGTGCTGGAGCGGCTCGCCGCGCATGACCTCGTCGGCCTCGAGACGGAGCTGGGGGAAGCGGGGGTCGGCGCCGAGCAGATCGCGACCTGCCTGGACCTCTCGCAGCTGCGGGGCGGGGCGGAGGTGCTGGAGCAGGCGCGCGGCTACGGCGCCGTGGCCGCTGCCCGTGCCGCCGACCGCCTCGACGACGTCAACCGCGCCCTCGGCTCGCGCACCGGCGGCCACCGGGTCCAGTTCGACTTCGGGCTGATGCGCGATCTCGGCTACTACAACGGGGCGATCCTCGAGGTCTACGACCCCGCGGTCGGCCACGCCCTCGGCGGCGGCGGCCGCTACGACGGCCTGATGAAGCGCTTCGGCCTCGACCTCTCCGCGGCCGGGTTCGCGCTCTACCTGGAGCGGGTGCACACGGCCCAGATCGAGGAGCGACGCCGCGAGAAGGAGGGGCGATGAGCTACGGGACCGACGGGCCGCTGAAGCTGGCGGTGCCCCGCGGAGCGCTGTTCGGGGAAACCCTCGACGTCCTCGATACGGCCGGGGTTGACACCTCCGAGCTGCGCGGCGACTCGCGCTCGCTGATCTTCGAGACGACCGGGATGACGCTGGTGACGATGCGGCCCTCCGACGTGCCCACCTACGTCGAGGCGGGCGCCGCGGACGTCGGCATCACCGGCAAGGACGTGCTGCTGGAGCAGAGCGACCGGCCGGTCTACGAGCTGCTCGACCTCGGCTATGGCCGCTGCCGGATGGTCCTCGCCGGGCGCAAGGGCTCGGACCGTCTGGGCGAGGGGACGATCCGGATCGCGACCAAGTACCCGCGGATCGCCGAGCGCCACTTCGAGTCGCAGGGTCGACAGGTCGAACTGATCGAGGTCAAGGGCTCGGTCGAGTTGGCGCCCCTGGTCGGGCTCGGCGACGGCATCGTCGACCTCGTCGCCACCGGCCGCACCCTGGAAGAGAACGAACTGGAGGTGCGCGAGGAGATCGTCGAGTGCACCGCCCGCTTCGTCGCCAACCGCGTCGCCCACAAGCTGCGGGCGGCTGAGATCGACGAGCTGACCGCGAAGCTGCGCGAGGCGAGTGGACGATGAGGGCGCGCCGCTTCGAGTGGGAGGGGGCCGCGGCGACCGCTGCGGCGCTGCGCGCGTGGGCAGCGGAGACTGCGCCGGCGGTCGACGTCTCCTCGATCGAAGAGGAAGTCCGCACCGAGGGCGACGAGGCGGTGCTGCGACTGACCGCGACGTTCGACGCGCCGGGGGTGACGCTGGAGTCGCTGCGGGTCGATCCCGCCGACGCCGAGGCGGCGCTGGCGGTTACCGAACCGCGGCTGCGGGCGGCCCTGGACGTCGCCGCGGCGAACATCCGCCAAGTGGCCGAGGGCATCCTCGGCGCCGAGCGGGAGATCGAGCTGCCGGCAGGTCAGAAGGTCCTCTCGCGCGAAGTCCCGGTTGGCGCCGCCGGGATCTACGCGCCTGGTGGCCGCGCCGCCTATCCCTCCAGCGTGCTGATGTGCGCGATCCCGGCGCAGGTCGCCGGCGTCGAGCGGATCGCCCTGGCTTCGCCACCGGGGGGGGACGGGCGGCTGCACCCGCTGGTCCTCGCGGCGGCGGCGCTCTGCGGCGTCGAGGAGATCTACGCGATGGGCGGCGCCCAGGCGATCTTCGCCCTCGCCTACGGGACCGACACAGTCCCCTCCGTGGATGTAGTCGCCGGCCCGGGCAACGCCTGGGTGCGAGAGGCGAAGCGGGCCGTCTACGGGACGGTCGGGATCGACTCGCTTGCCGGCCCTTCGGAGCTGATGCTGGTGGCCGGCCACGACACCGACCCGGAGTGGGCCGCGCTCGACCTCTGCGCGCAGGCGGAGCACGGGCCGGAAAGCCCGCTGGTGGTCGCGGCCGTCGAGGAGCAGGTTCTCGACGCGATCGCCGAGGCCGCCGAAGGCGCCGCAGCGACCCGTCCCAGCGTCACCGACGCACCCCTGGCCCTGGTCCGGGTGCGCGACGTCGAGGCGGCGATCGACCTCGCCAACGCTTACGCCCCCGAGCACCTGGAGCTGTTGGAGACCGACGCGGCGCCAATGGCCGCGCGGGTCACCACCGCCGGCTGCGTCTTCGTCGGTCGCTACGGCGCCACCGCCTTCGGCGACTACGTCTCCGGCTCCAACCACGTCCTTCCGACCGGGGGTGCGGGCCGCTACGCCGGCCCGCTCGGCCCTGGCGCCTTCCGCCGTCGCATCTCGAGCGTGGAGATGAACGAGGCTGCTGCAGCCGAGCTGGCGCCGCACGCTGACGTGCTGGCGCGGGCGGAGGGCTTCCCCGTTCACGGCGAGTCGGCGATGATTAGACGATGAGCAGAACCGCGGACAGAGAGCGACAGACCGCCGAGACGCAGATAAAGCTCTCGCTTGACCTCGACGGAGGGGAGGCGAGCGCCGAGACCGGCGTCGGCTTCCTCGACCACATGCTCGACCTGCTGGCGCGCCACGGCCGGCTGGGCCTGAAGGTCGAGGCGAACGGGGACCTGGAGACGGGCGCCCACCACACGGTGGAGGACGTCGGCATCGTCTTCGGCCAGGCGCTCGACGAAGCGCTCGGCGACCGTGCCGGCATCCGCCGCTACGGCTCGGCGCTGGTGCCGATGGACGAGTCGCTGGCCGAGTGCGCGATCGACATCTCCGGCCGCCCCTACTGCGACTTCGCCGCCGAGCTGCCGGTCGTCTCGATCGCCGGCTTCGACAGCGAGCTCGCCGAGGAGTTCTTCCGCGCCGTCGCCAACAGCGCCAAATTGACCCTGCACATCTGGGTCCGCTCGGGGACCAACGCGCACCACATGATCGAGGCCTCTTTCAAGGCGTTCGCGCGGGCGCTGCGGGTGGCCGTCTCGATCGACCCGGACGAGACCGGCGTGCCCTCGACGAAGGGGACGCTGAGCCAATGAGCCAGCGGATCGCGATCCTCGATTACGGGATGGGCAACCTGCGCTCGGTCGAGAAGGCGCTGGAGCACGTCGGCGTCACCGCGACGATCAGCAACGACGCCGGCGAGGTGCGGGCGGCCGACGGGCTGGTCCTGCCCGGCGTCGGCGCCTTCCCGCGGGCAATGGAGCGGATCCGCGAGCTCGGCCTCGACGAGCTGATTGCCGAGCGGCGCGGGGAGGGCGTGCCGATCCTCGGCATCTGCCTCGGGCTGCAGCTGCTCTTCGAGTCGAGCACCGAGCTGGGGGGTTCCGGCGGCCTGGGGCTGCTCGACGGCCCGGTCGCCGAGCTCGAGGCTGAGGGGCTGAAGGTCCCGCACATCGGCTGGGAGCCGGTGCGTTGGGAGCAGGAGTCGCGCCTCGCCGAGGGCATCCCCTCCGAGACGCCGTTCTACTTCGTCCACTCCTTCGCGCCGCGGCCGAGCGGCGAGGAGCTGCTCGGCACCGCCGTCTACGGCGCCCGCTTCGCCTGCGCCGCCGAGCGCGACAACGTCTTCGGCGTCCAGTTCCACCCGGAGAAGTCGAGCAGCGCCGGCCTGCGCCTGCTCTCCAACTTCGCGGGGGTCTGCGCGAAGTCTCCCGCGACCGCGTGATCCTCTACCCGGCTATCGACATTCGCGGCGGCAAGGCGGTGCGGCTGCTGCAGGGCGACTACGAGCGCGAGACGACCTACGACGCCGATCCTGTGGACGCGGCGCGGCGCTGGGCCGAGGAAGGCGCCGAGTTCCTCCACGTCGTCGACCTCGACGGCGCCAAAGCAGGCGCGCCGCAGAACCTCGACCACGTGCGGCGGATCGCTGCCGCGGTGGACTGTCCGATCCAGGTCGGGGGCGGCCTGCGCGATCCGGAGTCCGTAGCGGCCGTGCTGGAGGCTGGGGCGCAGCGCGTCGTGATCGGCACCGCCGCCCTGCGCGACCCGGAGTTCCTCGACGCGGCGGTCTCGGCGCATGGCGAGCGGGTGGTGGTCTCCATCGACACCCGCGGCGGCAAGGTATCCCTCTCCGGCTGGACCGAGACCAGCGACGTCGATGCTCCCGCCGCAGTGGCCGACCTCGGCGACCGCGGCGTCCAGCGCTTCCTCTGCACCGCGATCGAGGTCGACGGGACCATGGAGGGCCCTGCCGTCGAGCAGCTCAACCAGATTGCCACCGCCACCACTGGCCAGGTCATCGCCTCCGGCGGCGTCGGCGACCTCTCCCACCTCGAGCAGCTCGCCGCCGAGGCCGCCCCCAACATCGAAGGCGCCGTCGTCGGCCGCGCCCTCTACGAGCGCAAGTTCACCGTCGCCGAGGCGCTTGAGGCGCTGGGGAGGTAGCGCTGCTGGTGGGAAAGGGACGGGTGCCCCTCTCCCTTCCTGGGTTCCTCGCCTTTAAGTCAGCCGTCTCTCGCTGAGTGGGCTGTGCGAGGAACAGGACGCCGGGCGGGAGAGGGGCACCCGTCCCTCCAGCGACAGAAACTCAGGCAGACGACCAAGGGCCAGCAGCTTTTTCGTAGAGCTGCTCAACCCTTGTCCGTCCCGAAGCGCGTGTCGGAGGGGTCCGGTCGTCCTCCGCGGGAATGTTCGCGAAGCGGCGAAATGCAATCTGTCTTCTGCCCTCCATAGGAGGGCAGCATCTCCAGGGAGCATGCCCCGAAGGGGCGCGACTCAATTCCCGGGGAAGACGACCGGACCCCTTTACCGCCTACGCTTCCCCGCATGGCACTGAAGCGCGTTATTCCCTGCCTGGACGTCAACGCCGGGCGGGTCGTCAAGGGGACGAACTTCGTCGGGCTGCGCGACGCGGGGGATCCGGTCGAGCTGGCGGAACGGTACGACGCCGAGGGGGCCGACGAGCTGGTCTTCCTCGACATCACCGCTTCGCACGAGCAGCGGGAGACGATCGTGGAGTTGGCTCGTCGGACCGCTGACAACGTCTTCATCCCGTTCACGATCGGGGGCGGCATCCGCTCGGTCGAGGACGCGCAGGCGGTGCTGGACGCGGGGGCCGACAAGGTCTCGGTCAACTCGGCGGCGCTTGCGCGGCCGGAGCTGCTGGGAGAGCTGGCCGAGCAGTTCGGCGCCCAGTGCGTGGTGATCGCGATCGACGCCCGGCGCGAGGAGGGCCCCTCGAGCGCTTCGCCGCCCTGCGAGGCGCCGGCCGGCTGGTACGGCGGCGGCTGGGGCGTCTACGTCAACGGTGGCCGTAAGCAGGTCGAGGGGCGCGACGCTGTCTCCTGGGCCGAAGAGGCGGTCGAGCGCGGGGCGGGGGAGGTGCTGCTGACCAGCATGGACCGCGACGGCACCAACGACGGCTACGACCTCGAGTTGACCCGCGCCGTCGCCGACGCGGTCGGCGTGCCGGTGATCGCCTCCGGTGGCGCCGGCGAGCTCTTCCACCTCAGCGAGGCGATTTCGAAGGGGAACGCCGACGCCGTCCTCTGCGCCTCGATCTTCCACTACGGCCACTACCGCGTGCGCGAGGCGAAGGAGCAGCTGGCGACGGACGGCATCCCGGTTCGGTTGGGCTGATCAGCTACGCAGGGCTGCCGCCAGGTCGGCGAGCGTCCAGCTGCCGAGGACCTCGATGCGCGCGAGTTCGTACGGGTGGTCCTTGGTCGCAAGGCCGGGGATCTCGGTCGTCGCGCCGACGTAGCCGGCGGCTTCAACGGCGGCGATCGTCGCTTCGTCGAACCGCCCCGCCGGGTAGCAGAAGTTCTTCACTGGGACGCCGTATTCGCGCCGGAGGATTTCCCGCGAGCCGGCGACTTCTTCTTCCAGCGCTTCGCCTTCCAGCGTCGTCAGGTCGGAGTGGTTGATCGTGTGCGCGGCGAGCTCCCAGCCGGCGGCCAGCATCGCTTCGACGTTGCTTTCGTAGAGGTCCGAGCCTCCGGCCTTCAGGTTCAGCAGCCCCGGCCAGCCGTGTTCGCGCAGCGTCGGCAGGGCGAAGGTGTACTGCGGGCGGTAGCCGTCGTCGAAAGAGATCACCACCGGCTTCGGCGGCAGGGTGCCGCCGTGGTACCAGGCTTCCTCGACCGCTTCGAGCGTCACCGCTTCGTAGCCCTGCCGGTCGAGCCAGTCCATCTGCTTGCGGAAGCTCGCCCGCGGCACGTACAGCTCGGGGTAGGCCACTTCGGTCTGAGGGCGGCCCAGCACGTGGTACTCGAGGATCGGCACCGGGCCGGTGTAGGGCTTCCAGCCGGGCTGCGGCGTGGCGTTGCGGACCTTGCCGTCGGCTTCGCTCTGCGCTGCTTCCCCGCGCCCACCCTTGCCGCGGGAGGCGACGGTCCTCGCCTGTCGGCCGCCTCCGCCTCCGTTGCTCGCGATCGCGGCGACGATCCCACCGCCGACGAGGACGATCGCGCCCGCGGCGAGCAGGCGCTGCCGGCGCAACCGCCGACGCTCTTCCGCGCGCCGTCGATCCCGCTCTGCCGCTTGTGCTTCGGCTCCACTCGGATCTCTGTAGTCGCCCTTCATCCGCGAAAGCGGTCATCGTACGGGCGTCTATGGATGACTTGGCGCGGGAGCTGGAAGTTGCTCATCCGGAGTTGAGCACCGTGCGCGAGGCGGCGCGGGAGCCGGTCTACCTCGTCGGCGGCGCCGTGCGCGACCTGCTCCTGGGGCGCCCGCGGGCGGACGTCGACCTGGTGGTCGAGGGCGACGCGGCGGCGCTGGCGGAACGGCTGGGCGGCGCCAGCGCCGAGCACGAGCGCTTCGGGACCGTGAAGGTCGATGTCGAGGGGCACGAGGTCGACGTCGCCTCCGCCCGGTCCGAGGCCTACCCGGAGCCGGGGGCCCTGCCGGTCGTCGCCCCGGCCGAGAGCGTCGAGCAGGATCTCGCCCGCCGCGACTTCAGCGTCAACGCAATCGCGGTCCCGCTGCAGGGCGAGCCGCGCCTGATCGACCCCTACGGCGGCAAGGCGGACCTCGACGACGGCCTGCTGCGCGTCCTCCACGACCGCTCCCTCGTCGACGACCCGACGCGGGCGATCCGCGCCGCCCGCTACGCGTCCCGGTTCGGCTTCGCGCTCGAGCCGAAGACCGAGGAGCTGCTGCGCCGGGCCGACCTGACCACCGTCTCCGCCGACCGTCGCCGCGCCGAGCTGGAGCGACTGGCGGCCGAAGAGAGCGCCCGCGAGGGCTTCAGGCTGCTGGCAGAGTGGGGGTTGATCGACCTGCGCCCGGACGGGCTACAGCTGATGAAGGCGGTCGGCGAGCTGCTGGAGACCCCGTACTGGGCCGAGGAGGTGCCGCGCGAGCAGGCCCTGGTCGCGGCGGCGCTCGGGCCGCCCGGCGGCGAGGAGGTGCTGGCTTCGATGTGGAAGCCGAGGCCGGGGGAGGGGGTCGAGCTGGCCGAACGGCGCGATCCGGTCGAGCTGATCCTCGCCCGGGCGATGGGAGCCGATTGGCTCGACAGCTACCTGACCGCCTGGCGCAAGATCCAGCTGGAGATCGACGGCGACGACCTGATCTCGGCCGGGATCGAGCAGGGGCCGGCGATCGGCCGCGGCCTGCGCGCCGCCCGGCACAAGAAGCTCGAAGGCGAGATTGCCGGCCGCGACGAAGAGCTGGCGACCGCGCTGGCGGCGGCGCTGCGGGACTAGCTCCCTCGTCTGCTTTGTTACCGGGTATGGACTGGCGCGAACGCGACGGCGTGCGATGGCTGGAGGCCGACCTGGGCGGCGCCCGCGTCGCATTCTCGACCCGGATCGGCGGCGTCAGCGAGCCGCCCTTCGACTCGCTCAACCTCGGCATCCTCACCGAGGACAAGCAGGCCGCGGTCGCAGCGAACCGCCTGCGCCTCGCCGCCGCGTGGGGCCTTGCCCCCGAGCAGGTCGTCTTCGCCCTTCAGGTCCACGGCACCCGCCTGATCGAGCACGGCGAGGGCTCCGGCGAGTTGCGTGGTTCCTTTGGCACCACATACGTGCAAAAGGAACCACGGAATGGTCTTCCCGAAGCCGACGGGCACGTCGTGCGCGAGCCGGGCTTGGCGCCGCTGGTCTTCGTCGCCGACTGTCTGCCGATAGCGCTGCACGGCCCCGGCGGGCTGGCGATGGTCCACGCGGGTTGGCGCGGCCTCGCCGGCGGCATAGTCGCTGCCGCAGCCGAGGCGGTGGAAGCGGCCAGCGCCGCGATCGGGCCGGGGATCGGGCCCTGTTGTTACGAGGTCGGCGACGAGGTGCTGGAGGCGTTCGCCGACCTCGGCGATGGGATCGCCCAGGGCCGGATGCTCGACCTGCCCGAGGTGGCGCGGCGGCAGCTGGCGCGCGCCGGCGTCGAGAGCGTCCAGTCCGCCGGCCTCTGCACCAGCTGCGAGACCGAGCTCTTCTTCTCCCACCGCCGCGACCACGGCCGCACCGGGCGCCAGGCGGGAATAGCCTGGCTCGAGCGCTGAGATGGCGGAGCTGATCCACGACATCGACGCCGCCAGGGTGGCGGCGAACCTGGAGAAGGTGCGGGCGGTCGCCGGCGAGGAGGTCGAGCTGCTCGTCGCCACCAAGTACGTGCCGCTGGAGGAGATGGGGAAGCTGGCCGAGGCGGGGGTGCGGCTGGTCGGCGAGAACCGCCAGCAGGACCTCGCCGCCAAGCACGAGCGCTGGGGCGATGCCTTCGAGTGGGACTTCATCGGCAACCTGCAGAGCCGCAAGGTCAAGCAGGTGCTGCCGCTCTGCCGGCTGATCCACTCGGTCGCCACCGACTCGGTGCTGGCGCAGCTGGAGAGGCACGGCACCCCGGAAACCGAGGTCCTGGTCGAGGTCAACGTCTCCGGCGAGGAGGGGAAGGGCGGGGTCGAGCCCGGCGAGCTGGCGGCCTTCATCGAGCGCTGCTCGGTGCGCGTCTCCGGCCTGATGACGATGCCGCCGTTCAGCGACAATCCAGAGCACTCGCGGCCCTACTTCGCTCGCCTCGCCGAGCTCGCCGCGGCCAACGAGCTCGAGCGGCTCTCGATGGGCACCTCGCAGGACTGGCGGGTCGCGGTCGAGGAGGGGACGACGATCGTCCGCCTCGGCCACGCCCTCTTTCTGTGATTTCGCCGGACCCGGTCAAAAACAAGGAATAATCTGTAAAGGAGTCGGCCACCAGAGGCCGAAACACCCGAAACAGATGGCCCTAAGGGACACTTGGCATAGAGCGCTGGTCTACTTCGGACTGGCCGAGGACCACGACTACGGTCCCGAATACGAGGAAGACCTCGAACCCGAGACCGGGACCGAGGAAGTCTTCGAGGGTCGTCGCGAGCGCGGCGAGGGCAGCTCCTCGGTGCGCCGCCTGCCGACCTCGCGCCGCTCCCGCCGCGACGAGATCGACGACATCTTCGGCGAGGACGAACCGGTCGCCTCCAGCCGCACCCGCACGCTGCGCCCGGTCGACAATGGCGGCAGCGACATCCAGGTCCACCTGGTCATTCCCCGCAACTTCAACGACGCCCAGCAGGTCGCCGACCAGTTCAAACGCTCAGTCCCGGTGATCCTCAACCTGCAGACCGCCGACCACGAGCTCTCGAAGCGGATGATCGACTTCTGCTCCGGCCTCACCTACGCCTTGGACGGCGGCATGCAGCGGATCGCCGAGAAGATGTTCCTGCTGACGCCCCGCAACGTCGAGGTCTCCGCCGAGGAAAAGGCGAGGCTGATCGACAAGGGCTTCTTCAACCAGTCCTAAAAGCGCCTGCGGCCGTTCACCGGATCGACACGATCCGGCCTCACTTTCTTAACTGCGCTCCGGAAGGGCGTTCTTAGGTTCCCCCGGGATCAGATTCATCGAATCCCGAAAGGAACCGAACATGGTGAGAAGCACCAAGTTGGCTTCGCTCCTGGGGGCGGCGCTGCTGTTGACTGCCGCCGTCCTCGTGGTCACGGCCGCGGCGACCCCGCCCAGCGGTCCGGCACTGACCAGCGTCCCCACGGCGAACACGAGGTCCGCGGGCTACGCGCCCTCCGACGTCCTCTCGCCTGAGTTGCAGCAGGTCGCCGTCGCCCAGGGCTCGACCAAGCTCGAGAACCCCTCGGCGCTGACCTCCTACTACGGCTACGACAACGACGTCCTCAACGCAGCGGGCCAGCCGGCGATGGTCCCCTCGCCGAGCAGCGGCGGCAAAGAGGCGCACAAGACCGAGCCCGACGAGAACACCTACCTGGTCTTCAAGACAGGGCTCAGCGGCGCCGACGCGAACTACGACTACGGCACCCATTTCCTCTTCCAAGGCCACGAGGGAGGCACCGGCGGTGCTGGCTACGTCACCCGCGTCAACCTCGACGCCGACGCCGCCCACCGGGTGACGCTGATGGCGACCAAAGACGCCTCCGGCAACCAGGTGGCGACGATCGACGGCTCGACCTGGGACCCGTGGGCCAAGCGCCTGCTCTTCACCGCCGAGAACGCCGGCGCGCCGACCTACGCGATGACCCCGGACTACCCGGCGCTCCTCACCGACGTCTCCGGCGCCGTCGGCCGCGGCGGCTACGAGGGGATCAGGAACGACGGCGACGGCAACCTCTGGATCGACGAGGACATCGGCGGCTCCAGCAAGCCGGGGACCAAAGCCAAGTTCCCAAACAGCTACGTCTACCGCTACGTCCCGAAGGCCCCCGGCGACCTCCAGCACGGCAAGCTGCAGGCGCTGCAGGTCCTGAACGAAGCGAGCGAACCGATCACCTTCGCCAGCCAGGAAGCGATCAACAGCCCCGACCAGGTGGCCCTGCACACCTACGGGGAGACGTTCAAGACCCGCTGGGTGACGATCCACGACACCGCCACCGAAGGCAACGCGCCGTTCGTCGCCGGCCCGCTGGCGAAAGCGGCGAAAGCGACCCCGTTCAAGCGGCCGGAGAACGCTGCCTTCCAGCCCGACTCCGGCTTCAAGCATTACTTCTTCGACGAGACCGGAGACACCAACAAGGAAAGCGTCGAGAACGCGAACGGCGGCTGGGGCTCGATCTTCGAGCTGAGCCAGAGCAGCCCGAGCGCCCAGACCGGCACGCTTCGCCTCTTCTACAAGGGTGACGAAGCGCATGCCAGCTTCGACAACGTCACCTTCCTCTCCAAGAACTCGGTCACCTTCGTCGAAGACGCGGGCGACACCCTGCACTCGCAGCGCAACGCCCTCGACTCCGGCTGGGTCTGGAACGTCACCAGCGACTACTCCAACCCCGCCAACCAGCCGCTGCGTTGGCTGGCCGAGGGCCGCGACGCCTCGGCGACGCTCGATGCCGACAACGGCGGCTTCGGCTCCAACGAGGGGGACAACGAGATCACCGGCGCCCTCGTCTCCGACGGGGACCCCGGCGTCAACGGGGTGCTTGGGGCTAGTGCCCCCGAGCTGGGAACGCCGAAGTGGCGGTGGTTCTACACGCAGCAGCACGGCGACAACTTCACCTGGGAAGTCCTGGTGAACAAGCCGTAGCTGCACAGGTCGTGGCCCGGGGGACGGCTAGTCTCCCGGGCCATGGTTGTTGGATTCATCGGCTCCGGGAACATGGCCGCTGCCATTGCCCGTGGCTGGGCTGGAGAGTTCGAGGAGATGCTGTTCTCCGACAGCGGCTCGGGGCGGGCCTCGGCGTTGGCCGAGGAGCTGGGCGGTGAAGTTGCCACCAACGAGGAGATTGCTCGGCGGGCCGATCTGGTCGTGCTGGCGGTGAAGCCGGGGATGTTGGACGAGGTGGCGCCGTCGCTCGTAGGGGCGAAACAGGTCGTTTCTGTGCTTGCCGTGGTCTCCTTGGAGCGCCTCGAAGCGGCGTTCCCGGACGCGGAGCATGTTCTGCGGGTGATGCCGAACGTGGGCGTCGAGGTGCGGCAGGGGGTGCTGTGCATCGCCGGCTCCCTCGGCGAGGAGGCGCGGGGGAAGCTGGGGCTGCTCGGGCGCGTGGTCGAGATCCCCGACAGGGACTTCGACGAGGCGACGGCGATCATGGGGTGCGCGCCGGCCTACCTGGCGCTGGCGGTCGAGGCGCTGGCCGACGCCGGCGCGCAGGCGGGGCTCGACCCGGAGCTGGCGCGGGAGCTGGTGGTGGAGACGACGGCGGGCACCGCCGAGCTGCTGCGCCGCAAACACCCCGCCGACGTGCGCAAGGCGGTCACCTCGCCGGGCGGCAGCACCGAAGCGGGGCTGGAAGCGCTCGACCGCGAAGGCGCCCGGCTGGCCTTCAAAGCCGCCGTCGACGCCTCGCTGGAGAGGATGCGCGGGTGATCCCGCTCGCCCTCGACCGCGGCAACGTCGCCGACTACGTCAGCGCCCTCTTCGTCGTCTACGTGATCCTGATCTTCGCCCGGATCGTCCTCTCCTTCGTCCCGCGGATGCCCTACCGGCCCTGGCTGCGCTCGGTGCTCGACTTCATCACCGAGACGACCGACCCCTACCTCAACTTCTTCCGCCGCTTCCTGCCACCGATCGGGGGTGGGGGCTTCGCCCTCGACCTCAGCCCGATGATCGGGCTGATCGTCCTCTTCGTCGCCCAGGCGGTCGTCGTCGGGCTGATCCGCGGGTGAGCCGTCCCGTCATCCGCGCCTGGGCCCTCGCCGCCGCCGTCTGCGCCCTGGTCCTCGCCGCCGACCAGGCCGCCAAGGCGGCGATCGAGGCCCACATCGTCGTCGGCGAATACGTCGAGGTCCTCGGTCCGCTCGAACTGACGCTCTCGCACAACACCGGCGTCGCCTTCGGCCTGGCGGGCGGAGCGGGGGTGAAGCTGGTCCTGGTGACGGCGCTGGCGCTGGGCGTGATCGCCTACCTCTTCGCCCGCAACCCGCTGCGACCGGGGATGTGGATCGCGGTCGGCCTGCTCGCCGGCGGCGCCCTCGGCAACCTCGTCGACCGCCTCCGCCACGACGCGGTGACCGACTTCATCGCCGTCGGCTCCTGGCCGCCGTTCAACCTCGCCGACGTCTCGATCACGCTCGGGGTGGCCCTGCTCGTCTTCTTCTATATGCGCGACGCCGAGCGGGAGGAGCCAGGCAAGCGAGAGGAGGGCACGGCGCCGGAGGACCACGGTGCCTGAGCCCGAGCTGCGGATCGTCTTCCAGGACGAGTCGCTGGCCGTCGTCGACAAGCCGGCGGGGCTCGTCGTCCACCCAGCCCCGTCCCACACCGGACCGACCCTGGTCGACGAGCTGGGGGAGATCCTCGGCGGTGGTGGCGACCCGGAGCGGCCGGGCATCGTCCACCGCCTCGACAGGGGCACCAGCGGCCTGCTGGTGGTCGCGCGCGACGACGAGACGCACGCAGCGCTGCAGGAGGCGGTGCGCCGGCGCCAGGTCGAGCGTGTCTACCTGGCGCTCGCCGGCGGCCGCCTCGCCTCCCGCACCGGCACGATCGACGCCCCGATCGGCCGCGCCTCCCGCCAACGCCACCGGATGGCCGTCTCCGGCGCCGCCTCGCGCGAGGCGCGCACCCATTTCGAGGTGCTGGAGCTGCTGCCGTGGGAGACGTACCTGGAGGCGCGACTGGAGACCGGCCGCACCCACCAGATCCGCGCCCACTTCGCCGCAATCGGCCACCCGCTGACCGGCGACACCACCTACGGCGGCGCCGAGCGCTACAGCCTCGGCCGCCAGTTCCTCCACGCCCACCGCCTCGCCTTCCGCCACCCGCGCACGGGCGAGCCGCTCGAGTTCTCCTCGCCGCTGCCGGAGGACCTCGCGGCGGCGCTGCAGGCGGCCCACGCCAAGTAGGGCCGCCTCTCTACAATCAGGCGCTGCAAACCAACCCCCGCTGACAGCGGACCGGATCCTGCCTGGTCACGACCAGGTCCCGGCGAGCGGAGTGGGGCGCTTCACCAAAAAACCAAAAGGAGAACCAATGCCACAGGCAGAACTGAGAGATCTGCTCGAGGCCGGAGTCCACTTCGGCCACCAGACGCGCCGCTGGAACCCGAACATGCGCCGCTTCATCTTCGGCGAGATGGACGGGATCCACATCATCGACCTGCTGCAGACCGAGGCGCTGCTGGAGAACGCGCGCAAATTCGCCGGCGAGCTGGCGACCGGCGGCGGCACCGTGCTCTTCGTCGGCACCAAGAAGCAGGCCCGCGACACGGTCCAGGAATGGGCCGAAAAATGCCAGATGCCCTACGTCAACAAACGCTGGCTCGGCGGCCTGCTGACCAACTTCAACACGATGTCGGGCCGGATCGCCCGCCTGCACGAGCTCAACGGCTGGAAAGAGGAGGGCAAACTCGACCTCCTGCCGACCAAGGAGCGGATGGGGATGGAGGCCGAACTCGCCAAGCTCGAGTTCAACCTCGGCGGCGTTCGCGACATGGACCGCCTGCCCGACGCCGTCTTCGTCGCCGACCTCAAAACCGAGGAGATCGCGGTCAACGAGGCCGCCCGCCTGCGGATCCCGATCATCGGCCTGGTCGACACCAACTGCGACCCGACGCCGGTCGACTACGTGATCCCCGGCAACGACGACGCGATCCGCTCCTGCGAGCTGGTCATCGGCACGATCGGCGGCGCGATCGAGGAGGGCTCCTCCTCCTGGCGCGTGCAGGAGGAAAAGCGGATCGCCGAAGAGATGGAGCGCCGCAAACGCGAGGAGGAAGAGCGGAAAAAGCGCGAGGAGGAAGAGAAGGCGCGGGTCGAAGCCGAGGAGGCCAAAAAAGCGGCTGAAGACGCCGAGAAAACTGCTCGGGCGCAAAAAGCGGCGCAGGAAAAAGCGGTTCAAGGGCAAGCGGTGCAGGAGAAAAAAGCTGCTCAGGCCCCGGCGCAGCAGGCAGCGGGTCCTGTCTCCGATACGTCCCCCGCGCCTACCGGCGCGGGTCCCGCATCGTCGCCACCCGCTGCAGAGGCGGCGAAAGAGCAAGCTCCGGCCGCTGAGGTGAAAGAGGAGGGGCCGTCCGAGGAGCAACCGCCGCCGGCTGAGACCGCTGGAGACGAGAAAGCTGAGGAGTCGAAATGAGCAACGTCACGGCTGCTGATGTGAAGGCCCTTCGGGATCGGACCGGGGCGGCGATGATGGACGCCAAATCGGCGCTGGTGGAGGCTGATGGCGATGTCGAGCGCGCGGTCGAGCTGCTGCGCGTGAAGGGGCAGGCCTCGGCCGCCAAGCGCGAAGGGCGCGGCACCAACGAGGGCGTCGTCGCCTCCTACATCCACGCCAACGACAAGGTCGGGGCGATGGTCGAAGTCCAGTGCGAGACCGACTTCGTCGCTCGCAACGAGGAGTTCAGGGTCTTCGCCTACCAGGTCGCCCTGCACGCGGCGGCGACCGCGCCGGAGTACGTCTCCACCAACGAGATCCCGGAGGAGGAGCGCGAGGCCGAAAAGAAGGTCTTCGAGGAGAAGGCGCGCGAAGAAGGCAAGCCAGACAACGTGGTTGAGAAAATCGTCGAGGGCCAGCTCAGCAAGTGGGCGAGCGAAGTGGCGCTGCTCGACCAGACGCACGTCAACGCCGAGAAACACGAGGGCAAGACGATCGAGGAGTTGCGCCAGGAGCTGGCGGCGAAAACCGGCGAGAACATCCAGATCGCCCGCTTCGCCTACTTCCGCGTCGGCGAATAAGCTGCGCGGCAGTGACCGACTCTCCCGAGCCGCGCTTCGGGCGCATCCTGCTGAAGCTCTCCGGCGAGGCCCTGATGGGCAGCCTGAGCTTCGGCACCGACGCCACCGAGGTCGACCGGATCGCCAAGCAGGTGGCGGCGGTCCGTGAGCGCGGGGTGGAGGTCGCGATCGTGGTCGGCGCCGGCAACATCTATCGCGGCCTCGACGGGGCCGCGAGCGGGATGGACCGCGCCACCGGCGACTACATGGGAATGCTGGCGACGGTGCTGAACGCGCTGACCCTGCAGGACGCGCTCGAGCGACAGGACCAGCACACGCGGGTGATGTCGGCGATCGAAGTGCAGGAGGTCGCCGAGCCATACATCCGTCGACGCGCGATGCGCCACCTGGAGAAGGAGCGGGTGGTGATCTTCGCCGCCGGCACCGGCAACCCGTTCTTCACCACCGACACCGCGGCGGCGCTGCGGGCGCTGGAGATCCACGCCGAGGCGATCCTGATGGCGAAGAACGGGGTCGAGGGGGTCTTCGACTCCGACCCGGCGACCAATCCCGATGCCGAGTTCATCCCCGCGATCACCCACAGGGAGGCCATCGAGCGCGGCCTCAAGGTGATGGACTCGACCGCGCTCTCGCTCTGCATGGACAACGACCTGCCCATCTACGTCTTCAACATGGGCGACGAGCGCAACATAGATAGGATCGTCAGCGGTGAGAAGGTGGGGACGCTGGTCTCCAGCAAACCCGCTGTTTAGGAGGGACGGGAACCGGTGGAGCTGATCGACGAACTGCTGGCGGACGCGAAGGAGCGGATGGCCAAATCGGTCGAATCGAGCCGTGGCGAGCTCGCCACCGTGCGCACCGGCCGCGCCTCGCCGCACCTGCTGGACCGGATCGCGGTCGATTACTACGGCAACCCGACGCCGCTGAAGCAGCTGGCGAACGTCTCCGCCAGCGACGCCCGCCTGCTGACCGTGACCCCGTTCGACAAGAGCGCCCTGGGGGCGATCGAGAAAGCGATCCAGGAGTCCGACGTCGGCCTGACCCCAAGCAACGACGGCAACGTGATCCGCCTGCAGATCCCGGAGATGACCGAGGAGCGGCGGCGGGAGATGGTCAAGGTCGTCCACGGCGTCGCCGAGGAGGGCCGGGTCGCGATCCGCAACGTGCGCCGCGACATCATGAGTGACCTGCGCGACCTGAAGAAAGAAGGCGAAGTCGGCGAGGACGAGGAGCGTCGCGCTGAGGAGACGCTGCAGAAAGAGACCGACGGCGCGGTCGCCGAGATCGACGCCCTGCTCAAAGGCAAGGAAGAAGAGATCCTCGAAGTCTGAGGACTCGGCGGCCCGCAGCGTGACCGCAGCCAAATACGTAGCGATCATCACCGACGGCAACGGCCGCTGGGCGCAGCAGCGGGACCTGCCGGTGGTCGAGGGCCACCGGGCCGGCGCCGACACGCTGAAGGCGCGGCTGCGCGACGCCGCCGAGCTGGGGATCGAGGAGCTGACGGTCTACTCGTTCTCGACCGAGAACTGGACCCGGCCGCCGCAGGAGGTCGAGGGCCTGATGCGGATGTTCGGCGAACGGATCGCCTCCGAAACGCCGGAGCTGAAGGAGGAAGGCGTGCGGATGCGGTTCATCGGCCGGCGCGAGGGGGTGGGCCCGGGGCTGGTCGAGCAGATGGAGGGGGCCGAAGCGGAGACGGCCGCAAACGAGCGCATCACCCTCTTCGTCGCCTTCAACTACGGCGGCAGGGCGGAGATCCTCGACGCGGCGCGAAGCTTTACGGGGGACTCCGAGGAGGAGTTCCGCAGCCACCTCTATGCGCCCGAGATGCACGACCCCGACCTCCTGATCCGCACCAGCGGCGAGCAGCGCCTCTCCAACTACCTGCTCTGGCAATGCGCCTACTCGGAGCTGGTCTTCCGCGACGAGCTCTGGCCGGACTTCGACCGCGGCGCGCTGGAAGCGTGCCTGGGCGAGTACGAGACGCGCCAGCGCCGCTTCGGGAGCCGCGCGTGAGCGACGAGGAGCGGATGCGGATGGACCTCTTCGACGACGAGATGTTCGAGGAGGACCCCCCACCGCCGCGGCGGGAGCCGCGCAAACCGCGGCGCCAGCGTCGTGACACCGGCGAGACCGCGAAACGGGTCCTGGTGGCGCTGCCCTGGATCGTCTTCGCGATCGCGATCAGCGTCGCCGGCGGCATCGTCTTCATGCTGGCGATGATCGCGATCGGGGTGATGGCGCTGCGCGAGTTCGACGCGATCGCCGCGCGTTACCGGCCGCTCGTCCTGCCCGCCTACGTCGCCGTCGCCGGGCTGGTCGTCGCCGCCCACTTCGGCAGCGCCTTCAACGTGCTCTACGCACTGGCCGCCGCCTTCCTGCTGATCTTCGCCTTCGCCGCCAGGCCCCGGCACCAGGACGGGGCGACGGTCTCGATCGGGGTGACGCTGCTGGGAGTGCTCTGGATCGGGATCCCGCTCGCCCACGCGGTCCTCCTTCGCGATCTGCCCTCGCACGGCGCAGCGCTCTTGATCGACGTCCTCGTCGGCACCTTCGTCACCGACACCGCCGCCTACGCGACCGGGCGCATGTTCGGCAGCCACAAGATCACCCCCAACATCTCGCCGAACAAGACCATCGAGGGCCTCGTCGGCGGCTTCGTGATCGGCACCATGGGCTTCTGGTTCGCCGGCCTCTACCAGGACTGGCTCTCCGGCGTGGACGCCCTCCTGATCGGCGCCGCCGTCGCCGCCGTCGCCCCGCTCGGCGACCTCTTCGAGTCGATGCTGAAGCGCGACCTAGGCACCAAGGACACCGGCACCATCTTCGGCCCCCACGGCGGCATCCTCGACCGCCTCGACGCCGTCTTCTTCACGATCGTCGTCGGCTACTACCTCGCGGTGGCGCTGGTTTACTGACGCGATGAACGACGACTGGCGCCTGCGGATCGATTTCGTCGAGGAGAGCCTCGCCGACGCTCTGCACGACCGGCTCGACGCCAAAGAGCTTGAACACAACCTCAGCCGGGCCTTCTACGACCGCGTGATCGTCTCCCGCAACGGGACGACGATCTTCCTCTACGCCGGCGACCGCGAGCAGGCCGAGGCAGCGCAGGCCCTGGTCGAACAGCTCACCGAGGAGGACAACGAGGAGGTCGAAATCGATTTCACCCGCTGGCACCCCGAAGCCGAGGAGTGGCGCCCGGCGGATGAACCGTTGCCGGCCGCTGCCGAGGCGAAGGCTGCCGAGCACGCGGCCAGGGTCGCCCGCGAACGCAAGGATTCCGAAGAGCGGGGCTACCCGGAGTACGAGGTGCGGATCGACCTGCCTTCGAACAAGGAGGCAAGGGATCTCGCCGAGCGACTTCGCACCGAGGGAATGTCCCTCGTCCACCGCTGGAGTTACATCCTGGTCGCCGCCGAAGACGAAGACAGCGCGAACGAACTGGCTGAACAGATTCGAAACGAGGCACCGGTTGGAAGCTCGGTCACGGTCGAGGGAACCTGGCGCGCGATAGGGGGCGAGATGCCGCCCAACCCCTTCGCCTTCCTCGGCGGCCTGGGTGGATAGCACCGAAACCGTCTCAACCCGCGCATATGGCGGGCTGAGACGGTTTCGCGGTCCGGTCGAGGGCCTCCGTATCCTCTGTCAGGCATGAAGAAGGTCCTCGTACTCGGGTCGACCGGGTCCATCGGAACGCAGGCGCTGGAGGTGATCGGTAGCTCGGAGGAGCTGCAGGTCGTCGGGCTGGCGGCTGGCACGGCCTGGGAGACGGTCGTCGAGCAGGCGCGCGAGCACGGGGTGCCGACGATTGCGCTGGCTGGCGAGGGCGCGGTGGAGAAGGCTCAGGGGGGTTGGAGTGGGCGCGTTCTCAGCGGCGAGGAGGGCGTGCGTGAGCTGATCGTCTCTTCCGGCGCGGACCTCGTGCTCAACGCGATCGTCGGCGCTGCCGGGCTCGGCTCGACCATCGTCGCCCTCAGCGAGGGGATCGACGTCGCCCTCGCCAACAAGGAGAGCCTGGTCCTGGGCGGCGACCTGGTGATGGCGCTGGCCGAGGCGACCGGGGCGCGGCTGCTGCCGGTGGACTCGGAGCACTCGGCCCTCTTCCAGCTGATCGGCGCCGAGGCACCGGGGACGGTCGAGCGGTTGGTGCTGACCGCCTCGGGCGGTCCCTTCCGCGGCCGCGAGGACCTCTCCGAGGTCAGCGTCGCCGACGCCCTCGCCCATCCCACCTGGCGGATGGGGGGGAGGATCACGATCGACTCGGCGACGCTGATGAACAAGGGCTTCGAGGCGATCGAGGCGCACCACCTCTTCGCCGTCCCCTACGAGCGGATCGAGGTCGTCGTCCACCCGCAGTCGCTGGTCCACTCGCTGATCCACCTCAACGACGGCTCCACGCTCGCCCACCTCGGCTATCCCGACATGCGGGTGCCGATCTCCTACGCGCTGCACTACCCCGAGCGGGCCGACGTCGACGTGCCGCGCCTCGACCTCGCCGCCGCCGGCTCGCTGACCTTCGAGCAGCCCGACCTCGAGACCTTCGCCTGCCTGCGCCTGGCGCTCGAGGCCGGGCGGGCGGGCGGGACCGCACCCTGCGTCCTCAACGCCGCCGACGAGGTCGCCGTCGCCGCCTTCCTCGAGGAGCGGATCCCGTTCACGGCGATACCGGCGGTGATCGAGCGGGTTATGGAAGCGATGCCCGCCCAGCCGGTCACCCACTTCGACGACCTCTTCGCCGCCGACGCGGAGGCTCGCGAACGTAGCCAGGAACAAATCAGGGAGCTGGCGCCCGCATGAGCTGGCTCTTCGTCTTCCTCGGCTTCTGCTTCCTGATCATCCTCCACGAGGCGGGTCACTTCGTCGCCGCCAAGGCGACCGGGATGCGGGTCGAGCGTTTTTTCCTCTTCTTCGGGCCGACGATCTGGTCTTTCAAACGCGGCGAGACCGAGTACGGGATCAAATCGATCCCGATCGGTGGTTACGTGAAAATCACCGGCATGAACCCGGAGGAGGACGTGCCTCCGGAGATCGCCCACCGCGCCTACTACCGGCAGAAGGTCTGGAAGCGGATCGTCGTCGTCGCGGCGGGCCCGGCGGTGAACATCGTGCTGGCCTTCCTGATCCTCTTCGGGGTCTATCTGGCCAACGGTCGCCCCCAAGCCGACCAGCGGGTCGGCGAAGTCAAAGCTGGGATGCCGGCGGCGAAGGTGCTGCAGTCCGGAGACAAGATCGTCGCGATCGACGGCAAGCGGTTCCCCCAAGCGTCAACCAACGAACGGCTCGAACACTTCGCGAAAACGGTGGGCTCGCATGAATGCCCCGGCAAGCAGGTAGATGGCTGCGTCGCCGCCACGCCGGTGAAGATCGAGGTCGAACGCGGCGGTCAGATCAAGACCTTCACCGTCTACCCGCACTACAACAAGGAAGCCGAACGGGCCTTGATTGGCTTCTCCTACGGCAGTAGGACGGTCGACCTGGGAGCGGGTGCCGCCGCCGCGGAAGCCGGCGACTCGATCTGGGAAGTCGCTCGCGGCACCGTCCACGTCTTTACCCACCTCTTCGAAGAAAAGCAGCGCAAGCAGGTCTCCGGCGTAGTTGGGATCAGCGACGTCGGCCACCAGGTGATCGAAAAGGGGCTCGAACGGGCCCTGCTCCTGCTTGCCCTCGTCAGCCTCTCGCTTGGCCTCGTCAACCTGCTGCCGATCCTGCCGCTCGACGGCGGCCACATCTTCTGGAGCCTGGTCGAGAAACTGCGCGGCGAGCCGGTCTCGCTGCGGGTGATGGAGCGGGCGACGATGGTCGGAATCGCCCTTGTCCTGATGCTCTTCTTCCTCGGCCTCTCGAACGACATCGGCCGGATCACCGGCGAAGGCTTCGAAGTCCGCTAGCGAGGCGGCAGAACCCGGAACCGCCAGGAGGCGGGGGTGGGGTCGACCTTGCCGCCGCTGCGGGCGCGGACGAGGAAGCGGTGCCCTCCGGGGGAGAGCGGCTTGGCGGTGAATGGGGAGTGGCAGCGGCGGTAGGGCTTGTGGTCGAGCTTGCATTCGAAGCGGGCGCCGTCGTCGTTGGCGACGAAGCGGAAGGTGGGGGTGCGGTCCCGCGTCCGGCGCGGGGGCTTGTGGCGCAAGGTCGTGTTCAGGGCCCCTGCTCCTTCGGGCCCGGGGCCGCCACCGCCGGTCGGACCGCCCGAGTCGCCAGTGGCACAGGGCCGCTCCGTCGGCGCTACCGAGTTCGGCCGCGGCAGCGGAAAGACAGCGGCGAAGTCAGCAGCGCTGTTGTCGTTGTCGTCGAGGGGATCGAGCAGGGTTGCGCAGCCGCGGGCGATCGAGCGGCGCAGCGCCATCCCGTCGGGGATGCCACCCGGGGCGGCCGGGGAGCCGGCGGGGCTGGGCAGGGTGCCGCTGAAGTTCCCCCAGGCGACGCAGTCGATCGTCTCCCAGCAGACAGCGCCGCCGGCGGGGGAGAGGGATTCGGCCGCGAGCGGCGCGTCGGCGGCGACCCCGAACTGCGCTTCGGCCTGCGCCGTCGCCAGCAGCAGGGTGCTCTGGTTCGCTTCGCCGCTGACGTCATGGGAGAAGGACGAGGTGGCGATGACTTTCCCCGTGGCGTCGTAGCTGCGCAGGACGTGCCCTTCGACCAGGTTCTGGCCCGCGGCCCACATCTGCAACTCGACGTACTCGGCTTCAGGGGTGGAGGCGGAGCCCGCGTAGACCTCGCGGATCTGCATCAGGTGGAAGGTGGCGAAGGCCGGGGCCGCCCCCAGGGCAAGGACCCCGGCCACGACAAGGGCCGTCATGCACGCGAGCCGTGGGGTGCGGGCGCGGTTCACTTTCCGCTCACGACCCGGAAGCGGAAGCGCAGCACGTTCGAGCCAGCGCCGACGGCGCGAACCTGCAGCTTGTGCGGTCCGAGGGAGAGCGGTTTCTTCGGCGTGAACGGCGAGCGACAGGCGCGGAAGGTACCGCGGTCGACGGCGCACTGGAAGCTCGCCCCCGGCGGTTCGGAGCGGAAGCGGAAGGTCGGGGTCCGGTCCCTGGTCTTCGACGGCGGCTTCTTGGTGAAGAGCAGCGTCGGGTTCAGGGCAGGGGGAGGCTGCGAAGCCGGTGGCGGAGGCGATGAAGATGGCGGGGGCAGAGAGGCTTCGACGAGGACGCTGAAGCTGTAGCCGGCCGGGGTGGGGTCGACGTTGTCGCTCGGGTCGATCGCCCGCACCTGGAAGGCGTGAGGGCCGTTGGCCAGGCCCGTATAGGTGATGCCGCTGGCGGCGCAGGGGCCGAAGGCGACGCCGTCGAGGGAGCATTCGAAGCTCGACCCCGGCTCGTTCGACTCGTAGGTGAAGGAGGCGGTCGAGCTGAGGCTGGGGTCCGGCGGAAAGGAGTCGATCTGCGTCTCTGGTGGGGTCGTATCGGCGAGGGAGTTGTCGACGGTCCAGGTGAATTCGGTCGGCGCGAGCTGCGGGTTGCCGGCCTGGTCGGTCGCGCGCACCTTGAACGTGTATTCGCCGTCGGCGAGGGCCGTGTAGGTCTTGCCGGAGGCACAGGACGCAAACGAATCGGCCGCGGCACCGAGATCGAGGCTGCATTCGAAGCTGGAACCCGCCTCGCTGGCGTGGAAGGTGAAGCTCGCGCTCTGGCCCGGGCTGGGGTCCGCCGGGTGGGTGTCGATCGTCGTCGTCGGCGGGGTGGTGTCGACTCGCCAGGTGTAGGAGGCGGGGGTCGGGTCGGGCGCGGAGGCATTGACACCGCGCACCTGGAAGGTGTGGCTGCCCTCGGAGAGGTCGGTGTATTCGATCCCGGTTTCCGGGCAGGAGCTGAAGGTGGCGGAGTCGAGCTTGCATTCGTAGCTGGTCGCGGTCGGCGCTTCGTAGGTGAATTCGGCGCTGGTCGAGTTGGTGACCGCGGGCGGCTTTTCGTCGATCACCGTGTTCGGCGCCCCGGCGCAGGTTTTCTCGGTGATCGGCGAGGCGTTGTCGCGGGGGGCGGGCGTCACCTCGGAGAAGTCGGTGGCGCTGTCGTCGCTGTCGTCGCTCTGCTCGAGCAGGGTCGGGCAGCCGGGTTCGATCGTGCGCCGGATCGCTTTGCCGGCGGTGATGCCGCTCGGCGAGGCGGGCGAGCCGACCGTGGTCCCGGTCGTGGCTTCCAGGGCAGCACCGCCGTTGAAGTTGCCCCAGGCGACGCAGTCGGCGGGCAGGCCGCCCGCGTTCCAGCAGGCGGCGCCGCCGGCCGCGGAGATCGAAAGTTCCGGGTCGACCAGGTCCGGCGCGACGCCGAATTTACTCTGCACGTTGCTGTCGCCGATCAGAACCGTCGCCTGGTTCTGGCCATTGGTCACGCCGCTGGTGAATTTGGAGCTGTGGACGAGGGCCCCGCTCGAGTTGTAGACGGTCATCGCGTGGTTGGTGAGGAAGGTCTGGCCGCCCGCGTACATCTGCAGTTCGACGTAGCTGTCGTCAGCGGTCCCCGCGTAGGCCTCGCGGACGTCGATCAGGTGGAAGGTGGCATGCGCAGCGGGCGCCGCGACCAACGCCGCAGCGATGAGGCCGACAAGCACGCATGGGCCGATCCCCCTCCTCATCGGACGGGATACGACTGCCGCGCCGCTGAGGTTCAACCGGCGGGCGCGCTCGCCTCAGTAGGCTTCGAATATGGCTTCCAAAAGGCAAATCTTCGTCGGCAAGGTGCCGATCGGCGGCGGCGCTCCGGTCGCCGTGCAGACGATGACCAAGACCGAGACCGCCAACGTGGCGGCGACGATGGAGCAGATCCGCAAGGTGGCCGACGCGGGGGCCGACCTGGTGCGCTGCGCGGTCCCGCGCGAGCAGGACGCGGAGGCGCTGAAGACGATCGTGCGAAAATCGCCGATCCCGGTCATCGCCGACATCCACTTCAACCACACGCTGGCGCTGAAAGCGATCGACGCCGGCGCCCACTGCATCCGCCTCAACCCGGGCAACATCGGCGGTCGCGACAAAGTCGCCGAGGTGGCGGCGAAGGCGACCGCGGCCGGGGTGCCGATGCGGATCGGCGTCAACTCCGGCTCGCTGCCCAAGCACCTGCACGCCCTTGAGCGCGAGGCGCCGGTCGAGGCGCTGGTCGCCGCCGCGGTCGAGTTCGTCGAGCTGATGGAGGGCCTCGACTTCGAGAACTTCAAGGTCTCGATCAAGTCGACCAACGTGCCGAACACGATCGCCGCCAATCGCCTGCTCTCGGACCGGATCCCCTACCCGCTGCACCTCGGCGTCACCGAGGCGGGGACGAAATGGGGCGGCTCGCTGAAATCGGCCGTCGGCCTGGGGACGCTGCTCGCCGACGGGATCGGCGACACGATCCGGATCAGCCTCTCGACCTTCCACGCCGAGGAGGAGGTCAAGGTCGCCTGGGAGATCCTCAAGGCGCTGCAGCTGCGCGAGCGCGGCCCG